>ENA-OQED01001009-OQED01001009.1-human-gut-metagenome-genome-assembly--contig:-NODE-1009-length-10729-cov-1.964912_pt1 | contig 10729 bp, 10 predicted proteins | sample MGYA00242790_ERZ504625 | MGnify/ENA primary metagenome ERZ504625 (study PRJEB26092, sample SAMD00036345) | human gut metagenome | host: Homo sapiens | study: EMG produced TPA metagenomics assembly of...
CGATTCTGACCACCGTGTTCGCCCTGTGCTACGGCTTGGTCTTCGTGATTCCGATCGGCGGCGCCGATATGCCGGTGGTGATCTCCGTGCTCAACGCCTGCACCGGTACGGCTGTGGCTATGTCCGGTCTGGCGATTGACAATGTCGCCCTGATCGTGGCCGGCGCACTCGTCGGTTCCGCCGGTGTGACCCTGTCCATCCTCATGGCTCAGGCCATGAACCGCCCGCTGCTCTCCGTCTTGGCCGGTGGCTTCGGCGGTGGTGCTGACGCCGCCGCTGCTGGCGACGGTCCGGAAGGCACCATGAAGGAGACCACGCCGGACGATCTGGCCGTTCAGCTCGTCTACGCGCAGAAGGTCATCTTCGTGCCCGGCTTCGGTTTGGCTCAGGCTCAGGCCCAGCGCGAGCTCGCTGACCTCGGCGAACTGCTCAAGGGCCACGGCGTGGAAGTCTCCTACGCCATTCACCCGGTCGCAGGCCGTATGCCTGGCCACATGAACGTGCTGCTGGCCGAGGCCAACGTGCCCTACGAGGAGCTCGTGGATCTTGATGAGATCAACCCGCAGTTCCCGCAGGCCAACGTGGCTCTGGTCGTCGGCGCCAACGATGTGACCAACCCGGCTGCTCGCCGTCCCGGCACCCCGGTCTCCGGCATGCCGATTCTCGACGTCGACAAGTCCCAGAACGTCGTGGTCATGAAGCGCGGCCGCGGTATGGGCTATGCCGGTATCCAGAACGAGCTCTACTTCGAAGACAACACCCAGATGCTGTTCGGTGACGCGAAGAAGAGTCTGCAGGCCGTTATCGCCGCCGTCAAGGAATTGCTCGCGTAACCATTCTTGGCTCCCCTCTGTGAGGGGAGCTGTCGAACGGAGTGAGACTGAGGGGAGTAGCCCATACGCGGGTGCTCCCCTCAGTCAGCTTCGCTGGCGGGCTCCCCCTCACAGAGGGGAGCCGAGCTCTATATCTACTACAGCCCAAACACCCGCTTAACAAAGCTGTTAACGCGACGCCAATAGCGGTCCGGATCGGTGCTGGCGCTCATCGTGTGGTCGGCGCCGGGAATCAGCAGCTTCTCGCGGTCGATGCTGGCGCAGGCGTTGTAATTGATGTCCAGATACTTCGGATTGACAAAAGTATCCGCTCCGCCATGAATGAACATCATCGGAATAGTCGCGTGCCGTAATGCCTTCACACAGGAGGCGTCCTCAAACCGGTATCCAGCCTTGCGTTCAGACACATGACTGGCCACTTTGACCAGCAGCACGGCCAACGAGTGCGGCAAACGGAACATCGCCTCGGCATTATCCGTAAACTGCGAGACCACGGAACTGTATCCGCAATCGGAAATCGCGGCGACGACGTTGCGGGGGAGTCGCGCATCGCCGGCCGCCATCATCACCGTGGCGGCGCCCATCGAATTGCCATGCAACAGAATGCGTGCATCCGGATCAGCTGCGGTGATCAGCGAAACCCAGCCCAACAGATCGTCGCTTTCCAGCAATCCCATACCCACGTAACGCCCTTCGCTCAACTCATGGGCGCGCTGCGCGGGTAGCAGGACCGTAAAACCGAGTTGCGCATAGCGATGCGCCCATTTGGCCATTTCCGCGGGCTCTCCGGCATAGCCATGGCAGCAGATCGCGTATAGATGCGGCTGTGGGTCGGAACAATCCGGGTCCAACAGCCAGCCGTGGAGTTTCAATCCATCATGGCTGCGCAGCGTGACCGATTGCTTGGCCTCCTCGAACCACCGGGCGGCCTCAAGCTGCTCGGACATGTCGAATTCGATGCCTTTCGGTGTCTCCTCGTGCGGCATGTTGAACATCGAACGTTTGGCCTTGGTGTCCAGCGCGAACGTGAACATGACGTTGGCGGCCGCGGCTGTGACGCCGGCTCCTGTGGCGGCTATCGCGGCAAGTGCCGCAGCCATACCCCTGACAACGCGAGTGTGTGCGGCGATGACGTCATGGCCATCCTCATTGATGACGTCGTCCGAACGAGTCATATCAACCTCCCGATACGGTACTCACCATCGTACGTTATTTTCGAAATCATCCCCAACTTCGTGAAAGACCGTACACTGAGTGTCGCTGAGCGTACGATTTTCACGAAATGGCGGACGATTTCGTGAAAACCGTACGATGAGAACGGGTAAGCGTACGTTCTTCACAAAGTTAGGGATTATTTCGCGGAAACCGTACGATGACGTGGCTGGGACGGCCGGGATGCAGTGTCATCGAAGCATCACCCGGATTCAACTTGTAAGTGCAACGGCTGGTTTCGGGTCGGCTTGTTTTGATTGTAGCTTGGCCATCTCCTCGTCCCATACCTCGTTGGGCGTTTTGTATCCGAGGAGTTTCATGGGGGTGTCGTTGATCTCCCCGACGATCGCGTCGAGCTCGTCCTGCGTGAGATCCTCGAAACTGGTTCCCTTGGGCAGATAGCGGCGGATCCTGCCGTTCCTGTTCTCGTTGCTGCCGCGCTGCCAGGAGCTGTACGGATCGGCGAAGTACGTGAGCATGCCCAGCGCCTCGTCCACCAGCACGTGCAGGGACGCCTCCGTGCCGTTGTCCCACGTGCGGTCGACGCGCGCGGCCGGCGGCATGCCCTTGAATATCTCGTACTCGGCCCTGGCCGTGGCGGACGCGCTCTTGTCGTCGACGAGCCGGGCGAACAGCCTGCGGCTCCTGCGCTCCACCTGCGTGTTCATGCAGCGCCTCGACGGCGCGGCGCCGACCACCGTGTCCGACTCGAAATGGCCGAACCCCTTCCTGGATCCGACCGCCTCGGGCCGGTCCGCGATGGGCACGCGCATCGGGATGCGCGGCCCTTTCGCCTTCCTGCCCTTTTTCCTCGTCCGGCGTTTCCTGCCGCGCGCCAGGTACTGGCGCAGGTCCAGCGCCCGCTGCGGCTTGGCGTAGATCCACTGGTAAAGGCACTCGTGGCTGATCCGCATCGACGGGTCGCCGGCGTACTGGGCCTTCAACCGTCCCTCGATCAGTTCCGGGCTCCACCCCCTGCGCAGCGAGTCCAGCACCCAGGCGCGAAGCCGGTCCGAGTCCATGCGGCGCGGCTTGCGGGATCCGCGCCGGCGCAGGTCCGCCTTCCTCTGCGCGGCCAGCGCCGAATAGAACGGACCCGAGGTCCACGGCCCGGTCTTCAGCCGTTTCGGCCGGTAGGGGCGGTACGACCCGTTCTCGTTGGACGCGAACCACAGGCCGCGCCTCAGCTCGCGGCTCACCGTGGACTTGTCCCGGCCGATCCTCTCCGCGGTCCGCCGAATGCTCAGATGCTGTTCGCAATGCAGCTTCTCGATCAGGATCCTCTCCTCGGACGACAGGTGCGAATACTGTTGACCCATGAGTGCGACACCTTCTTAAGTTAGAAACTTCGAACACTTCCAACCCTAGACAAGGTGTTGCACTTCTATTTAGAACCCGGGCTGGTTCCCTCTGTCTGGCAACACGTGTATTATGGTGCGAGTTGCAACTTTTACGATTAATCGAAATGGAGGCTTCAGATGGGTTCTGTCATCAAGAAGCGCCGCAAGCGGATGAGCAAGAAGAAGCACCGCAAACTGCTGCGTAAGACCCGCCACCAGCGTAAGTAGTCTTACCTGCAATCAAGGCATTAGAAACCCCGTGATCGTTATGGTCGCGGGGTTTCTCTTTTGCTTGGCTCTTTGCCTTGTTCGGGCAACAGTAAAGCCCGCACCTGCGATGTGCAGATGCGGGCTTGGAAAGCTTAGTGATGTGAGACGATCACTTGTTGGCGTTGGTCATCACGCGCGGGCCGTTCGGGTCGCCGACGATGACCTTGTCGACCATGTTGAGGAACAGGCCGTGCTCCACCACGCCGACCGTGTTGATGAGGTCTTCGGCCAGCTCCTGCGGGTGATCGATGCGCTCCAGGTGCAGGTCCACCACGAAGTTGTTCTCGTCGGTGCGCACTTCCTTGCCGTCGGCGTCAAGACGAAGCACCGGCTTGTAGCCGCGGGCCTCGAACTTCTTGATGACTTGGCCGGCACCGAACGGAATGACCTCGACCGGCAGCGGGAACTTGCCGATGGTGTCCACAACCTTGGACTCGTCCACGATCCACACGATCTGGTTGGAGTTGGTGGCCACGATCTTCTCCCACAGCAGAGCAGCGCCGCCGCCCTTGATGCCGTTGAAGTTCTTGTCGACTTCGTCGGCGCCGTCAATGGTCACGTCGATGTGGTCCACGTCGTCGATGTCCACGATCTTGATGCCGTAGCTCTCGGCCTGGGCCTGCGTGCGGCGAGACGTGGTCACGCCAGTGAACTCAAGACCTTCCTCCTGATGACGGCGGCCGAGCTCGTCCACCAGGAACTTCACGGTCGAACCAGTGCCGAGGCCTGCGATCATGCCGTTTTCAACGAGCTTGGCGGCTTCGATGCCGGCCGCCTTCTTCAGCGCATCCTGCTGTGCCTTATCCATGGTTTCTCCTTTGCCATCCTTGCCTCCGCCGCACGGATCAACGGCGTGAAGCCTTATCTCCTATCCTAACGCGAATGAGCGATTTTGTGTCATCGTGTCCGATTGCGGTACATATTCGTGTGTTTGGGTGTCAGTGTCGTACGAATGGTGCGTTGGTGATGGTCAGGTTGCCGTCGCCGTCCACATAGCCTTCGATTTCGATGCTGCCTTTGATCGGCATCGGCTGCCCGTTGAAATACGGGCTCGTTTTCGGCGCGGGGGAGAAGGTCAGCGTACCGGATACCGTCAGCCCGCTGGGCTTTGCGGGGGGTACAGGTTGCGTTGATTGTACAGGTTGCGTTGATTGTGCCGCTAAGGGTGACGAAGACTTGGTCTCCGGCCTTGCGGCATCCGTCTGATCCGTCGCCGCAGCCGGCTTGCGCAAACTTGCCGCATCCGCTTTGCCGTCCAATACCAATTGCACGTCTGGAGGCACATCGGTGCCATGTGCGTATTCGGAGCCCAGCAGCGACTGCCAGCCTTCAATCGGTAGATAGCCGTCGCGCGCACCCGAACGGCAATCGCCCGCATAGGTGCGTGCCAGTTCATCGACCAGCTCATTGCCTTCGTTGCCGGCGTGACCTTTGACCCATCGGAAATCCACCGGGCCAGGGCGTTGCGAGATTTCACGGTCGATTGCCTGAATAAGCTCTTTGTTCTTCACGGGTTTTTTCTGTGAATTTTTCCAGCCATTCTTCTTCCAGCCTTTGACCCACTTGGTCGAGCAATTGATGGCGTACTGCGAATCCGATTCGATGAGCAATGGCTCAGGGCCCGGATGCGCTCGCAAAGCTTCCAACACTGCGCACAGTTCGCCAATCTGGTTGGTGCCGTTGGTCGCGCCGCCGGCGTCGTAGCCGTGGTCGTCGTGCTTATGGCCAGGCTTGCCGCCGGCGTTCTGCTCATGATCGGCCCAGGCCCAGCCCATTGGCCCGTTTGGATTCCCTAATGCGGAACCGTCTGTGGATACTGTGATAGTCATGTTCTCCACCCTAACGCAAGCTGTGCAATCTCTTGCTGAAGTGGGGCTGCCCAGCGCGAGGCAAAACAACGTAGTGGAGGGTGTGGATAACATCACACCTATTGACTTTGCTTGAAAAACATGCCATCGCGCGTGAATAGGTGAGCGCTCACAAGAAAGACAAGACATTTCCTCTCTGCGGGTGAGGCCGGCAACAATGGCGCATCCGGTATCTGGAATGAGAATAAGGGACTGTACAAAACCAGTGACGGCAACATCGAAATCCTCAAACCAGAGGCGGACAGCGATGGTTCGACCTCCACGGCCGCATCCAAGGGCACCATGCTTATCGCAGGCAACTCCAAAACCGTGGCACTCGGTCCAGGCGGCATGGCCTTGGCTCCCGGCCTGCCGCTCGGTCTTGGCTGGTTCATCCGACGCCGCTTAGGATTGGATGCCTCCGACATTCTGGACCGTAAGCTCGGCTTGAAGTAACGGCTGGTTCGGACGTGATTGCTGTCACGTACGGATCATGACGACAGCGCGAAGGTCCTCATCGGTTTACGTCGATGAGGACCTTCGCGCGCATTAGGGGAGTCTGTTGCGGGCTGCGCTACGCGGGTCATGCTGCGCGGGCGTGCTATGCGAACAAACTACGCGAACAAGTCGTTCAGTGCCTCGGCAATCGTCGGATGCGTGAACACCATATCGCGCAACGTGCTGGCCGGCGCGTCAAGATCCATCGCCAACTTGACGATATTGATCACCTCGTGCGACTCGACGGAAAGCAGCATCGCACCCAGAATGCGGCCAGTATTGCGTTCCACAATCGCCTTCATCAGACCATCCGGTCGCCGCATTACCTGGGCCTTCGGCACAGCGGCCACCGGCAATCGCTTGACCACATAATCCAATCCAGCCGCCTTCGCCTCGCGCTCATTCAATCCCACGCGCGAGTAAGGCGTGGCGAGGAATGTGCTCGACGGCACATGCTTGCGGTCCTTCACCGTGTACGGACGGTCGGAACCATTGAGCTGCGACCACACCACGCGATAGTCATCCAGCGAAATGTACGTGTGCTGCGGGCCGCCGTTCACATCGCCCAGAGCCCAAATGTCGGCTGCTGTGGTGCGCAGAAGATCGTCGACTTTCACGGCACCGCGTTCGGTGAGCTCCACGCCAGCTGCCTCAAGATGCAGTCCCTCGACGTTCGGCGTACGTCCGGTGGCCACCAGTACCGCGTCGGTGGTCAGGCAGAATCGGGCTTCAGCCGGCTCGGCGAACCGCGGCTCGCCATCGTCTGATGGTTTCGTTTGAACGTGTGACATCGTGGCGTGATCGGTCGGGTTGCTAGTGGGGCTGGTGGTTGTTGTAGTGTCGGTGGCGCCGGTGGCGTCGGTGGCACCGGTGATATCGGTATGAGCGTTCCCGGTGCCGGCGGGGGTGGAATCGCAGCTTGCGATGCGCCGCCGAGTCATACCCTTCCACCGCAACGGACAACCTGACGCCGCCGTCAGCAGCAGGCGCGATGGCCTTGGTATCCGCGTTGAACAGGAACTTGACGCCCTGCGCTTCCAACTGTGCGCGAATCGCGGCCGCCACATCCGCATCCTCGCGCGGCAGGAACTCGGCATTGTGCTGCAGCACGGTAACCGCCGTGCCGAAATCGGCAAACATCGAGGCAAACTCAAGTCCAATGAATCCTGAACCGATAATCACCAGTCGCTGCGGCATATCGTCGAGATCCATCAGTCCAGTGCTGGTGTAGACGCCGGGCGTAGTGTGGATACCGGGAATATCCGGAATGCGCGGCGTGGCACCGGTATTGATGAAGATCTTGCTGGCGGTCACGGCGACCGGGCCCTCAGCGGTGGCGATTTCCACGCTATGAGGGCCGGTGAAGTGAGCGCGGCCGGTGATTACGGTGATGTTGTCTTGGTCGGCGAGCTTGTGATAGTTCTTGTCGCGCAGCATCGAAGTGACGCGGCGCTTCTCCTTGATAGCAGCCTCGAACGCTGCTTCGCGGGTTTCGGGAGTACTGTTCGCGCCATCCCGCCGCGCCTGTTCGGCGGACAAAATCAGTGACTTGGACGGCAAGCATCCGATATTGATGCAGGTGCCGCCGTACATGTCGGCGCTTGCCTCGGCGACGACGACCTTGCGGCCGGCTGCACTGAGCTTGGCAGCCAAGGTTTTGCCGCCCTTGCCGAATCCAATGATCAGGGCGTCGGTGGTGATAGTGGGGGAGGTGCTGGGTGTGCTGATGGCATTGGGTGTGCTGATGGACATGGTTACTTCCTTACGTATTCGAGTGATAAGAGTGCGTTGTGCTGATGTGTTGTGTGCCGTGCGGCGTCTGTTTTCTTCTTTGACTGCCGAAGCGTTATCGACTGATGCTGGCTAGGGGAAACGCGCGGGATTATTAGCCTTTGCGCTCGCTGAATATCTGTTCGGTGATGTCGTGGATGGTGGTGTGTTCGAGTTGTTCGAGGCAAGTGCGGTTGAGCCCGGCATAGATGTCGTTCATCACTGCGCCCATTGAAGATGACACCAGACAGTCCTCGTGTACGTCGCCCGGTGTCCAGTTCACTTTCACAAAAGTGGTGCCGGTGGCTTCCGCTACCGCGCGCAAAGTGATTTCGGCGGCGGGCCGGGCCAGAGCGTACCCGCCTTCAGCACCCTCTTTAGTGGCGATGAGTCCGGCTGAGGCGAGCGGTCGCATTACTTTGCGCACGCGCGCCGCATTGGTACATATGTTCTCGGCCAGGATCTGACTGGGCAGGTGTGTGGCGCGATGGTCAAGGTAGACCAATGCGTGCACTGCCAGTGAATGGTCGCCGTTCATGAAACGACCTCCTTACCGAGTCGATACTGTAACTATGATGTGTACAGTTATGATACTGTAATCATATCAGATACAGTTAGTGTGTCAAATCGGGGTTGAAGAGGTGGATGACTATGTGTATAAGTGAGGTGTCCACATGGTTATCCACAATGAATGTGCGTAAGTGAAGCTAGGACCACATACCTCGAATCGGCTTCCGTTTCCGCACCCACTACCCATATGGTGGTGTCATGAACAGGATGACCGACGGCATCACCAACTATGGAGCTCTGCCAGGCTCTATATACGATCCGCCTCCGGAAGAATCGGAGGCGGTTTTTGTTCCGCCTGAATTTGCGGGGTCATTTTCTACTGACTCGAAATACCCGACTTCTCGCGACTCGTCATCGCCGAACAGTGGTGCACATGATTCTGCAGCGACACCGACCATGAGCGAAAGCCTCGCCCAGCGCAGACGCGACATGGTCGCACGCTGCACTGAGGAAGCGAAACGGGCGGGCAAGAAGCTGCTTTTCGGCATGACCACTTCCCTCGCTCTGCAATCCGTACCGATTCCCGCCGATTGCGACCTCGACTCGGCCAAGCTGCACACTGTATCCAGCGTTAAGAGCAAGCGGTTTCGTACACGCCATGCACCACTGCAAACGCATATTTGGAAACATGCGGCTAAAGCCGCCAATGTGGAAATGAACCAACACGTGTTTGCGCTGGACCTGTTTCACGTATGGGCCCAACTTGCCCCGTATGTTTCTTTTGAGTCCCTGATTGTGCTCGGGGATGCCGTCATCGCTGCTACGAGCAAACAGCCAGTATTGGCCAAGGATCGTGATGCTGCTGCAATCTATCAGGATCTGGTGAAGTTCGTGGAGCGATTTACCCGATTCAGAGGGCGCCCGTCCTGCGTTCGAGCATTGCCGCTGATATCACCTGGTGCTGATTCGCCCAAAGAATCAGAAGAACGACTCTCTCTGGTAGCGCATGGGATTCCACAGCCGGTTGCGAACTATGTGGTGCCGGATGCGGCTTTTGCATCTGGAGCTCCCATAACGTTGGACTTAGCGTGGCCAGAGTTCAAGGTCGCTGTTGAATATGATGGCGATCATCATCGTACGAGTAAGACTCAATGGCGCCGTGACCAAGAGAAAAGGGGCATGCTGGTCGGGCGGAGATGGCTGGTCTTCATCGCCACGGCGGCAAGTATCGCTAACGAGGATACTCGTGCTGAATTCGCTTTCAACGTGGCGAGGGCGCTTGCTTCGCGCGGTGCCGTATTCGAGTTTCATGTAGTTGCCATGTCTCTTGAAGAGTTGGCGCAGAGCCTGCTGTGACCATGATGTTCGAAACGGACTGATGTAAAGGCAATATTTGTACGACCTGTTGTTGTGGTGTGTGCTTGATATTGCATGCCGTTCGATTGCGATGCCTCGTAGTGATGGATTTCGTGAATGACTAGTGTTCGATTGTGGAGGGAAATGTGTCATAGTGGTCGATTGGGGGTGTTGTCGGTGCATTGAGCGTGGATTTGCGCCAATGGGTGTGGGAGCTACGCGTGTTTTGCCGATTTTTGCGTGGCGTCCCACGGCCCCTCGGGTAATGGCTGTGACGGGTGTGGCAGGAATGGCGTCTTTCCGGGGTTTCCAGTTTGAGTGTGTGGGATGGGGGAAATGTAAAACGATTGACTTAGCTGTTGTCCCACGCTTTTGTGGGATGGCAACTCTGGAATGGGCAAATTCGTCGTGGCGTCCCACAACGCTGTTAAAACTCGACCATGATGCAAGCCGACCGAACGCTTCGGTGGTCATCTGGCCGCTGTGACCCCACAATGATGATGGGAAACTCGGTCATAATGTAGGCAGGCGAACGTTTCGCGGCCATATGGCCGTCCTGCCCTGCAGTGATGTTGAGAAAATGCGGTCACGGTGCATGAGGAGAACCGTTGACCTGCGTGTTTCAGTGGTCGCGAACTGCATATGCGCTAAAAAAAGCTCTGCAGTGGATTGCATGAATCCAATGCAGAGCCTTATTGGTTGCTGTGAACGCGGCTAACGCAGCGATTTCACTCGCTCAGGGCCTTGTCTACCACGACGGTGGCCTCGTCGAGCACCTTGTCCAGAGCCTCGGGGGGAGACGAAGGACTCGGCGTACACCTTGTAGATGTTCTCGGTGCCGGAGGGGCGGGCGGCGAACCAGTTGTCCTTGGTGGTGACCTTCAGACCGCCGATCTTGGCGTGGTTGCCCGGTGCCTCGGTCAGCTTGGCGGTGATGTCTTCGCCAGCCAGGGTGGAGGCGGTCACGTCGTCGCCGGACAGTGCCGCGAACTTGGCCTTCTGCTCCAGCGTGGTCGGGGTGTCGACGCGCTTGTACCAAGACTCGCCGAAGCGCTCGACCTGCTCCTGGTGAAGCTGGGCCGGGTTCTTGCCG
>ENA-OQED01001010-OQED01001010.1-human-gut-metagenome-genome-assembly--contig:-NODE-1010-length-10729-cov-1.542162_pt1 | contig 10729 bp, 8 predicted proteins | sample MGYA00242790_ERZ504625 | MGnify/ENA primary metagenome ERZ504625 (study PRJEB26092, sample SAMD00036345) | human gut metagenome | host: Homo sapiens | study: EMG produced TPA metagenomics assembly of...
CGGAACAATGATGAAGATATTGTCCGTACATCTCTTTTAAATACGTCTTTTCAAATTCTTGGATTATACATTTTCTACTTCCCTTCTAAAAAACTGGGCTTTGATTATCTCTTTTCCACACCGATCGTTACAGCTTCTCCATTGATCTTCCACTCTTTCGTGTAGCCTGCTGGTGCTGCTTTTGCAACTTCCAGTGCAAGTGTTTCATCTGCGATCGTAGATGCATTGTCTGCAAATACTTTCTCTGCTTTTTCTGTACCTTCATAAGATACTGCGATCTTATCCATAACTTCGAATCCGGCTTCCTTACGCATGGTCTGTACTTTACTGATGATCTCACGTACAAATCCTTCTTCCAGAAGTTCTTCGGAAAGGTTTGTATCCATAACAACTGTAATTCCGTTGTCATTCTCAGATACATATCCCGGCATCTGTGCAGATTCGATCAACAGATCTTCGCGGAACAGAGTCACTTCCTGTCCATTGATATCAAGCTTCAGGGCATCTGTAGCATTTAACTCATCCATTGCTGCATTTCCTTCGAGGTTATCGAGTGCTGCTTTAATACCTCCTAACATTTTACCATATTTTGGTCCCACTGTCTTTAACTGAGGTTTAAAAGTATATGAAGTAAAGTCACGAACATCTTGTGTAAATGTTACATTCTTTACATTTAATTCATCTTTTACGATGTCTTTGTAAAATTCCGGTACTTCAAAATCAGCTTTTACATACATCTGTCCGATCGGCTGACGGTTCTTGATATTTGCAGTATTTCTGCATGCACGTCCCATAACAACCAGCTTCAGAACATTGTCCATATTAGCTTCCAGTTCTGTATCGATATGTGCTTCATTTACAACCGGGAAGTCACACAGATGGATACTTTCCGGAGCACTCTCGTCCACGCTTCTTACCAGGTTCTGATAGATCTCTTCTGTCATGAACGGGATCATCGGCGCTGCCGTCTTACAGATCTCAACCAGTGCTGTGTACAGAGTCATGTAAGCATTGATCTTATCCTGTTCCATTCCCTTAGCCCAGAAACGTTCACGGCTACGTCTTACATACCAGTTACTCATATCGTCTACGAAGCTCTGAAGTGCCTTTGCAGCCTCCGGAATCTTGTAGTTGGACAGATCATAGTCTACTGCCTTGATTGCGGAATTGAGCTTAGACAGAAGCCATTTATCCATAACGGACAGTTTGTCGTATTCCAGTGTGTATTTTGTTGCATCGAAATCATCGATATTCGCATACAGTACAAAGAACGCATATGTGTTCCACAATGTTCCCATGAACTTTCTCTGTCCTTCTACAACGGCTTTTCCGTGGAAACGGTTCGGAAGCATGGTGCACTGTTGACATAGAAGTACCAGCGGATCGCATCTGCTCCGTATTTCTCCAGTGCGTCGAATGGATCAACTGCATTTCCTTTGGACTTACTCATCTTCTGACCATTCTCATCCTGCACGTGTCCAAGTACGATAACGTTCTTGTATGGTGCTTTGTTGAAGATCAGTGTTGAGATTGCAAGCAGTGAGTAGAACCATCCACGGGTCTGGTCAACAGCCTCGGAAATGAAGTCTGCAGGGAACTGCTTTTCAAATAATTCTTTATTCTCAAATGGATAGTGGTGCTGTGCAAATGGCATAGATCCACTGTCGAACCAGCAGTCGATAACTTCCGGTACTCTGTGCATCTGCTTTCCGCAGCATGGGCACTTGATCGTTACTTCGTCGATGTATGGACGGTGAAGTTCGATCTCATCCGGACAGTTATCGGACATTTCTTTCAGCTCTTCGATGCTTCCGATCGAATGCTGGTGTCCGCATTCACACTCCCAGATATTCAGTGGAGTTCCCCAGTAACGGTTACGGCTGATACCCCAGTCCTGAACGTTCTCAAGCCAGTCGCCGAAACGTCCTTTACCGATGCTTTCCGGAATCCAGTTGATTGTATTGTTGTTGGCGATCAGGTCATCTTTTACTTCTGTCATCTTGATGAACCATGATTCACGAGCGTAGTAAATAAGTGGTGTATCACATCTCCAGCAGTGTGGATAGCTGTGCTCGAACTTCGGTGCATCGTAGAGAAGTCCGCGTCCGTCGAGGTCTTTTAATACTTCCGGATCAGCCTTCTTAACGAATAATCCGGCAAACGGAGTCGTCTCTCCCATGTTACCTTTTTCGTCTACCAACTGAACGAACGGCATATCATATCTACGTCCGACCTTGGCATCGTCTTCACCAAACGCAGGAGCGATATGAACCACACCGGTACCGTCTGTCAGTGTTACATAGGTATCGCATGTAACGAAGAATGCTTTCTTGTTCTGCTTGGAAGCGCAGTCGTAAGCACACTGGTATAATGGCTCGTACTCTTTGTATTCGAGATCTTTTCCTTTGTATGTCTCAAGGATCTCGTAAGCCTTTGTTCCCTTTTCTTCATCGGCAAGTCTGCCAAGTACGGTATCGAGAAGTGCAACAGCCATGTAATAAGTATAGCCGTCGGCAGCTTTTACTTTCGCATAGTCTTCTTCCGGGTTCACACAGAGTGCGATGTTAGACGGAAGTGTCCATGGTGTGGTTGTCCATGCGAGGAAATATGCATCCTCTCCTACTACTTTGAAACGAACGATCGCAGAACGTTCTTTTACATCTTTATAGCCCTGTGCTACTTCCTGTGCAGAAAGCGGAGTTCCGCAGCGAGGACAGTATGGCACGATCTTGAATCCTTTATACAGGAGCTTCTTGTCCCAGATTCTCTTGAGTGCCCACCACTCAGACTCGATAAAGTTATTATCATATGTTACATATGGATCATCCATATCAGCCCAAAAACCTACGGTATTAGAGAAGTCTTCCCACATACCTTTATATTTCCATACGCTTTCTTTACATTTCTTGATGAATGGCTCCATACCGTATTTTTCGATCTGGTCTTTTCCGTCCAGTCCGAGAAGCTTCTCAACTTCCAGCTCTACCGGAAGTCCGTGTGTGTCCCATCCGGCCTTTCTTGGAACTTCGTATCCCTTCATTGTACGGTATCTTGGGATCATATCCTTGATAACACGTGTCAGAACGTGTCCGATGTGCGGTTTTCCGTTGGCTGTCGGAGGGCCGTCGTAGAACATATAGATCTCATTGCCTTCACGGTCACGCATACTTTTTCTGAAGATGTCATTGTCTTCCCAGAATTTCTCTGTCTGTTTTTCTCTGTCTACAAAATTAAGATCCGTAGAAACTTTCTTATACATATTTACCTCCATAAAATTAAAACATAGAATTAAAAAAGCTTCCGCCCTGTATAGGACGAAAGCTGTACTTACGTTTATAAACCACCTAACATACCATCATATGTCTTCCCTGTAACGGAGGAATGCCGTCAGTTTTTACTCGGTCACCGGATCTCTCTACACATCTTACCGAAACCTTTCAAAAACTGCAACTCAGAAGTGATATTCAGATATATCTTACTTGCACCGGACTTCCACCATCCCCGGCTCGCTGCTGCGTTCTGTTATATCCTACTGTCTTCGTCAGCGTTTTTCACATTCTTTATTATATGCAACAATCCTAAAATCCGTCAAGGGGTTTTCCCTTATTTTTCATGTATCCTCTGCCATTTATCTTCTCCGGCGTATCAATACAACGATCAGACTGAAGATCAGGATCACCAGCACCACACATCCCCCGGCGATCATATATTGTTCCGAAGCTGATTTCCCGGCAAATTTCTTCTGACTGAATGCCCATGCCGCTTTTGCTTTCTGCAAGAAATTCGTCCAGATGCTCTTTGCACTTAATTTTCCACCGGAGTTCTTCGTTGTCCCGGAGTTATCCACATTCTCCTTCTTATTATCCACACGTTCTTTTCCCGTACTTATTTTCTGCAGGTATTCTTCCGTGAACTTTGCTGTCGCACTTCCTACCGGATGACCATCATAAGTATATTGGATCGTTCCTTCTCCGGTCTTTTCGTCTATGTCTGTAATCTCATAATCTGTATCTTTGTATGAGATATCCTTCGGCAGGATCACATAGCCATCTTCCAGCGGCTGGTACTCATTCCCGCCCGTCTGTGCGGATCCGGCATCCTCACTTTCATCCGATGCCGTTATGAATTCTTTTACTTCCGCCGGTTTCTTCTCATCTGCCACCGGAATCTTCTGGAAATTATTAAATACATATTCAAACAGATTCTTTGTATCCGGATATATATTCGCTCCATGCGTCCTGAGTACGACACACACCAGTTTCATATTACCATTATCGGCCAGGGTGATCAGTGTGGATAAAGCGTTGGATGTATATCCCGTCTTTCCTGCAACCACATACTGGTAGTAATTTTTATTTTCTTTTATAAGCATCTTATGATGCTGTGGAAATACGTGTTCTTCCGTTGTATCGGATGCTGGGATCGTATAACTCTGCTCCTGACAGATCTTTAAGAATTCCGGATAACGCCAGATCTCCCTGCCGATCAAAGCCATGTCACGCGCGCAGGTATAATGATTGTCATCATGAAGCCCGTTTGCATTGACAAAGTTCGAGTTCTCCCCGCCGAGACTTTTGCACTCCTCGTTCATCTGCTGTATGAACCAGTTGTAATCATGCCCGGCATTCTTCCCGACATTTTCCGCAACCGCATAGGCTGCTTCATTTGCCGAGGCAAGCAGTGTCGCATACAACGCCTGTTCCAACGAGATCACATTTCCTTCTTTTAATCCTACGGAAGAATCTCCCGGCTGCATAAAAGATATACAGTCATTCGAAAATGTTACCTGATCTGACAGGCTGCCATATTTTAATGCGATAAGACTGGTCAGAACTTTTGTGATGCTGGCCGGATATTCATGCCCATCAATATTCTTCGCATATAAGATGCTTCCGGTTCCTGCATCCATCACGATCGCTGCTTCTCCGTATGTTCCCGGTCCTTGCGGCCAGTTCTTCCAGCTGTTCGACTGGATCTCCATCTTATAGGCATCTTCTTCTGCCTTCTTTTCCAGCTCTTCCGGAGTCATGTCTTCTTCTTTTTTCTCTTCTTTCCGGGTATCATCTGCCGCTGCGTCTGCTGACTGCGCATTCCCGGTGCTGTCCGGCTCCGCGTATACCGTACTGTGCGGCATCCCTGCTGTCACCGCCAGTATCACCGCAAGAACTACGGCTGCTGTCTGTTTTTTCCCCCGCATAATTTCTATTCTCCTCTGTCGTTCTGTTATGGTCTTCCCATATACCACTCAATTTTTCCTTCGATATCGGACACCTTCACCGTTCCGATCTCTCCGTTGTATCTTACTTTTTCTCCGTTTACATATACTTTGCCCTTTTCCTGTCTTTCCTGCGTCTTATTCCACGCATTCTCTATTATAATCCTTTTCCCCGGTTAACTCAACAAAAAAGAACGGCCGGTCCTTTTTCCGGTCCGTGATCCTTTTCTTGATTTTTATTACTTTTTTGTTACTCAGGTGCAAGTGTATCTAATGTTACATTAGCTCCATTAATCGTTCCCTTCTCACCTTCAACCTTTGTGATGACTGCTGACGGTGGTATCACCTCTGCATTCGAGATCATGATCGTCAATCCTGCGATCCGCAACATGATCCGTAATAACAAGATCCCGCAGATCGACGGTCTCATCTATTCCTCTGCGGGAAATGATCTGGTCTCTATGGATTCCAGTCTTCTTTCGCTCTATAAAAACGGACGCATTACTGCTGACACGGTACTGGCTTATGCATCCAATCCGGAAATGTTAAAAAAGAAGCTGTAGGAGATTACTCCTGCAGCTTCTTAATTTCTTCGATTGTTGCCTCATATTCTTTTGTTACTTTTTCCATTGCTTCCGGTATCCCCGGCTTCTCTCCGGTCCGGTCTCTCAAAAGTTCTGTCAGCTCACTGCTCACTTCATACAGACGGTCAAAGGAAAGATTCTGACATACACCTTTCAGTGTGTGTGCACCACGGAAAGCCTCTTCATAATTGTTATCCCCCAAAGCCTGCTTTAACAGTGAATAACTCTGATCTTCAAGGAACTTTAATGTGAATTTCCGGATCAGTACTTCACTGCGAAGGCGTCTTAAGACATCTTCATAGTTTCCTCCAATCGCTTCATAGCATTCCTGTATTGTCATTTTTTACCTCCTTCATTTCCGGTCTAATTCTGGAAAGACACGATTACTTCTTTTCCATTCGATACATTTTCGAACATGCCCTTGATTACTTTCTTTGCATTCTTGTCCGCATTTTCAAGAAATCCGTATTCATCCGATCCGGCTTTTTCCTTTGCTTTCTTCTCAGCCTCTGCGACAAGTTCCATAACCGCCTCTTTATCGATACTCATAATCGCAAAATTCGTATCATATATCTTCAGATCACTGGATTTGATCTTAATAGAATCCTCATTGACCGTGCAGTGCGGAATAGATATCTGGATCTTGTCGTCTGTCTCCTTTATGACAGCTTTCTGTACATCCAGTCCCGCAGTCACTGTCGTCTTGTATTGTACGAGAAATCTGTTCTTGTTGATCAGCGGGATCTCTCCCTTTGTGCTCCTGAATACATCCGAGATGATCATCTTCTGTGTCGTCAGCTCCGCTGCATCTTCCAGCGTCGTCTCAAGCGGTATGCTCTCTTCTTTCGGACCGGTAATATGCTTATATATGGCTATCGAACCGATGCTGATCGCAATGGCAAGAACTGCCGCGATGATTATTTTAGCTTTTGTCTTCATATGTTTTCCTCCGTTAAAATGATTTAACTTTCGGCCGGTAGCGCATATCGGATACCGTGTATACGGTTACGAATGCCTCCGGATCTTTTTTACTGACATAATTCATCAGTTTCTGATATTCGTTCTTATCTACGATTGTAATGATCTCTCTGTATTTCTGCATATTGTAAGCACCTACTGCCTCGTAGAACGTTGCCCCGCTGTGCAGCTCATGCAGAATGAACCGGCGTACCTCTTCTTCATATTTTGTGATGATACAGACACGTCTCTTCACATTCTGTCCAAAGATAAAATGATCCAGCACAATACCGTTAAAGTATGTACCAAGCACACTCAGTACGACCGCTTTTTTATCATAGATCAATGCGGAAGAAAGTGCCACACACATTCCTGAGATGGACATCGCTTTTCCCAGTTCGACATGAAGATATTTATTCATGATCTTTGCCACGATATCCAGTCCGCCGGATGACGCATTCATATTAAATAAGATGCTGAGTCCGAAGCTTACGACGAGAACATAACATAACACGTCCAGTTCCGTACTGTTCGTCAGCGATTCAAAATCCGGAAATACATGTTCAAATACTGCCAGATACAGTGGCAGCAAAATACTTGTGTATACCGTCTTCGCCCCAAATTCTTTCCCACAGGTTATAAATCCGATCAGCAGTAAGACCACATTTCAGTATCATCGTAACCGTTGATACATGTAACGGTACATAATGCGCAATAATGATCGCCAGCGCAGATACGCTGCTGATCGAGGTCTGGCTCGGAATCAGAAAGAAATACACGGCCGCAGCGATGATCCCCACTGCTATCGTCATGACGGCAATTTCTTTTAGATTGTCCGGTGTGACAACCTGTTTTTTTTCTTTGTTCATTTTTTTATTCCCCACTTTTATAAATATTTCATCATCGTTGGCGCAAGAATATTCATATCAACAGGCTTGGCAACGTGATCATTCATCCCGACAGAAAGCGCCTTCTGTCTGTCTTCTGCAAAGGCATTGGCAGTCATAGCTATGATCGGGATCATCGCTTTTTTATCATCCTTCATCTTCCGGATGGTTAATGTCGTATCGAACCCATTCATAACCGGCATCTGAATATCCATAAGGATCATCTTGTAATAGTCCGCATCTGCCTTTTCAATCATGCTGATACATGCAACTCCGTCAGTTGCAACTTCGACAATACACCCTTCTTCTTTCAACAGTTCTGTCGCGATCTCCGCATTGATCTCATTGTCTTCGACCAGCAGGACCCGGACGCCTTTTAGCGACTTCTTACTTCGTGGATTCTGATTTTTCTTCTCTAAAGCTTCTTCTTTTGATGCTTTTTTGCAAGGGATCGTCACTGTAAAAGTGGATCCCTCACCAAGTTTACTTTCCACCTCTATCGTACCACCCATCAGATCCACAAGCTTTTTCACGATTCCCATGCCGATGCCGATACCCTCAATATGGGTAATCGTAGAAGTCCGCTCTCTTTCAAACGCTTCAAAGATATGCTTTTGGAACTCTTCTGTCATACCAATTCCATTATCGGTAATACTGATGATCATATCACACCAGTCTTCATTCTCACAAGGTCTCTGTGCAACCTTACAGGATATTGTACCGCCCGCATTTGTATACTTGACCGCATTACTTATGATGTTGATGCAGACTTCCGATAAATGTGGTTCATCCACATATACATACGGATACAGGATATGTTCTGTCATACACAGAGTCTGGTTCTTACTTTCTGCCTGTTGCTGGAACATTGTAACACAATTCGTAAAGTCTTCCCGGACATCCGACACGGCATATTTCATTTCGACCTTGTTATTTTCAATTCTTGCAAGATCCAGGACATTACTGAGTAACGATAACAGTTTTCTCCCGCATATCTGAATGTTATCGACATATCTGCTAAGTTTTTCTGTGTCTTCCAGGTGTCTGGATGCCAGATCTGCATAACCGATGATCGCATTCATAGGCGTTCTGATGTCATGGGACATATTGAAAAGAAATGCGGATTTTGCCTTACTTGCAGTTTCCGCATTTAATTTAGCTTCCCGCAGTTCTTCCTCCTGCCTCAATTCCCGCAGTTTTTCATCTGTCACATCCCGGTTTGCAAGCAGCACCGATGTAACATTTCCGTCTTTATCATAGTTCTGTGGAACGATCATGGCAAGGAACCATTTCCCATCCTTTTTTGAATTCAAAGAACATGGACTCTTTATTACGAAGCCGTGCGGCCATGGTCTGTGTATCAAAAAAATCTATGTACTTTTGTACAAACGGTTCTGCTATCACATCTTTGATGACCTCAAACTGCGAATTCCAGTCTGCGCTTTTTTGGGAAATGCCCAGCTCCATTTTCCGGGATCTTTTCACAAGTTCGATCTTCTTTGTCTTTAAATCCAGACGTGAGATATGATAATAAGCGGTACCTAATGCACTGATTGCCCGGTGTGCCTCTTCCACCTGTTTTCCCAGCGTAACCGGGAATTCTTCCCCTGTCATCTGGTCTCTGTCCGGTACTGACTGATGCAGATGCTGAACCAGCCATTTCCCGTTCACCTTTTTATAGATAATACTAAACCGGGTGTCCATCTCAAAACAGACGGACCCATCTTCAAATAAACCGGTAAAAACTACCGTTCCATACGCAAGGACCTGGGCATCTCCAAGCTCTGTTTCTTCCTGCTGTAAGTCCCTTATTTGAAGTCTGATCTTTTCTCTTCGCTTTACATCGAATTTATATGATTCCTGAAATTCATGCAGATTCCGGAAAAACTCATGCTTTCCTGTTCCGATTATACTGCTGTTATCATCAAAGAAGTTTTCAAAGCCTGTATCATCTATGGATTCCGTGTCGATATAAAATTTTAAAAGCTGCTCTGTAAGTTGTTTAAAATCATCCATAACCAATCCCTCTCATCCCGTATATCTTGAACAACTTTTTGTTTTTCCAGTTTTCTTGTTTACTTCATTTTAACATAATATCGCAGCACTGGGGACGGTGTTTATGGCTTTTTTACTGTCTTTTTATGTAATGCACGAATACAAATATAATACAGGCTAATCACCAGTGGAAGCAATAATGCCGAAAACTGAAATTTATTTTACACACGCTTTTGCCGTATACGACTCTACATTTATTTCAATTACACATACCGCATTTACCATTTTTTCATTAATTTCGTGTTCCTCTCCGGTTTGCGCTCTCATAAGAATGCGAAGTGCCGCGCACTTATCCGCTGCATTCTGGAGGATTTTTGCTTTCCCTCGGCACATGACACTCGCATATTCAGCACTATATTTGCAGGGAACATCTGCTTCTATAAGTTTTTCTCCGTAATCAATTTCCACAAAAACACTGTCATTTTTCCGAATGCAATCCAGTTTATGCCCCTCTTTCGCACTATGAACATAAAATGTTAGTTTCCCGCCGTTTATCTGATAACCGTAATGAAGCGGCACAACATATGGGTATTCATCATCTAATACCCCCAGATGTAAATACTTTGCACTCGACAATATTTTTTCAATCTTGTGTATATCTGTGATTTCTCTATCTTTTCTTCTCATATTATTCCTTCCTTATAATCACATGTCAGTTCTACAATCAGAATTTGCCATTTCACTTATTACTATTTTTTATTTGAAAACTAATTTTATTTTACATCCTTATTTCTTTGCATACAAGAAAAAACACATTGTCTTTTTTGTGGAAACTTATAAAGGAAGAGGCACCGTTTAATACTTGGTTTGAAAACTGATGGAAGAATAACACGATACTGTGATAGAATAAGGAAAATGGTTAAACTAACTATTGCTGAGTGAGCAACAGCAAAAGTAAGCATGACTGGAAAGTGCTTGTGATCTTAGGGATTAAGAGAGGATACAGATTATGGAAGATTCTTACGTATTGCAATTGTTAAAACCAAAGTTTAAAGATTTTCATTTGTGTTTCTGCGGATTTGCAGAATGCA
>ENA-OQED01001011-OQED01001011.1-human-gut-metagenome-genome-assembly--contig:-NODE-1011-length-10725-cov-1.092942_pt1 | contig 10725 bp, 11 predicted proteins | sample MGYA00242790_ERZ504625 | MGnify/ENA primary metagenome ERZ504625 (study PRJEB26092, sample SAMD00036345) | human gut metagenome | host: Homo sapiens | study: EMG produced TPA metagenomics assembly of...
TTTCGATACATTCTCCAGCTGAACGGATTTGGATTTTTCTTTTACGCTGCGCCGTTTTCACAGCCTGCGGGATGTCGTCATCCTGCAGCAGGTAGCCCAAATTCTCCATAAACTTACCCTCCATCGTGGACAGCCGCATTCTTTGCCGTCCGTATTTTTTCACGAATGCACCCTCACTGTTTTCGCAGGGTCGGATGGAACTGTATGCCCCTCAAGCACACAAATTCTATATTCAAATTATATCATTTTTTGTAGCAAACTGTCAATGTACTATTGTACCAAGATTCGGATGAAAACTTCGTGCATTTTTATGCAATTTCCTCAGTGGATTTCGTGGCACTTTGCCCAAATGCGCCAAAGGTGCGAAAAATGGTGAAACAGCTTGTTTTTCTTATAGATACATAAGAAAAAATATGCCCTTGGAAAGCGAACAGCTGTTTGCATAAAATGAGCATTTTGCAGTTTTCGCAGATGGAGATGCGCTTTCTGCGTAAAAATAAAAAGTCAAAAGCAGAAACATATTTTCTGAAAACTTATGTTTTATTCATGAAGATGGTGACCAAAAAAAGCGGACAGCATCTGCTGTCCGCTCCTGTATTGTGACTTTTGCTTTACTCGGAAACGACGGCATACAGTCCGGCGGCGTCCTCTTTGCGGACGACCTCCGACACCTGTTCCACCCGAACCTTCAGAGACTTCTGCCCCATCTGGATCTCGATGAGATCGCCGGGCTTCACGTCATAAGAGGCTCTTGCGGCCTTGTCGTTTACCAGGATCTTTCCGGCATCACACGCCTCGTTTGCCACGGTGCGGCGTTTGATGAGCCGGGAAACTTTCAGATATTTGTCCAGCCGCATGGCTTAGTCCTCCTCTTCCAGACTGCGTCTTGTCTTTTTCCAGAGTGCGTTCCACTCGCCGTTGGAGAGCGTCTCCATGGGACGATTTTCTGCGGCGCAGGTCTCTTCCATGACACGGAAACAGCTGATGAACTGGTTCGTGGTGTCGGTCAGCACCTGTTCTGCGGAAAGCCCCAGGGTCTGCGCCATGCCGGCACAGCAGAACAGCAGTTCACCCATAGCACGGGTGATCTGTTCCGGGTCTTCCATGTGCATCGCCTCTTCCAGGGTGTGCTTGCACTCGGTCACGCTTGCCAGTGCAGACTCGTTGCACAGAAAGCGGTTGTGGTCTTTCATTGCACGCTTGCAGACCTTCTGCGCACGCATCAGCGCCGGCAGGGTCTTTGCCACAGCCTCCAGGGTCTGGGTGCGTGTGGTCTGGTGCTTGGTCTCTTCCTTGATGGCATCCCAGTTTTTCAGCACCTCTTCCGTGGTGTCTGCCTGGACCGTGCTGAATACGTGGGGATGGCGGACGATCAGCTTGTTGCAGATATCCGTGCAGACATCCTCCAGGGTGAAGTGTTCCTGTTCCGTTTCGATACGGGTGTGGAATACTACCTGGAGCAGCAGGTCGCCCAGCTCTTCCCGGAGCATTTCCGGGTCGTCCTGGTCGATCGCCTCGATGACCTCATAGGTCTCCTCGATGAGGTCTGAGCGGATGGACTGGTGTGTTTGCACCTTGTCCCAGGGACAGCCCTCTTCGCTGCGGAGCAGTGTCACGATCTCTGCCAGGTCGTCAATGGTATAATGTTCTTTCTTTTCATATGGAATCATAGAGCGCTGCCTTTACTTCTGAGCCAATGCACGGTCTTTCAGCTGCGCAGAACGCAGTTCCCGCATGACCTGCTGATAGAGGAAATAAACCGCCTGCATATCGGTGCTTTCTTCCTTGATCGCTGCGGGCAGGACTTCCTTTTCATAGATGCCGCTCTTGGTCAGCAGATAGATGTGGTGGGGCTGGGAGGTGGGCAGTGCGAAAGAAGTGGTCTTTGCTGCTTCGCCCAGGATGCGGGGTGCATTTGCCACCAGCAGTCTGCCTGCCTGTACCACGGTCTGATACCGCTGGGATGCACCGGTGTAGGAACCGCCGTTGTTGAAGTACAGGTTTGCCGCACCGTTGATGTATACCACCAGGGTGGACAGGGTGCGTGGGTCGATGGGCATATCAATGACCACGCCATAAACGCTGTGTTCGTCGGAGATCATGCCGGAGAACTGCTTTGCCGGAAAGTGCAGCGCAGCGCCTCTCGTCATCAGATAGTTTTCAGTTACCAGATAATGTGTCTGTACGTGTTCTTTTTTCTGTGCCATTTTATATAAATTCCTTTCATTTGCTTATGCGCCCAGGATCTCTTTTGTCATCTTGCCCAGGATCTCGATTCCCTTGACGATCAGTTCGTCGGACGGTGTGGAATAGTTGAGACGGAAAGAAGAGGTGGGAGCGGTTTCGTCTACCAGGAACGCATTTCCCGGAACGACGGCGATGGAGTAGTCCTTGACTGCCTTGGTGCAGAATGCCGGCATATCGCAGTCATCCGGCAGAGTACACCACAGGAACAGACCGCCCTGGGGCATTTCCCACTTGACCTTGCCGGAGAAGTGGCTGCGGATGCCGTCTGCCATCAGATTGCACTTCCGGCGGTATACCGCACGGAGACCGTCCAGATAGGTGTCCATGTCGGTGCGCTCCAGAAATGCTGCGCAGACAGCCTGCGCCCAGATGTTGGTGTGGACGTCAGAGACCTGCTTGCAGACTGTGATCTTGGAGATGATCTCCTTCGGTGCGCTCACATAGCCCACACGGAGACCCGGCGCCAGGATCTTGGAAAAGCTGCCGGTGTAGATGACACGGTGTTCGGTGTCCAGGCTCTTGATGGACGGAACGTCTGTGCCGGCGAACCGGAGATCGCCGTAGGGGTTGTCCTCCAGAATGATGAAGTCATACTTGCACGCCAGGTCGTACAGACCCTTGCGCTTTTCCAGAGACATCACTCTGCCGGTGGGGTTCTGGAAGTTGGGAATCACATAGACCAGCTTGGGGCTTTTGCTTGCCTTGACTGCCTCTTCCAGAGCGGCTAAGTCCATGCCGTCCTCTTCCATGGGAACGCCCACCAGGGCTACGCCGTAGGAGCGGAACGCATTCAGCGAGCCGATAAAGCTGGGTGCCTCGCAGAACAGGGTGTCGCCACGGTTCAGCAGCACCTTGCAGGAAAGCTCGTTTGCCTGCTGTGCGCCGGAGGTGGTGATGAGATCGTCTGCCGTCTCGTCGAAACAGTTCTGCTTTGCCATCCGCTGTTTCAGCAGGTCACGGAGTTTCGGATATCCTTCTGTGATGTTGTACTGCAGCGCCAGGAGCGGATCCTTCTGGAGCAGTTCTGCCGAGATCTCCCGGATGGTGTCTACCGGAAACGCCTCCGGCGCAGGGCTGCCGGCGGCAAAAGAGATCACACCGGGCATACTGGTGAATTTCAAAATTTCACGGATCGCAGAGGGCTGCAATGCGTCAACATTTTCTGCAAATTTGTATTGCATGGGTACATTCTTCCTTTCGGGCAGCGTTTTGACCGGATACGGTATCTGTCAGCTGCACAGGATTTCAGGCAGCACTGCACAAAAGTTTGTGCGGTGCTGTCTTTAGAGCCTTTGTGCAGGCTCTCCATACCGCCTCGGGCGGCATTACCACTCTATTATAACACATATTTTCGTTTTCGGCAACATAAATTTTTCTATCCGGTGCAAAAAATTATGCGGACAGGAGAAAAGCTATGTTTCGAAAGCAATCGTTCTGGAAAGGCTCTGCGCTGCTGCTGGCATCTGCCATGATTGCCAAGCTGCTGGGAGCGTGTTTCAAAATACCGCTGACCAATGTGCTGGGCGGTACGGGAATGGGATATTTCAGCACTGCCTACGGGCTGCTGCTGCCGGTGTATGCCTTGTCGGTCACCGGGCTGTCGGCGGCGGTGGCGCAGACGGTCTCCCGTGCGGCGGCGCTGGAACACTGGGCAGAGGTGCGGCGTATCCGGGATACGGGCACGCCTTGCCTGCGGCGTCCTGGGGCTGTTCCTCAGCCTGTGTATGTTCCTGCTGGCAGAGCCGTTCGCCGCCCTGGTTGCGGCGCAGCCCCTATGCCCTGTTTTCGCTGCTCGCCATTGCGCCGGCAGCGCTGTTCGGCTGTCTGACGGCAGTGGAACGTGGCTACTGGGAGGGATTGCAGAACATGACGCCTACGGCGGTCTCCCAGGCGCTGGAGGCTGTGGCAAAGCTGGGGCTGGGACTGGCGCTGTGCCAGTGGGTGGCTGGCGCATCCGGAAATCGTCTGCCGCCGTGTGCCGGCGGACGTGCCGCTTTCTGCGCTGGCGGCTGCCGGGGCAGTGCTGGGTGTGACGCTGTCCACCGCCATGGGCTGGCTGTACTTCTGCTGCGTGGACTGCGCTCCGGGAACCGCCTGCCACGGGGCAATGCACCGGCTGCACCCATGGGCAGATCTTCCGGCGGCTGCTCTATGTGATGATTCCGGTGGCGCTGGGGTCTCTGGTGACGAATCTCACCTCGCTGCTGGATCTGGTGACCATGATGCGCTGTCTGGGCAGGGCGCAGATGCTGCACAGCGGGGAACTGCTCCGGCGGTTCGGGACAGCTGCATCTGCACCGGATTTTCCGGCGTTTGTCTACGGTTCGTTTACCGGCATGGCGATCACGGTGTTCAACCTGGTGCCGTCTGTGACCAATATGCTGGGGAAGAGCGCACTGCCCTGTGCGGCGGCGCTCTGGGCAAAACAGGATCGGGAAGGGGTTGCGGCGCATATTCGTTCGGTAACCGGTGCAGCGGCGGCAATGGCGCTCCCGGCGGCAGGCGGCTTGTGGGTGCTGGCAGAGCCGGTGATGCACATTCTCTACGCCGGCAGACCCGAAGAGGCTGCCATCGCCGCAGAGGCATTCCGCACGCTGCTCCCCGGCATGGTCTGCCTCTGTCTCACCTTTCCGCTTTGCAGCATTTTGCAGGGCGTAGGGAAAGCCGCCGTTCCGGTGGTGTGTATGCTGGCAGGGGTCGGCGTGAAACTCCTGGGCAACCTGGTGCTGATTCCACGTCCGGCGTTCTGCATCACCGGCGCAGGTATCGCCACATCATTGTGCTATCTGGTACTGCTGGGGCTGATCCTGTGGCAGCTGCGGCGCTGTCTGGAAAAGCCGCTGCATCTAATGCGAACCCTGCTGCCCATTGTGCTTGCAGCAGGGTGCTGCACGGCGGCGGCGTGGTTCTGCCGGGAACAGACGGCTGCGCTGGGAATGCTGCCCTCTGCGGCGGCGGCAGCGGCAGGCGGCTGTCTGGTATATCTGGCGGTACTGTATCTGCTGGTGCTGCGCCGGCGGAAACAGACAGTCAGTATACCATTAAATAAAGGGAAGCAGACAGCAGAAAGCGCTCCGGAACGATAAAAATGTAAAATTTCTGTAAAAGTGTTGACAGTAGAGACAGGCTGTGATAAAATAAAAAAGATGCGGCAGGTTTGCCTGCTGCAATCTATCTATTTTTTTGCAAAGGAGGAAAATTATGCCTACTTTTAATCAGTTGGTTCGGAAGGGAAGAAAGGTACAGCAGTACAAGTCTACCGCTCCGGCACTGCAGAAGGGCTATAATGCCAAGAAGAAGATTACCACAGATCAGAGTTCTCCGCAGAAGAGAGGCGTCTGCACAGCAGTTCGTACTGCTACACCGAAGAAGCCGAACTCCGCTATGAGAAAGATTGCCAGAGTTAAGCTGACAAACGGTTATGAGGTAACATCTTACATTCCGGGTATCGGCCACAACCTGCAGGAACACAGCGTTGTTCTGATTCGTGGCGGCCGTGTAAAGGACCTGCCTGGTGTGCGTTATCACATCATTCGTGGTACTCTGGATGCACAGGGCGTTGCAAACAGAATGCAGGCTCGCTCCAAGTACGGTGCAAAGAGACCGAGGTCGGCAAGAAGTAAGAACTGCTTTTCAGGGCTTACACACTGACCAAAAATCAGGAGCGGCGTGAAAACTGCTCCGGCGTAACAGGAAAACTGAGATCACCACGGGAACTGTGGAGATTTGAATATAGATTGGCATTGCTGCAATGCCGGCGTATTCCTCTCCATTGGCCCTACGGTCGGCGGAACATCCGCTGAACGGATGCCGCCCGATTGAGTACCTGTGAATTCATGAATTATTGTGAAGGAGGGAAGCGAAAATGCCAAGAAGAGGTAAAATCGCAAAACGTGACGTGCTGGAGGATCCGATTTACAACTCCAAGCTCGTAACCCGTCTCATCAACAATGTGATGGTAGACGGCAAGAAGGGCGTTGCCCAGAAGATTGTTTACGGTGCATTCGACATCGTTGCTGAAAAGACCGGCAAGGATGCACTGGAAATGTTCCAGGAGGCTATGGACAATGTAATGCCTGTTCTGGAAGTAAAGGCTCGCCGTATGGGCGGTGCCACATACCAGGTTCCGATGGAAGTTCGTCCGGAACGCCGTCAGACTCTGGGTCTGCGCTGGATCACCAAGTATTCCAGACTGCGGAACGAAAAGACAATGAAGGAGCGTCTGGCAGGAGAGATTCTCGATGCACTGAACAACACCGGCGGTGCCTGCAAGAAGCGTGACGATACACACAAGATGGCAGAGGCAAACAAGGCGTTTGCACACTACCGCTGGTAAGCGCACTGCGCTGTTGTATAAGGAGGATCATCTATGGCTAGAGATTGTTCCCTGGAAAAAACCAGAAATATCGGTATCATGGCGCACATCGATGCCGGTAAGACAACCACTACCGAGCGTATTCTGTTCTACACCGGTATCAACCACAAGATCGGCGAGACCCACGAGGGTGCCGCTACTATGGACTGGATGGAACAGGAGCAGGAACGTGGTATCACAATCACATCTGCTGCAACTACTGCACACTGGGCAGGTCACAGAATCAACATCATCGACACCCCGGGACACGTTGACTTCACAGTAGAAGTTGAGCGTTCTCTGCGTGTACTGGACGGTTCTGTTACTGTACTGTGCGCAAAGGGCGGTGTAGAACCGCAGACAGAAACTGTATGGAGACAGGCTGACAAGTATCAGGTTCCTCGTATGGTTTATGTCAATAAAATGGACATCATGGGCGCTGACTTCTACAACGTAGTCAACATGATGCACGAGCGTCTGAAGTGTAACGCTGTTCCGATTCAGCTGCCGATCGGCTCTGAGGACGAATTCAAGGGCATCATCGACCTGGTTGAGATGAAGGCTTATGTTTACTATGATGACCTGGGCAAGGACATCCGTGTGGAAGAAATTCCGGATGACCTGAAGGAAAAGGCTGAGGAATATCACCAGGAACTGATGGAACACGTTGCTGAGCAGGACGACGCTCTGATGGAGAAGTTCTTTAACGATGAAGAAATCACCATCGACGAGATCAAGGCTTGCATCCGTAAGTCCACCATCGCAAACAAGATGGTTCCGGTTACCTGCGGTACTTCCTATCGTAACAAGGGCGTACAGAAACTGCTGGACGCTATCGTAGATTATATGCCGTCTCCGCTGGATGTACCGTCTATCAAGGGTACTGATCCGGAAACCGGCGAAGAAGTTCTTCGTCACTCTTCCGACAGCGAGCCGTTCGCAGCACTGGCATTCAAGATCGCAACTGACCCGTTTGTTGGTAAGCTGTGCTTCTTCCGTGTATATTCCGGTACTGTAAACGCAGGCGCAACCGTTCTGAACGCTACCAAGGACAACAAGGAGCGTATGGGACGTATCGTACAGATGCACTCCAACCACAGAAAGGATATCGAAACTGTATACGCAGGCGATATCGCAGCCGTTGTTGGTCTGAAGAACACCACCACCGGTGACACACTGTGCGACGAAAAGGCTCCGGTAATCCTGGAATCCATGGAATTCCCGGAACCGGTTATCCAGCTGGCAATCGAGCCGAAGACCAAGGCTGGTCAGGACAAGATGGGTATTGCGCTGGCAAAGCTGGCAGAAGAAGACCCGACCTTCCGTACCTGGACAGACGAGGAAACCGGTCAGACCATCATCGCCGGCATGGGCGAGCTGCACCTGGATATCATCGTAGACCGTCTGCTGCGTGAGTTCAAGGTTGAAGCAAACGTCGGCGCTCCGCAGGTATCCTATAAGGAAACCATCAAGGGCAACGCTGATGTGGACTACAAGTACAAGAAGCAGTCCGGTGGTTCCGGTCAGTACGGTCACGTTAAGATCCGTGTATCCCCGAACGAATCCGGCAAGGGCTATGAGTTCACCAACAAGGTTGTCGGCGGTGCGATCCCGAAGGAATACATCCCGGCAGTCGATGCTGGTATCCGTGGCGCAATGCAGGCAGGTATCCTGGCAGGCTATGAAGTAGTCGATGTCAAGGTTGAACTGTACGATGGATCCTATCACGAAGTCGACTCCTCTGAAATGGCATTTAAGATCGCCGGCTCTATCGCTTTCAAGGAAGCAATGAAGCAGGCACAGCCGATTCTGATGGAACCGATCATGAAGGTTTCCGTTACCGTTCCGGACGAATACACCGGTACTGTTATCGGTGACCTGAGTTCCCGCCGTGGTCAGATCCAGGGTCAGGAAACTCGTACCGGTACTGTTCAGGTAGACGCTCTGGTTCCGCTGTCCGAAATGTTCGGCTACACCAGCGACCTGCGTTCCAACACACAGGGCCGTGGTCAGTATGCAATGGAACCGCACAGCTATCAGGAAGTTCCGAAGAACATCGCTGAAAAGATCATGACAGATCGCAAGAAGTAATCTTTTTTGAAAAAATCACTGTTTTTTTCAAAAAACACTTGCAATTTGATCTGAAATCTGGTACAATGTAGGTAACACTTCTCGTTAAGTGCATTACTACTTGAATTTTATATTGAGGAGGATTATTCCAATGGCAAAGGCTAAATTTGAAAGAACCAAACCCCATGTAAACATTGGTACCATCGGTCACGTTGACCATGGTAAGACCACTCTGACTGCTGCTATCACTAAGACTCTGCACTGAAGGGTCAGGCACAGTACGAAGCTTACGATATGATCGATAAGGCTCCGGAAGAAAGAGAACGTGGTATCACAATCAACACCGCTCACGTTGAGTATGAGACTGACAAGCGTCACTATGCTCACGTTGACTGCCCGGGACACGCTGACTATGTAAAGAACATGATCACCGGCGCTGCTCAGATGGACGGCGCTATCCTGGTAGTTGCTGCATCTGACGGTCCGATGGCTCAGACCAAGGAGCACATCCTGCTGGCTCGTCAGGTAGGCGTACCGGCAATCGTTGTATTCCTGAACAAGGCTGACCAGGTTGACGATCCGGAACTGCTGGAACTGGTTGAGATGGACGTTCGTGAAACTCTGAACGAGTATGACTTCCCGGGCGATGACACTCCGATCATCGTTGGTTCTGCTCTGGCTGCTCTGGAAGCTCCGGACGATCTGAGCGATCCGGCTTACAAGCCGATCATCGAACTGATGGATGCTGTTGACGAGTATATCCCGACTCCGGAACGTGACGATGCAAAGCCGTTCCTGATGCCGATCGAGGATACTATGACCATCTCTGGCCGTGGTACCGTTGTTACCGGTCGTGTAGAGCGTGGAAAGCTGAACGTTAACGAGCCGGTTGAAATCGTTGGTCTGTCTGAAGAAAAGCTGAACACCGTTGTAACTGGTCTGGAAATGTTCCGTAAGTCTCTGGACTTCGCAGAGGCTGGCGACAACGTTGGCGCACTGCTGCGTGGTATCACTCGTGACCAGGTTGAGCGTGGTCAGGTACTGTGCAAGCCGGGTTCCATTCACCCGCACACCAAGTTCAAGGGTCAGGTTTACGTTCTGACCAAGGACGAAGGCGGCCGTCATACCCCGTTCTTCAACAACTACAGACCGCAGTTCTACTTCAGAACAACTGACGTAACCGGTATCATCACTCTGCCGGCGGACGTTGAAATGTGCACACCTGGCGATAACGTTGAAATGGACGTTGAGCTGATTCAGCCGATCGCTATTGAAGAAGGTCTGCGTTTCGCTATCCGTGAGGGTGGTAGAACCGTAGGTTCTGGTGTCGTTACAGCAATTAACGAATAAGTAAATCGCATCTGATGCGTTTTTCAAAAGGGGACGAGCTTCGGCTCGTCCTTTTTTTGTTGCCTGGATTTTGTGCAAGGTGTCTAAAAAAAATACGTTTTTTCGGGCATATTTTTCCCGTTTTCTTTCGCTGCATTCTTGCAATTTCACCGTAGATACGGTATAATAATAACATAGCGGTGAAAAGTGGGGAGAATTCCCTAAGCGTGGGGAATCTTTCCATGCCGGAACCGCAGCTTTTTGCAGAAAGGCGGCATCGAATATGACTTCCTTGATGGGAACATATTACCATAATATAGATGCCAAAGGGCGTATGAATTTCCCAACCAAACTGCGGGAAGTGTTAGGGACAACATTTTATGTGACAAAAGGACTGGATCAGCCCTGTCTGACGGTCTATTCCGAGACGGAGTGGGAGCGCCTTGCGGCAAAGGTTGCAGCGATCCCGGAGTCCAAAGGCGGACAGATCCGGCGCTGGCTCTTTTCCGGGGCAGGCGTTCTGACGCCGGACAAGCAGGGGCGTGTGCTGATCCCGCAGGATCTGCGCAGTTTTGCCGGTCTGGAAAAAGATGTTGTCGTGATCGGCGCAAACAATAATAGCCAGGGGCGCACCGTAGATATTGGCCGCTTTACTGATCTTCGCAAGACCTTCCTCGCTCTGAACGGCAATCAGGCGAATCGGCTGAAGGTTGGCAGCGGTCGGG
>ENA-OQED01001012-OQED01001012.1-human-gut-metagenome-genome-assembly--contig:-NODE-1012-length-10722-cov-1.138933_pt1 | contig 10722 bp, 13 predicted proteins | sample MGYA00242790_ERZ504625 | MGnify/ENA primary metagenome ERZ504625 (study PRJEB26092, sample SAMD00036345) | human gut metagenome | host: Homo sapiens | study: EMG produced TPA metagenomics assembly of...
CTAAACAGATGTATCCGTCATTCGATAAAAATGCACCGGGAATTTCTTAACAGTTCCCGGCGCATTTTCTTTATTTCTCTATATATTTTTCTTTTTATTTCTTACTGCGGTATGCTTCTGCTTCCCAGTGTGTGATAAAATATGTGATCTCATCGGTCATCTGCAGCGGGCCGCCAAAGCTCTCTGCATACACTGCAAGCTTGATCGCATCCTTTACCAGAAGCTGTGCCTTTGCTGCCTTTCCTTTGTCATCTTCCATGATAAATGCGCCAACGCCCTGTACCAGGATCAGTCTTGGCTCTTTATCATGCTCTGCCATAAATGCATCCAGCGCATTTTTCGCCTCATCAATATTTTCTACAAATAACGGATAAGGTCCGCAATATACAATATGATCCGGAGTAAACGGCTTCAAAAGAGGTGCCGCAGCAGTTTTATCTTTTACAAAATTATCCGCCTCCGCAGCCGGTACGACTTCCACCGCATGTCCAAGCAGACTGGAAAGCTTCTGTGCTGCCTGCTCTTTTTCAGGTGTAACTGCATCACTTACATCCGCAGTTCTCTTTACCTGCTTTTCCAGCTTTCCGATCACACCATCGAATAAAACGCCGATCTCCTCTACAGTATCAGCCGCAAACAAAAATTCCGTGATTCTGAAGCAAAAAGAACCTGCACGTCTTTTCCTGTTTCTTCTTTATAGGCATTCATTTTCTCGAAGCAGATGCGGGCAAGTGTGTATCCCGGTTTGCAGATATCGATCCAGAGTACATCTTTTCCAAGAAGCTCTTCGCAAAGAGCCTTTGCGCCCTTTCCGCAGGTCAGTCCATTGATAAGTGTCGGATGAACATGCAGGACATACGTATAGGCAAACAGATTGTGGAGCAGTGCTTCCACGCTGGGACGTTTGGTTTTATCCTCATCGGTCACTGCCGCCATTACATCTGCAAGATATGCAGATTCACGCTTCACATCATCCGCCGGATATTCCGTTTTCATGATCTCATTCAGACGGGCTCTGTCCATTTTGACAAATTCCTCTGCCTTAATGGTAGCAAGCTGTGTACCGGATCCCTTTACATACAGTGTTGTATCGTCTTTTACAGAAGTATTACCGCCTCCTGCCAGAACATAGGCCGGATTGCTTCCGTAAGTGTTTGACATTTTTACCAAAGTTGAAAGCTCCATAAGTAAAATTCCTCCCTGTTGTGTCATTATATGATTTTTCCATATATTTATAGTACACGATACAAAGTGAATTATCTATATGAATATTTTTTCCAAAATTAGTACTTTCGTATCCTTTTTTTATTTTCCAAATGTAATATCTATGCATCTTGTGCATCTACTCTTTCCAAAGGAAATGATCTGTTTCTGCTTTTCATATTTTTTCCAATTCTCATCATCTCACGTCAGCAGTTCAAAGGTATGATACAGATCCACCTTCCCGTACCCCCACTCCGGGTTTGGGTACTGCATGTTTTCTTCTCTTCTTGCGCCTCTCTGCAGATAATATTTCACGCTGCTCCCGGTAAAAAACGGCTGGTTATCCCGTATGATCGCCCATTCAAACAGAAGTGCCGCGATACCAGCGGTCTGTGCGGCGGAGATACTGGTTCCGGAGCGGGTTCCAAAGCCGCCTCGTACCAGCGGCACTTTTACGTTAACGCCAGGAGCTGCCAGATGTGGAGTGATCATGCCATCTGGCGTATAGCCTCTGCCTGCTGCAATGTAAATGCTTCCGTCACGATGCTGGTAGGCAGTTGCCGTAATGCTGTTCCTGGCGTCTCCCGGCGCTGTCACCGTGGTATAGGGGGATGGTTCCAGAAAATAGGTATCCTGGGAGATCAGCCCTTCCACAGGAAGCCATATATGGAACTGTACGTTCTGTTGGTTTCTTGCCTGGGTAAAAATTTTCCAGATACCGGACGCCGGATGGAAAAATCGGATATACACCAGGGAATATCCGGTCTGACGCTCGATCAAGATATAATTCACATACACCTTTGTTTCCACAAAAAACAAATGACAGCTCCTGGGTTCTGGAACCTATGGAACTGCTGACTTCCAGTATCTCACCGGTTGGTGACTGGATGGAAAGCTCATAGATTTCCGGCGGTTCTCCCCAGAATTCTATGGTAAAGCCCTGCTCTCTTTCCGCTACACGGAGTTCTGTCACGATCTGTTCCCTTCCCTGAGAAAAAATCCCCGTACTGTGGTTTCTTGTATTTCCTTCGTTTCCTGCTGCCACAGATACGGATACCTGAGAAAAATTTGCCACATAGTCCACATACTGGCTTAACGCATTGGTCCCCAGATGCGCGCCCTGGCTGCTTCCGATCCCCAGGCAGATAGAAAGTGGCATCTTCAGCTTTTTGGCCTGGGAAATCGCAAAAGCAATGGCCATCATCACATCATTTTCCTGAAAAGCTTCTGCCTCCGGAGGATAAAGATAAAAATTCCGGAGATATTGCTTTGCCGGCTTTACCTTGATGATGATCAGGGTTGCCTCCGGCGCTGCTCCGGTAAAATTTTCTCCGGGTACCATATTTCCGGCAGCAATACCCGCCAGTGCCGTGCCATGGCCGTTGGTATCTCTGGATGGCACGATGGCAAACGGCTCCTCGGAAGCCAGTGCCCGGTCGATATCCTTTTTCCGGAATAATTTGCCATATGGAACTTCTGTATCTGCTATATCATCCCCCGGCAAATTATCTGCATCTCCATTTTCAGCTTCCAACTCCCGTCCAGACTGATTTTGTTCTTCCTCTTCTATGGACTGATCCCATAAATAAGCGATTCTGGAGCCGCCTGCATTTCGAAACACTTCATTCTGATAATCAATCCCCGAATCGATCACCGCCACCGCAGTACCTTTTCCACGCAGCTTCAGATAAGGGTGATCGTGCAGCCTGTTGATCCCTGATTCCCCTGCTGCCTCCATATCCATGTAGGTATAACATTTCGGGATCGAATTATAGGAGGTTCCCGTGACCTCAATTTCTCCCATACTTTCCAGCGGAACATAAAGAACCCCGAAAATTTCATTGATTGCCCGAAAAGATGCCCCCGGAAAAAGTTCCATAGTATCCTGGACATTCTGCATATATTTCACGATAAAATCCCCGAAGCGCTGACTCTGTGCCGGATTTTCCGTCTGCGCTCCGGGGATCTTATCCTCTGTTTTCATATTTGGTTCAAAATCTTCTTTTCTGAGCATGACAGGCCTGCTTTCGCCTTTTTCATAGATGTATGCAGCGAAAACCTGTCCTTATACCACTATTGTCCAACTTTTTCCTGATACATGGGACTTCCCTGATCCGTTTAAACACTGCTCTTGCTATCTCTTTTTTTCCTGATCCGTATCAGCAGCACGATCCCCGCAATCCCTGTAAAAATACTGATAAACTGGGAAGTCGACAAAATTCCCACACTTCCACGGATAATATCCCCACGGAAAAACTCGATCACAAACCGTCCAATGCTATAAAAGATCAGATAACAGGCAGTGACCTGACCATCTTCTTTTTTGTTCCGTGCGATCAGCAACAACAAAAGAAAATGCAGAAAATCCAGTCCGCTGGAATACAACTGCGTCGGGATCAACGCCACGTGATTGGGCGCATATTCGGAATTCTGAATATCACAGAAAAAACACTCTCTGTCTCTTTTCCATAACAGCAGCCCGCCAGGAAACATCCGATCCGTCCAAATCCCTGGGCCAGTGCCACAGATGGCAGGATCACATCCGCGTATTTAAAAAATACAAGCTTTCTGATCCTGCAATACAGAAGCCCCGTCAGTATCCCGCCGATGATACCGCCAAACACCACAAAACCGGAGCTTAAAGTTTCCATTATAAATCCCGGATCCTGAACAATTGATTTCCACTCTGTGATCCAGAAGAGAAGCTTTGCACAGAAAAATCCACCCACCAGGCACCACAGGATCATTGGAAAGATCTGTTCACTGTCAAGCTTCTGTTTTCCGGCTCTGTATTCTGCAGTCAGGCAGCCTGCCAAAATTCCAATGGCGATCATCAGACCATAACCGTATACCGTAAATGGCCCGATGGTAAGAAGTTCATTTTTCATCGGTTTCCTCCTGTTATCTCATTCTTATTTCCGTCATGATCTTCGCTCCCGTATGCGGACAGAAAACACTCCAGCAATGCAGCATTGGCCCGGTCATTCAAGGCGCTGTTTCCAGATTCTGCTACATCACATTCACCACAGATATCCACGCCCAGGATTCCCTCTGCACATATTTCTCTGACTCTCTTCAGACATTCCAGCATCGTATTCAGGCGCATATCCCCCTGGCTCCAGTTCGTGTCCGCATCATCCTTGCAGAGAACATCTTTATCCACAGAAATGTACAGCGGCAGCTTTCCCACATGCTGCTTACAAACGCACACACCTGCGCCTCTTCCATTTCCAGAAGCTTCTCTCTGCTCAAGAATTCCACCTTTTCCTGAATCTCCGATTCCACTCTGGAAAAAGCTTCCTCATCCGGGCCGATCAGGATCACCCTTTTAAGCAATGGAAGTTCCATAACAGAATCGTAGATCCATCCTCCGCAGGAAAGCAGACCTCCGAATGCCGGCGGCTGCATATCCGTGTGATTGTCAAATACAAGAAGCGAGAAAGGCTCCGATATCTTTTCCAGCCAGATCCTTGTCATATAGTGATAGTTTCCGGAATCAATAAAATGGATTCCTCCGGAAGAATAAGGGGCAATACGGCTGCGAATGGCATTCATCGCATCCTCATCACAGTAGCAGTTGGTTCCGGGAATGTCCCTGGCCTCCACCCGGGATACTTCTTTTCCCCTCCAGAACTGCTGATCCTCATATATTCCGGAAAAATCCATCATCAGTATCTTTATATTTTTATCTGTATTTTTCATGTGCACATCTTACCACGGAATGGCAGATGATGCAAGAGAAGGGTCAGTCCTTCCACTCTTCCAGTTCTTCATCGGAACCGTCCAGAAGATCCTTCAGGCTGCCGGTTTCCGCCTGGTCTTTGCCTACAGCCCAGAGCTTCATCTCCACATTCTCCGGTTCTTTTTCCCATCGGGAATTCTTCTGCTTTTGCTCTTCTTCCGGTTCTGTGGATTCTTCTGTCTCTTTTCTGTCCGCAGAATATCCGTCTGCATCCTGCGCCGGCATAGCCGCTGTAGTCTCTGCTGTAGTTTCTGTTGGATATTCTGTTTCCTTCCCACTCTGCTGCTCACTCGGCGCGTTTTCATCCTGGGTTCTTGTATCATTTGGCACATCCATATCTGCCGTTTCATTTACATCATCTGAACTGTCTGCAACAGAATCTTCCTTCTCTGTCTCCGCCTTTTTTGCGATCTTTCGAAGCCCCAGCTTCATAATAATATAGAATACGATATCCGCAGCTCCATCACACACCAGCACCCAGCCGGAAAAAATCAGCAGAGTCATGATCTTCGGAAATCTTCCAAACAGCATCACGATTCCAAGTGCAATGAAAACAAGACTTCCGATCAGAAGCACGCTCCATGCGCCGTTTCCTCCTTTTTTCAGAAGAAAAGCTCCTTTAAACTTCCACAGACTGTCAACCAGTACAAATGCGCTGAGCATCCATGGAAGCAGTTTGATCACGATGGACGGTGTCATAAAAAGAAACACCCCCAGCACAAAAACAACCACACCACTTAGAAGATCCATGATCGTAGCTTTCGCTTTTCCACGTATGTAAATATAGATATGATAAATGCCAGCTCCGATGAGGATCAGCCCGAATACTACTTTGCAGATCACGTCCACCGTCTGCGTGGGAATCAGGATCAGGCAAAGTCCCAGCAGTATATAAAATTACTGAGGAGATGATCTCACCCTTTAGAATGTTGTTGATTTTTTCACCCATGTTCCTTCATACCTCCTCTGTTATTCCAACAGTATAGCTCTTTTCCACTGGTCAGTCCACCCTGAACCGTCAAAAAAATTTCTTTTTTCCAGAAAAATATTCTTATAATTCAATACAGCCCGAAGGACTTTTCCGGCGTCATTTCGCCTTGTTCCTTCAGGCTGTATTTTACTTTTTATGTTTCTTCTTTTTTTGTCATAAGACCACCGATCCGTCCGGTTTCTTTTGCAGAAAGGCTTTTCCACCCGTCTTTGATCACTTTATCCAGAACTCCCATCTCATCGGCAATCTCGTATTTCAGTTTTTCCGCCTGGGAAGCTTTCCCTCAAGATATGCTTTTACTTCTTTCTCCCTGTTCATCTTCCACACTCCTCATCTTTTTTATGGAGTATGGACAATTTCCGGATAAATTATGCATTCTGAAAAATATGTCCGTCCTTTATGGGTACTGTCATTTTTAATCCGGGATAATGATCGCCGCAATGATATACGCCAGGATTCCGGCTCCGCCCATCAGCGTGATGATCACCCATACCAGCCGGACAAGAGTCGGATCGATATTAAAGTATTCCGCAATTCCGCCGCAGACACCACATAACATACGGTTTACTGATGATTTGTATAGTTTTTTGTTACTCATAATGCTTCCTCCTTTAATCTTCTTCAAATTCAACCTCAACGTTTCCCATTCCGCAATCCAGTTTTATATTTTTCGTGGCACCTTCATTTGTGATCTGTTTATTTCCGGAAGTAATGGATGTTTCCAGAGAATCATCCACCTCCAGATTTCCAAGACCACATTTCAGCTCATAATTATACTCAGTAGCTTTTCCTGTAAGTGTAAGCTCCATATCTCCCATACCACAGCTTCCTTTTAAATTCTCCACCTGAAGTTCACTGATGTCAGCAGTTCCCACTCCGACTGTAAAATCTGCTTCCTTTATATCCAGGCTGCTGGAATTTTCAATGGTTCCGGCCCCCACATTTACTTCCATCTGCTCCGCTTTAAAATCACCATCCAGTTCGATGGTTCCGGCTCCCATCTGAAGTTTTATCTTATGAAAGCTTAAGTTTCCGGGCAAAAAATTTCTATGGAACGGTTTCTCACTTTTTGATTGCTTGCAATTCTCAGACTACCGTTGTCATTGCTGATCCGAATGCGATTGTGATCCTTCCCTGAAACTTTCACCTGAACTTTATCCTCATTCCATGTTTTCAAAACCAGTTCTTCGTATCTCAGATCACAGAAAAAGATCTGACACAGCCGAGGCCTCATATACTTTCGTATATGCGGAACTGTCTGCACTGTCTGCCAGAACGCCCTTCTCAGTTACCGCGCTCTCTGCAGCTGCCTGAAAATCGTCCTCCTGCTCATCCATATCTTCCTCGGAATCTTCCACTTCCCAGCTGTCTTCATGATCCAGAACACGAAGCACCTGCGTGATTCCATGATCCAGAACACTCACATCTCCCATAGTCGCTCCCATGGCAGCTCCGCCGGCAGTAAGTCCCAGGCCTGCTACACCGAATACTGCTGCAAGGATCAGAATTACCTTCAGAAAACGTTTCATACTTTTTCCGCCTTTCTTCCATTCAGGAGATTGCTGCAGAATCCCGTAAATTTCCGCAGGATCGCCGGCAGTATCTTACCTGTAAACCACACTGTCAGTAACAGTAACAAAAGTCCAAGTGCCATCATCAGGCATCCGATACCGATAGTCAAAATCCCGGCCGGCGGAAGAGACACCGTCATGGCAATCCCAACAACAATGCACGTAGCTGCACCGATCACAAGGATGATCGATCCCGCTCCTGCAAAAAATGTCAGCAGGAAAGGCAGCAATGCCAGTGTCACCAAAATCCCCAGTACTCCGCCAAATAATCCTTTTATCAGAGGAGCCGCAAAAACAAGAACGATCAGCGCAAGAATGATTCCTGCCTTATTCTGCTTTTTCTCTGCGTGATAGCCGCGCTGGGCACGTCTTTTCCTGCGGTCTTCGAAATTTTCTGTATTTCCCGTATCACGATGGGCCTCTCCCTGTTCATTTCCGTATACGGTTACTTCTGTATAATGGTCCGGCATTTCCCCGTTCTCTTTCACACGGGTATCCTGATATCCGTTCTCTGTGTATTCCCCGTAATCTTCACTGTTCTCCTGAAGATCTGCCTTAATGATCGCAGCAACCTTCCCCGGATTTCCCAGTTCCCGGATCACTTCTCCTTCATTCTCAGGACCTGCATCATCAAAATATCCTTCATAATATTCCAGTGCTTCCTGTCTCTCTGCCTCTGAAATATCGGAAAGCAGCCGTTCAAGCTGTTCCATAAACTGCTTTCTGTTCATAATCAAACTCCCTCCTCAAACATCCTGGTGATCTTGGATGAATAGATCTCCCATTCACTTCTGTAAAGATTCAGCTGCGCTGCGCCCTTATCTGTCAGCTTATAATATTTCCGGTTTCTGCCTGCATATTCCATATTGTAGGCTTCCAGGCATTCATCCTTCTGAAGCCTGCGAAGGACCGGATACAGCGTAGATTCTGAAACCTCCAGAACACTTCGCACATCCTGGGTGATCTTGTACCCGTAGGTACCGTCCTTCTCTCTGGAAATAACAGCCAGAACGATCGCATCCAGGAGGCTGCTCCTGTATTAAATACCATCTGCTCACCTCTCTATGACCTGTAAAACGGACATTCACATTCCGTCTTACTACATGCTGATGAACGCGATCACTTCACGATCCAACGCTCACATGATAAGTCATGTAATATTGTTCTGTGAATAATACTATATATCGTATAATATAGTTTTGTCAATAGTATTTAGAAAAATCCCTCTATACTTTATAATATTTTTCGGAAACCACTCTTTTCACACAATATCCGAGAGAGTCAAGTTTATATTATGGAGGAAATTATGACAGATTCAGATAAAATACAGACATTACCGCTTCCTTTTCTGGAGCGTATGAAAGAAATGCTGGGAGATGATTATGATGCTTTCCTGAAAAGCTACAAAAATCCCCGCACCTACGGTCTACGTGTAAACACCGCCAAGCTCTCCTGCCAGGATTTTCAGGCGCTTTCCCCTTTCCCTATCCGGCCGATCCCGTGGATCAATACCGGATACTTCTACGAGGAGGAAAGCCGCCCTGCACGATGTCCTTACTACCAGGCGGGCCTTTATTATCTCCAGGAACCAAGTGCCATGACACCGGCTTCCAGGCTTCCCATCGAACCTGGAGATTTTGTCCTGGACCTCTGCGCAGCTCCCGGAGGAAAAGCCACTGCCCTGGGTGCAGCCTTAAATGACACCGGATTTCTCCTTGCCAACGATATCAGTACTTCCAGAGCCAGAGCCCTTCTTAGGAATCTGGAGCTTTTTGGCATGAAAAATATGCTCGTCACCGACGAAAAGCCCGCCAAACTTGCCCAGCGTTTTCCTGCTTTCTTCAATAAGATCCTTCTGGACGCTCCATGCTCCGGGGAAGGCATGTTCCGAAAAGAGGAAGCCCTTGCCCGCGACTGGACACCGGAAAAATCTGCTGAGCTTTCTGATATCCAGAAAGACCTGGTCTTAAAAGCTGCCGATATGCTCCGTCCGGGCGGAATGCTGCTTTATTCCACCTGCACTTTTTCCCCATGTGAAGACGAAGAAGTGGTAGCCTATCTTCTCAGACAACGTCCGGATATGGAACTTATGGAAATGCCAGGATATGAAGGCTTCTCCAGCGGCCGCCCGGAATATGCCGGCACAGCAGACACTTCCGATTCCGAAATCGCGTTAAGCTTAAATGCATTTAATCCGGAAGAACTTCAAAAATGCGTCCGAATCTTTCCACACAAAATGGATGGCGAAGGTCATTTTCTCGCCCTGTTCCGCAAAAAAGGTGACTCTCTTCCACCTGTTTTCCGCTTTTCCGCAAAAGGACCGGACAAAAATACCCGGAAATGGCTGGAGGAATTTTTCTCTGAGATCAGCCTGAAAACCATTGGCGGTCAGGAATTTGACTGGAACCGTGTGGAAGTCCGCAAAGATAAAGTATACTATCAGCTGCCCTTCCCGCTGGATCTCCGCGGAATCTCCTTTCTTCGAAACGGCCTCTACCTAGGTGATCTGAAGAAAAACCGTTTTGAGCCGTCTCAGCCTCTGGCGCTGGCGCTTCACAAAGGAGATGTGGAAGCAGTTATCTCCCTGCCGGTTTCTGATGAGCGGCTTACCCGTTATCTGAAAGGCGAAACTCTTATGATCGAGCCGGAAGAGGCCGCTCACAAAAAAGGCTGGCACCTTCTCTGTGTGGACGGTTATCCTCTCGGCTTCGGAAAGCTTGTAAACGGGATCCTGAAAAACAAATATCCTGCTGGCTGGAGAGTGTAATCTCTCCGCCGCAGGATATCTGCCCACATTAACATATCATTTCATTTTCAGATCAGAGACTGAACGCTTCTCCAAGAGTAAACGAATAAATATACCGTTCCTTCACCTTCCGGCCTGTCATCCGTTCCAGCGCCTGGGCGTAATCCTCCAGCTGTACATGATAACGATCGATCAGCTTCTGTTCTTCTCCACGTCTCACAAAGTCCGTTTTATAATCCACCAGAACGATTTCTTCATCCTCTATAAAATACGCATCAATGATTCCCTGTACCAGAACATTTTCCTCACACTGCCACTGCGGATCGAGCTCCGAAGCTTTTCTTGCGATCACAAAAGGCTGCTCCCGGAAAAGCTGTCCTCTCCTGGACGCCTCAAGCATCCGCCTGCCGCTCTCACACCGGGTGAACTCCAGTATATCTCCGGTGCGGACACAGCGGGCCATCTCCGG
>ENA-OQED01001013-OQED01001013.1-human-gut-metagenome-genome-assembly--contig:-NODE-1013-length-10716-cov-1.108037_pt1 | contig 10716 bp, 10 predicted proteins | sample MGYA00242790_ERZ504625 | MGnify/ENA primary metagenome ERZ504625 (study PRJEB26092, sample SAMD00036345) | human gut metagenome | host: Homo sapiens | study: EMG produced TPA metagenomics assembly of...
AAAAGGCGCTGTCGCATAAAGACAGCGCCTTTTTCTAAAACGTTTTTTCAATACTTGCGATATCTTCGTCGGTTACGGTCAGGTCCGGTCCTTGGCGCAGGGCTTCGATGGCCTGGGTATCGACGACCCAGAGGGCCGGTGCCAGTTCGGCGGCGTGGTTTTTCATCCACGTTGCGATGGCCCGGGCGCCCTGGCTATAGGGCAGGGCGGCTTTGACGTAGCGGAAGTGAGAGCGGGGAACGGCTTTCATCGGCTGTTTCCATACTTCTTCGATTTCCAGGGTATAGTCACATTCGTGATAGCCGTTGGATACGGCTTCGCGGCCGATGTCTTCCGTGTTCTTCTGGCCCATGTCGAGGAGCAGGTAGTCGTAGAGCAGGACTTGTTCCCATTTTGCCTTAAAGATATCCCGTTCAGGGAGAATCTGGCACGGGTCTTCGCTGTACAGGCGCAGCAGGTCCAGGACGAAGCGGAAGCGGTGGCGCTTGAAGGTGAAGTTCACGGCGTCGACATAGATTTCCCGCATGCGGATATACTGTTTCGTCTGTTCGCGGAAATCGCTGTCAAAATAGCTGATCGGCGTCTCGTGGCGGATATACTCGAACAGTTTCTCTTCCAGGGCCATCCCCTTTTTGAGGCTGCCCGGCGGTCGGCCGGGGCTGCCAGGGGATTGCGGAAGGTACGGTTCAGCCGGTCCAGATAGTTCAGGCAGGCCGTTTCCAGGGCCAGGGCGCTGAAAGGGCCGTTATCATGTTGATGTGAAAAAATTTCGTCTTTTTCTGCTGCCGATAGCAATGATGTGGACATCGTGATCTACTCCTCTGAAAGGTAAGGATGTTCGGCTGCGGCACTCTGGATGGCCGCGTTGGCATCCTTGAAATAATCTTTAAACGACTGTACCCATGTCCGGGATGGGTGCGATAAATAGCCCTTGCTTTCCAGATCAGGGCCAGGGTCCAATAGAGATGGTTGCCGGCCGCCTGGGGATTTCCCTGATGCCACACACGATCTGTCAGCGGATTTCACCGGACCTTGCCGTCTCCGTCCCCCTCGTCCAGCCCCATCTCTATTGGACCCTGGCCCTGATCTGGAAAAGCAAGGTCCGGTGAAATCCGCTGACAGATCGTGTGTGGCATCAGGGAAATCCCCAGGCGGCCGGCAACCATCTGGGCCAGGAAGTCCCAGTTGCTGGAACGGCAGACGATTTCGGATGGGCCATGATTTCCTGGAAAGCCGAACGCAGGTAGGGATTCAGGGAGAATCCGCTTGGGTAGAAGACGACGTTTCGTCTTTGATATCCGACAAGGTCAGCGATGGCTGGGAGGCCAGGGGGTGATCCGGCCAGAGAACGACGTCGAGAGGTTCTTCGTGGAAGATGAAAAATTCATAAGGAATTTCTGTCGTAATCGGCAGGGCGACGAACCCGACCTGGATGAGGCCGTCATCAATGGCGGATACGACGTCTTGGGAACCGACTTCCTTCATTTCCAGTTCGATTTTGGGATATTTGTTGATGAAATGGGCGATGAACGGCGCGATGACGGAAGAGCCGATCATAGGCGGTACGCCGACGGACAATTTACCGGCATTGAGCAGCTGTGGCGACTCCATTTCTTCATTTAGCTGGGTGAATCCCTTGATGAGTTCTTCGATTTTAGGAAGCAAATAGGAACCCGTTTCCGTAAGCTCTACATTTTTCCCCTTGCGGTCGAAGAGCTGGACACCCCAGTGTTCTTCCAGGGCTTTGATCCCCTTGCTGATCGACGGCTGGCTGATGTGCAGCGATTTTGAAGCTTTGGTAAAGCTTTTTTTGTGAGCGACTTCGATGAAGTATGTCAGTTGGAATAAATCCATGATATAATGTTTCACCTCTCTTTAGTATTCTTATAGTTTACCATATTACGGAATGAAAATCCAATGATGTATACTTCTTTATAAATGGCGGTACTAAGCCATTTTAAAGCAATCTGTGTTTCTGTAGACTGTCTAATTGTTAACAATAATTTGTACGAATTAATGCGCTCCTCTATATTTAGGGCGGCCAATCGTTGTATAATATAAAGTAGAATGGAGGAGGGATGGTTATGGCACGGCGATGGATCATGCATGTCGATATGGATGCGTTTTATGCTTCTGTAGAACAACGGGATAATCCGGCCCTGAAGGGCCTGCCGGTCATCGTCGGCGGTCTGATGGAGCGGGGCGTCGTCGCGACGGCGTCTTATGAAGCCAGGGCTTATGGCGTCCATTCGGCCATGAGCATGAAACTGGCCCGCAGGCTCTGTCCGAATGGCGTCTTCCTGCCTGTGCGCATGTCCCATTACCGGCGCATTTCCCATCAGATACGCCTGATCCTGTCCCATTACTCGCCCTTCATCGAACCGCTGGCCCTGGATGAAGCCTTCCTCGACGTCTCCGGCATGGAGCGCCATTATCCGGATATTGTCGACATGGGCAAAGCCGTAAAGGAAGAAATACGGCGGACGACGGGCCTCGTCGCATCGGCTGGGATAGCACCGAATAAGTTCCTAGCCAAACTGGCATCGGACCTTCGCAAACCGGATGGCCTGGTCTGGATTCCCTATGGGACTGAGCGGCAGATATTGGCACCCTTGCCGCTGAGCCGCCTGTGGGGCGTCGGCAAGGTGACCGAAGAGGCCCTGCAAAAAGCGGGCTATCATACTATCGGCGACATCGCCGCGGCCAGTCCCGAAACGCTCCAGCCCATCGTAGGCAATCAGGCCCAGCGGATTTACCGCTTGTCCCTGGGCCAGGATAACCGGCCGCTGGAAGTACGGCGGCGGCCCCAGTCTGTCGGCAATGAGCATACGTACAGCCATGACCTGACGCGCGACGCCGAAGTGGATGAACAGTTCCGCCTCCTGGCCAACGAAGTGTCGTGGCGGCTGCGGCAGAACCGGCTCATGGGACGGACCATCACCATCAAGATACGCTATGCCTCTTTCAAGACCATTACCCGCTCTTTGACGCTGCACAGCATAGGGACCTGTTCGGAAGAACAGTTATATTTTTCGGCAAAAAAATTGTATAATAAGAGCAGAGGTCATGAGCCCATCCGCCTTCTGGGCCTGACGGTCAGCCAGCTCCAGGCCTATCAGGTGCAGGGCGACTTGTTCTCGGAAGATGAAGAGACGAAGGCGAAAGTGACGGAAGCCATTGACAAGCTGCAGAAACGCTTTGGCCGCACGGCCATCATGAAAGGATTTCTTTGGGAAATGTCCCATGAAAAAGATACATAAGAACGATAAAGAAGGAGTTTTTGTTATGGCAATTTTTAAAGTAGCTGCCCACACGGGTGATAACAACAACGGGTACATCGAATACGATACAGAGACGAAAGAACTCGGCGTCCACTTGAATGACGACGTCATGAATGAACGGGCCCGCCAGTATTTGACGACAGAAAAAGTCTTGCACCAGTATACGGATTTAGCGCAATATAAGACCATCAGCACCGTCCCGACATCGAGCTTGGAAATGCTGAAACTGGCCTTGTGCTATATCTGGCGGGCTACGGGCATCCACATTGACTGGAGCCGCCCTGTCGATTAAGGGATAAGCCTCCACCATAATCTATGAACAATTTATCCACATTTCTGTCACCCTTGTACACAGGAAATGTGGATATTTTTTTTTTGTAAAAGCGCACGGTTATGGCTGATTTTTTTCAGGTGCATACTTTTTGGGGATTCGCAGGGGAATGTGGATAACTTTCGTGGATAAATGTGTGCCTCCGGTGAAAACGGCCTGGAAACGGGATGATTACGCGATTTTTGACGGCGAACAAATGGCGCAGATAATGTGCATAATTCCTGAAAAATGTGGATAAATGCTCTCGTCAAGTTATGCACAATATGTGGATACATTGTGGAAAGGTATGCACAGGTGGACAAAGCATAAAATAGCCATTCTGACAGTGTGTGCACAACTTATCCACTTCATTTATCCACAATTTCCACAGCCTTGCCGTTTGTGGTATACTGGAGGCAATGAACACAATTAGGAGGAAATCAACATGAAAGCTATCATCGACGGACTCATTGTCCTGCCGAACGAAATCATTAACGGTCACGTCATTATGTATGAAAAGGATATCTGGCGCATCGTACCGCGCAAGCAGTTCCGGGCCGGCATGTGCTCGGAATTCATCGATGCCAATGGCGGCTTCGTCGTACCGGGATTCATCAATGAACACATCCACGGCTGTGCCGGTGCCGACACTATGGATGACGATGACCAGGCCCTGAAGACCATGCAGCAGGCCCTGCCGGCGACGGGCGTTACGTCCTTCGTACCGACGACGATGACTATGGAACAGGGACGCATCGAGAAAGCCCTCAGCCGGATCCGCCAGGCCCGGGACGACTATCAGGGCGGCGCCCAGGTATTGGGCGCTCATATGGAAGGGCCTTTCATCAGCCCGGCTTACAAAGGCTCCCAGGCGGAAGAAAATATCCAGACTGCCGATTTTTCCTGGCTCGAACCATATGCCGACGTCATCAAGATCATTACCCTGGCACCGGAAACATTGAAGAACAAGAAATTCCTGAAGGACTGCCAGGACCACGGTATTATCGTGTCCATCGGTCACACGGCGGCCGATTTCGACCAGGCCATGGACTGCATGGACGCCCTCGGCAATTGCCATGTTACGCATTTATATAATGCTATGACGCCGTTCCACCATCGCAGACCCGGTGTCGTCGGCGCGGCCCTGCTCCATAAGGGCGCCTGCTGTGAATTGATCTGCGACGATTTGCACGTCCATCCGGCAGCGCAGAAACTGGCCTATCAGATGAAAGGCCGCGACGGCCTCATCCTGGTCACTGACTCGTTGCGGGCCTGCCTGCAGGGCGATGGCGAATCCAGCTTGGGTGGCCAGAAAGTCTTCGTCAAGAATGGTGAAGCCCGCCTGGCTGACGGGACCCTGGCTGCCAGTATTGCCCCCATGAACGAAGTGGTCCTCCATTTCCTCATTAATTCCGGCGCCTCCATTCCCGATGTCGTCGCCATGGCTACGGTCAACCCGGCCAAAGCCCTCGGTGTCTACGACCGCATCGGTTCTCTGGAAGAAGGGAAGCAGGCGGACATTACCATCCTGGACAGCAACGATTTCCATGTAAAACAGACGGTCATCGCCGGGGAGCTGGCATATAATGAAGAAGCCTAATACGAAGAGCGGCATTTTCCTGGCCCTGGCTATCCTGGTGCTGGCAGCCATCGGCGCCTGGTTCTTCTGGGACCGTTTGCCGTCGCCAGCGGGCCCGGCAGGGCCCTCTAAAGGCGCTGTTCAGGAAGATGAAGCATCGCGGCTCGTCGCCAAGATGTCACCGGAAGTAAAGATCGGCCAGCTCATGATGATCGGCCTGGCCGGGACGACCATCGACGACCAGGGCCAGCGCCAGCTGGAATACTGCCATGCCGGGAATGTTATCTTATTCGACCGCAATATGGATACACCCGAACAGGTCCAGCATTTGACAAAAAAAATAGACACGACGATCCGCAAGAAGAGCGGCGTCATGCCTTTCATTGCCCTCGATCAGGAAGGGGGCCAGGTCCTGCGCATGCGCAAGGCCTTCCCACCCGTACCGTCTGAACAGTCCATCGGCCAGAGCGGCCAGCCGGCCCAGGCGAAACAGTGGGCCGTCACGACGGGCGATGCCCTGAAAAAGCTGGGCATCAACGTCAACTTTGCGCCTGTCGTCGACCTCGGTTCTCAGGCTGAACGGTCGTACAGCCTCGACCCTGGCGTCGTGACCCAATTCGCCCATGAAGCCATTGCCGGCTACGAACAGACGGGAATCTGGTGTTCCCTCAAGCATTTCCCGGGCATCGGCAAAGTCAAGACGGATCCCCATATCGACGGCGACAGCGTCAACAGTTCCAAGGATGACTTGATGAAGCAGGATTTGAAGCCTTTTGAAAACCTCATCAAGAGCGAAGACAATCAGAAAATGTTCATCATGGTATCGAACGTCACCTTCCCGGCGCTGGACCCCAATCTTCCGGCCTGTGTCTCCAAGCCGATTATGACCGATTTATTGCGCAACACTTTCGGTTACCAGGGACTCATCGTTTCCGACGATATGGAAATGGGTGCCATGGCCAAGCATTATGCCTTTGCCGACATGGGCGTCATGGCCATCAAGGCCGGTGCCGATATGGTCCTGGTCTGCCATGAATATGCCCACGAACGGGAAACGTATGACGGCCTCTTGAAGGAATATAAGAGCAACGCGGAATTCCAGGCCTTAGTCGATGAAAAAGTAACCCGCATCGTCCGCACGAAACTGAATCATCAATAGCTGCCGTTTCGATGCAGCAATAGATACAACGCGCCCAGCATACCGGCGTCGTTCTGCCGTTTGGCGAAGGCCAATCCCTTAGGCGGCAGCATCATGGCCGGCAATCGCGCTGCCAGGGCTGTTTCCAGCTTCGGCCGCAGGATATCCTCTTGGGCCATGATGCCGCCGCCGAGGACGATGCCATCGGGATTGCACAGGCAGTCGATATTGGCCAGGCCATCGGCCAGATTCTGGCAGAATGTATCGAGGACAGCTGCTGCCGTGGCATCTCCCTGACGGACCCAGGTAAAACAAGTACGGCCGTCGACCTTTTCCGGGTCGGCGGCTTTTTTGCATGCCATTTCCCGGCAGAGGTATGTCGCCGAAGCGACGTCGTGGAGGCGGCCGGCAGGGACGCGCATATAGGCGATTTCCCCGGCAGACCGGCAGGCTCCGTGAAGGATATGGCCCTTTTCGATGAAGGCCCCGCCGATACTGGTGCCGACGGTCACGGCGAAGAGGGAGTCCATGTCCCGGCCGGCGCCGAGCCACCATTCTCCCAGGGCGGCGCAGTTCGTGTCGTTTTCGACGATACAGGGGAGCTGGAATTCATTTTCCAAGAGCGATTTCCAGGCCGTCCCCGTATAGTCCGGGATGGATAGGGCGTAGTCGACAGCCCCTCTTTCCGTGTCGATGATGCCGGCTGTCGAGATGCCGATGCCCGCTAAGGGATGGTCGGCCAGCTGGCGCTGGATGAGCGAGCGGACTTTGTGGACAATGCCCGGACCGCCGCCCGTCGCCGCTTCTGTCGGCAGGCTGCCTTTCTTATGGAACCGGCCCGTTTCGTCGACGAGGCCGAATTTGATGGCTGTACCACCGATATCTATGCAGCTGTAAATCATGAGTATACACTCCTTCCTGAGATTATACATAAATTATACATAGATTTGACCTTTTCTATGTATAGGGACTTTATACTTATCGTATCGAATATGTTACAAAAATTCAGGAGGTCACGTATGAAACGACAATGGTAAAGACGAGCAATTCTTTCCATGGTAGCCTGCGGCTCATTAGCAGGATTCATTCCCGGAGTACAGGCGGCAGATATCCGCATCCTTCCCGTCGATAATGCGAAATTCCTGGCTGGTGCCAAATTCGATTTCGACGTCGAAGTATCGAAAGCAAAGAATCTGAAGAATGTCGACATTACGGTCAATGGACAGAAGGCCGATAAATTCTTTGGTCAGAAATTAGATGCTAAAGATTTAGGCAATGGCGTCATTTCATATCGTGCCAATCAGGTCAATTTCCCCAAAGCCGGTGCCTATACGGTAAAAGCGACGGCTACCGATGCTGATGGCGCTAACTCGGCCGATGCCCGCTATACCGTCGTTCAGGACAAAGCTCAGCGCCAGGCCAAGAACGTCATCCTCTTCGTCGGCGACGGCATGTCCCTGCAGCCCGCGAAATGGCCCGTATTATTTCCAAAGGCATGACTAACGGCAAGTACAATGACTTACTGGCCATGGAAAAAATGCCCCATAACTGCCTGATTACGACCAGCGGTTACGATTCCCTGACGACAGACAGTGCCAACTCGGCGTCCGCCTATGCAACAGGTCATAAATCCGTCGTCAACGCCTTGGGCGTCTATGAAGACTCCACGAAAGACCCCTTCGATGATCCGCGCGTCGAAAATATTTCGGAAATCGTAAAACGCAGCCGCGGCATGTCTGTCGGCATCATCACCCAGGCCGAATCGACAGACGCCACGCCGGCAGCTATGGTCGGTCATACGCGACGCCGTGCCAACCAGGATTACATCGCTTCGGAATACCTCGAAGATTATCATCGCCCGGACGTCATCATGGGCGGCGGTTCGCGCCGTTACATCCCGCAGTCCGAACAGGGCTCGAAGCGCCATGACAACCAGAACGTCATCCAGGAATTCAAGGATAAAGGCTATACCTTTGTCAGCAATTCTAAGGAAATGATGGCCGCTCCGGATAATAAACCGCTCCTGGGCCTGTTCCATCCGAGCACGATGAATGTCTATGTCGACCGTGAAATGCTCAAGACCCCGGAAGTCCTCGGCAAATATACGGACCAGCCGAACCTCATTAACATGACCAAGAAATCCCTGGATATCCTCAGCAAGAACCCGAAAGGCTTCTTTGCCATGATTGAAGGCGCTTCTATCGACAAACAGCTCCACGCCATGGATTGGCAGCGCGCAACGTATGACACCATCGAATTCGACAAGGCCATCGAATACGCCCAGAAATGGAATAAAGAACACGGGGACAACACGCTGATCATCGTCGTCGCCGACCATGCTCACGGCGCTTCCATTACCGGGACCTACCATGAACGGGATGGCAAGAAGGGCCTGGCAGCTGTCCGCACTTATGCCGACTCCATCTTCCCGACCTTCAAAGATGCCAACCACGATGGCTTCCCGGATAATCCGGATCCCGATGTCACCCTGGCCATCCAGTATGCCAACCATCCGGAATATTACGAAAACTTCCACTTCCAGCAGAAACCGACACTGCCGACTGTTTCTCAGACCGTTACCAAACAGGAAGCTCAGCAGGCTGGCGATAAGACCGAATACCATCAGGTATCGACAGTCGTCGAAAAAGCCAATCCGGCCCGCCATCACGACGGCGATCCCTGGGAACTCGTACCGGCCAACATTCCCGATACCATCGGTGACGAATGCCATGCTGCCGACGACGTACCGCTCAACGCTGAAGGTCCTGGCTCGGAATACTTCCAGGGCGTCATGGACAACACCGAAGTATTCTTTGGCATCATGAGAGCCCTCGGCATCGATGCTACAAAAAATGTGAAATAATTAGTGGCTCGTGGCTAGTGACTCGTAGGCGGCCCGCAGTGGCTCTCTTCATAGGAGAGCTGTCAGCGAAGCTGACTGAGAGGTTGCTCTTTCATTATGGTTTGCAGCATGGAGTTTGTAGTTTGTAGAAGATGGTTTTAAATTTTTAACCATCTACTGCAAACTAAAAACTACAACTAAAACTCAGAAAAGGCTTGTCGTACGACGACAAGCCTTTTTCTGCACCCGAAAGGAGCCATTATGAATCGAACTGACTGGGATGCTTATTTCGCCTCTCTTATTGGCGACACGGGGACTGGCGTGCCCGGTCTGGCCGTCCTGGCCTATGCCGATGGGCACGAGGTCTACCGTTTTGCCGCCGGCGTCCGCCGCGTGGACGGGGAGCGGTCCTGGCCGATGACGATGGACAGCCGTTTCCGCATGGCATCTGTCTCCAAGATGTTCACGGTCTTTACCCTCATGGAGCTCGCCGAAGCGGGGAAGCTGTCCCTGGACGACGATGTCAGCGAATACCTGGGGTTTCGTCTGCGCTATCCGTCTTACCCCGATGTGCCCATTACGCTTCGTATGCTGGCTTCGCATACGTCGGGCCTGCGCGACGGCAGGGTCTACAGCATTCCGCCGTCGGTCCGTGTCCAGGCATTTTTTACGCCAGGCAGTCCCTATTGGGAAGACGGTGCCCATTTTGCCCCGGCCGGTCAGGCACCGGGGGTTTATTTTACTTATTGTAACCTCAATTACGGCCTCTTGGGGACGGTCATCGAAGCCGTGACAGGCCAGCGCTTCGATAGGTATCAGAAAGCGCATATCCTGGCCGCCCTGGACTGCCGGGCCGACTATGTGCCGGGCAATCTGGAAGCGGCTGAATTCGCCAAATTGGGGACGGTCTATCTCAAACGGGATAGCCAGGGCCGCTGGGATGAACAGGGCCCCTGGCAGGGGACTATCGACGATTTTGGCGGCGTCCAGCCGGAGCGCGAAGCCCTGGCCTTGCAGAATCCCTATGCCCAGGACGTCTGCCAGACTTACGACCTGGCCGCGTACCGGCCTGGGACCAATGCGACGATCTTTTCACCGCAAGGCGGCCTGCGCCTGTCCCTGGAGGAACTGGGCCACGTCCTGGCCATGATGAGTCAGGGCGGCCGCTATCAGGACCGGCCGGTCCTGGCGCCGTCGTCGCTGCAGGCCATGTTCAGCCCTCAGTGGGTCTATGACGGCCACAATGGCGATACGTGCGGCCAGACCCTGCTCACCTATGGCCTGGGCGAATTCTTCGTCGACGGCACGGGGCCGGCCCGTTGCTGCCGCACGAAGGCCGTCGATTTATGGGGCCACACGGGCCAGGCCTTTGGCCTCTTGTCGGGCCTCTTCGTCCGGCCCGGGACGGGAAGCGGCTTTGCCTACGTCATGAATGGCGAGGCCCTGGCCGAAGATGACGACCCGCGCAGTGCCGGCCGCTTCAGCCGCAATTATATTTGGGAAGAAAATGTCATGGACGGCCTGTGCCGATTGATTGACGGCCTATAAGGGCTGTGCTATGATTAT
>ENA-OQED01001014-OQED01001014.1-human-gut-metagenome-genome-assembly--contig:-NODE-1014-length-10715-cov-1.062335_pt1 | contig 10715 bp, 8 predicted proteins | sample MGYA00242790_ERZ504625 | MGnify/ENA primary metagenome ERZ504625 (study PRJEB26092, sample SAMD00036345) | human gut metagenome | host: Homo sapiens | study: EMG produced TPA metagenomics assembly of...
ATTCTTTCATGATTTTTTCCTCCCATAGGATCTTTGATATTTTTATTTTACTTTGTTTTCTGCCTTTTTTCTACTCTTTTATGCAACTTTTTTCTTTAAAACTTCCAAGCAGAACTGCGGATACCACTGTTCCGATGACAACTGCCACCAGATAAAGCAGCGCATTTCCCATAACCGGTACAACGAAGATGCCGCCGTGCGGTGCCATTAAGGTACAGCCAAATGCCATGGAGAGCGCACCTGCGAGGCCAGAGCCGATGATGCAGGCCGGAAGAACGTGGATCGGGTCTGCTGCTGCGAATGGAATCGCACCCTCGGTGATGAAGGCGAGTCCCATGATGAAGTTGGTCGGACCGGATTCTCTTTCTTCTTTTGTAAATTTATCTTTGAACAGCAGGGTTGCAAGTGCAATCGCACACGGAGGAACCATACCGCCGATCATAACGGATGCCATAATGTCGTAGTTTCCTGCTGCGATGGCTGCTGTTCCGAATACGTAAGCTGCTTTGTTGAACGGGCCGCCCATGTCGATGGCCATCATGCCGCCGAGGATCATGCCAAGGATCAGCTTGCTGGATCCGCCCATGGAAGCAAGACCATTGTTCAGTACCGTGTTGACGGTTCCCATGATCGGCTCTACAATGAAGAGCATCAGAAGTCCCATCGCAAGGATGCCGACTACCGGGTAAATCAGAACCGGCGCAATCTTTTCGAGTGCTTCCGGAAGTTTCTCACATGCTTTGCGGAGGACAAGGATAATGTAGCCTGCTGCAAAACCGGCAACAAGTGCTCCAAGGAAACCGGAGGTTCCGCTCGATGCCATCATACCGCCGACAAAACCAAGGGCAAGTGCCGGCCGGTCGCCGATTGCCATGGCGATGTAGCCTGCAAGAACCGGGAGCATGAAGCCGAATGCCACGCCGCCGATCTGTTTGAACATCGCTGCAGCCGGGGTAATCGTACCGAAGTTTGATCTGGCTGCGGCATCAAGGGAGTTCATATCAACAAGAAGTCCGTCGATCAGGAATGCAATTGCGATCAGAATACCGCCGCCGACAACGAACGGAAGCATATGGGAAACACCATTCATCAGCTGGGTGTACAGCTGGTGGCCGATACCGCCGCTGTTCTTCTTCGTGCTTGCTGCGGCTGTCTGCGCATTGCCGCTCTTGTAAACCGGTGCGTTTCCGGACATCGCAAGCTCGATCAGCTCATCTGCTTTGCTGATACCGTCGGATACCTGGCGCTGGATGACTTTCTTTCCGTCGAAACGATCCATCGGAACCTGTGCGTCGGCTGCAACGATGATGCAGTCCGCATCGGCGATTTCCTGTGCAGTCAGCACGTTTTTCGCTCCGCCGGAGCCTCGTGTCTCGATTTTTTACGAAGCATCCTTTTGCTTTCGCTGCTTTCTCGATTCCCTCGGCTGCCATGTAAGTGTGGGCAATACCGGTCGGACAGGAAGTAACGGCGAGAATCTTCACCTGATTTTCTTTTGCTTCCACCGGCTCTGCAAGACGCTCATCTACGCTCTTTTTCTCTTCATCGGCGCGGTCGATAGTGGCAAGGAACTCTTCCGGTGTTCTTGCGTTTCGAAGGCTCTTGGTGAACTCTTCATCCATCAGCATCATGGAAAGTTTACTTAAGACGTCGAGGTGAACGTTGTCTTTTGTGTTCGGCGCTGCGATGAGGAACAGCAGGGTGACCGGCTCTCCATCGAGAGAATCAAAATCAACGCCGTTCGGGATCACCATGGCTGCAAGGCCCGGTTTGTTTACTGCATCACATTTTCCGTGCGGAATCGCAATTCCCTCTCCGATTCCTGTGGTGCTCTCTTCTTCTCTTGCGTAAACCTGTGCACGGTACGCATCTTCGTCTGTGATCTTTCCGCTTTTGACCATCAGCGCTACGGCTGCATCAAGCGTTTCCTGTTTGCTTTTCGGTGCGGCATCCAGCGCAATACTGCGGATGTCCAGCAACTCTGTGATTCTCATGAGACGTCCTCCCTTTTATTTTGTAATCTGTTCGTAGACAGATGCAATTTCCTCCCGGGTTGCAAGGTTTTCAGAAAAAGCACTTGCACTTCCCGCTGCGATTCCCATATGGAACGCATGGAGTAATCTTCTTTTTCCATGTAGCCTGCCATGAATCCGGCTACCATCGAATCGCCTGCGCCGACGCCGTTGATAAGCTTTCCTTTCGGGGCCGGAGCTTCAAAGACCTCACCGGATGCGGCAACGAGAACGGCTCCTTCGCCTGCCATGGAAACCAGAACGTTCTGTGCGCCCTTTTTCTGCAGCTGTTTTGCATACGGAACAACCGACTCTCTTGTCTTTAATTCCACACCGAAAATCTCGCCGAGTTCGTGATTGTTCGGTTTGATGAGGAACGGGTGGTACGGCAGAACCTTCATCAGCAGATCACGGGTCGCGTCTACGACGATGCGGATGCCCTTGCTGTCGAGCATTTCCATAATTTTCTGATAGGCATCATCTGCCATGGATGACGGGATGCTGCCTGCGAGGAAGAGAACGTCGCCCTCGCCGAGTGCGGAAAGCTGTTTCATCAGCTCTTCCACTTTTTTCTCCGGGATTTCGGGTCCCTGTCCGTTGATCTCAGTTCCGTCAATGCTCTTTAATTTGACGTTGATGCGGGAATATCCTTCTTCCAGCCAGATGCAGCCGTTTTTAATTCCCATCTGGTCGAGCCGTCCCGCGATTTCTTTTCCGGTAAAGCCTGCCAGAAATCCGAGCGCTGTGCTCTCAATTCCAAGGTTTCCAAGTACGGTCGATACGTTGATTCCTTTTCCGCCCGGAAGCATCAGCTCGGAGCTTGTGCGGTTGGTAAGGCCGAGCTTGAAGTCTTCCACCGATACAATGTAGTCCAGAGACGGATTGAATGTCACTGTGTAAATCATATTTCCCTCCTGCTTTATTTTGATCGTGTTTGCTTTGATGAGCTTATTATATCGTCATATTCATTCAAAATCAATCATTAATATTTCATGAATTTTACCTTCTCTTTTTGTCGTATTTGCATAAGTTTAGAGTTTTATGACGGATTTCCCCGTTTTATCGCCCTGTTTTGACCGAGTTTGACTGATTGTCATCTTTTCTACCCTGTCACGCATCGATCACTTTATTCTCTCCATTTCGGTTATTTTTTATCAGACACTTTCTTTCTGTTCTCATTTTTGTACTTTACTTTTTCCGGATTTGGTACTAAAGTGAAGAGAAATCAAAAAAAGAATTTTCAGAAGAGGTGATTTTATTTGAAACGATACTATATTCTTCACTATTTTGATCCCGCCAATGTGGGCAGTTTTCTGCTTGTCTCACTGCTCGGCTGATTCTGGTGCTTGCCCTTGTGCTTCTGATTGCAAAATTGCAGATTCAGCGGCAGCTAAAAGAGGAGACAGAGGAAAAAGCGAAAAAAATACGCCGGAAGAAACACCAGCGCAGGCAGTATCAGATTGTGGAAAGCTTTATGAGCTGGTTTTTCTCCGGCACTTCGATTCTTCTCTTCCTCTCCCTCTACTACATTATCGACGAGCGTCTGCCGCAGATTTCGATGTACTGGGAGAAGTATCAGGATGTGGTGCTTCTTGTCTTTATCGTGCTCTCCGTCTTTCTGACAAGCTGGCTCGATGTGGTTCTCGTAAAGCTCACGCATCTTGAGCCGGAGCAGAAAGCATCGGTGCGGCTGATTTCGGTCTTCTATATTGTACTGATTCTCCTGTACATCCGCTTTATCTACGAGGACACGAATTATGACGGGCTGATTCTCTATTTCCTGACGCTGACGGTCGGCCGCTTCCTGTATTTCGACTTTACGGTCAAGAGTTTTCTTGAAACGATGCGGGGCGTGTTGGAAAATCTACCGCTTCTTGTCATCATGAGCGCCTACTCCGGTTTCGTGTGCTGGTATGGGTTCCATGTCGGCTTTCTGCTGAAATCAAATGGCGTCATTTTGAGCACCTTTCTTGCCCATCTGTTTATGGACTGCTCGATCTTTCTGCTCCACAAAACAGAAATTTTAAAGCATGTGATACGAAAAATTTAAAACCGGCATTTTTTTACCAGCCATATATCAAAAGCTCTGCAGATCAGAATTTTGCATTTTCTGTTCTGCAGAGCTTTTCTTATTTAATGTTCTTTTTTACATGCCAAACAGCAGTGCAAAGCCATGTACGACAAAAGCTGCCAGCCAGGCGATCACACACTGGGAAACGACAACACCGGCTGCCCATCTGCCGCCAAGCTCCCGCTTGATGGAAGCGACTGCCGCCACACACGGCGTATAGAGGAGGCAGAAAACCAGAGGCTTAATGCGGAAACCGGTGTCAGAATTTCGGTCAGCTGCGCGGTCGTGCCGAACAGTACGGAAAGTGTGGAGACGACACTCTCCTTTGCCATAAAATCCGGTTAGAAGGGCGGTCGATACTCTCCAGTCTCCAAATCCAAGCGGCCGAAAACCGGGGCGAGACGGCCGGAGACAACGGCGAGAATGCTGTCCTTGGAGTCCTCCACGACATTGAGATGCGTTCCAAAGGTCTGTAAAAACCAGATCACAATCGTGGCAACAAAAATGACGGTGAATGCCCGCTGCAGGAAGTCTTTTGCCTTATCCCACAAAAGCTGTCCGACATTTTTTTTGCCCCCGGCATGCGGTAGTTTGGAAGCTCCATGACAAACGGAACGGCTTCCCCCTGGAATAAAGTTCCCTGCATCAGCATCGCCATCAGGACAGCCATGAAGATACCACCGAAATACAGAAGAACCATCACAAGGGCACTGTATTTCGGGAAGAATGCGGCGGTAAAGAACGCGTAAATCGGAAGTTTTGCCGAACAGCTCATAAACGGAGTTAATAGGATCGTCATTTTCCGGTCACGCTCGGAAGGCAGGGTGCGGCTCGCCATGACGCCCGGCACGGTACAGCCAAAACCGACCAGCATCGGCACGATACTGCGGCCGGAGAGGCCGATTTTCCGGAGCAGCTTATCCATCACAAATGCCACGCGCGCCATATAGCCGCTGTCTTCCAGAATGGACAGGAAGAAAAACAGGGTGACGATGATCGGAAGGAAGCTTAAGACACTTCCGACGCCGTTAAAAATACCGTCAATCACAAGGGAATGAAGCACCGGATTGACGCCCCATGCTGTCATGGCGCTGTCCACGAGCTCGGTCAGTTTTCCGATCAGAATCTCCAGCACACTCTGCAGCGATGCTCCGATCACATGGAAGGTCAGGAAAAAGACAGCCGCCATAATCCCGGCAAAACATGGCAGAGCCGTATATTTTCCGGTCAGCACACGGTCAATTTTTGTGCTCCGCACATGCTCGCGGCTCTCTTTTGGTTTTACCACGGTCTCACGGCAGACTTTTTCAATAAAATTAAAACGCATATCCGCAATCGCCGCCGCGCGGTCCAGGCCGCGCTCCGTCTCCATCTGACAGACGATATGCTCGAGCATCTCTTTCTCGTTTTCATCGAGGGCCAGCTGCTCCAGGATCAGCGCATCGCCCTCTGCCAGCTTGCTCGCCGCAAACCGCACCGGAATATCCGCCCTTGCGGCGTGATCCTCGATCAGATGCATGATCGCATGCAACGCACGGTGGACGGCACCGCCGTGGTCATTCGCCTCACAGAAGTCCTTTCTGCCCGGTTTTTCCTGGTATTTGGCCACATGAACAGCATGGGCAACCAGTTCATCGATTCCCTCGTTTTTTGCAGCGGAAATCGGGATAACCGGGATGCCAAGTCTCTCTTCCATCTGGTTCACGAGCACAGAACCACCGTTTTCGCGTACCTCATCCATCATGTTGAGGGCCAGTACCATCGGAACGTCGAGTTCCATCAGCTGCATCGTCAGATACAGGTTTCGTTCGATATTTGTCGCATCTACAATATTGATGATGCCGCGCGGATGCTCGTTCAGAACGAAATTCCGGGTGACGATCTCTTCGCTTGAATACGGCGACATCGAATAAATGCCGGGAAGATCGGTGACCAGCGTGTTTTTCTGGCCGCGGATTTCACCGTCCTTCCGGTCTACGGTCACGCCGGGGAAGTTTCCGACGTGCTGGTTGGATCCCGTTAATTGGTTGAACAGGGTGGTCTTGCCGCAGTTCTGGTTTCCGGCCAGCGCAAAGGACAACAGCTCTCCTTCCGGCAGCGGATGCTCCTCTGCCTTATTGTGGTACTTTCCGCCCTCTCCAAAGCCGGGATGCGGAATCGCTCTGGCATCCGGCTGCTCCTTTTCTTTTACGGTATCCCGCACCTCATCAATTTCAATCCGTCCGGCATCGTCAAGGCGAAGTGTCAGCTCATAGCTGTGAATCCGTACTTCCACAGGATCTCCCATCGGTGCATACTTTACCATTGTTACCTCCGCACCTGGAATGATTCCCATATCGAGGAAGTGCTGCCGCAGCGCACCCTCTCCTCCTACGGTACGGACAGTCGCCGTTTTTCCGATCGGCAGTTCTTTCAATGTCATATCTGTCTCTCCTTGTTGATTCTCATTATCATTAACAAGTATATGACACGATTCGACTGCGGTCAAGCGCCTGCCGCTATTTACTGTTTTCTTTCTTCCAGTTTTTTCTGTACACTTGGAAACCGCTCGAGATCCGTGTGTGGAATTGCCTGGGCGGCTGCCATCATGGAAATAAAGTCAGAGACCTGACCAAACTGAATATAAACCATCTCCTCGAGAATCCGGTCAATCTCTTCGATTCGGGTTCTGTCCAGCAGAATTTTTTCCGCTCCCTCTAACGACGTATTTCCAGCGCAGATGAGGCGTTCCCGGTCCATATCCGGATACATGCCGATTGTGATGGCTGACTCCTTCGAGACGTGTTTTCCAAACGCGCCCGCCGCATAAAACCGGTCGATATCTTCCATGGAGATGCCGGATTCACGCATCATGTACTCAACCATCGTATAGGCGGCCGATTTCGTCCGCAGAAATTCGGCGATATCGCTCTGATAAAAGTTCAGTCCTTCCCTGTACTCGACACACCATTCTCCCGTCTTCGGATCTTCTTTGATCTTTTCTGACCGCTCCGGCTGCAGGGTGCCGAACAGGTTGATCCATCCATTTAGGAATAATTCCGCGAGCAGATCGATAATGCCGGAACCGCAGATGCCCTTTGGCTTACCCTCTCCGATTACATGGCACTGGATTTTCCCGTCTTCTATTTTTACCGCATCAACAGCGCCTTCTGCAGCTCGCATGCCGGTTTTGACCACGCCGCCCTCGAGCGCCGGACCGGCAGCGCCTGCGCCGCAGAGCAGAAATTCCCGGTTTCCGACGACAAGCTCGCCGTTCGTTCCGATATCAAAAAAAACGCTGATCGTTTCTTTTTTATAGAGTTCCGTTGCGATCATACCGCTTAATATATCACCGCCCAGGTAATTGGATTTTCCCGGCACGCAGTAGACACATCCCTTCATGGGAAATCCCATCTCTTTCGCCGGAAGGAATCCGACGCGGTCTGCGCGCACGGCGTACGGGGATGAAAAGACGCAGAACGGATCCAGTCCCAGCAGGAAATGGATCATCGTTGTGTTGCCGGATACGACCATTGAGAGAACATCCGACGGCGCAATTCCTGTCTTTTGGCGAAGTTTTTCAAAGAGCAGTGTAAATGTCTCCATCGTACACGCACGGATGTCCTGCAGTACCTCCGGTTTATCCTTACAGGCAAAGATTCTCGTCAGAATATCGGTTCCATAGGCAGTCTGGCGGTTGTATTCGCTCTCCTCGGCAAGCACAGTACCGTCGCTGCAGTTTACCAGGCGCACAACGACGGTCGTACTTCCAAGATCAGCGGCATAGCCGTAATGCTCTGCTGCTGTATCGCCCGCTTCCAGATCAACCACCTGCCAGATGCTTCCATTCCATGCGAGGCAAACCGTTATGTTATAGTCTGCCTCATCGCAGATGGGATACAGTTTCTGCAGCGCTGGAAGGGTAAATGATGCGGTGATTCCTTTCTCTTTTAATGCATCCAGTATCCGCATCTGGCTGGAGCGGGCGTCCTCCTCCGTCGGCGGGACCAACTCCAGATACTGTTTCTGTGTTATTCCTCTATTCATTCTTACTTCCTCATTTCCTGATCATTTTTCTGTTTCTTATTGTAGCACTTTTCTCTTTTCCAGAGAACTTATTTTTTTCACATTTTTACTACATTTCCATCACAGATTCCCATTATACTGCAAAGCATAGAAACAAAAAAGGAAGCAAACAAAACCGGAAGCCGATTCCGGAACACAGTTTAAAATACAGATACCAGAAAGGAAGTATTTATTATGATGGACTACAGAAACAACTACAATAACGAAAACGAAACCAATAATGAGAACATGATGGCAGCAGAGCAGAACAACTTCAACGGAAAAAAACCTTCTTCCAAAAATAAAAAAGCTGCTAAGCTTGCAAAGAAAATCGGAGCCATCGCCTTAAGCGCAGTTCTGTTCGGCGGTGTTGCCGGCGGTACCTTCCAGGCAGTCAACCACTTTGCCGGAAGCACGACAGCCACTGCAACAACAACCACTGCACAGCAGACGACTTCCAACAGCAGCCTCTTAAAAGCCGCTGCCACATCCTCAAGCTCCACTTCCACCGGAACGATGGATGTTTCCACGATTGCGAAAAACGCAATGCCGTCGATCGTCTCCATCACAAACCAGTCCGTACAGGAAGTACAGAACTACTTCAGCATGTTCGGTTACGGTGCCCAGACTCCGCAGACCGAGGAGACCACAAGCTGCGGTTCCGGTATCATCATCGGAAAGAATGACACCGAGCTTCTGATCGTCACCAATAACCATGTAGTAGAAGATGCCGATACTCTTTCTGTTAGTTTTGTAAACAATCAGGTCTGCAAGGCAAATATCAAAGGTACCGATGCCGATAACGATCTTGCCGTCATCGCCGTTCCGCTCTCCGAGATCCCGGATGACACGATGAGCAGCATCGCTGTTGCCACGATGGGCGATTCTGATTCCGTTGAGGTCGGCGAGCAGGTCGTTGCGATCGGCAACGCACTCGGCTACGGCCAGTCCGTTACGACCGGTATCATCAGTGCTGCAAACCGTGTGATCGACAGCGATTCCTCTTCTGACGGAAGCTCCGATGGAACAACGGCAGATACTTCTTCCACTGATACAACCGGAAAGACCTACTTACAGACCGATGCAGCCATCAACCCTGGCAACAGCGGCGGCGCTCTTCTGAACATGAACGGAGAGGTCATCGGTATCAACTCCGCAAAACTTGCTTCTACAGAGGTAGAGGGCATGGGCTATGCAATCCCGGTCTCCCGTGTTTCCGATATCATTGAAAATCTGATGAATGAGCAGACCAGAACAAAGGTTGCCGCAGAAGATCAGGGAACGATCGGCATCAAATGCCTCGATGTCAGCAGCCAGATCCAGCAGGCATACAATATGCGGCCGGCATCTATATCTCCGAAGTAACCTCCGGCGGTGCCGCTGAAAATGCAGGTCTGAAATCCGGATACGTTCTGACCAGCTTTGACGGACATTCCATCACCTCCACCAGCGAGCTGAAATCCCTGCTGCAGTATTACTCTGCCGGCGAAACCGTTGAGGTGGAAGTACAGGTTCCAGACAACGGATCCTATGAGACAAAGACCTTCTCACTGACCCTCGGAACGAGCACCAGCTCTTCAGATGATCAGCAGAGCGATTCCCAGCAGAATGCGGGTTCATCCCGCTCTGCAGAGGGTGGAAATACCCTGACCTCCGCTACTCCTTCGATCTGACTGCCCGCTCTCCCGTGAAAGAAATCCATAAATAAAAAACATCATAAGCATGAAAGAAAGGCCCCGAAACATAACTCCAATGTTTCGGGGGCCTTTCTCCTATTCTCTTAATCCATTTCTTATTTTTCTGCTCCTGCAACTGCCTCGCGGGCTGCTTTCTCTTCCGGATCTTCATCCAGAATGGAGAATGCAATATTGGTTGCATGGTCCGCGACACGCTCGAGTCCGGATACAAGATCGGAGAAGATCATGCCGGCTTCCGGCGTACATTCGTTGCGGGTCAGACGCTCTACATGCTTCTGCTGCAGATCCCGCTCCTCCTGATCAATGGAATTTTCAATATCAATGATCTCCTGCAGGTGCTGCAGATCATTCTTTGCAAACATTTCGATCGACTCATCGAGAATTTTTAATACCATATCCAGCATCTCGGAAAGATCCAGTTCGCCCTGTTTGCTGAAGGTCACATTGTCATTCGTCATCTGCACAGCAGAATCTGCGACATTCTCGGCATGATCACCAATCCGCTCGATATCATTGACCACATGGAACAGCGCTCCGATGCGCATAACGTCTGATGTCGGCAGCGATGCCTGATTTAAGTGAACCAGATAGTTCGTAATCTCTTTGTTCAGGAAATTAATATTTTCCTCGACACGGTAGACCTCATCGATTTCTTTCTGATCGCGGGTGGGCTTGGCGATGTTGCCGAGTTCTTTGGAAACGGCTTCAACGGCCTTGTCGACGCCGCGCTTGATGGCCATGGGGTTGCGGCCGGCGGCCACGAGCTTCACGCCTTCGCGGTAGATGGCCTGAGCGAGCACGGTGGCGGTGGTGGTGCCGTCGCCGGCGATGTCGTTGGTCTTGGAGGCCACTTCGCGCACCATCTGGGCGCCCATGTTTTCAAACTTGTCT
>ENA-OQED01001015-OQED01001015.1-human-gut-metagenome-genome-assembly--contig:-NODE-1015-length-10709-cov-0.931015_pt1 | contig 10709 bp, 10 predicted proteins | sample MGYA00242790_ERZ504625 | MGnify/ENA primary metagenome ERZ504625 (study PRJEB26092, sample SAMD00036345) | human gut metagenome | host: Homo sapiens | study: EMG produced TPA metagenomics assembly of...
CTCGATGAAGAGACGCTGGGACTTAGGATCGAAAAAGACGGCGTTGTCTGGAATACGGATCCGAAAAAGACACCGGAACTGATTTTTGCAGAGGGAACATACCGTTTCCTGGATGCAGAGGAGATTTCCCATGAGGTCTATTCCTTCGGCGTCGGATGCGGCATCCGGAGCCATTATGCGGGATTTGCGGGAACACCGTATGCCTTCGAGACGATTATCTGGATCGAAGCTGTGGATGAAACACTCTGGATGGAGTGGATTCCGCTCTGCGAGGAGGGACTGCATCCGGTAAAGGTGCTGTGGCCGACGGCAATGGAGTTTACAAACGGGCGCGATGACTGGTATACACTCCTTACCGAGGGACAGGGACTTCTGATTCCGAATACCTGGAAGACGGAACTTTGGAAAGCTTTCGTTTGACGGCAGATTTGAGACCTCCGGCGGCTATATGCCGTGGTTCGGCCAGGTGAAGGAAAGATGCGGCTATACAGCGATCTGTACAACACCGTGGAACGCCGGTTATCAGGCAGAGCACCCGGCAGGCGGCCCGTATACCAGCGTGGGGGCATGGCTGGAGCCGAGCCTTGGAACAATGAATTACCGCCGCGTATTCCGTTATACGTTTTTAAATGACTGCGATTATAACGACCTCTGCAAAGCGTACCGCCAGTATGTACGGGAACAGGGTCATCTGCGCACTTTGAAAGAAAAGGCAGTACAGAATCCGTTCATTCACGATCTTGTGGGAACGTGTTTTGTCCATACGGGAATCAAGACGGTTGTGCAGCCGGAGTCCGGCTTTTTCGATCCGCAGAATCCGGAGAAAAATAACCGCGTAGTGCCGTTTTCCGTGCGCGAGCAGCAGATCCGCGAAATTCATGATCTCGGCGTAGAGAAAGTCTATCTTCATCTGGACGGCTGGGCAGAACCGGGGTATGACAACCAGCATCCGGACTACACACCGGCATGCCAAGCGGCCGGCGGATGGGAAGGCATGAAATCGCTTGTCGATACGATGCATGATTTCGGCTACAAATTCGGTATTCACGACCAGTACCGCGATTATTACCACGCAGCGCCGAGCTACGATGAAAATTATGCCTGCCGCCTTCCGGACGGAACGATACCGGGACACAGTTACTGGGCGGGCGGACCGCAGAGCTATCTCTGTGCAACGCAGGCACCGTTCTATGTGAAACGGAATTTTGCCGAACTGAAGAAAAACGGAATCCGGCTTGACGGTGCATACCTCGATGTGTTTACGTGCAACGAGGGCGACGAGTGCGCAAATCCGGAGCATGTGATGACGAGAAGAGACTGCTATATGTACCGCGGAAACTGCTTCTCCTGGCTGCTCTCACAGGGGATTCTCTCAAGCTCCGAGGAGGTCAGCGACTGGGCCGTTCCATATCTGGTGTTCTGCCATTATGCACCGTATGACTTTATGCTGCGCCCGTCAGAGACACCGAAGAAAGGAATCCCGGTGCCGCTCTTTAATCTTGTGTATCATGACTGTGTGATCGAGCCGTGGATGATGGACCGTGTTTCAAAAGACGAGGACTATATGCTGTATGCGCTTCTTGCAGGCGGTGCACCGTATCTTGTACGGGACGGCGCATATCCGAATACAGATGGTGCATTTGACGGAGAGAAAATCAGTCTGGAAGAGATGACAGAAAGATGCCGCGTTGTAACGGAGCTGCATGAAAAAACGGCACTCCTGGAACTGGTACGCCACGAGTGTATGACGGCGGACGGAAGCGTACAGAAGAGTGAATTTTCCGATGGAACATATGTTAATTTGTGACTTTGCAGAGCAGATATATGAAATCGGATACGGGTCATAAAAGAAAAGCGCCACATGTAGATTTTGTTCTTATAAAAATACAAGATTTTGTGGTTTTCCTTGTATTTTTTCAAGTGCATATCTTGCGCGGAAAGCAGAGATTTGTTATATTATGCATGCGGAGGTGTTCATGCCCGGTGCAAAGAAGATGCCGGAGCGTGACGAAACAAAATAACACCAGAAAGGAACAAATCAAATGAAAGAATTTGAACAGTGGGATGGCTTTACCGGAAGACTCTGGAAAGAAGGCATCGACGTACGTGACTTTATTCAGAACAACTATACTCCATATGACGGAGATGAGAAATTCCTGGAGGGACCAACAGAGGCTACAGACCGTCTGTGGGGCAAATTACAGGAACTCCAGAAAGAAGAGCGTGCAAAAGGCGGCGTTCTGGATATGGAGACAGACGTTGTAAGCGGAATCACAGCTTACGGCGCAGCATATATCGATGACAGCATGAAAGATCTGGAGCAGGTAGTTGGTCTTCAGACAGACAAACCGCTGAAACGTGCATTTATGCCGTATGGTGGAATTAAAATGGCTGAGCAGTCCTGCGAGACTTACGGCTACAAACCAAGCGAGAAGCTTCATGAAATTTTCACTAAATATCACAAAACACATAACCAGGGTGTATTCGACATCTACACACCAGAGATGCTGAAAGCCCGTCATAATAAAATCCTGACCGGTCTGCCGGATACCTATGGCCGTGGCCGTATCGTAGGCGACTATCGTCGTGTTGCTCTGTACGGTATTGATTACCTGATCGAGCGCAAAAAAGCAGACTTCGCTGCAACAAATCGTCAGGGAATGCGTCGTGGTGACTTCCAGTTAAGAGAAGAGATCGCGGACCAGGTCAGAGCACTGCAGGATATGAAAGTTATGGCACAGTCCTATGGCTATGACATTTCCGAGCCGGCTAAGAACGCAAGAGAAGCTGTTCAGTGGCTGTACTTCGGATACCTTGCAGCTATCAAAACTCAGAACGGTGCTGCAATGAGCGTTGGCCGTGTATCTACTTTCCTTGATATCTACATCGAAAGAGATATTGAAAAAGGAATCCTGACTGAGAAAGAAGCTCAGGAGCTGATCGACCAATCTGGTAATGAAATTCCGTATGGTTAAATTCGCAAGAATTCCGTCTTACAATCAGCTGTTCTCCGGTGACCCGGTATGGGCTACTCTGGAAGTTGCTGGTATGGGAATCGACGGACGTTCTATCGTTACAAAGAACGATTTCCGTTTCCTGCATACACTGGAAAACATGGGACCGTCCCCAGAGCCGAACCTTACTGTTCTGTACTCTGAGAATCTTCCGGAAGCTTTCAAGAAATATGCAGCTCATATTTCTGTACAGACAAGCTCTATCCAGTATGAGAACGATGATGTAATGCGTCCGGTATGGGGCGATGATTACTCCATCTGCTGCTGTGTATCTGCTACCGAGACCGGTAAGGAGATCCAGTTCTTCGGCGCTCGTGCAAACCTTGCAAAATGCCTTCTGTACGCTATCAACGGCGGTAAAGACGAGAAGACAAAACAGCAGGTTGCTCCGGAATATCAGCCGATCACTGCTGAGTATCTGGACTATGATGAGGTTATGAAGAAATACGACGTTATGATGGACTGGCTGGCTCATCTGTACGTTGGAACTCTGAACATGATCCACTACATGCATGACAAATACTACTATGAAGCAGCAGAGATGGCTCTGATCGACACCGATGTAAGACGTACCTTCGCAACCGGTATCGCAGGATTCTCTCACGTAGTAGACTCCTTAAGCGCAATTAAATACGCAAAAGTTAAAGTAATCCGTGACGAAGAAGGAATGGCTGTTGACTTCGAGACAACCGGTGACTTCCCAAGATACGGTAATGACGATGACAGAGCAGACGAGATTGCTGTATGGCTGCTTCGTACCTTCATGGACAAACTGAAATACTGCCATACCTATCGTGATTCCGAGCCGACAACCTCTATCCTTACCATTACTTCCAACGTTGTATATGGTAAAGCAACTGGTTCTCTGCCGGATGGAAGAAAAGCCGGTGAGCCTCTGTCTCCAGGAGCTAACCCGTCTTACGGCGCAGAGAAGAGCGGACTTCTTGCTTCCCTGAACTCTGTAGCAAAACTGCCGTACGAGGATGCTCTGGACGGAATCTCCAACACCCAGACCATCAACCCGGGCGCACTTGGCCATAACGACGAAGAGCGTACCGAGAACCTGGTACACGTTCTGGACGGATACTTCGAGCAGGGTGCACATCACCTGAACGTAAACGTATTCGGAACCGAAAAACTGATCGACGCAATGGAGCACCCGGAGAAACCGGAGTATGCAAACTTCACGATCCGTGTATCCGGTTATGCAGTTAAATTCATCGACCTGACAAAAGAGCAGCAGATGGACGTAATTGCACGTACCTGCCACGATCATATGTAATTTCTGAAAATGTTATTTCTAAAGCCCCCGCGGCCGCAGCAATGCGGCTGTGGGGGCTTTTTGTATATCGGTGCTTGAATTCCAGTAAAATCCACTTGATTTAGAGTACATAAAATGAGAAAATTTATCAGATGCAGAACGCTAATTGAAAAACTTTTATCAAGTAATTCATAGCGTAAGTTACAAGTTAATGTTATAATACCAAAGTTAGAATTTCCTAACACAAGAAAAAATGGAGTTTTTATTTATGAAAAAGAAAATTGTTGCAGCATTTTGTCTTGCCATGGTGATGACGGTCGGCGGATGTTCCGGTGCGGGGACAGCAGCGCAGCCGGAGAGCAGCGGAAGTCAGACACAGCCGGCGTCTGTTTCGGAGTCTTCGAGCAGTTCTGACGCTTCGGAAGAGAATTCCACGCAGGAATCCGCATCATCCACAGCTTCTTCCGATGCCGCAGATGCATCGAGCAACCGTGATATTTTTGCGATGGATACGTACATGACGGTCACTGCCTATGGTCCGAATGCAGAAACGGCGGTGGATCAGGCGCAGCAGGAGATTGAGCGGCTGGATGCACTTCTGTCGACCGGAGAGGAGACGAGTGAAGTAGCGCAGATCAATGCAAACGGCGGCGGAACCTTATCGGAGGATACCACCTATCTGCTGGAACGCTCGCTGGATCTGTATGACAGCACAAACGGCGTTTTCGACATCGCAATTTATCCGATCATGGACGCCTGGGGTTTTACAACCGGAAATTATACGATTCCTTCGGATGACACGATCGAAAGCCTCCTTCCGCTGACCGATGCCAATGATATCCTTTACGACAAGGACAGCGCATCCATCAGCTTTGCCAAGGACGGCATGAAAATTGACTTCGGCGGAATCGCAAAGGGTTATACATCCGGCAGAATTGCGGATATTTACCGGGAATGCGGTGTGACGAGCGGGCTCATCAACCTCGGTGGAAACGTTCAGGTTGTCGGCACGAAAACGGATGGCAGCAAATGGCGTGTTGCCGTGCAGAGTCCGGAAGCGGAGGATGATTATCTCGCATTCTCTCGACGGCCGACCGGGCGGTTATTACTTCTGGCGGCTATGAGCGGTATTTCGAACAGGACGGCATGAAATATCATCACATCATCGACCCATCGACCGGTCATCCGGCAAATAACGGTCTGGTGTCGGTGACGATCGTAAGTGCTGACGGAACACTGGCGGATGGCCTTTCTACTTCTCTTTTCATCATGGGAAAGGACAAGGCAGCTGAATACTGGCGTGCACACAGCGATGAATTTGACACCATTCTGGAGGATGAGGACGGAGTTCTGTATGTAACCGAAGGAATTGCCGATGATTTCGCATCCGATCACGAGACAAACATTATCAGGAAAGACGGTGATACATAACCATGGGAAAATGGAAAAAACTGACAGCATTTGCACCGGCTCTCGCGGCAGTTATCGTAGCAGCCTGCGCCGGTATTTCGCTGAACGGCTACACTGCACCGGTTTACGCCGTAGAGCAGCCGGAGGCACTGGTGACACCAGAGCCGGAACAGGATACCGATGCAGCGGAAAAGAAAGATGATACCAAAAAGAAGGACGATACCAAAAAGACAACCGATACCGAAGCAGAACTTGTCGCAGCAGTCGGTTCCGGCAGCTTTGAGCTGGCGGACGGAACGTACGAAGGAAGCGGAACAGGTTTTGGCGGTACGATTACAGTCTCTGTCGTATTGAAAGACAAAACGATTCAGTCGATCTCGATTGTAAGCGCTCCCGGCGAGGACGCAGCTTTCCTGAGCCGTGCGAAGGGAGTTATCGACCGTATCATCGCATCCCAGAGTGTGGATGTGGACACGGTTTCTGGTGCAACTTTCAGTTCAAAAGGTATCCTTGCAGCCGTGAAAAATGCACTGACCGGTCAGGAGGACACTTCAGAACCGGCATCCGCATCAGGAGCGGCAGGCGGCGGAGCCTCTGCCGGCGGAACAGTTACGGTATCTAAAATTGAAGAGCCGGCTGCCTACCGGGATGGAACGTATTACGGAACCGGAACGGGATTTGGCGGCACAATGAAAGTCTGTGTTGTTGTCAGCGGCGGAAAAATTGCTTCGATTGATATTGTGGAAAACAGCGATACGCCAAGCTACCTTTCCAGTGCTTTCTCTCTGATTTCGACGATTATCTCAACACAGAGTACGAATGTGGATACGGTCTCCGGCGCGACATACAGCTCCCGCGGTATTATTGAAGCTGTGCGGAGTGCCTTAAGTCAGGCGGCAGTGAACGGGTCTTCCAGTACAAACGGAGGAAGCCAGGGCAATACAAACAACGGAAACAACAGTCAGAATAACGGCCAGAACAATAACAACTCGTCTGCATCCAAGGGAAGTTTTCCTTATCAGGACGGAATTTATTACGGAACGGCCGCCGGTTTCCAGGGAGACATCAAAGTGGCGGTAGCCCTGCAGGATCAGACGATCAAAGCGGTACTGATTCTGGAAAACGAAGATGACGAGACATTCTTCAACCGTGCCAAAGTCGTAGCGGACCGCATCGTAGACGGACAGAAAACCGATGTGGATCTCGTATCCGGCGCAACGTACAGCTCCCGCGGCATCCAGAACGCAGTAAAACAGGCGCTGGAAAATGCGAAGAAGGCAACAAACGGCGAGACCGTTCCGGATAACGGAACGAGCAGCGACGGAACCACAACGATTCCGGAAGGAAAATTCCCATACGAGGAAGGCATTTACTACGGAACCGGCGAGGGCTATCTGGGAGACATTACAACGGCAGTTGTCATTCAGGATGAGACGATCAAGGCAATTCTCGTGACCGAGAGTGAAGATGACGAAGCATTCTTAAAAACGCGCAAAACAGACAGCAAAGGACGTTGTGAAAAACCAGACACTGGAAGTCGACACCGTTTCCGGCGCAACCTACAGCTCCAGGGGAATTCTTGCGGCAATCGAGGAAGCTTTAAAAGAGGCAGAACGCGTAACTGAGGAAAAGAAAAATCCAAACCCGACGCCAACGGTAACTCCGACACCGACGGAAACACCAACCCCGACCGAAACCCCGGAGCCAACTGAGACGCCAACACCAACACCGACGGAAACTCCGGAACAAAAGATCTATCAGGACGGCGAATACACAGCGATTGCCGTCTGCGAGCCGGATGAAGATGAAGATTTTACCGCTTATCAGCTTTCCGTGACGGTAACAATTGAAAACGATAAAATCGTAGCGTTAAGCAACATCACCGGGGACGGAGACAGTCAGAATGCCTCCTACATCCGCCGCGCATCCGAGGGAACCTCCAAAATCAAAGGCGTTTCCGCTCGGATTCTGGAAACAGGAACGCTTGAGAACATCGACACCGTTTCCCGTGCAACCTGCTCCTCAAAAGCCATTCTTGAGGCATGCCGGAATGCGCTGGATGCTGCGAAAGTAACACAATAAAGGGGAAAACAGATGAGACAATTGATTGTTCGTTTTTTGAATGTCGCTGTCATTGCTGCTGTTCTGATCGGCTACAATACCGTACTCGATAAAAGAGACAAAGAGGATCAGATCGCGCGGCTCTCGGCAGAGCTTGAGACGACCCAGCTTCAGAAGGAAAATCTGCAGGCCGCAGCAGCTGCATCCAACACGGCGGATACGGCCGCAAGTGAAGCAGCAGAAGCAGAAGGGCAGTATGTGGACGGCAGGTATGATGGTGAGGCTGACGGCTTCGGCGGCACCATTGCAGTTGAAGTAACCGTAGAGGGCGGCCAGATTACCGATCTTGCCATCACATCCGCCGACGGCGAGGACAGTGTGTATCTGTCAAACGCCGAGGCGATCATTCCAAAGATTATTGAGGCACAGTCCGCCGATGTTGATACGATCAGCGGAGCAACATTCAGCTCCACCGGTATCAGAAATGCGGCACAGGAAGCAATAGAAAAGGCGGAGAAATAACATGAAAAATTTAGATCTATCCACATTACCGGCAAAGAAGAGAAAACAGATCGTTTCCTGCCTGCGTGCCGGAATCCAGCTTTTATATTTCCTGTTTCTTCCGTCAGTATTTACCGCTGCATTTAACGGAGTGAAATACATTTTTACGCAGCTTGGACAGGGTGAAAAAATTGAGATGACCGCGTTTGTGTCGGCTCTGCTCCTTGTCTGTGCATTTACGATTGTTTTCGGCAGATTTTTCTGCGGTTTTGCATGCGCTTTTGGAAGTCTGGGGGATGCAATGCACGCAATTTATGGTATAATCTGTAAGAAACGTAAAAAGAAGCCCAGATGCATCAAACCGGAGCTGGCAAAAAAACTGGTACTGATCAAATACGGCATTCTGCTTCTGATTGCCCTTTGCTGCTTTGCAGGAGTTTATCAGAAAGCAAGAGGAACAAGCCCGTGGGATGTCTTTTCCATGCTGCATGCGGGAAATTTCCGACTTTCCTCTTATATTCCAGGCATTGTTCTTCTGGTGCTGATCCTGGTCGGCATGTTCTTTGAGGAGCGCTTTTTCTGCCGTTTCCTGTGCCCAATGGGAGCTGTCTTTTCTCTGCTTCCGATCCTGCCGTTCTTTACTCTGCACCGGAAACGCGAAAACTGCATCCGCGGCTGCAGCGCCTGCACGAGACAGTGCCCGTCAGCAGTGGAACTGCCATCCGATGGATCCGTGGAAATCTCCGGCGACTGTTTCCAGTGCCAGAAATGTATTGATACGTGTCCAAAAGGCAATATCCGCTGCGGGGTAAAGGAACTTCACGGAAATGAAATCCTCTTTACGCTGTTCCGTGCTGTATTCCTGCTGACACTGCTGTTATGGGCTGGCATCTGATTCAGAATAAGGAAAACTATATGAAGAAAAAAGATCTGATTCTGGCAGGCGCCGTTCTGCTCCTGGCTGGAATCCTTGCCCTGGCGCTTCGGCTGCCGAAAACGGAAAATGGAAATACCATGAAAGTCACGGTGGACGGCGAGGTCTACGGAACGTATTCACTCGCAGAAAATCAGACCGTGAAAATTCAGACGGGTCACGGAACGAATGTCCTGGTGATTGAAAACGGAAGTGTCCATATGGAAGAAGCTGACTGCCCGGACGGCTACTGCAAAAGACAGGGTACGATTCCCGGGTAAATGAGACGATCGTGTGCCTGCCGCATAAGCTGGTTGCGGAGGTAGAAAGTGACGGATCCACAACGGACGACGCCGACGATGCGCCGGATGTGATTGTAAAATAATACCAGCTTAGAAGAAAGGAATTGGAATTTATGAGAGACAGCCGCACTGCAAGCAGAAAAATTGCCTTATGCGCCATGCTGATGGCACTTGCCATGATCTTCAGTTATGTGGAGGTACTGATCCCGATCAACCTCGGTGTTCCTGGAATCAAACTCGGCATTGCCAATCTGGTTGTAGTCGTCGGCCTCTTTTTCCTTCCGGCAGGGGAAGTCCTGATGATTTCCGTCGCCCGCATTCTTCTGATGGGGTATCTGTTCGGAAATGGAATGTCCATCCTTTACAGCCTTGCCGGCGGGCTTTTGAGCTTTCTTGTGATGCTTCTGCTGAAACACATCAAGGGCTTTAGTATCACCGGCGTAAGTATTGCAGGAGGCGTGACGCACAATGTCGCGCAGATCTGCGTGGCGGCTCTCGTGGTGCAGAACCGCAAACTGTTCTATTATCTGCCGGCGCTTCTCGTGGCCGGAGTCATCACCGGAATGCTGATCGGAATCCTTTCGGACCGCATTCTTTCTGCGGTAAAACGCGAGGGACGAAAGAGTTCTTCGCGGTGAAAACTCCATAAGTTCTTCGCGGTGAAAACTCCATATCTACGGAATTTTTTTCTGTGTGGGAACGAAAATCATCCCACAAACTTCACAGTATCGGATCATTAAATAGTAAAAATACTCAATAAGCAGAATCTGTGCCTCTTTTGAGAAAAAATAATCAGTTAAGAGTTAGACAAAACGATCAAAAATTAGTAGAATAATCTACGGTTAGTTAAAACAATTATTGATTAGCGAAAACTAATATAATAATGAAGGACAGTTTTGCCCCTGTTTTTCCTGCAAAACTGTGGAAAAGGAAAAAGGAGGAAGTTATGATCAAAAGAAAAGAACTTCAGAAAAAATCATTAGCAGCCGTAATGGCAGCTTCCATGACCATGAGCCTGCTCCCGGGAACCGCACTGGCGGATGCTACAAGTGGCGTGCTGGCAGATGGCACTTATGAGTCTACGGCTCATGTTACCAGAACTGCAGAAGACGATGAGGATGAGAATGCATGGGATGAATATGACGTTAATGTCAAAATCACAGTTGCAGACGGTAAGTTTTCTGATATTGCAGTAACGCCTGGCTCTGGATACAATATCAGAGAATGCCACATATTTCAAAAAAGCA
>ENA-OQED01001018-OQED01001018.1-human-gut-metagenome-genome-assembly--contig:-NODE-1018-length-10685-cov-1.118488_pt1 | contig 10685 bp, 12 predicted proteins | sample MGYA00242790_ERZ504625 | MGnify/ENA primary metagenome ERZ504625 (study PRJEB26092, sample SAMD00036345) | human gut metagenome | host: Homo sapiens | study: EMG produced TPA metagenomics assembly of...
CACAGAAGGAGCTGGGGGATACTCCCCTGATCCCGGGAACAGAGCTGATCGTAAAACGCTGCATCCACACAAGCGCAGATTTTGATTATGCAAAAAATCTCTGCTTCTCGGAGGGGGCAGTGGAGATGGCCATGGACGCCATCCGCAACGGCGCCTGCATCGTCACAGATACCCAGATGGCAAAGGCTGGGATCAACAAGCGTGCACTTGCCCGCTACGGCGGTGAGGCTTACTGCTTCATGTCCGATGAGGATGTGGCTGCCCTTGCAAAAAAGAACGGGACTACCAGAGCCACAGCCAGCATGGACAAGGCAGCAGAGATGGATAAAAAGCTGATCTTTGCCATTGGAAACGCACCTACCGCACTGGTACGTCTTTATGAGCTTATTGAGAACGGAAAGCTTTCTCCTGAGCTGATCATCGGTGTGCCGGTAGGCTTTGTGAATGTTGTGCAGTCCAAGGAGCTGATCATGCACGCAGATGTGCCTTATATTGTGGCAAAAGGACGCAAGGGTGGAAGCAATATTGCTGCGTGCATTGTAAATGCCCTGCTCTACATGATCGATAACCGGAGAGATTAGGAGCCGGTAACCTCCTTCAGAAGCTGACAGGCAGGCAGAAAATCCTTAGATGGAATGGAGGAGCAGGAGAGGACCAGGGTGACCTCGGCTCCGTTTTCTCTGAGAACCTCCAGTCCCAGACCACGGTTCCGGGCTCTGTCTGTCAGTTCACTGCCTGTGAGAGAACAGGGAAGAGTAAGGGCAAGGCTGGTTCCTGCGGCTCCTGTTTGGATCTGGCAGTCCTGGCCGAAGGTTTCCCGGACAGCCTGGGAAAGAGCCTTCAGCTTCTGGGAATAAAGGCGGCGGAGCTTTCTTGTCTGGGAAGCCAGATGCCCGTCGCGGATAAACTGGCAGAGCGCGATCTGTTCTGCCTTGGAAGCAGTCTGATTATAAAAGGCTGCTTTTTTTGTATATTTTTCCCGGAGAGAGCGCGGCAGTACCATGAAGCTGACACGGATGGAGGGCAGCAGCAGCCTGGAAAAGGAACCGATATAGACAACGTTTTCACCACCTGCAAGACCGAAAAGTGAAGGCGTCGGCTTCTGGAAATAAACAAATTCGTTTTCGAAATCATCCTCAATGATCAGATGGTCATTGATCTCCGCATGACGGATCAGCTCCAGGCGTCGTTTTACCGGCATGATCTCGCCCCATTTCGTCATGTGAGCAGGAGAAACATAGATCACATCGCAGCTTTTGTCCCGGTAATGGACAATCAAAGCCGTAATCCTGAAAGATGGTGCTGCATGTGGTGAAGGACGGTGTGGGGAACGAAACGGTTTTCCGTTCATGGATCAGAGGGCAGAGGATCTGGAGAAGGGGCTGGAGACCGGCCCCTACTACAATGTCATCCGGGGAGCAGATCACATTTCTGCGTTCCCGGATATAGTCTGCGAGAACCTCCCGGAAATCGCTTTCGCCCTGGGGTTCGCCATAAGAAAGCATACGGTCGCCCTGGCGGAGGGCGCTTTTGATGTAACGCTGCCACAGATCAAAACGGAAGCTTTCCCGGTCAACACCGGAAGAGGCAAAATCATAAAGGCAGGGCGTGATATCCTTATCCTGTTTTTCGGGGGTAAGCAGATGCTGCTTGGAAGCAATGCCGGTGACATAATAGCCGCTTTGTGCCCTGGCGATGATATAGCCGTCTGCTGCAAGCAGAAGATAGGCATTTTCGATGGTGGTACGGCTCAGCTTCAGCTCCTGGGCGCATTTGCGAAGGGAGGGCATTTTGCTTCCGGGAAGGAGACGGCCTTCCAGGATCAGCTTCCGGTAATAGTGATAAACCTCCAGATAAAGGTGTTCTTTTTTGTGTTCTGCAGATATATTTAACATAAGTATGATGATTTCCTTCCAAAAATGATTGCGTAAACCTGACAGTTCATTCTATAATATTACAGAAAAAAAACTCAAGACTGGAGAATTACCATGAAAAAATAGCAGTGATCAATGATCTTTCCGGGCTGGGGAAATGTTCACTGACAGCAGCGATCCCGGTGATCTCGGTGATGGGAGTCCAGGCGTGTCCACTTCCCACCGCTGTTTTAGCAACCAGACCGGTTATGAAAGTTATTTCTGTGAGGATTTCACAGAGCATATGGAACCATATATGGAGCAGTGGAAAAAAAGAGGATTTTTCCCGGATGGGATCTATATAGGATTTCTTTCTGACGATAAGCAGGCAGACAGGATCCTGAAATTTATGGATGCGTTTGCAGGGAAGGATACTCTGATCCTTACAGATCCGGTGATGGGGGATGACGGCGCGGTTTATCCGATCTATACAGAAGAGCTCCGCAGCCGGTTCTGCGAACTGACACGTCGTTCCTATGTGATCACACCGAACCTTACGGAAGCCCTCCTTCTTCTCTACGGAAAAGAAAAAATGGAGGAGATCTGGAATAAACTGCAAAAGGCATCAGAGGCCCGGCGGATGGAAGAGATCCGGGAGATCGGGTGCGGACTTGCCCGGAAATTTTCACTTCCTGCCGTTGTGATCACCGGAGTGGATCACAGGGAGGAGGGGCAGTCTCTGAAAATGGGGAATCTTGTCCTGGAAAACGGAAACAGCTCCTGGGTATTTGCAGAGAAATCCGGAGGAAGCTATTCCGGGACAGGAGATCTTTTTGCATCCGTGCTCAGTGCAGGGCTGGTAAAAAGATATTCCATGAAAACCTGTGCAGAGCTGGCCGTGGACTTTATCTCGGCATCGATCCGGGATGCGGTGGAGGAAGGAACAGACCGTAACGATGGTGTATGCTTTGAACAGCATCTCGGCATGCTGCTTCCATAAAAACATAAGGGGATAAAAAAGAGCTGACCGTCAGGCCAGCTCTTCCCATTTTCATAAAGCGCTTCCAGTTCTTCAGCGATGGCTGCTTTTTCGCGGCTCAGCTTTGTACATTCCGCTACATTGGTGCAGACATCCGGAAGGACCATGGTTTCGTCGATCTCGCTGTCTCTTGTTTCCAGCTCTTCGATACGGGCTTCGACTTTTTTCAGCTCGGCTTCCCGTTTTCGTTTCTTTGCCTGTTCTTCCTTCATCTGCTGCCAGGAAAGTTTGTTCTCGGAAACCGCTTTTTCTTCGGCAGGTGCCTCCGGAGAAGTGCTTCCCGGTGCATAGGTACTGGTCAGCTCCTCCTTCTTTTCCAGATAGTAATCGTAATCACCGATGTAATTTACCACTGCCTGGTTTGTCAGCTCCATGATCCTGGTGGCTGTCTGATTGATAAAGTAACGGTCATGGGATACATAAAGGACTGTACCGGTGTAGCTGACCAGCGCTTCCTCAAGGATCTCTTTGGAGGCGATATCCAGATGGTTGGTAGGCTCGTCAAGGATCAGGAAGTTAGCCTCGGAAAGCATCAGCTTTGCAAGGGAAACACGGCCTCTTTCTCCACCGGAAAGTGCGGAGATCTCCTTGAAAACATCATCTCCGGTAAAGAGAAATGCAGCAAGCATATTTCGGATCTCGGTCTCTGTGAGAGTCGGATAAGTATCGGAGATCTCCTGGAAAATCGTCTTGTCCATATGCAGAACATGATGTTCCTGATCGTAATAACCGATCTGCACCTTGGAACCAAGGGAAAACTTGCCGGCATCTGCCTCAATAAGACCGTTGATGATCTTCAGCATGGTGGTCTTTCCGGTTCCGTTGTTTCCGATCAGTGCCACACGCTCGCCGCGTTTGATATCAAAGGAGATATCGGAGAACAGAGTCTGTCCCGGAAAGGCCTTGGAAGCGCTTCCACGTGGAGCACATCGTTTCCGCTTAACACCCGTGGTTCCAGCGAGATACGCATCCGGTCCTGGAGCTCAAGAGGCTTTTCGATCCTCTGTACACGGTCCAGCATTTTTTCACGGCTTTCCGCACGCTTGATGGATTTTTCACGGTTAAAGGATTTCAGCTTGGCGATAACGGCTTCCTGATGCTTGATATCCCGCTGCTGATTTAAGTATGCCTTGTACTGTGCGTCACGAAGCTGAGCCTTCTTGAGAGCATAGGCAGAGTAGTTGCCGCTGTATACGCGGGTCTGTCCGGCTTCGATCTCAATGACCTTGGTGACCACCTTATCCAGAAAATAACGGTCATGGGAGACGATAAAAACAGCTCCCGGATAATTCAGAAGATAAGTTTCCAGCCAGGAGATGCTTTCCATATCCAGGTGATTGGTTGGCTCATCCAGAAGCAGGATATCCGGCTTGGAAAGAAGCATCTTGCCCAGCGCCACGCGGGTTTTCTGACCGCCGGAAAGAGTTTCGATCTGCTTGTCATAATCTTCCTCCGTGAAGCCGAGACCCTTTAAGACACCGGTCAGCTCACTTTTGTAAGCGTATCCGTTCTCCAGCTCAAACTGATGGGTCAGGCGGGTATAGGTTTCCATCAGACGGTTCAGCTCATCACCGGTCACCGTGTTCATTTCCTGTTCCATATTGCGGATACGGCGTTCCATATCGATGATGTGCTGCTTGGTGGTAAGAAGCTCCTCGTAGATGGTATGATGTCCGTGGATATCCTGGTACTGGGCAAGATAGCCGATATTTTTATCCCGGGCAAGTACCACGGTACCGGAATCAGCAGAAAGCTCCTGCATGATGATCCGCAGCAGTGTGGTCTTTCCTGCACCGTTGCATCCGATCAGAGCAGCCTTTTCACGGTCTTCAATGTGAAAGGATGCATCGTTTAAAATTACTTTTTCGCCAAAGGCCTTGCATATATTCTGACATGGATAAAAATCATAAAAAACGTGTCCTCCTGTCATAAAAGAATCACCCCTGTTTATGCCTGAACAGGGAAAAATCCTCCACCTATTATAACGGAAACTGCCGGGATTTCAAAGAAAAAATCAATTATTAGAAAAATTATAAAGAAATTTGTACAGAATAGACAACTTTAATTGACAGGAAAATGTCAATTCGTTATAATTAACCTAGTGTAAGGTAAGGAGGAAAACTATCGTGGAGACAAAACAAATCTCGAAAGCGGTGATTAAGCGTCTGCCACGCTATTACCGCTACTTAGGAGAGCTGATGGAAGACAATGTAGAACGTATTTCTTCCAATGAGTTAAGTAAGAAGATGCATACCACAGCTTCTCAGATCCGTCAGGATCTTAATAATTTCGGCGGTTTTGGGCAGCAGGGGTATGGCTATAATGTACACTATCTTTATACAGAGATCGGTAAGATCCTGGGACTGGATACCGTTCATCCGATGATCATCCTGGGTGCCGGTAATCTGGGACAGGCACTTGCCAATTATGTGGATTTTGAGAAGCGTGGCTTCAGGCTGGTTGGTATCTTTGACGTAAATCCTGTGCTTGAGGGCATCGCAGTCCGTGGACTTGAGATCCAGATGCTCAGTGAGCTTCCGTTTTTCCTGAGAGAGAATAACGTGGAGATCGCGATTCTGACACTTCCCAAGAATAAAGCCAAGGAAATGGCAGATATCCTGGTGGAGAACGGGATCAAGGCAATCTGGAATTTTGCACATCTCGATCTTGAGACACCGGATGATGTGATCGTAGAGAACGTTCATCTTTCCGAGAGTCTGATGACACTGTCTTATAATCTCAGCAAATACAGGCAGGAACATGTGGATAAGTAAGAATTGTTAAGCTGCCGGAAACGGCAGCTTTCTCTATGACAGAGGGGAGGCAGAAGACAGAATGAAGAAGCTTGTTACCTGCAAAGAAATGAGGATCTGGACTCCACAACGATCCGTGAGATCGGAGTTCCCTCCGAGGTTCTGATGGAGCGGGCAGCACTGAAGGTGGTAGAGGAAACAGAAAAGTATCTCCAGAAGGACGAAAGGATCCTGGTAGTCTGCGGAAGCGGAAATAATGGCGGTGACGGTATCGCTGTTGCCAGATTGTTCCATCTGAAGGGGATCCGGGTAGAGTTTTATATGGTCGGAAACAAAGATAAAATGACCAGCGAGACCGCTCTTCAGTATAAGATCGCTTCCGGTTATCGTGTCCCGGAGGTGAATAACCCGCAGTGGAGTGAATATACTACTATAGTAGATGCCGTGTTTGGGGTAGGCCTGACGCGTCCGATCGAGGGGCATTATGCTGATATCATCCATGAGATGAACAGTGCGAGGGCCAAAAAGATCGCAGTTGACATCCCGTCAGGAGTGAACGGAGATACTGGCCTGGAAATGGGAATTGCCTTCAGCGCCGATCTGACTGTCACATTTGCCTACCGGAAAAGAGGTCTTTGCTTTTATCCGGGAAGACTGTATGCAGGAAGGATCGTTACCGCCGATATCGGGATCTATGAGCAGGAAGCTGTGACTGCATCTGCCGCCTGTCTGGAAAATAAAGATCTGAAGCTGTTTCCGGAACGTGATCCCGGCGGAAACAAGGGTACCTTCGGAAAAGTGCTCTTTGTGACCGGAAGTGAGGGAATGTGCGGAGCCGCTTATTTAAGCGCCAGTGCAGCACTTCGTGCCGGTGCGGGAATGGTAAAGATCCAGACTGTGGAAGCCAACAGGATCCCACTGCAGATACTCCTTCCGGAGGCTATGGTCTGCAGCCGCTTTGATCAGGAATCCAATGAACAGCTTCTATCCTGGTGTGATGTGATCGTGATCGGACCGGGACTTGGAACATCAGTGGCCAGCCGTGAGAGAGAACAGTGGTTTCTCACGGCGGCTGCCCGGGAGAAAAAGCCGCTGATCCTGGATGCGGACGGCCTGAACCTTCTGGCTGCACATCCACAGTGGTATCAGTATCTGGGAGAGCATGTAGTCCTGACACCGCATATCGGAGAAATGAGCCGGCTCAGTGGCAGAACGATCCAGGAGATCCAGCATGAGATCGCAGATACTGCACTGAAATGTGCTGCGGAAACAGGCTCTGTGTGCGTATTGAAGGATGCATGTACGGTGATCGCAGATGAAAAAGGCCAGATGTATCTGAATCTTTCCGGTAATTCCGGAATGGCAACTGCAGGAAGCGGAGATGTGCTTTCCGGGATCCTGGCAGCAGTGTTATGTATGTATCTGAAAACGGAGGAACAGCCTCCCATGGTTTTAAAGGCCGCGTTAGGTGTTTATCTTCACGGACTTTGCGGTGATCTTGCAGCCGCTGAAAAAGGAAAGCGCAGTATGCTGGCAGGAGATATCATAGAATATCTGCCCAAGGCATTAGCTATAGGTGAAGAGGAGTCGGGATTATGAAAAAATACGAGAGAGTAAAAGCACTGGTATCACTGGATGCCATTGCCCACAATTTTGAGGAAATGCATAAAAATGTCAAAGAAGGGACAAAGATCATCGCTGTGATCAAGGCAGACGGTTATGGTCATGGTGCCAGAGCTATTGCCCGTCTGATCCAGGACTATGACTATATCTGGGGATTTGCAACAGCTACTGCAGAGGAGGCACTGGAGCTTCGGCATGCAGGGATCACCAAGCCTGTCCTGATCCTTGGCCTTGTATTTGAGGAATATTATGAAGAGCTTGCAGCCAATGATATCCGGATCACCATATCGGATCTTAATACAGCAGCAGAATATGCAAAAGCAGGTGCACGCATTGGAAAAAATGTACATATTCATCTGGCTCTGGATACGGGAATGACAAGGATCGGATATGCGGATATTCCGGAAAATGCGATAAAGATCGAAAAAATCTCAAAAATCCCGAATCTGGTGATCGAGGGAATGTTTACCCATTTTGCCAGGGCGGATGAGACCGACCGTTCTCCTGCACTGGTGCAGTTGGACCGTTATCTCCGTTTTGCAGAGCTTCTGGAAAAAAGAGGTGTTCATATTCCGGTACGTCACTGCTCCAACAGTGCAGGTATCATCCGTGTTCCGGAAGCAAATCTCAATGTTGTTCGTGCCGGCATCACTATTTACGGTATTTATCCGTCAGAGGAGGTAGAACGTGATATTGTGAAGCTGACACCTGCAATGGAGCTGAAAAGTCATGTATCCTATGTGAAAAATGTGGAACGTGGAACAGCGGTAAGCTATGGAGGAACGTTTGTTACAGAACGCTTTACCAGAATGGCAACGATCCCCGTAGGTTATGCAGATGGCTATCCGAGACAGCTTTCCAATAAGGGCTGGGTCCTGATCCGGGGCAAAAAAGCTCCGATCCTCGGACGTGTCTGCATGGATCAGTTTATGGTTGATGTCACAGATATCCCGGAGGTGAAGGCCGGGGACGAGGTCACCCTGATGGGAAGAGATGGGGAGGAATTTATCAGTGTGGAGACACTGGGAGATCTTTCCGGAAGATTTTCCTATGAATTTGTCTGCGGGATCAGTAAACGTGTTCCGCGGGTTTATATCAAAGACGGTAAGGAATGCGGAGAAGAGGAGAGCTTTTTCCAGTAGATCCGTAAATACCCGGATCCGGAAAACGTCGGGTCAGACATAAGGCCGGTAAAAAAGTACCACGCATGGTATACACAAAGAAATTGTGGAAATACTTATCTGTAAAAAGGAATACGGCTTGCAAATAAGCCGGACCAGAATCGGAGTGTGAATTGTGTGGTTATAAAAAGAGGGGATATTTTTTACGCGGACTTAAGACCCGTAGTGGGCAGTGAACAGGGCGGCATCCGTCCGGTGCTGATCATCCAGAACGATGTGGGCAACCGTCACAGCCCTACAGTGATCTGTGCGGCAATTACATCAAAAATGAATAAGGCAAAGCTGCCGACACATATTGAGATCGATGCATCCGCCTACGGGATCGAAAAGGATTCCGTGATCCTTCTGGAACAGCTCCGCACCATCGACAAGCGGCGTCTGAAGGATAAGGTGTGTCATCTGGACAGTGCTATGCTTGATAAGGTGAATCATGCGCTTGAGATCAGTCTGGAACTGACTTTTTAGGGGAACATGAGGAATTTTGACCGGTTTGTTTTCTGATTCTTGACGAAATCTTTCATAAGTGCTATATTAAACCGAGTTGCAATTATGTAAAACGGTACCCAAAATGAGTAGGGCACGAAAGAAAATATACGGTAACAAGGAGAGGAAGATACCATGTCAGGACATTCAAAATTTGCCAACATCAAACATAAGAAAGAGAAAAATGATGCCAAGAAGGGTAAGATCTTCACAGTCATCGGCCGTGAGATCGTTATGGCAGTAAAGGCCGGTGGCCCGGATCCTGCAAACAACAGCAAGCTTCGTGATGTCATCGCAAAAGCAAAAGCGAACAACATGCCGAACGATACGATCGATCGTGGAATCAAGAAGGCAGCAGGTGCGGATTCTGCAGACAGCTACGAGAAGGCTGTATATGAGGGATATGGTCCGAACGGTGTTGCTATTATCGTAGAGACTCTTACAGATAACAAGAACCGTACTGCAGGTAATGTACGTAACGCGTTTACCAAGGGTAACGGAAGCATCGGAACACAGGGATGCGTATCCTTTATGTTCGACCAGAAGGGCCAGATCATCATCGATAAGGAAGAGCTTGAGGATGAGTGCGGCGAGATGGATGCGGACGAGCTGATGATGACAGCTCTGGATGCAGGTGCTGAGGACTTCAACGAGGAAGAGGACAGCTTTGAGATCATCACAGCACCGGACGATTTCAGTGCTGTACGTGAGGCTCTTGAGAAAGCCGGGATCCCGCTTGTAGAAGCACAGATCGCCATGATCCCGCAGACCTATGTGGAGCTGACGGATGATCAGGCTATCAAAGATCTTCACAGAACACTGGATCTTCTTGATGATGACGACGACGTTACTGACGTATGGACAAACTGGGACGAATGATCTCTGAATAGAAAGTAATATTTTGCATATAATACCTCCAGAATTTCAGATTCCGGAGGTTATTTTTTATGGAAAAACAGAGCGAAGAGAGAAAACAGAAGGAACTGGACCGGGAAGCGAGCCAGAACGAACAGATCCGGGAAACAGGGCAGGCAGTGCTCGATGGAAATTCCCGGAAGCATAAAGTGGAGCTTCTGACGGTGATCGGGGAAATCGAAGGTCATGAATCCGCGCCGTCTCACAGCAAAACAACCAAGTATGAGCATGTACTGCCAAAGCTGGCTCTCATTGAGGACGATGAGGAGATCGAGGGGCTTCTGATCCTTTTAAATACGGTAGGAGGAGATGTGGAGGCAGGGCTTGCCATTGCGGAGATGATCGCGTCTCTGAGTATCCCCACGGTTTCCCTGGTGCTGGGCGGGGGACATTCCATAGGTGTACCCATGGCGGTATCAGCAGATTATTCCTTTATCGTGCCAAGTGCTACCATGGTGTCCATCCGGTACGCCAGAACGGAATGTTCATCGGCGTAGCGCAGTCCTACCGCAATATGGAAAAAATCCAGGACCGGATCATTGCCTTTGTATCCGGACATTCACATATCACGGCAGAACGGATGGAGGAGCTGATGCTGGACACCTCCCAGCTTGTAAAAGATGTGGGGACTATGCTGGAGGGTGAGGAAGCGGTAAAGGAAGGAACTGCATCGATGAAGTAGGAGGGATCCGGGAGGCACTGGACCGATTGTATACCCTTATCGAAAGGAAAAAAACACAGAAATAATCAGTTTTGTATGTGGCTTTTGATGACATTAGTTGTATAAGACTAACATGGTTGCGCTGTGCTGTGGTAAAGAATTTTGACAGAAATTGTA
>ENA-OQED01001019-OQED01001019.1-human-gut-metagenome-genome-assembly--contig:-NODE-1019-length-10681-cov-0.997347_pt1 | contig 10681 bp, 10 predicted proteins | sample MGYA00242790_ERZ504625 | MGnify/ENA primary metagenome ERZ504625 (study PRJEB26092, sample SAMD00036345) | human gut metagenome | host: Homo sapiens | study: EMG produced TPA metagenomics assembly of...
GCAGCCTACACCGCCGCAGTTACAGTGTTCCCACTCATCATCCCGTACATGGATGTGACCGATCTCACCGCCAAGGCCATGTTTTCCTGCAATGATCTTCTGATCCAGGATCACGCCGCCGCCAACACCGGTTCCCAGTGTGACCATGACCAGGTCAGAGTAGCCTTTTCCGCCTCCCTGCCACATTTCGCCAAGGGCAGCTACATTGGCATCATTTCCGCTCTTTACAGGAATTCCATCTAAAAGGCGGCTTAACTCTTCCTGTGGGTTTAAGTCGCGCCATCCCAGATTGACACATACTTCCACGTATCCATCTGGCATAACAGGTCCCGGAACGCCCATTCCGGCTCCTGCAACATCTTTCTTCAGATCCAGTCCCTTTTCATCCAGTTTTTTCCGGATGGATGCAGCTACATCCGGAAGAATGTTCACACCGCCGTCTTCTTTGCGGGTCTTTACCTCCCATTTGTCCAGTAATTCTCCTGTTGTCTCAAAAAGACCAATCTTTACACTGGTTCCTCCTATATCAACACCGATGCATTTCATCCCCATGGTATATATCCTCTCTTTCTTTTATTTTACCGTAAACTTACGCCCCACGCATTTGCGCTCTACTGCCTGCTGTCGCAGGCGGTTCGTTCGTTAATGGTCTACTTTTACTTTAACCGGATCTCTTCCATTTTCTGTGTTCCCAACACAAGAAGAGTTCCAGGGAAACGTCCGGACAATACTTTTGTCACTGTAAAATCAAAACTTCCGCTGAATTTTTCCGTTCCCGCCATGTTGTAAACACAGCAGGAATTATCATTATACAGTGTGACCAGATCTCCATCTATATCAAATCCTGTATACTGGTAACTGAACGTAGTCTCAAAAACCTGGCTGCCATCAGGGCGGTAGACCCGAAGACAATATGGATCCGCACCTTCCCCGTTGTCCGTTATCACACCTGCATACTTGTCAGTATAGCTGATGCTGCGCACATTTTCATCTAACAGGATCTGATTGACAGATTCCGGAGAAGTTTCCACTCTGGTGGAGAAAAACTGCAGCCCCCTTGTCTGTAAAGATCACTGCATGGCTTTCATCCATAAAACGGACTCTGCCGGCCATAGCATCGCTCAGATCTTCCGGAAGGAAAACTCCAACCACTCGCTTAGGATCATTTTTTCCAAGACCAAAGTTATAAAATACAATCTTGTTTTTGATCATTCCCTGATCCAGATACATAAAAGAAGTGATCCACTGGGTGCCTCCCGGTGAAAGGCTTACATCCACCGGATATCCATCTCCTGAAAGAAGGGATTTTACATAAATATCCAGAGCGCTTCCGTCTTTTTTATAAAGATAAATATAACTTGCTTTGGAGTCTTCCTGTACAGAGGCTACCACTCCTTTTGCAGATACAGATAAGGACAAAATAGGCAGCGCTGTGGTTGCCTGACCCTGGCAGCCGCTTCTGTCGCAGATATAAATGGAATTTCCCTGTTTGTCCCCAATGGCAGCAAATTCGCCGTTGACAGAAACAAAGGGGGATTTCATTTCATAACTCTGGATCCAGATGGTCTTTCCCCTGCCATCAATATAAGAAGCTCCGTCTTTGGTGTATTTGATCACCCCATCACCAAAGTCTACATACTCGCAGAAACTTCCCTCTCCTTTTACTGCTGCTTCCTGATTTTCCTCTGCCAGGCTCTTCTCCCACACGACCTGATAATCGTAAAAGGAATGATAACGGTCATAATAATAAATACCAAAAGCAGCACCTCCTAAGAGCACTGCCACAACTGCCAGAACAGCCAGTCGCTTCCTGACTGTCTTTTTATGAGCATTGCGGATCGCCTGTTCACTTTCCTCTTCCGTCTGATACCTGGGAGGAACGATCTGACGCCGCAATTGTCTTTTTTTATTTTCACGGTTCATTAAACTGGAATTATCCATCCTTGTCTCCTGTGAAATGTTCTTTTCTTCATACTCGCTTAAGTATACAACATTTCACAGGAAAAATCGACAGCCAATCCTTGCAAAACAAAAAATCTCCGTCCTGATATATCTTAAGGAAGAAGCAGCTTCTGACCTGCATAAATACTGTTTTCATCTGTCAGGGAATTGATCTGGCAGATCTCCTGAAGTTTTCTGATATTGTGGTATTCCTTAAAACAGATCCCGTACAGCGTTTCCCCTTCTCCTACTACATATACTTTGTAAGAAGCCTCTGCATTGGCTGCCTGGGCCTGGGTGGTCTGGGCGGCAGTCGTCTGTGCCGGTTCTGATGTTGTCTGGACTGGTGGCACTGTCTGATCCGGCGTTTCCTTGGTTAAAGAAGCTTCCACTGTCCCTGCAGTAGATCCCCCTGGTGCCATTGTCTCCGGAATTACCTCCACTGGCGTTTCCCCGGTTGTCCTGTTTCCCGCAACAGAAGAAAGATTTCCCCTGGCTTCACGGATCACTGCTTCCGGATCTACAGAAGCCACCACCTGTTCCATTTCATGAAGCCGTTTATAATTATTAAACATGGCTACACCGCCTGCCAGCACCATGACTGCCAGCACACTGCAAAGCCCGGAAAGTACACTGACCGCACTTCTCTGGCGCACAGCCGCTGTTTTATGCTCGTCCATTTTCTTTCTGAAATCCCGGATCGCCCGGTCATCGGTCTTGCTTTCTTCCCGCAGGATATCTTTCCTTGCGATCATATAATCCTGCATCATCTGGTTGCGCTCATAGTAAATACTGTATCCACGCAGCTGGTAAAAACCATCGGAAGAGGTAATATAAATAGCTTCTTCCCCGTCCAGTCCACTGTTTAAATACATCAGCTGGTTTTTCCCTGTAAAATACTGGCTGTGCTGCCTCCAGTAATTTAAAGGGCTTAAGGTAACCCCTTCTCCGGCGCACAAAAACAGCCCTGAACTGTTCTTCGTGGGAACATGGTCTCTACCTGCTGGTATGCCTTTTTCCACGCTTCCTCTGTAAAGACCACCTTTTCCCCTTCCTGGGAAAGGATCTCCATTTCCATTGCTCCATCTACAAACACATAGGGCATGTCCTCATGGATCTCCCGGTTGCCAAGGAGCAGTCCTACCCTCAGGTTCTGGCCTGCCGTAGGCTTTAACCGTTTTAAATATGTATTTACATAATCTTCCACATAAAGCCGCAGCACTGTATCGCGTTCCCCGATCTGCCGGATGTTCTTTGGCAGTTTGGGATAAAGTTCATATAATTCGCCCATATTTTAACACCCCTTTTGCTGTTCTTATCTGTTTACGTTCTCACCTAAGAGTAGCAAAAGGAATGCAAAAATTTTGTCATATTATGGCTGTATTTTCCCAAAATCGTTCGACAAGGGTAATGCTTTCGCAAATGCAGTCTGCCATTTTCATTACCATGGAAAGACGCACACTTTGTAACATCACCGGATCATGGCTTCCGGGACCTCCCACGATCCCTGTTATGGAAATGTCTCCTACTTCCATCAGTTCTTTGGAAACTCCCAGCCCCGGTTGAAGAGCGCCTTTCCCCAATGTTGCAAATCCAACGTGATCCGGACTTCCCACAGAAGCATCTATGGCCACGATCACATGATCCGGAAAATGAGTACGGATATAAGCTGCATAAACTTCCAGGTTCATAGCATGGACCGGTTTGTCTAACGTCCCGATCACAGCTGCTTTTTTTAATCTGCATTTTCGCAGCTTATGACCTACCAAAGGCCCCAGACTGTCTCCTGTGGAACGGTCCGTTCCAATACAGAGAAATATCACTCCGGCCTTCTGTTTTTCCGCCATTGCCTCTGCGATCAGCTGGTTTAAATTTACGGCAAACCGCTCCGCTTCAAACTCTCCCATTGTATCATAATAAGAAATCTCGTCCCTTCGCTGTACCCGAAAAGACTTCCACAATCTCATTGCCAAGTTCTCCACCCCGGTATCTGTTTACTATAAATGATAAATACTTTACCTGTTATCCTGTAACTGGTTTCGTTTTTATAGTATAGGCGGTGAAAGTTGGTTTTATTCTTTTCAGATATAAAATTCAGATACAAAAAAGAGCCTTCCATTGCGGAAAGCCCTTTTCTCATCCTGAATTTGATCCATTTGATCAATCAAATAATTTCTCTTTATAAACTCCGGCATCAATCAGACCCTTGATTGCGTCTACAACTGCCTGCTTGTCCTCTTTGTAAGTAACACCAAACCACTTATCTGGTGTATCCAGAACGCGGACTTTTGCCTTGCCTTCATGTACTAATTTGTCGATGATCTTTGGAAGCAGGTATTCTGCCTTGATATCACCTGGCTTTAAGCTGTCTAAGAATTCCGGGAAGCCCTTTTCCAGCTCATTTAAGAAGCTTACTGGAAGTCCCCACATATTCATGGAAACAAGCTGCTCTGGCTGAACCTTTACAGGATTTCCTGCTTCGTCAGCTGCATGAAGTCCATCTTCCATCATACGGATATCATAAGTCTCAGTTACTTTCTTTAAGATACCGTTTTCCTCTTCGCAAACGCCTCTGGTAACAGCGCCGTTGTCGCTGAGGGTATTCTTTAAAATGAAACCGCCCATGCAGATGTCATATACATCGCCATCTTCTGTCATTTCATTTACCATATATTCATGGATCTTGCGGAAGCCTTCTTTTCCGTAGTAATCATCTGCATTGATTACCAGGAATGGGCAGTCGATCAGTCCCTTTACCATAAGAACTGCCTGGCCGGTTCCCCATGGTTTAGTACGTCCTTCTGTTACTTCATATCCTTCTGGAAGAGCATTTAATTCCTGGTATGCATAGATAACAGGGATCTGCTTTTCGATCCTGTTTCCGATGATCTCCTTAAAGTCTTTCTCCAGATCCTTACGGATAATAAATACTACTTTATTAAATCCGGCTTCGATAGCGTCATGAATGGAATAATCCATGATAATCTCACCACTTGGTCCTACAGGCGCCAGCTGCTTAATGCCGCCGCCGAAACGGCTGCCAATACCAGCTGCCATGATCACTAATGCGGTCTCTTTCATAATTCTTCTCCTTGATTTCTAAATATAGTTCAGTCATTCGCCAAACTATAAGTGTTTGTATCGGTTACACTATAACACACTTTCCAGTAAAAGGCAAAATGTTCTCTCGGAATCTTTCTGTGCCTGATTTTGTGAGAAGATTTTTTGTCAGTTGTGCCCAAATTTCATCAACGTACGCGGTGCGTACGTTGATGAAATTCGGGTGCGACTGGCGGAAAATCAGCCACAAAAGCAGGTGCAGGAAAGACTCCGAGAGAACATAAGAGGATAAGGTGGGAATTTTAATGGATTTCTATCCAAACAATACGTTTTCTGCCAGTTTTGTTAAAACCTTCTGCACTCTGCACACATCTTCATAAAGAACAAACTCATTTGGTTTGTGCGCCAGCTCCAGACTTCCCGGTCCATAAGACATACAGTTATGGTTCATTAATGTTCCTGCGATCACTGCTGTGTCGGTATAGCCATTAAAGGAACCTACCACTGCTTCCTCTCCTGTTGTCTGCTTTACTGCTGCCTTTAAATTTGCTAAAAGCTTAGAATGATCATCTTTTTCCACATAAGGCCTGTCACCGGTAATGATATAACTTCCCTTTACTCCCGGTATCTCTTCCTCTGCTTTCCTGATTGCACGGTCTACAATGGCTTTGGCTGCCGCTGTATCTGTAGGCGGCACCAGACGCATATCGATCCATACTTTCGCGCTGTCCGGCACTACATAAGGACGGTAGCCGCCTGTGATCTGACCGAAAGTAACAGTAGAAATTCCCAGGTCATGATGCTTCGGGCATGCCTTGATCTCTTTTCTGATACTGCTGATGGCTTCTGCCATGGCTGCAATGGCATCGGCTCCCTTCCATGGATTGCTTGCATGGGCGGTAATTCCTGTTATGGTCAGTTCAAACCAGGTTCTTCCCTTGTGAGCCACCTGGATCTGTCCGTCTGTAGGCTCCGTATCCAGGATCCAGTCATCTTTTGTGACCCAGCCGGCCTTAATAGCAGCTTCTACGCCACGCATAAAGTCCTCTTCATCTACAGAGCAGATCATGGAAAATGGCTTCTCCGGAAGTTCGCCCCTTTCTCCCACTTTCTTTACCATGTTTTTAAAGGCAGTTAAAGCGCAGGCAAGACCGGATTTCATATCGCAGGCTCCGCGGCCATACATTTTTCCGTCACGTACCATAGCACCTAATGGGGAAATATCTTCATCCCAGCCATCACCCAGCATAACCGTATCCATATGGCAGATATAAATAAGTCCCGGTCCCTCTGTTTTTCCAGGGATCTTTGCCATTACATTATAACGTCCAGGCAGAACTTCCAGACGACTTACATGGATCTGGTCTGCCAGCTTACCTCCAAAGTCTGTGATCTGCTTTTTAAACCAGTCTGTGATCCACAGACCGATCTCCTCTTCATAGGCTCCCGGGTCTGAGCTGTCGATCTGCACCAGCTGTTTTGCCAGTTCCCAGGCTTCCTGTTCTTCTCTTTCCATAGTATTTATCTTCTCCTTCCTGAATGACTCATACCTGCGCGCTCCCGCGTATCACAGTCATTTTATTGTGGCAATGTTAGTAAAAAAGGTGATTGCACTTGTAGCTTTACCCTACTATTATAAGAGAGGGTTAAGAATATGAAAAGCCCACTTAATAAAATTAAGAAATATGATCAAGGAGCATTTAAGTCATTATGATGATGAAAGAAATAAAAAGTCCATTTTGGCGTACCATTTATGAATATGGATTAATTACCGTCAGCATCTGGATCATGGTAGTAGGAATTTATTTCTTCAAATTCCCAAACCACTTCGCATTTGGCGGAATTACCGGTTTTTCCACTGTAGTCAGCCAGCTTACACACTGGTCCGCCAGTGATTTTACATCTGTTACCAATACAGCCCTTCTGCTGTTAGGATTTTTATTCCTGGGCAAAGGCTTTGGATTAAAGACTGTATACGCAACCATGGTCATGTCAGTAAGCTTATCACTTCTTGAGCGTTTCTGCCCATTAAGTGCACCGCTCACCAGCCAGCCGCTCTTAGAGCTGATGTTTGCCATTTTCCTTCCGGCTGTAGGAACCGCGATCCTCTTTAATATTGGAGCATCCAGCGGCGGCACCGACATCATTGCCATGATCTTAAAGAAATATTCCAGCATGAACATCGGTACCGTGCTGATGTTAGTAGACATTGCATCCGTTGTTGCTTCCTACTTTATCTTCGGAGTAGAGACCGGCCTGTTCTCCACCATCGGTCTTGCAGCAAAATCACTGGTGATCGATGATGTAATTGAAAATATCAATCTTTGCAAATGTTTCAACATCATCTGTGATGATCCAAAACCAATCTGCGATTTCATTATCAATGGTTTAAACCGCAGTGCTACTGTATACCACGCAGAAGGCGCTTTCACCCATCACGATAAGACCGTTATCATGACCACCATGAAACGCAGCCAGGCATTAAAACTTCGCAATTACATAAAACGTGTAGAGCCAACTGCATTTATGCTGATCTCCAATTCCAGCGAGATCATCGGAAAAGGCTTCCTTGCAAATTAAGCCTCTTCTGTATTCAGTTCCTTTGCCACTTTTTCAAGGTCTGCCCTTATGGATAATCCCTGAGGACAGGCTTTTTCGCATGCCCCGCACTTTTTGCAAAGGTCAGCAGATGCATCCTGGACCTTCTGTTCTGCGTATGCTTTCTTCGCTTTTTCTTCCTCATCAAACATGGCACAGTTATTCCAGATGGAAAACATTTCCGGAATGTTTACCCCAAATGGACATGGCATACAGTAACGGCAGGAAGTACAGCCATTTTTCACCCGGCTGCGGATCAGGTCTGCTGCCTTCTCAACTGCTTCCTCTTCCGCTTCTGTCAGCGGCTGAAATTTTCCAAATGTTTCCAGATTATCTTCTAACTGTTCCATAGAGGACATTCCGCTTAAGATCACTTTTACATTTTCATGGCTTCCTACCCAGCGCAGAGCCCAGGAAGCAGCAGAACGGTCCGGATCTGCCTCATTTAAGGCTTCTTTTGCCTCTTCCGGCAGGTTTGCCAGACGGCCGCCCTTTACAGGTTCCATGATCACCATAGGAACGCCCATTTTTGCTGCAAGCTCATAGCCTTTATCCCCGGCCTGTACCTGGGTGTCAATATAATTATACTGGATCTGGCAGAAATCCCACTGACGGTAAGTAAGGATCTCTCTGAATACCGGGTATGTATCGTGGAAAGAAAAGCCCAGATGACGGATCTTTCCGCTTGCCTTCTTCGCTTCTGCCCATTCAATGATCCCTTCTTTTACCAGTTTTTCCCATCTGCCGGCATCTAAGGCATGAAGCAGGTAATAGTCAATGTATTTGGTCTGGAGCCTGGATAACTGCTCCTTAAACAGTCTTTCCGCATCTTCCACAGAATTCACCAGCCATACCGGCAGTTTTGTTGCCAGATAAAAGCTGTTTCGCGGATATTTTTTCAGGCTCTGCCTAAAAATGGCTCGCTTTCTCCCTTATGATAAGGATAGGCCGTATCAATATAATTGATGCCTGCATTTAATGCTCTTCCGATCATTGCCTCTGCCTGCGCCTCATCAATGGTCCCGTCCTCATTTAAAGGGAAACGCATACATCCCAGTCCCAAAAGGGATACATTCTCCTCTCCTCCAATAAAGCGCATGGTTCTGTACTTCATTCTTTTTCCTCCTCCTGTTATTTTGAGCTGTTCTTAACTGTTTTTCTTCTTACATTTTACAGCTGCCTGCTTTCTTTATTATAGCAAATTATCTGTCGTATTACTATTAGATTACTGTCAGATAAAATCCCCGCCATTGTAGCCATTTTGGATTTATGTTATACTATAAGAAGCGCGTCAGCATGTGTTTGTGGATCAATTTATCACACACTAACCGAAAAAGAGAGGGAAACACTATGGATCTGAAACTACAGGTCAAACAGTCACAGGTCTTGTCACAACGTATGATCCAGTCTGCTGAGATCCTTCAGATGACATCACAGGAATTAAATACCTACATAAATGATCTTGCACTGGAAAATCCGGTGATCGACATTGTAGAACCGGCTGCCGGGGACAGCCAGAAAGAGTCTATTGAACAGCAGCAGTGCTGAATTCTTTTAATGAGGAAAACTATTATTTATATCAGCGTCAGAATAATGATGACGACTACGATTTTAAAGACACCTGGAACATTAATACAGACGAAGGGGAAACATTAGCTGACTATCTATGGTCCCAGCTGATCAGTGAAGATTTTTCCGAACAGGAAACCGAGATCATCCACTTCTGTCTGGACAGTCTGGATAACCGGGGATACCTGACGGAAACACAGGAAGACATTGCCGCTTATTTTAAAACGGATACAGAAACCATCGACCGTATTTTAGAAGAGTTAAAATCCTTAGATCCTGCAGGGGTCTGTGCCTTTAACCTGGAAGAATGTCTAAAGCTTCAGTTAGAACGTAAAAAAATGCTCACACCTGTTATGGAGTCCCTGATCGACAATCACCTGGATATGGTAGCGAAAAACCAGATCCCGGCCATTGCCAGAGCCCTCCATCTTTCTTCCGGGGAAGCAGCCGGTTACTGCCAGATCATCAAATCCTTAAATCCAAAACCGGGAGTATCTTTCAGCAGCCGTGACCAGCTGCGCTATATCATACCGGATGTGACCATTGTAAAGTTCAAGGACCATTTTGACATTTTATTAAATGAGTCCATGTACCCGGGCATTGAAGTCAACAGCTACTACCGCCAGATGAACCAGGCACCTGACTCCCAGGAATTAAAAGAATACCTTGGAAATAAGATCCGCCAGGCCGAATGGGTCAAACAGTGCATCACCCAGCGCAGTAAGACCATGATGGACGTATCCAGAGTGATCTTAGAGCGCCAGGAAGCATTTTTCTCCCATGGTCCTAATTATTTAAAACCACTGCGTATGACAGATATCGCGGAAATCTTAGGGATCCATGAGTCCACTGTCAGCCGTGCAGTAAGCAAGAAAATATCTCCAGTGCTCCTGGGGCGTATATCCCATGAATTTCTTCTTTTCCAGAAATGTGGGAACTTCAACTTCATCGACAGAGAAGTCCGACGATCCTCCAAAGCAGTGACAGCCCGTAAGATCAAACAGCTGCTCCATGAGATCATTGCTGAGGAAAATAAAAAGAAGCCTTACAGCGACCGCCTTCTTGGAGAAAAGCTGACGGAAAAGGGGATCTCCATCTCCCGCCGCACCGTTGCAAAATACCGGGAAGAAGAAGGAATTCCCGATGCCAGCGGCCGGAAAGAATATACCTGATATAGCCCTCTGAAAAAGTTTTTAAAAAAGTTTTTAAAAATGCTTGACATTTTTTTCTAAAAAAAGGTATGATATCACCGTTGTCGGTAATACAAATCATTGCTGACCGGGATGCCCAGATAGCTCAGTTGGTAGAGCAGAGGACTGAAAATCCTCGTGTCGTTGGTTCGATTCCGACTTTGGGCACTGTGCAGGTGTAGTTCAATGGTAGAACACTAGCCTTCCAAGCTAGATACGTGGGTTCGATTCCCATCACCTGCTTTGAAAATTAAATATTTTCAATTATGCGCGAGTGGCTCAGGGGTGGAGCACCACCTTGCCAAGGTGGGGGCGCGGGTTCG
>ENA-OQED01001022-OQED01001022.1-human-gut-metagenome-genome-assembly--contig:-NODE-1022-length-10671-cov-1.292963_pt1 | contig 10671 bp, 10 predicted proteins | sample MGYA00242790_ERZ504625 | MGnify/ENA primary metagenome ERZ504625 (study PRJEB26092, sample SAMD00036345) | human gut metagenome | host: Homo sapiens | study: EMG produced TPA metagenomics assembly of...
TCAGGACCGGCCGGTGGCAGCAGAGCTTTTTCTGGGTCTTCTTGTGCTGGGCTGCCTTTTCTGTCGGCAGATCATGACGAAGGATCCCTCATATATGGATCTGAAAAACTGTTCCGTCATGCCGTGCCGGGAATTTCTGTTTGGAACCGATACGATGGGAAGAGATATTTTCTCGATGATCTGGTACGGCGGCAGAATATCGTTGGCGATCGGTCTGCTTTCTACGCTGATTTCCACTGTGATTGCCGTTCTCTTCGGCGCAGTCAGCGGATGTGCACCGGCGTGGCTGGACGCACTTCTGATGCGGCTGACCGAGATCTTTTTGTCGGTGCCGAATCTTCTTCTTGTCATTTTTCTTCTGGCCGCTGCGGGAAAATCCAATGTGATTACGATTTCTGCCGTGATCGGAATGACAAGCTGGACAAGCATTACAAAGGTTGTGCGGACCGAAGTACGGCAGATCCGGAACAGTGAATACGTGATTGCGTCGCGCTGTATGGGAGGCAGCTTTTTCTATATTTTATGGCACCATCTGGCACCGAACTTTTTTTCGTCTATTATGTTTATGGTGGTTATGAACATCCGAAGTGCGATTGTAGCAGAATCCACACTGAGTTTTATGGGAATCGGTCTTCCACTGGAGGTGATTTCCTGGGGCAGCATGCTGTCACTCTCGGAAAAAGCGCTGATGACAAAGGCATGGTGGATCATTCTGATCCCGGGTGTTTTTCTGATTGTGACGCTGCTTAGTTTTACAAGCATTGGAAATTATCTGCGGAAGCAGGCAAACAGAAAACAGAGAAATCTGTGAGCTGTTCAGAGAGGCTGCGGTCAGTGGGGAATCCCTGCAGACTGCAGCTTTTTTGTCTTGCAATCAAATACAGGGATTGCTATAGTGAAAAGCAGAAAGAGTATTTTTAATACCTAAAAAACAGCGGGAGGAGAAGGAAATGCTGAAGAGTCAGGAAATGCGGAAACTTGCACCGGAGATGGATCCGCTCCGGATTGGAACAGGATGGAAAAAAGAGGATCTTGAAAAACCGCAGATTATGGTGGAGAGTACGTACGGGGACAGCCACCCCGGGAAGCGGCCACTTAAATCTGCTGGTCGAGGAAGTGCGGAAAGGCGTTGCGGAAGCGGGGGGCTTCGGGGCGCGGTATTTCTGCACCGACATCTGTGACGGCGAGAGCCAGGGAACGGACGGCATCAACTACAGTCTTGCGAGCCGCGAGATGATCGCCAATATGATCGAGATCCACGCGAATGCGACACCGTTTGACGGCGGCGTCTATCTGTCGAGCTGCGACAAGGGTATGCCGGGCAATCTGATCGGCCTTGCGCGTGTCGATATTCCGGCGGTTGTTGTGCCGGGCGGAACGATGAATGCGGGACCGGAGATGCTGACACTGGAGCAGCTTGGCATGTACAGCGCAAAATTTGAGCGCGGTGAGATCGACGAGGAGAAGCTCGACTGGGCGAAATGCAATGCCTGCCCGAGCTGCGGTGCCTGTTCGTTTATCGGAACGGCATCCACGATGCAGATCATGGCGGAGGCACTCGGCCTCGCCCTGCCTGGAAGCGCTCTGATGCCGGCGACAAGCCCGGATCTTCTGGCATATGCACAGGAGGCAGGCAGCCAGGCGGTAAAACTGGCACAGATGGAGCATATGCGGCCAAGCGATCTTGTGACGAAAGAGAGTTTTGAGAATGCGATTCTTGTCCACGCGGCAATTTCGGGAAGCACAAACTGCCTGCTGCACATCCCGGCCATTGCGCATGAGTTCGGCATCGAGATTACCGGCGACACATTCGATCGTCTGCACCGCAACGCGCGGTATCTGCTCGATGTCCGCCCGGCGGGAAGATGGCCGGCAGAGTGCTTCTATTATGCGGGCGGCGTTCCGGCGATTATGGAAGAAATCAAAGATCATCTGCATCTCGATGTGATGACAGTGACCGGAAAGACACTGGGTGAAAATCTGGCGGAGCTTCGTGAAAATGGATTTTATGAGAAGTGCAGCGGATGGCTCGCAAAATTTAATGAGCGGTATGGAACTTCGATTACAAAAGAAGATATTATCCGCCCGTATGACAAGGCGATCGGAACGGACGGCAGCATCGCTGTTCTGCGCGGAAACCTTGCGCCGGAGGGAGCCGTCATCAAGCACACGGCCTGCCCGAAAGAAATGTTCCACGCCGTCCTCCGTGCCCGACCGTTCGACAGCGAGGAGGAGTGCCTCGATGCCGTGCTGAAACATAAGGTTCAGAAAGGCGACGCCGTCTTCATCCGCTACGAAGGCCCGAAAGGCAGCGGTATGCCGGAGATGTTCTATACTTCCGAGGCAATCAGCAGCGACAAAGAGCTTGGAAAGAGCATCGCGCTTATCACCGACGGCCGTTTCTCCGGCGCCTCCACCGGCCCGGTCATCGGCCACTGCAGTCCCGAAGCTGTAGACGGCGGCCCGATCGCACTCGTCGAGGAAGGGGATTTGATTGAGATTGATGTGAAGGAACGAAAACTTAACATCATCGGAATCGCAGGAGAACGCAAGTCCATGGAAGAAATTGATGCGATCTTAAAAGAACGCCGCCGGAACTGGAAACCGCGCGAGCCGAAATACAAAAAAGGCGTACTCCGTCTTTTCAGCCTCCACGCAGCAAGCCCGATGAAAGGGGCGTATCTGGAATACTAAAAATACTTGCGTTTTTCTGGGATGGTCTTTAGAAGTTAAGGCAGAGCAAAAAATGGAGGAAGGAGCAACAGAAAAACAAGTGAAAGAAAATACCTAAAAAACAAACTGTTCCTGTATAATGTTGCATCTCTTCAGAAAATGGTCGGAAGTCCAGATTCTGTCCAGAAGAATGTGGTGCTGGAGAACAATTCGCTGTCGGCGGAGCAGATTACCGGTGTGGAAAACCGAAAGAGCAAGGCAGGCGAAGCCGTTCTTCCGGTACTGCGCAGTGTTTCGCTGTTTCTTCTCGGGCTGCTTGGCGTGCTTCTGATTCTGCTGACGCTGCTTGTGATTGCGGCGGAGGCGGCGCGGATCATCTGCCTTGGACCGGCGGCAAAGAAACAGCAGCAACCGATGCAGAACTCGCCCGCAGATTTCCGGCGGTCGAACCAGGCGAATATACGCGTGTCTGCCATCTGATCGAGAAACATATCTACGGCGAGAGTCTGCTGTCTCCTTATGAGGAACGTACGCTGAACCATTTTCTGGAAAAGCTGATGGAGCCGGTACCGGGCTGCAGCTGGAAAATGCGGCTGAAGCTGCGCTATGCGTGTCTGCGCCGTGTGAATACGAAGAAAAAGAAGAGAAAGCACAGCGCTTTCCAGCAAAAATAAGGGTTAGGAAAACAAATGAAAAGAGGGATTTTACGATGAAATATGTAACATTTAATATTCGCTGTGATTTTGGCCAGGATGGAGCCAATAATTTTATCTACCGCAGACCGCTGATTCTGGAAAAAATCAGACAGGAAAAGCCGGATATCATCGGTTTTCAGGAGGTACTGCCGCATGTGGCTGCCTGGCTGAAGGAAAATCTGACGGAATATTACATTGCCGGATGTGGAAGAGAAAAGGATCTGACCGGTGAGGCAATGATCATTGCCTATCGGAAAGAACGTTTTCAGAGTGTGAGCCTGGAAACCTTCTGGCTGTCACCGACACCGTACGTGCCGGGATCCCGCTATCCGGTACAGAGTATGTGCCCGCGTACTGCGACGGATGTGGTATTTGAGGATATGGAGACCGGAAAAGTGTTCCGCGTCATCAACACCCATCTGGATCACGAGTGCGCCGGGGCGAGAAAGCTTGGCCTGGAGCAGATTCTCGCACATCTGAGAGCAGAGAAAGCATTTGCCGATGTGCCGGTGATTCTCAGCGGCGACTTCAATGCCGAGCCGGACAGCGAAGAGATGAAACCGCTGAGGGAAACTGCCGGTCTTGTGAATGCGACGGAAGGAATCGGCATTACCTTCCACAACTATCATCGCGATGATCCGAACGATCCGCAGTGCTCGATTGACTACATCATTCTCAAAGGGGACTGGGAACTGAAAAAGGTGGAAAAATGGACGGAGCAGAAGGACGGTGTGTGCCTTTCTGATCATTATCCGATCTGTGCGGAACTTATTTAAAATATAGATGCAAGAGGCGGCCGCCGGGAGAAAAAATCTTCTGGCGGCGTTTTTTACGATAGTTATAGGAAAAACTTATAACAAGTCAAAGAAAAAAGGGAATATACAAACGCCGCATTTTCTGTTATGATAGGTTACGTTACAAAACCTATCAGATTAGTATAGAAAGAAAAATTACGAAATAACAGGAGATTATTCATATGGCAAGAGGAATTGACACAAAATGTATCCATTTAGAAGAGGACGAGGGACAGTGTAGCCACTACGGCGCACTCAGCTACCCGATTTATCAGACCGCAACGTATGCGCATCCGGGCGTAGGACAGAGCACCGGATTTGATTACAGCAGACTGCAGAATCCGACCAGAGAGCATCTGGAGAAGATGGTGGCTGCACTGGAAAACGGAATTGATGCGTTTGCATTAAGCTCTGGCATGGCAGCGATCTCACTTCTGATGGAGCTGTTCCGCCCGGGAGACCACATCATTGCGGATTCCGATTTGTACGGCGGAAGCATTCGTCTGTTCCACCATGTGAACGAGAAAAACGGCATCGAATTTTCCGGCATCGACTGCTGCCGTGATGACGTGGAAAGCTATGTGAAAGAAAATACAAAAGCCATCTACATCGAAACTCCGACGAACCCGATGATGAACGTAACCGACATCCGAAAGATGGCGGATATTGCAAAACGCCACAACCTGATTCTGATTGTGGACAACACCTTTATGTCCCCGTATTTTCAGAATCCGCTCGATCTCGGTGCGGACGTTGTGATTCACAGCGGCACGAAATACCTGAGTGGCCACAACGATACACTGGCAGGCTTTATCGTGACGAACCGCGAAGATATTCAGGAAAAACTGCGTTTCCTGATCAAGACAACAGGTGCAGGCCTTGCTCCGTTTGACTGCTGGCTGGTACTGCGCGGCATGAAGACGCTTGGCATCCGCATGGAACGCTCCCAGGAGAATGCAAAACAGATTGCCGCATGGCTGCAGCAGCAGAAAGCAGTCACAAGAGTGATTTATCCGGGACTGCCGGATCACCCGGGCCATGAGATTATGAAAAAACAGGCAAGAGGCTTCGGTGCCATGCTGACAATCCAGCTCGAGAGCAAAGAGTTTGCCCTTGCCATTCTGGAAAAGGTAAGAATGATCCGTTTCGCAGAGAGCCTCGGCGGCGTGGAGACACTCGTTACGTATCCGACGACGCAGACACATGCCGATGTGCCGAAGGAAATCCGTGAGCGGAACGGAATTACGGAGAGCACCCTTCGCTTTTCCGTCGGAATTGAAAATATCGAGGACCTGGTCGGTGAGCTTGAGAAGGTTTTTGCAGAAATTGAGGAAGAGAAAAATGACGGAAAGAAATCTTGATTTTGACAGAATCATCAACCGAAAAAATACAGACTGTTTAAAATATGACTTCGCAGTAAAACGCGGTATGCCAGCCGACGTGCTGCCGCTGTGGGTGGCGGACATGGATTTTGAGACATCCTCCTACATCGAGGATGCGCTGGTAGAGCGTGCGAAAATGGGCATTTACGGCTACAGCGATGTGCAGACTCCGTATTTTGAGGCCGTTGCGGGATGGATGAAACGCCATCACAACTGGGAGCCGAAAGAAGAATGGCTGATCAAAACGCCAGGCGTTGTATTTGCACTTGCGATGGCAGTCAAAGCTTACACCGCGCCTGGGGATGCCGTGCTGATCCAGTCACCGGTTTACTATCCGTTTTCGGAAGTCATTGCGGATAACGGCAGAAGAGTTGTCAGCAGCACGCTGGTGCTCGGCGATGATAACCGCTATCACATGGATGTGGCGGATTTCGAGGAGAAGCTGAAAGCTGAAAACGTGAAGCTCTTTTTCCTCTGCAATCCGCACAACCCGGTCGGAAGAGTCTGGACGAAAGAGGAGCTGACGGCGATCGGCGATCTCTGCGTGCAGTATGGCGTGACCGTTGTAAGTGATGAGATCCATGGAGATTTCATTTTTAAAGGCGAGCATCAGGTGTTTACTGCGATCAAAAAAGAGTACGAGGACATCACGATCACCTGCACCGCGCCGAGTAAGACATTCAATCTGGCAAGTATGATGATGTCAAACATCTTTATCGCCAACCCGGAACTCCGTGCGAAATTCCGGAAACAGCTCGATGCAGCCGGAACGAGCCAGCTTGGTGTGATGGGTCTGGTGGCATGCGAGACGGCATATAATAAGGGCGAGGAGTGGTATGAGGCAATGCTTTCCTATGTGAAGGCAAATGCAGAATTTACAAGGCAGTATGTGGAGGAGCAGATTCCGGGCGTGAAGATGATCGACCTGGAGGGAACATATCTCGTATGGCTCGATTTCCGCGAGACGGGGCTTTCTGTCGACGAACTGGAAGACCTGATCATCAACAAGGCGAAGCTGTGGCTCGACAGCGGCAAGATCTTCGGAGACTGCGGTCGCGGCTTCCAGCGGATCAACATCGCCTGCCCGCGCGCAACCCTGACCGAGGCACTGGAGCGGATTCGGGATGCGATGAAAAGCAGATAAAGCCACACCGATGAGATGCGTAGCATTTTGGAAGTTGGCTCTGAACAGTGACGAAAACATGTTGAAAAGGCGCAGCTTACGGAACATCTTTTTGGGAGATATGATTTTTTTGTGTCTCCGGTAGAGAAAGAAGAAAGCTGCGCCTCCGCATATCAAAACGAGTACTTTCACCGGAATCTGATATACCGGATACACAGAGGTATAAATGCAATGATATTCTGGCGAAGAAACTTCGCTTTCCTCAGCAGGGCTCGGGCTCCAGGAAAAAGATGCCAGAATTCGAAAATATTTTTTATCAGAAGAAAACTGGCTATAAGGAAGATAAAAATCTGGGTTTCCAGGCGTTGTGATTTTCCGTTCCAGCGTCCAGGGTTCTTCCGTGCTGTTCCGAGTCCACAATTCTGCTTTTTCTAATTCAAAAAGATACATCAGTGGATCTGTCTCCAGACGGATAAAGTCTTCTTTCGCAGTTCTTACCTGGGTTATATTTTGAAAATCGAAAACTGTCTGATATAACAAAGAACGATCTGATTTTTCCTGATAGGTGAGTACATTTGCGGCATACAGATCTTGGAAACTTTTTGTCTTTTCAGATCGTTTAAAAAAATAGAAATCGATAGGTTTGGAAGAAGTTTTTCGATACTCGTTTTCTAAACTGGATTCTATTGGCGAAGCATTTTCTGGTACGTTTTCTTTTAAAAAAGAGCACAATACCGTATCGTCATTTTCGAATGCAGTGTCTGCTTTGACTGGAACAGAAAAACAGAATAACAGGGTGAAAAATAAAAATTTGATTTTTTTCATAATGAGTTACCTCTTATTTATGGCTTTATTCAGTTGATGCCGGATTTAAAAGTTTTTTTGAATGGTTGTTCTGTACTTTTTGTTCCTGCAATTCCTAAAACATTCATAATCTGCCCGTTTTTCTACGAGTAATGGCGACTTGCTCATGATTTTACTTAAATTACTTGAAAATACCTTAAACACAATTTGCCTATCAGAGAAATTTGTGCTTCTGGATAGGCAAATTGTTACTTTGAAAGAGTAATTAGAAATTAAATGTATTTGTATGTGGTGAATGAAAGTTTAATAACTTAGGTTCATTGTTTTATATGCAGTATAGGCTGTTCCTGATGGAGAGTAGCTAATTCCACCACCGTTGTAGGAAAAAGAGATACTGTAGCCGGTTTTCTGGGGATTATATAAGTATCCCATTACAATTCTTTTATCACTGCTATTACCTGCAGTAGCGTGACAGTATGTAACACCTTTAAGCTTCATGGCATAGTCGGGTGTTCCTAGTTGACTCCCTGAAAATTCAGCACCAGATAATTGCTGATTATTTGCAGTAAGAGTTCCACCGACTTTCCAATCGTTCATAGTATTATCTTTGTACCATAATTTTCCACCATATTCATACGGTCTCATAGCAGCGCCTAATTGAAAAGAAAAACTGTCTTTTCCGCGAGGTTGTTTATTAGAAGTAAACTCGTATGTTGGATAGATATAAATGGTTGATGCATTTTTAAAAGCTGATGCAGTAAAGGAAATACCGGTTAAAGTTTCGCTACTGAGTATCGATATTTGATTTTCGATATTTGAATTAATATATTCAAAATGTTTACCTCCACTTTTTAAGTCATCCACAATGAACTGCATGACGTCATCATCCAGCTTTTCTATTTCCTTTTGTGGCATTCCGGTTTTTAATAGATATGCTTTGTTAGATAGAACAACATTATTATCTGCCTTTACATTGCAAATTACCATATTTAAGGACAGAATACAACAAATAAAAAATGCAAGACATGTTTTTAATTTTTTCATGATGAGTGGTCTCCTTTCATAAGTATTGTTGGATGGTTTTAGTTTTTTATTTATCCTTAGATAGTGCACTATCTGAAAAGTAAATTCGTTCGTTAATATGGATGATAAAATAGAAAATTAATAAAAATGCTTGTAATTATTATATAAATATATGAAAAATAAATCAATAGTCAAAAAACATATAAATAAATATATGAATTTGTAAAAAACAACGATTTTGTAAAAAGAATGTAATTTTAGAGAGATATATACGTATAAAAAATAAAACGTGATTTTAATTTGCAGTGATATGGATTCTATGATATAGTGTGGTAAAGTGATGCTGTGAAAAAAAACAAAACCCCGTCGGCAAACAAGGCGGGCAGCGCAGGAAAGGGGATCATAACAATGTATATTACATGTCTGGATGTAGAAGGAGTACTGGTACCGGAAATCTGGATCGCGTTTGCGGAGGCAAGCGGAATCCCGGAACTTAAAAAAACGACACGCGACGAGCCGGATTACGATAAACTGATGAGATGGAGACTTGGAATCTTAAAAAGAGCATGGCCTTGGACTGAAAGAAAATTCAGGCTACGATTGAAAAAATTGATCCGCTGCCGGGTGCAAGAGAGTTCCTTGACGAGCTGCGCACCTTCTCCCAGGTGATCCTGATCAGCGACACCTTCACGGAGTTTGCCGCGCCGCTGATGAAAAAACTGGGCTATCCGACGCTGTTCTGCAACTCTCTGGAAGTCGCAGACGACGGCGAGATCACAGGATTTAAAATGAGAGTTGAGCAGTCGAAGCTTACCACCGTAAAAGCACTGCAGTCCATCGGATTTGAGACGATCGCAAGCGGTGATTCCTACAATGACCTTGGCATGATTCAGGCAAGCAAAGCAGGATTTCTGTTCCGCTCGACCGACAAAATCAAAGCCGACTATCCGCAGATTCCGGCGTATGAGACGTATGAGGAGCTGCTTGGTGCGATCAAAAAGGCAATGGAGGAGAAGTAAACAAAAAAGGTGATTTCCGGCCGGAGGCTGCGACGAACGGTCAGGAAAACAGAAATATGGGGGTTTTATTACATGAGAAGAAGAATTCAGGTAGAAGCAGAAAAACCACAATTCTGCGTCACAACAGGAATTACATTTGCACAGGCGGATGCCTGGTTTGGAAACACGGTGCAGGATTTGAAGCTGGATTTGATTTACCCGCGGGATAACACCAGAAAATATCCGTGTGTGGTATGGATTTGCGGAGGGGCCTGGATCCAGATGGACCGCTCGGCACATCTTGCCTATCTGTCCGTACTGGCACAGCAGGGATTCGTTGTTGCATCGGTAGAATACCGCACGAGTAATGAGGCAAAATTTCCGGCACCGCTGCAGGATGTGAAAGCAGGAATCCGTTATCTGCGTGCACATGCCGATCGCTTCAATATTGATCCGGACCGCATCGGTGTGATGGGAGAGTCTGCGGGCGGTTATCTGACCTGCATGGCAGCGCTTGCGACAGATCCCGTTTATGATGTGGGAGAAAATCTGGAATATTCCAGTGCCGTACAGGCCGCCTGCCCGTGGTACCCGCCGACTGATTTCCGCGGATTCCCGTACAGTGATCCGGAGCAGTGTGCGGCATCTCCGGAATCCCTTCTGATGGGCAAAAACGTGATGCGCCATCCGGAAGAAGCACTCGCGTGCTGTCCGGTCAGCTTCGTGACAAAAGCCGCACCGCCGTTTCTGATCATCCACGGAGAGGATGACCATACCGTTCCGTTCGGACAGGGAGAGGAACTGCACGACGAACTGGAAAAAGCGGGATGTGACGTCACACTGCTTTCGATCGAGGATGCCGACCACGCAGATCTCCATTTCTTCCAGAAGGAAGTGTGGGACGAAATCTGTGCATTCTTCCGCGCAAAACTGTAAAAGAAAAATAGCAGAACGAAAGTGAAGTGAAATGCTCCCTTCTGAACAGACAGGTGAAAGAAGAAAAACTTGTCATTTAGGAAGGAGCATTTCACTTTCAACATTTTGTTCTGCTTTTTTGATGTGTTTTATCCAATGCGTCGTAAAACTCCTTGCTTTAGCTATAGGGATATAAGACGCGTCCATCGAATTTACGCAAGTAATTGAGATGGACAAAATAGTGGTTGTATTAAATGAAAAAAT
>ENA-OQED01001026-OQED01001026.1-human-gut-metagenome-genome-assembly--contig:-NODE-1026-length-10669-cov-1.077500_pt1 | contig 10669 bp, 11 predicted proteins | sample MGYA00242790_ERZ504625 | MGnify/ENA primary metagenome ERZ504625 (study PRJEB26092, sample SAMD00036345) | human gut metagenome | host: Homo sapiens | study: EMG produced TPA metagenomics assembly of...
AAGAGAAATCCTGCCTTGCTTGCCTGGATCATACCCAGGTCATTGTAGGAATCACCGCTTGCAATGGTATCGATCCGATAGACTGTAAAGCTTTTACAGTAGTTAACTTGGATTGTTCCACTCTCATCTTAAAGCCTGTGATCTCACCGTTGTCTGCAACTTCAAGAGTGTTGCAGAATAAGGTAGGTCTGCCAAGCTTCTCCATGAGCGGTGCTGCAAACTGTGTGAAAGTATCGCTGATCAGAATTACCTGAGAGAAAGAACGAAGTTCATCCAGGAATTCCTTTGCACCCGGAAGCGGATCGATCTTTGCGATCACATCCTGAATTTCTTTCAGTCCGAGACCATGTTCCTTCAGAATACCAAGTCTCCAGTTCATCAGCTTATCATAGTCCGGCTCATCACGTGTGGTTTTCTTCAGCTCCGGGATTCCGCTTGCTTCTGCAAATGCGATCCAGATCTCAGGTACCAGTACGCCCTCTACGTCAAGACATGTAATATACATAATAGAAATCCTCCTTTGTGTAAAACCTCTTTATTTTTGAAAATCCTTTAATGCTTTATTTAGTGAAATCATTCTAACATATTCTGAGAGTCCTTGCAAATTTAATTTTTGAGTAGTTCAAAAGGAGAATATTGATTTCCTAAAATGCATATGATATAATGCCAATAGGCAGAAGAAAGAATAATTAATCTGACAAGAATAACAAGAATGAAAGCCCTGGGAGTGGCAGCTCCCAGGGCTTTCTTCTTGTTTTAAAAAGTGGACAAGCAACCATCAGGCTAGTGTTGTCCTATTTATCTCCGTCTAGCCATTTGCAGATATAGTGGCAAATTATACCTGCCGCACAGGAGATAAGAAAAGAAAGAATAATTTCTGACAAGAATATCACCTCCTCCCGTTGCCGGGTATTGGTTGGACAACGTTAATACTATATCATATATAGAACAAAAATAGAAACATAAAATAAGTATTGACATAAAAAAACCAAAGCCATATAATAGTTAGGCAACTAATAGATAGCAACCTAACTATTTATATGGCTTTGCAATAGTATGGGTACTGATTTTAGGAGGTGCGGCGAGATAGACGAGGAAATGAAACAGAAGCTGAATGAGATGTATGTAGGCAGGCTGATACATATTTTATCCCATACAATGAAACGGCATAATCCGGCAGAGGTGATGGAGAATGACGATCTGACGACCATGCAGAAGCATGTGCTGAAATTTATACTTCTGGAAACCATGCACAGAGATCTCTATCAGAAAGATATTGAAGAGGAATTCCAGGTCAGGAAGCCTACAGTGACAGGAATCCTGAAGCTGATGGAGAAGAACGGTTACATTTACAGAGAGAGTGCGAAACAGGATGCACGCCTGAAACAGATCATTCCCACAGAGAAAGCAGAGAAGATCCGTCCTGCAATCTTAAAGAGTATTGAAGAAGGCGAAGTCAAAATGCTCCGGGGAATTCCGAAGGAGGATGTGGAACTGTGCAAACAGGTTCTCTGGCAGATGTATGAAAACCGGAAAAAATCCTGCGATAGCAGGAATGATTTTTAACAGAAATAACGAGACATAAGGAGGACATTGACAAAGATGAATAAGAAACTTTTACGTTCAGTCCGGGAATACAAGAAGCAGTCTGTACTGGCTCCGGTCCTTGTAATCCTGGAAGTACTGATGGAAGTTCTGATTCCTCTGGAGATGGCGAAGATTATCGACGTAGGTATTGCAAACGGAGATATGAGCTATATCATCCAGCGTGGAGTCATCCTTGTTGCAATGGCAATGCTTTCCCTGTTCTTCGGCGTACAGGCCGGAAATATGGCAGCAGTTGCAGCAGCAGGATATGCGAAGAATTTACGACACGATATTTTTTATAAGGTGCAGGATTTTCCTTCAAAAATATCGACCACTTTTCAACCTCAGGCTGGTGACACGACTGACCACTGATATTACAAACGTACAGCAGGCATATATGATGAGCATCCGTCTTCTTGCCAGAGCACCGTTTATGATCATTCTGTCATGGATTATGACACTGACGATCAACAAACCGATCGCAATGCTTTTCCTGATAGTTGTTCCTGTTCTTGGCGGTACACTGATCTTTATTGCGAAAAAGGCACATCCGCATTTTATCAAGGTATTTGATGAATATGACAATCTGAACAATTCCGTTCAGGAGAATGTAAATGCCTCACGTGTAGTTAAGGCTTTCGTAAGAGAGGACTATGAGATTGAGAAATTCCATGGAATTTCCAGATATGTTTATGATCTGTTTACTAAAGCAGAGAAAATCGTTGCATGGAACTCACCGGTTATGATGTTTGCCATGTATACTGTAATCATTATCATTGTTGCAATTGGCGGAAGAGGAATTGTTCTCGGTGGCATGGAAACCGGTGAGCTGACAAGTATCATTGTCTACGCACTTCAGATTCTCATGTCCCTGAACATGGTAACTTTCGTGTTTGTTATGATCATGATAGCAGAAGCATCTACAGATCGTATTGTAGAGGTTCTGGATGAAGTTCCTGAGATGCAGGATAAAGCTGATGCAGTAAAGAATGTGGCAGATGGTTCCATTGACTTTAATCATGTAGATTTCAGCTATGCAGGAGAGGGAGGAAATCTTTCCCTGAAGGATGTAAATCTTCATATTAAATCCGGTCAGACAGTAGGTATCATCGGCGGAACCGGAAGTGCAAAGTCTACCCTGGTGCAGCTGATCCCCAGACTCTATGATGTCACAAAGGGTAATGTCCAGGTGGGAGGCGTGGATGTACGCAACTACAATCTGGAAGTACTTCGTGACCAGGTTTCCATGGTACTTCAAAAAAATGTGCTGTTCTCAGGAAGCATCTATGACAATATTCGCTGGGGTGATGAACATGCCAGTGAGGAAGAAGTTCGGAGGGTCTGTAAGCTGGCCCAGGCAGATGGATTCGTCAGTGAGTTCCCGGATGGCTACGATACAATGATCGTTCAGGGCGGTAACAACGTATCCGGCGGTCAGAAGCAGCGTCTGTGTATTGCAAGGGCTCTTCTCAAGAAACCGAAGATCCTGATCCTGGATGACTCTACCAGTGCAGTAGATACAAGAACAGATGCCCTGATACGTAAGGCTTTCCGCGAGGAGATCCCGAATACAACAAAGATTATTATCGCACAGCGAGTTTCTTCTATTGAAGATGCAGATCAGATCATCGTACTGGATGACGGTAAGATCGCAGGTGTGGGTACTTCAGAAGAACTGCTGAAGACAAATGATATTTACAGAGAAGTATATGAATCACAGGTCAAAGGAGGCGGAGACGATGAATAAGAAGAAAAAATTAGATCAGAACACCATCCAAACTGCCAAAAGACTTCTGAAATATATGACAGGAACCCATAAGATACAGTTTATCATCGTATTTATCTGCATCTTTATCAGTTCCGCAGCAAGTATTGCAGTATCCCTGTCCCTGAAATTTCTGCTGGATGACTTTATCATCCCGCTGATCGGACAGACAGATCCGAACTTTGCAGAACTCTATAAGGCACTTGCAGTCCTTGGCTGTATTTTTGCACTTGGTGTGATTGCCACATTTATTTATACCCGAATGATGGTTTATATCGGTCAGGGTGTGCTTAAAAGTGTCCGTGATGATATGTTCGAGCATATGCAGACTCTTCCGATCCGCTATTTCGACCAGAATACAAACGGATCTGTCATGAGCCTCTATACCAACGATACAGATACCCTGCGACAGATGATCAGCCAGGCGATTCCGCAGGCACTGATGGCGCTGTTTACGATCGTGGTTACCTTTATTTCCATGTTACTGTTAAGTCCGCTGCTTACGATTCTGGCAGTTGTGATCATTTTATTATGCTGAAGGTTACCAGTAAGATTGGTTCCAACAGTGGCAAATATTTCATCCGTCAGCAGGTATCTCTGGCAGATGTGACCGGTTTCGTGGAAGAACGAATGAATGGTCAGCGTGTGGTAAAAGTTTTCAACCACGAAGATAAATCAAAAGAAGAATTCGACAAACTCAATGAAGCACTTTTCGAGAGCTCTGCAAATGCCAATAAATACGGAAATATGATGGGACCTGTGATCGGTAACATCGGTAACCTGCAGTTCGTACTGACAGCAGTACTTGGGGGACTTCTCTCTGTAACAGGTGTGGGCGGCATCACCCTCGGTGTTATGGCTTCCTATTTACAGTTCACCAAGAGCTTTACCCAGCCATTCATGCAGGTGGCACAGCAGTTTAATGCCATTGTTATGGCACTTGCAGGTGCAGAACGTATCTTCAGGCTCATTGACGAGAAGCCGGAAGAGGATGAAGGTTACGTAGAACTTGTTAATGCAAGAAAGGATGCCAACGGCAATATCACAGAATGCAAAGAGAGAACAGGCATGTGGGCATGGAAACATCCACATTCTGCAGATGGTTCCGTTACTTATACAGAACTGACAGGAGATGTCCGATTCGAAGATGTTACATTCGGATATAACCCGGACAAAGTTATTCTGAAAGACATCAGCCTCTTCGCCAAGCCGGGACAGAAACTTGCTTTCGTAGGTTCCACAGGTGCAGGAAAGACAACGATCACAAATCTGATCAACCGTTTCTATGATATTCAGGAAGGTAAAATCCGTTACGATGGAATCAACATTACCAAGATTAAGAAGGACGACCTGAGACGTTCTCTGGGAATCGTACTTCAGGATACTCACCTGTTTACAGGAACTATTAAAGAAAACATCCGCTACGGTAAACTGGATGCTACAGATGAGGAAGTATACGAGGCAGCAAGACTGGCTCATGCAGACCAGTTTATCAAAATGCTTCCAAAAGGATATGATACCATGTTAAGCGGAGACGGTGAGGAACTGTCCCAGGGACAGCGCCAGCTTCTCTCCATTGCAAGAGCAGCAGTAGCCAATCCGCCTGTACTGATCCTGGATGAAGCAACCTCAAGTATTGATACCCGTACAGAGAGTATTGTACAAAAAGGTATGGATAACCTGATGAAAGGCCGTACTGTATTTGTGATCGCCCATCGACTTTCAACCATCAGAAACAGCGATGCCATCATCGTACTGGATCATGGAAAGATCATTGAAAGAGGCGACCATGAAGACCTCATTAAGTTAAAAGGAACTTATTATCAGCTTTATACCGGTAAGCTGGAATTGTCATAAGGAACTATCAGAAAGACTGCAATTATTTCAGAACATGAATAATTGTGGTCTTTCTTTGCGGGCGTTGCGTTTTCTGCGTTATAATGCTATGATCGTACAGGTATGTGGATCACAGATGATGAAGTTCCGGTTTACGGATAAAAAAGAAAAATTATGCAGCAGCAAGGGAGAGATATACGATGGTAAAGATAGATCTGATCACTGGTTTTCTTGGTTCAGGGAAGACGACGTTTATCAGGAAGTATGCGCAGTATCTGATGGATAATGGTAATAATATAGGAATCCTGGAGAATGATTACGGGGCTGTGAATGTGGATATGATGCTGCTTCAGGATCTGATGGGGGACAACTGTGAGCTGGAGATGATCTCAGGAGGGTGTGATAAGGACTGCCACAGGAGGAGATTTAAGACGAAACTGATTGCTATGGGTATGTGCGGTTATGACCGTGTGATCGTGGAGCCGTCAGGGATTTTTGATGTGGATGAGTTCTTTGATATTCTTCATGAGGAGCCGTTAAACCGTTGGTATCAGATTGGGAATGTGATTGCAATTGTGGATTCTAAGCTGGAGCGTGATCTGTCAGAGGAGGCGGATTTCATTCTGGCTTCTGAGGTGGCAGATGCCGGATGCATTGTGATGAGCAAGAGCCAGGACGCATCACCCGAGGAAATCCAGGGTACGATTGAGCATGTGAATCAGGCGTTGGAGAAGGTTCATTGCAGCAGGAGATTTCATTGTGAAATGAATGGTGTGGATACTGCTGATGTTATCCACAAGAATTGGGATGAGATGTCGAAAGAGGACTTTGACAGAATCGCATCCTGTGGATATGTGATGGCAAGCTACAGGAAACCGGAGTTTGAGGCAGAGGGTGCCTTTACTTCTCTGTACTTTATGAATGTGAAGATGACTGAGAAGGAGCTGCGGGAAGCAGCTGAGAAGATTCTGTCTGATTCTGAATGCGGGCGTGTGTTCCGGATGAAGGGATTTATGAGAGTAGACAGTGACAGCGAAGACGGTTCTGGACTATCTGCATGGGCAGAGTGCGATAGACGGCAGTGGATTGAATTAAATGCTACGAAGAATGAAATTACAATCCGACCGCTTCATGTAGGACAGGAGGTCCTGATCGTGATTGGAGAAGAACTGCATGAGGAGAAAATCAAGTCTTACCTGAAGATCTGAGATTTGAACGCAGGTCGCGAAGTGACTGCGTTCATGAGCAAGTAGCGAAGCGGATTGCGAATGTTCGCTTTACTTTACAAAAAGGGCACTTGAAAATTCAGGTGCCCCATTGTATAATCTACTTAGAAGATGACCGGAAGCGTGTTCCGGTTGCCCTCTGTGATTAATTATAATGTTAAAAAGAAAGTAAGCATCTCACTTTGAGCGGGGGGATGCTTATTTCTTTTTATGTTGATCTATGTAAGTCAATGCCGTAAAAATTACTAACAGTAAAGTAAGAACTTCCATTGTGTTCATCGGGCATCACCCTCCTTTCGTGAAACTGGAGGGCAGGGGTCGAAACTTCGCATCCGGGTCTGTTCAATTATACTTGTTCAGTATAACGTGAAAAATAGAAGATATCAAGTACTTTACGTTCTATATTATTAAAAACAAAACAGGGTATGAAGTTCATCGTAATCTGATGAAACTTCATACCCTGTTCATTTATTTTTATGGAGTTTTGTAACCGTAAGGATTATTTGGTAAACAGATCAACCAGCTCCTGGCCGTCTTCGTAGCCCTGGCTCTTCAGCTCATTTACGAACCAGTCGTCTACGCCGTCTACAGCTTTCTTGAAGGAATCGATATCCATATCAGCTTTCTCTGTGAAGGTTACGCCGTTTTTGGATTCCCAGCGTTCTTTAATCTCATTGTCGCTGGAACGGTTGATGTAACGTTCGTATTCAACTGCCTTCTGACCGCATTCATCAACAACTGCCTGCTGTTGTGGTGTGAGGCCGTCGTAGATATCCTGGTTGATGCAGAAGAACAGACAGTCATAGATTGCATCCCACATGGAGCAGTAGCGTGAACTTCCTGAACGCTTGCTGCGTCGATAGCAGGAAGCGGATTTTCCTCACCTTCAACCGTGTTCTGCTGAAGTGTGTGTAGTCTCTGACCAGTTCATGTTGGTGGCATCAGCGCCCCATCTCTTGTAGCATTCCATCAGAAGGTTGGAACCTGCTACACGAACCTCAGGTTCTTCATATCATCTACAGATTTAATCTCGCGTTTGCTGTTAGTCAGTTCACGGAAACCGTTTTCTGCGATACCCATGCAGTGGAGTCCGTATTCGCCAAGGATTTCTTTCAGTTTTTCACCAGCTTCGCCATCGAATTTCGCATCTGCATCGTCGTAAGAATCATAGACGAATGGAAGAGAAACAACGTTGAAACGTGGATCAAATGCAGAGTAGATCAGGTTGGAGTGCATGGAGATCTGAACCGGGTCCCCATTCATCAGAGCCTGAATACCTTCGGACTGGTTGCCGTTTGTAAGCTGGTCAGCAGCGTAAATGTTGACTTTGACTTTGCCGCCTGTGGCTTTTTCCATCAGTTCACCGAACTTACGTCCGCCATCAGCCCATGTACTTGTCTCAGTAGTGGAGCATGCGAAGTTCCAGGTCATTTCCGGCCAGTCAAGGTCGCTGTAATCTGCGATTGTGTCAAAGGAGTTATTGCCGTCTCCTGCATCCTTGGAAGTTGTGTCTGAGGAAGCGGAGGACTGATCACCTGTGTAGGAGCCTTCTTTTGCAAGAGCTTTCGGAAGGAAAGTGGAGGTGATCGGGATGTATGTAACGATCAGAAGAACTGCAACGCAGGCTGCGATCATTGGCACAACTGCCCTTGAGATCTCCTGCAGAGTAACTTCCAGACCTTTTTTGATCTTGATGCTGATTGCTACGAAAAGGTTTACGCCTACAGGAGGAGTTACCTGTCCGATTGCAAGGTTTACAGTTGCCATAACACCGAATGCTACTATATCGTATCCAAGAGCCTTACATACAGGAAGCATAATCGGGATGAAGATGTACATAGCGGAGTTTGCATCGATGAAGCATCCTGCGATCAGGAAGATGATATTTACGATCAGCAGGAAGGTAAACTGATTGTGTGCGATGCTTCCAAGTAAATTGGAGGCTGCATCTGCAATACCGAATTTGGTACATACAAAGGAGAACAGGGAGGCACTTGCTACGATGAGCATAATACCGCCGGTTGTCTTTGCTGAGTCTACCAGAATGTCAAACATATCGCGGATGGAAACTTCGCGGTAGATGACCATACCTACGAAGAGTCCGTATACAACGGATACGGCTGCTGCTTCTGTTGGTGTGAAGATACCACCGTAGATACCGCCCAGGATGATGACCGGCATCAGGAATCCCCAGAAAGCATCTTTGAAAGCGTCCCAGCGTTCTTTGCCTGAGGCTTTTTCTCTGGATGGTTTGATGTTGTGTTTCTTTGCTTCCAGCATTACTACGATTACCAGTGCCACGCCCATAAGAAGACCTGGTACGATACCTGCCATGAACATGTCTGCGATGGATGTGCCTGTGATGGAGGCATATACAACGAAGGCGATACTTGGCGGGATGACAATGGCGATGGAGCTTGAGGTTGCCATCAGTGCTGTGGAGAATGGTGCGGAGAAACCGCCCTGTTCTACCATTGCAGGGATCAGTACGGCGCCAAGAGCTGCAACAGTTGCAGGGCCGGAACCGGAGATGGCGCCGAAGAAGCAGGCTACGATAACACATACGATGGCGATACCGCCTTTTTTGTGGCCTACGCAGGTATCAACGAATTTGATCAGTCGTTTGGAGATACCGGCTTTTGCCATGATGTTTCCTGACAGTACGAAGAATGGGATTGCCAGGAGCAGGAATTTGCTGATTCCTGAGTACATGTTGGTTGCTACGATCGTCAGGGATGTACCGGAGTAGAGGATTGCGCATACGGAGGAAAGTCCGAGGCAGATTCCGATGGGTACACCCAGGATCAGGAATATGAAGAAGGAGATAAATAAGATTGCACTGATCATTTATTTGGCCTCCTTTTTGTCTGTTGTGATTGTGTTCATGTTACTTTTTGTGCTGTTGTCGGTATTTTTGGCACTGTCGGTTTTGCAGCAGAAGTCCAGACAGAATTCAATGAAGTGAAGAATCATGCATCCTGCACCGATGGGTACGAAGGACCAGAAGATCCATTCAGGCCAGTTTAATACGAAGGTTCTTTTTCCATTCTGAAGCTGAGTGATTACTTTGTCCATTCCGTATTTGAAAAGGATGACGCTGAAGATGATGCTCAGGACTGTGATCAGAATTACGGATGGTTTCTTCAGTTTCTTTGGAAGGCGGTCTGTGACCAGTGTCAGGCTGACCAGTTCTCCTTCGCGGCAGGCCAGTGCGGCTGCCAGCAGGGTGATGAGTACGAATACCGCTACTACAAGTTCTTCTGTGAAGGACCAGGAACGGTGGATGACTTTACGGGAAAATACGTTTCCCACAGTCAGCACCAGAATCAGCAGTGTGGAGATTACAAGGACGATCTTTTCTACTGCAGCCAGTGCGTTCATGATTTTTTTGTAGATTTTCATGCTCTCTACTCCTCTCAAAAATTTTTGCTGCTTTTTTTCGAAATGTAGGGCAGATTCATCTGTGGTGAATTCTACTGTTTTCAAAAAGCAGAAGTAGTGTTTCGGTTTCAGATCGACAGCCTGGAAAAGAAAGTATGTCTCGTGTGTCAGGGCTTTTTTATGTTATGGGAATATTATGGAGTAATTTCCTATAACATAAAAAAAGTCCGCCCCACGCAGGGACGGACATATGATATTCCGTAACCACCCTGTTTCACCTTTGAAACAAGTACGATTCTGCAACGTACCGATATACGCGGCTCCTGTAACGGGGGGCGGCCGGGGAAGCTTACTGTGAATGCGGCGATATCTGTGATGGCTGTATTCAAGGTTCGGCTTTCCTTCTCGGGGATGATATTCGAAACAGATCTGTCACTGCATTTCACCGGACTGCAGTTCTCTGAGGACAGGGGGACTGTTTTTACTGGTTCCCTTCGTTGAATTTATGCGTTATAGGTTTAGCTGTTTAAAAAGCTAAAGCAATTTTAACGCTGTTTGTTTTGAAAGTCAAGAGGTTTTTGTAAGTATTTGGGGGAAGTTTGTTGGTGTGGGGCGTACACAGACAATAAGGGACGCGCGAAGCAGCATCTCTCTGCAGGTTCAGTTCCGGGGGCTAAGTAACTCTAAGGTGGGGGAAATCCGCGTTATGAAGAAAAATAGCAACCTGTCTGAGCGGAGTCTGCGACGGAGCGAGTTTTGCATTTTTCTTCATGCTTTTAGCGGATTTCCCCCACCTAAGAGTTACTAAGCCCCCTCCAAATTCACCTGCAGAGAGATGCTGCTTCGCGCTGGTTGTTGGCTGTGTACGGGGAAA
>ENA-OQED01001027-OQED01001027.1-human-gut-metagenome-genome-assembly--contig:-NODE-1027-length-10667-cov-0.983966_pt1 | contig 10667 bp, 13 predicted proteins | sample MGYA00242790_ERZ504625 | MGnify/ENA primary metagenome ERZ504625 (study PRJEB26092, sample SAMD00036345) | human gut metagenome | host: Homo sapiens | study: EMG produced TPA metagenomics assembly of...
GTCTCGTCGAGCACGGGCCGGGCGGTCTGCTCCCAGCGCACACGCTTGGAGGTGCGGCCGGTTTCCGGGTCGCGGCGTGTATAGTGCAGGCAGGTGCAGTTGGTGATCTTCCAGTCGTCCGAATCGGCGCGATGCAGGAATTCCTCGTCGGCCAAATCCTCGATGGTGAGCATCAGGGCGAGCATGAAGTCGCCGTGGGTGACCATGACCACGGATTCCGAATCGGATTTGCGGCTCAGCGAGGTCAGGATGTTGTGCACACGGTCCTCGGCCACATCGGCAATCGACTCGCCTGCCGGCGGACGCCAGTACAGCGGATCGGTGTTCTTGAAGTTCCAGTTGCGCGCGTAGTTGTTTTTGAATTCGTCCTTGGTGATGGTGTTGATCTCGCCCCAAGAACGTTCGCGCAGCACACGGTTCTCCTCCCATTTGGCCTTGGGCAGGGCCATGGTGGCTGCGGTTTCGCGGGTGCGCACGTATGGCGAGACCATGTAGCGGTCGAACAGCTGCTGCTGGCTGACCAGCCAGCGGCCGATGCAGTCGGCCTGCTTGCGTCCGGTGGCGGTGAGTCTCCAGGAGCGGTCGGGTACGGTGACGTTGTCCTGCGTGTACAGGGAATTGTCGCCCTGCTCGCCCGCCTGGACGATGACGTTCGCTTCGGATTCGCCATGCCGGATTACGTATAGATCGAGCGGCATGCTCATATATGTTCCCCTTTCGTTATTGGTTACGTTGTGTTGTTTTCTGTTGTTTCCTACTTGACTTGCGTGATGGTGTTCCCCTTGACCATGAACGCGTGCCGGGCCATGTCGATCATCGGCTGATCGAATTTGGAGTCGGTGTAGAACTCGTCGATGACGACGTCCGGACCGTACAGTTCGCGGAACCGTTTGGCCTTGTTGGTGCTGAAGTTGAGGTACGTGACCTTCATCGTCCCCACATCCACCTCGCTGGCCACGAGATTCCTCACGCCGAGTCTGCGGCAGGCCTCCCCCACCGTCAGATCGAAGGATGCGGTGAGGATCACATCGTCCGACTCAGGCTGGTACCAAGGCTTGATACGTGCGTAATATCGGTCCCAGAAGTCGTCCACGAGCTGTTCGACGCTCGCCACCCGTTTGGATCGGCTCAGTTCCGTGAGATAGCCTTCGGTCATCTTACCCACGCCGTATTCCATTTGTTCAAGCGTGGCCCGGCCAAGCTTGTATTTGACTGCGTACCGCAGCACGGGGGCGATGTAGCGGAACACTTTCGGGTCGTGCCGGGGCGGAATACAGGTACAAGTCGAACAGGCTTTCGCCATCATAGATGGTTCCGTCGAAATCGAATACGCGCATACCTTCTGCTTCTACTCTGTTATTCCTTGTTTAAGGCTAATCTCGGTAAGCCGGCGAAAGCGCAAATACGCAGTGAATTTCACATGAACACTGTTTTTTGGATTGATTTCGGTACAGGTAACGTACACTGGTGACAGCGTGGAAGGAGGTGCGTAATGGCGGCGTCTGAAATCGAACAATGGTGGATTGATAAGTTTCAGGAGAACCTGGGTCCGATTCGCAAGGTAGCCGGATGGACGACTCAGCAACTGGCCGACGAGCTGGGAGTCGCGCGACAGACGGTGTCTAACTTGGAGACCGGCAAAAGCCCGATGACCAAACTGCAGTATCTCGCTTTACGTACGGTGTTCAGCGCCGAGATCGCACGTCGTGAAGACCGCGATCTGGCACGCATCATCAAGACTTTGGTCGACGATCCCATTGAGCAACGCATTCGCGAACGGCGCGCCCAAGAGCAGGACGGCGAGGCCGTTGCCGACAATGCCCCAGTCAATACGGACGGTGGCAACGTGCGACAACGCCGCCACCGAGAAACGCAAGCCCAGTGCCGCAACATTGAAGGCTTCAAAGACTGCCGCAACGGGCAAGCCCACGCTCAGCACGGCGATGCAGGCTCTCGCCGTCATCACCGGCGCATTGGCCAGTGGAACCGCCGCCGGCATCATCACCTACTTGATGTTCCCGGACGGCGGCCCGAACAAGCGCTGAGTCGCCGAAATATCGAATCCGTTACTCGCAGGCCACGCCATCGTGATCGCGGTCCAACTTGCCGTTGTATCCAGGCTGCCTTGATACAACGGAGCAGCACCAGCCGCACGGACTTCAGAGCAATTCGCATAATGCACATTTTGCTGCGCTTGCTGTTGCTGTTGTGCCTGTCGAGCGGCCTCCTCAGCTTGCCGCTGGGCCTCGGCCTGCGCGGCAGCCTGTTCTTCAGCGGCCTTTCTTGCAGCCTCTTCTTCAGCGGCCTTTCTTGCAGCCTCTTCTTCAGCTGCCTTCTTGGCGGCTGCCTCTTCAGCTGCTTTCTTCTCCTCAGCTACCTTCTTCGCTTCTTCCTCCTGCGCTATATCGCTGGCTTTACGAACATTGATAACAGGCTTGTCCCCATCTTCCACGGATTGGACAACCCAGTTCGAAGCTCTGAGCACCATTTTGTCCGTGTCGCTTTTCACCTCATAATCAGAGGAGGAAAAACCGGCATCCTTGAGCTCGTCTTTCACATCGGCCAGCGAACGCCCTTTCTTGGCGATGGCGACAATTTTCGAATATGTGGATTCCTCCTTGCCGTCCGCACCGTCAGAAGACCCCGAGCATCCAGCAAGCACAAGACCCAGAACCATCATAAGAATCACGGTCAACGCCCAAACCGCACGATTGACACGCTTCATGTTCCCGAAACGAACCCTGTTGTTCAACATTATTCTCTCCCTTGTAGTCGCAGATCTGCGGATGGTCGGAACCACGTCAATGTGAATCCAACCATCCTGATAAATTACTGCTTATTCAATGATATATTCATCCATTGTTTTCGCCGATATATCGCACCAGCGTTTCCTTCATTATCAACTATTTCGAGTTGCATGAATGCGCCGTTTATAGGCCGAGAATTTCGTGCTTTTTTGCATCAAATTCTTCTTGGGAGAGAATGCCGATATCAACCAATTCCTTCAATTTCTTCATCGCCTCAACTTGTTCTTCCACAGACATGGATGCCGTGTGAGAGGCGGGAGCAGCGGCTTCCGGTGCCGGCGCAGGTGCCGGCGCTTGAACCGGGGCGGCGGTCATAGGACTGATGGCTTGCGCCATATTCATACCAAGCAACATGCCACCATCGCCAAAGCCGTTGTCTTGAATACCTTGCGCAATGCGCTGCTGGGCAGCCATATTGCCAGCTTGTTGGGAAACGCCCTCGTATGCGGCAACATTCATCTTATTCGAGGCGAACTGCTGCACGAGTTGACGTGATTGCTCGGTGAACTCGATACTTTCGATGCCCACACTGGACACTTCAAAGCCAAAACGATCATTCCACGTACCCGCATTGGCCCGATCGCCACGCACGCATGCTGCGATGTCATTCGCCTTGCCAGGCAATTGCGAAATACGATATTCATTGGACAGCAAATTGATGGCCACAATAAACGACTGTACGAATTCAGACAGAATCTGCCTACGTGGCCCTTCATCATCGAATGAATACGACACGGTAGTGGCAGGCACAAAGTTACGAACGAATCGAACTGGATCAGTGACCTTTAGCGACATGGATCCGCGTGCGCGAATTTCCAAATCGACGCCATAGAACCGGTCGTTATACACCAGCGGCGCAGAAGTGCCGAATTTGATGCCACGAATCTCACGCAGGTTGACGAAGGCCACATATTTGGTGCGGCCAGGCTGACCTCCGAAGGTGAATCGATCGGCAACCTGATTGAAGAACGATCCGATGCCGTCTCCGGCGAGCACGCTCTGCTCCCCGTTGCGATATTCATAACCGCCCGACTCGGTGATGACGTTTTCGATACCTGTTTCAGAGAAAATGAACGCCGCAGTATTCTCTGGCACATAGATACGCGAACCATTGGTGATTATTCCCTCGGAACCGTATTCATTCGAACCGCGATCGTTGTTGCTTCCGCGGGGAATGCCCGGCACAACGACGGTGTGTTCCGTGAACGGACCAGCGGTGATGATATCACGCCACAGGTCCGCGAATGTACCGCCGAGCGCGCCGGCGAACGCCTTAATAACTGCCATCTGTTTTTCCTCGATATCTCAATGCATATGGCCGGTCTTGCGACTATGCAATCGCAAGACCGGCCGTTATGCTGGCATGTTGGCTATAGCTGCGTTTCGCGATCGCAGTATTCGCATCGAACGACTTCTTTGCGATGACCGGAAAGCGGAGCGCCACAACCTTCGCAATTCACCGAAACCACGGGTTCGGTAATCCCAAGCCCACTACGGAATGCGCCAAAAGTGTCTTTCAGTGTCCCGGCCAGAGCCTCCGTTCCGGGGATGGCCTTGTTGAAGGCCGGCTCATCCATTGGCGTATACTGTCTGCCGCGTATACCCATATACCGTCATCGTCCCTTTCTTGGAAAACCGTTACCTCGATACGCCAGTCTGATCACTGGCCCACCGATGCGAGCTTCTGCGTGCATCGAGTCATGACCTCGGTGTAGTAGGCCAAATCCTCACTGCTGAGGGAGTTTTCGTCAATGGCGTCTACCTTCTGGGAGAACTCAGAGTAACGCTTCATCATGCTGGCATAGTCGGTAGCCATGCTGACCACGTTATCGGATTTCTGATATTTGTTCATGAAGGCAACATACTCATCGATAAAGGCCTCGTAGCTGTCCATCGTGGCCTTGAAGTCAGCACTGTCATTGGTGTTCTGCTGCGCCTTCTGATCCGAAGACTGGCCGCTCTGCTTATTGGCATCGCTGGAATCAGTGCCCGTATCAGTGCTCTTATCATCCTGCTTCGCGGCGTCGCCGTCCGTAGACGTATCTTCCTTCTTTTCCGGAACCTGGATAGTGATGGACATGATGGTCTCGTCGTCAGTGTTACGAGAAACGCTCACACTGTATCCATCGGCGTTCTTGGCATTGAAACTGTCAGCGGACTTGCTATAGTCCACGGTGAAACCGTTGTCTTGCACGGACTTGACGTAGTCGGCATACTGCTTGGCGTCGGTACCGCACACCTCGATGGAGAAATAGTCCGAAGACTCGCTTTTAATTTCACCCTTTGTGGATTTCGGCTGCGGCAGCAGCGCCGCGATATCCGACTCCGGCCATGAATATGCTCGCACTTGGTGGCGAGCGATGCTTCCAATTCCGCCCGATCAGCCTTGGCCTTCGCATCGTCACGAATTACGAACACGCCACCGATTACCAGACCCACAACGGTGATACCGACTGCCACCCAGGCCAGCACTCGGCCTTGCACCTTGCCACTCGGGCGGGTCACGTATACGGCGAAGCCTGAGAGCAGTGCCGGAATCACCGTGGCGAACAGCAGTCCGCCCCAGGATCGGCCAGAAACATCCACAAATTGGGCGAGTACGAACAACACTCCCCAAATAATGGCGAACACAGCCAGCTTGGAAGTCTTCTTCACCCCTTGTGCATTCGGAGCAAGCACGGCAGGCGCAGCGGCACCAGCAAAACCAGTGGCAGCACCGGCACCATGTGTGGCGGGTGCAGGAGCCACACCAATACGCTTGTCCAGAGCGGCGAGGAACTCATCAACGCGCTTGGCGCTTTCGTTTCCAGTCGCCTCCAGACGAATGGCGGCCCCTGCCGCACCCTGCGGGACTACGGTTAGCGTGCAGTTCACCCCATCATAGGAGTGGAAGGAAAACGCTCCGGTCTGGGTGTTTTCGTTATCCAAGGTAAACGTGGCGCCAGTAGTCAGCTGGTCGTGAATAACTTGGAACAGCTGTTGCGGACTGACCGCATATACACGAATCAACTGGCGCGCGGCGGGCCGCGCGATGCCGTAGCGAGCCATCGGAGTGGTGGTAGCACCATCAGACGCTACGTTCGGTTGGCCAGCCGGTACAGTATTCGGCACGGTAGGCGCATTCGCGCGATCTTCCGGTGCGTCATTCGTGCCTTCGGACGGTGGAACCGGCTGAGGTTGTTGATCAAATGGCGTTGTCATGATGCCCTTCTTTCCTTAAGCAGCAGCATTACCAGCACAGAAGAGGCAAGCCCGGCAACCGTTACGGTCAATCCGACTGCCATGGCAAGCCGGTATCGTTCGCTCATCATTGCGTCCCTTCTTATTGCTCGCTTTGCTCTGCGATACATCGAAACCAGTGTATGGCGTTGTTATTATGTACGCAAATTAGCATTTTGTATGCATGTTAGCTTTATTGTCGATGCTTGATACCGCGCATGAACATCCTTTCCGCCACCGCACCTACACGGATGGCATCGACCATTGTCGGCGACACGGCGCGGGCCATACATCAGCTGACAACTGAATTTTTCGGCGTGTTTCCGAAAAGTCGGCGTCCTGTACGCTGGGAATCGAGCAACCGCGTACGATGGCGCAGCACAGCACCCGCAACACAGCGACAAGGAGCATGGGCAATGGCAGACATCCCCGAAGAACATTTGACCGAGGAACTGTTGGATCGGCTGCTCGCCAGCGCCAGCATTGAGCAGTATCTCGATGAGGGACTCGTCAGCGCACGCACGCTGACCGACTATCTGTTCGACCGTATGGAAGCCCATGACCTGAGACGAGCCGACGTGGTGCGGGCATCCGGCCTCAACGCCACAGTGGTTTATGACATTTTCTCCGGCAAAAGCCGCCCCGGCCGAGATCACGCCAATTATGCTGGCTTTTGGTCTCAAGTGCACATTACGTGAAACCCAACGGCTACTTCGTCTTGCAGGCGTTTCCCGAACTGTGGTGCAAACAGCGACGCGACGCGATTATCATCTGGTGTATACGCAATGGATTCGACCGCATTGCCACGGACGACGAGTTGTATCGTATGGGAGAGGCGACGTTGCTGCCGGCCGATTGACGACATTCGGCCCAACAACACTCACCAGTGAGACGCAAGTAAGAGGGCATCAAGGAGAGACATGGACGATAAGCAAGCGATGCATGCGATGAGCATCGACGATGCGTACCATGTTGAGCGCACGCTGCTCGCGGACCTTCCGGCGTCACCGAACTGGTGAGCATTGACGGCAACGGCCCGTTCGTACGCAAGAAGATTCCCTCTCCCCTAGCGCAACGCAATGTGTGGGCGGCGCTCAGCGCCTGCCAGAGTAATCGTCTGCCGCGCGTGGAAGCGACGTACGAGCTGCCCGACCGGTTCGTCATCGTCTACGATTACGTGCCGGGCAGCACGCTTGCGCAAATTGTGGAGGAAACGGGCGGCTTGCGCCGAATGTGGCCGTGCAGCTTATCGACCAAATTTGCGAAGCCGTGCAGGAGCTTCACCAGCACGGCGTTATCCACCGCGACATCACGCCGGCCAATATCATCCTGGCTCGGGATGGCGCGCATCTCATCGATTTCGGCATTGCGCGCATATGGTCAGCGTCAAGCAATCGCTCGCGGGACACCACGGCGCTTGGCACTTATGGTTTCGCCTCGCCCGAGCAATATGGCTTCGCCAAAACCGACGCGCGTTCCGACGTGTTCTCGCTGGGCCGGCTACTCGGATTCATGCTGACCGGCGTATATCCCGATGCCAGCGACTACGAGCAGCGACTTGCCGATGATGCCGCAGTACCGGCACGACTGCGCGCCGTCATCGGCTATGCGTGCGCATTCGAGCCCAGCAAACGGCCACAGAGCGTCCAAGAGTTTCGCCAGGCGCTGTTCTCCCAGTCCAATCCGCCCATACCGAACGCATCATCGGCAAATCCGCCATCAACGAGAACAACGAACGGCAGCGCGTCGGCGTCTCGACTATTCCGGCGTCTGCACTTGAGCAAACGCGCCATCGTGCTGTGGTCCATCGTCGGAGCGGCGCTGGTGGTCGCCGCTATTGCGGGAGGCATTGTGTTGGCAGGCCAACTTGGCATTATCGGGTCGGCAACATCACCCGATTCCTCGACACAATCCAGCAGCCAATCAACCGATAAGGCCGATGGCGGGCACTCCTCGAACGGGTCAGGAACCGACAATGCCAATGGCACGGGCGGAGTAGGCGGCACTGACGGCGCTGATGGAGACAATCAAGACACCGTCACCGACAATCCTCTGAAAATAGTGGAATCCGGCTGGTCGGCGGACCAGCAAGGGTATGTCCACTACGCTTTCGCCCTGCGCAACACCAGTAAGACCCAGCAGGTGCAGTATCCGCAGATTACCATTACGGGGCGGGCCAAAGACGGTTCCATCGTGTTCTCGCAGACGCAAGCACTGAATATGGCATTCCCGAATCAGACTGTATATGACGCCGGTCAAGCAGGCGAAGGCACCGCCCCAGAAACGGTTGATTTTACTGTGCTCAATCCGGATACATACAACGTCGCCAAGGCTCAGGGAACCGCCGCCTTCCCCCATCAGTGGAATATCCAAAATAGACAACAGGGACGGCGGCACGACGTTCAATGGCGAGGTCCACGCCGTGGCAGATGGATTCAAGCCATCCGATGGGCAGCAAATCAAGATTTCCCTAGTACTGCGCAACGCACAGAACGCAATCATCTATGGAGATATCACATTCGTGGATTGGCCGGGCAATGGCCGATCCGCACCATTCTCGATCACCGTTTACGATCTGCCGAAGTATGCATCTTACGATCTGTATGCGCAAATAGGGTAGTTGACTTTGCGCCTGCGAGGTGGCTGTCAGGCGACTGTCAGGCTTGTGTCCGAGTCACCTGTGCACTGGTGTTGTGGCGCGCCTGGCCGAACAGATAGATGCCGATGGGCAGAGTCAGCACACCGCCGATGATGAACACCAGCGAAATCGGGATCACGTCGGCCAACGGCGCGAAGATCAACATACCCAGCGGCATGCTGAGTGTGCTCATGGTGGTGTCAAGGCCGAATACACGGCCCACCATCTTCTCATCGGCCTCGGTCTGGATGATGGTGCGCATCGGGCCCATGCAGATGGCCGAAGCCAAACCGTTCACCACATCAATCAGCAAATACGCCAGCAGATTGTGAACCACGCCAAGACCAACGACGGAGACGCCCACCAGAGTGATGCCGAAGGCGACCACGCGCATGTTGTTGCGGATGAGCTTGGCACCGATGGTAGACATCAGCGCGCCGCCGAGCAGCATACCGATGCTCCATCCCAGCTCGTTGGCGGCGAGTTTATCGGAGGCGGTGGTCAGGTTGATGAATCCGAGATTCAAATCGATGCCCTCATATTCGCGGGTCATGAGCAACAGCGTAAGGTTCATCGGCGCCACGGCCACGAAGCACACCAAGGTGTCACCGAGCACCACGTTGCGCAGGTTCGCCCGGCGCCATGTGTAGCTGAAGCCATCTTTCAAGTCAGCAAACACACGACGGACGCCGGCAATCAGCGAACGATCAGCATTGGCATCCGACATCGGTTCGAGTGCGGGTTGCCCGCTATTCTCCGCTTCAGCCATACGCCTCGCAACATGTTCCGCGCTCTTCTTCGGCGCTTTGATCAACGCCACAAAGCCGACGCCGATAATGGCCGTGGTCACATCGACTAACAGAATCGACCACAGCGGCACTGTGTTGATAAGCACAGCAGCCACCGCAGGTGCCACAATCATATTCGCCGAATTAATCACGCCGTATATTGAGTTGACGCGCAATAGTTTGCCCGAGGGAACAACATCCGGTATGAACGACTGCACAGCGGGCGTCTGCACACCGCCGCCCGCCGAACGAATGAACAGCACCACGAAAATCATGGTCAGACTCACCCATCCCATCGCGAAGCTCAGCGACAGCACGACGGTGACCACAGCAATCACCATATCCGGCAGCATAATCAGCAACTTGCGACTGTGACGGTCGGCCCAGGAGCCGCCGAAAATCGAGACGATCGCCTGCGGCACCACGCCAAACAACGTGGCCAGCAGCATACCCATGCCGCTGTTCGTCTGCAGCACGATCCACCACCAGATGGCATATTGCACGATGTTGGAGCCCAGCAGTGAGAACGCCTGGCCAGTGAGTAGAAGAACTACACGGCGGATCCACGCACGCTCGGATTCCTCATTGGCCACTGCTGCGGCATAGGCGGCACCGGGTTTGTTCGCGCTATGGACCGATGCGCGCGCATTCACATTGTCATCGTCGGAAACCTCGGGTGTTTCGCGCACAGTTGGTTCAGTTGTTTTTTGACTAGAAGACATACGAGTGTTCTCAATTCTTCAATTCCACTACAAAGGTCACATCACGGCATACGCACGCCGACGCGCGTATGCGTGCACGACTCCAGCAACGAGCCGTACCCGCCGTTAGATGACAGACTTCAGTATCGTGACGCCATGCGTTAGCGTCACCATGCAACGATAGGAACACACTGTTCAATAGTGTATCATGAAGGCGTGACGTTGCCCTTGCGCAGGTGCCGTAAGACTCCGCGGACAAAGCAATGAGGCTTCCCCCGCAGAAGGGAAGCCTCATGTTCCATTCATTCTATTCAGCGATGATGGCGCCTAATCACCGATCATCCTTTGGGGAACAGCGCGTCGAAGGCATGTTCCATCACGGACTTACGGCGGATCACACCGACGAGTCTGCCATCGCCATCCACCACCGGCAGTTTCTTGAACTGCTTCTTGGCGAGGATTCGGGCCACCTCTCCAACATGCTGGTCGGGCGTGGCGGCAACGACCTTACGCG
>ENA-OQED01001028-OQED01001028.1-human-gut-metagenome-genome-assembly--contig:-NODE-1028-length-10663-cov-1.055049_pt1 | contig 10663 bp, 13 predicted proteins | sample MGYA00242790_ERZ504625 | MGnify/ENA primary metagenome ERZ504625 (study PRJEB26092, sample SAMD00036345) | human gut metagenome | host: Homo sapiens | study: EMG produced TPA metagenomics assembly of...
TGTTCATAAAGCTGTTCATCCTCTAAATAGATCTGATCTTTTTAACTGCCCCATGACATTTCTTCTTAACTCTCCCCGGATCACTTCCCGCCTTCCGTTTAAACTGCCCTGTTCCCTTCCAATTTTTAATATCCCCCTTCTAAAAGTTTTCGCACATAATCGCCCATTTCGCTCCAGAGAAGCTGCTCCATATAGCCGCCCCGCCGGATCCCTGTTTTTATTTCCGGCAGATGCAGTTTCTGTATCTTTTCTTCCATGCCTTTATGGCCTGCTTCTTTCAGATAGGTTTCAAAATCCTCTAACTTCGCAGTGGATACAGGATCATCTAACACCGGCATGTACACAACATCACAGGCTGCAAACAGCTCCAAAGACCCTTTTCCCATGTGTCCCATATCCACAACGATCCGTTCATAACCGCTTTCTGTCCCGATCTGTTTTAAAAGACCTGCGATCTCTTCCGGCTGGGCCTGGTCTAAATCTTCCCCATAAGCGGCAGGTGGGATATAATCTACATTTCCATGGGACAGGATCAGGGATTTTAATTTCAGCCAGTTAAAATCTCCCTGCCTGTACAGATAAAACACATCGGAAAGATCCTGTTCATATCCACCGCAGACCAGCTTTGAAAAACCGGAATATTCTTCTAAGCTGATAAAAAGAACGCCCTGGCTCTTTCCAAGCATATGGGCCAGTGTTAAAGAAAAAGATGTTTTTCCGCAGCGTCCTATGGGTGAATAAATACCCATGATCAGTGCCCTTTTTCCCATAAGTGCCAGTCCCGGCTCCGGGGGCACGGTACAGTAACAGGCCATCACTTCCTGTAAGATACAGTCACCGGACTGAAACTTATAAACCGAGGCTTCCTCCTGTGACACAAACTCCCCGTCACAGAGAAGCATTTTTAATCCGGCTTTTATCTCCTTTGCTTCCTCTCTTACTCTTTCTCCCACTAAAAGAATGGCAATCTCATGGTCCCTGCCATAGGCTTTCAGTTTTTCCAGGTCTGAAAATGCCATTGCCTGAAAGGGAAATGTCTCCTTCTGGTTTACATATTCGGCCAAACGCCCTGCATACAAAGGATCTTCGTCATATACGACCATTACTTTTATCATGTCTTCTCCTCCTAAAAGATCCATTTTTCCAGAAAGACCAGAACGGTTGCCATACAAAAGCAGGTTCCCAAAGGGATCACACATTCTGTTCCATCCCGGACCGGATCATAATATTTTTCTATTTTTTTATTGCTGAGTATCTGCCTGATATAGGCTGACAAATAAAGAAATCGTTGAAAAGCGCTGCCGTATCGCAACATTTTTTGAAGGGACCAGACAGCCCCTAAGATAAATCCTACACATAAAATTTTTATTGTTTCCGAAAAGCCCAGCCAGGCTGCAAGAAGCGCCACAAGCTTCAGATCTGCGGCTCCTATCATGCCCAGGCTGTGTAAAAATATCCCCAAAACCAGCACAGCCACTCCCCGGACCAGAAAGCCGGATAGTGCCAGCAGCAGCCATGGGATCTTACTCCCTGCTTCCAAATCCGCAGCCTGAAAAACCAGTAACATGATCCCGGACACTATCCCAAAAATAATAAGCCTGTTAGGGATCCTGTAATATTTCCCAGTCAGACCATGCTGCCAAAAGCAATGTCCCCCAGAATACACTCTGACTTAAATAACTTAAACTCCCATAAACCGAATTTCTCACCTCCCAAACCAAAACATAAACTCACAAAATGACCCACTTATCCCTGTATCTGATTAAACTCACAACTGGATCCTGTGCTGAAAAATCGCACTAAAAATTACAGAATTAAAAATGAAAAATAGATTTTTCAAAGAATGTGACCTTATTATGCCGTACTTTCCCCCTCCTGTCAAGAGGTATTTTTCTATTGACCCCGATGCCCTGTAATGGTAAAATACTATTAGTTTAAAAATTTAAACCAAAGGAGGGGACGGTTATGACAACGGTACAGGATCTGCAGAAGCAATTTCATTGCTGCATGCCCCTTTTTATTGCCCTGGGAGATAAGGTCCGGCTTTCCATCGTGGAACTTCTTACAGAAGCAGCCGTGAGATCAGAGGACCCACAGGGAACCATCGACTTTGAAGGTCATGCCATGAATGTAAACGAGATCACACGCCGCACCAGCCTTTCCCGACCTGCCATATCCCATCATCTGAAAATTTTAAAAGATGCGGGTCTGGTAGGTGTACGTCAGGACGGGACAGCCAATTACTACTATCTCACCTTACGTGACTCCACCCGGTCTCTTATGGAGCTGGGATACAGACTGGAGGAGTTCATGTAATCCATGCATAATTCTTTTTTTCCCAGATATACTAATTGATGCCAAAGTAAACCAGTCAGAAGTTGGGAGATGAAGATTTATGCCGGGATTTTTAAAAGCCATTCGCGAAGCTGCAGCCGCAGCACCTGTAAACCAGGATCTGGTTTTTACAAGACGGAAACTGTGGGATGATATTGAGCGCACCCTCTGGGCCCTGGAAACAGCCCAGAACCATTTTGAGCAGGCCACAGAGCCGTCGCTGATCGACTGCTATATTTACGAATGGAATGCCGCGCAGCTGCGCTATCAGTTTTTACTGAGAAAATTCAAAAACATGGAGGACTGACAACATGAGTACCTGGTATGAACAAGCTATCTTTTATCATATGTATCCTTTGGGGATAACCGGAGCTCCAAAGATAAACGTGCAGACAGAGGTGACAGACCGGTTTAAAGAACTGGATCAGTGGATCCCACATATCCGTTCTTTAGGCTGCAATGCCATCTACATAGGTCCTCTTTTTGAATCATCCAGTCATGGATATGACACCAGAGATTACAAACTGGTTGACCGTAGGCTTGGAACTAACGATGATTTCCGCGAATTTACAAAGCTTTGCCATGAAAATGGCATTAAAGTGGTAGTTGACGGTGTTTTCAACCACACAGGCCGTGAGTTTTTCGCTTTTAAAGATATCCAGGAAAAGAAATGGGACTCCCCTTACAAAGACTGGTACAAAGGGGTAAATTTCGGCTGGCAGAGTCCTTTAGGGGATCCATTTGGCTATGAAGCATGGCAGGGACATTTTGAACTGCCTTGTTTAAATCTTTATAACCAGCAGGTAAAAGATTATCTTTTTGATGTGATCCGTTTCTGGGTGGACGAATTTGACATTGACGGCATCCGCTTAGACTGCGCCAATATCCTGGACTTTAATTTCATGAAGGAAATGCGTGCAAAGACCGCTTCCATGAAACCGGATTTCTGGCTTATGGGTGAAGTCATCCACGGTGATTACAGCCGCTGGGTGAACCCGGAAATGCTCCATTCTGTTACAAACTACGAGCTGCACAAGAGCATTTACTCTGGCTTTAATGACCATAACTTCTTTGAGATCGCACATAATGTCCGCCGTCTGGAAGCCATTGGAAGACAGCTTTATACCTTCCTGGATAACCACGACGAAGACCGTATTGCCAGCAAATTAAAGGTAAAAGAGCATCTGTATCCTGTATACACCTGTTTAATGACTCTTCCGGGAATTCCGTCTATTTACTACGGCGGTGAATGGGGCACCGAAGGAAAACGTACTTCTACCTGTGATGATGACCTGCGTCCCTGCATTCCGGCTGAAAAAATACCGGAATTAAACTGCGAGCTTACCGATTCATTTCCAGACTTGGAAAGATCCATGAAGAAATGAAGAACTGCACACAGGAAAATACCAGGAACTGCTTCTTACCAACAGGCAGTATGCCTACGCAAGATGGGGGAAATAACAGCCTGATCATCACTGCTTTAAATAATGATGACAATGAAGCCACATTAAACATCCCGGTTCCGATCCAGGCACAGACAGCAGTGGATCTTTTAAACAGCGATAATGAAACCTGTGAAAATAACGTTCTGCCTGTACAAAACGGCAGACTGGAAATTAAATTAAAGGGCAACTGGGGGTGCTGTCCTTAAAAATTAAGGGGGGAAAATTAATATGACAATGAGAAAGCAGGCAGGCCAGACAAAGAAAAATACAACTACCGCAGCTCATAAAACCACCAGAAGAAGCGCTGGAACAAAAACTGCAGCAAAAACTACACCCGCTAAAAAAGCTTCCGCCAACACCGGCCTGATCTCCGACCTGGACTGCTATTTATTCGGCGCAGGTAACTCATTATGAGATCTACAAAAAGCTGGGCGCTCATCCTATGACCTATAAAGGCAAAAAGGGCATTTATTTTGGCGTATGGGCACCACATGCACAGGCAGTCCACCTGGTAGGTGATTTCAACGGCTGGAACCCGGAAGCCAATCCTATGACAAAAGTAGGACAGTCCGGTATCTGGGAGTATTTTAATGCAGGTATGCAGGTAGACGAGCTTTATAAATTCGCCATTACCACCGATACAGGAAAGATCCTTTACAAAGCTGATCCATTTGCCTTCAGCGCAGAATACCGTCCGGGTACTGCTTCTGTCACCGCAGATATCAGCGGATTTTCCTGGAATGACAGTGACTGGATCTCAAAGCGTTCCCAGGCAGATATGACCAAACAGCCCATCAGCATTTATGAAGTCCACTTAGGTTCCTGGAAGAAGAAAGACCGGGAAGAAAAAGACGGATATTATACCTATGTGGAAGCGGCTCATGAGCTGGCTGCCTATGTAAAAGAAATGGGCTATACCCATGTAGAACTTATGGGTATTGCGGAGCATCCATATGACGGTTCCTGGGGATATCAGGTTACCGGTTATTTTGCCCCTACATCCCGTTACGGAAGCCCCAAAGACTTCATGTATTTTGTAAATTATTTACATAAAATGGCATCGGCGTTATTCTTGACTGGGTTCCGGCCCATTTCCCGAAAGATGCCCATGGACTGGCTGATTTTGACGGACATCCTCTTTTTGAATATGAGGATCCCCGCAAAGGCGAGCACCCGGACTGGGGCACAAAAGTCTTTGATTACGGCAAAAATGAAGTAAAAGACTTCCTCATCAGCAACGCTCTCTACTGGGTAGAAGAATACCATGTAGACGGCCTGCGTGTAGATGCCGTTGCTTCTATGCTGTATCTGGACTACGGCCGGGAACCGGGCCAGTGGGTGCCAAATAAAAACGGCGGAAACCAGAAACTTGGAAGCCATTGAATTCTTCAAACACTTAAATACCGTTGTCCAGGGCCGCAACCACGGTGTTGCCATGATCGCAGAAGAGTCTACTGCATGGCCGAAAGTCACCGACCACCCGGAAAATGACGGACTTGGCTTTACCTTTAAATGGAACATGGGCTGGATGCATGATTTCCTGGAATACATGAAATTAGACCCGTATTTCCGCAAATACAACCACAACCGCATGACCTTCAGCCTGACCTATTTTACCAGTGAAAATTACATTTTAGTACTCTCCCATGATGAGGTAGTTCACTTAAAATGCTCTATGATCAATAAGATGCCTGGGCTTGGAGAGGACAAGTTCTCCAACTTAAAGGCCGGTTATACCTTTATGTTAGGCCATCCCGGAAAGAAGCTTTTATTTATGGGACAGGACTTCGGCCAGTGGCATGAATGGGATGAAAAAGTCAGCCTTGACTGGTATTTAGCTGAAGAAGAAAGCCATAAAAAGCTTCAGGAATATGTCCGTGATCTTCTTCATATTTATAAGAAATATCCTTGTCTGTACCAGCTTGACAACGACTGGAACGGCTTCCAGTGGATCAATGCAAATGACGGGGACCGCAGCATTTTCAGCTTTATCCGCAAGGATGAGACAGGAAAGAAAAACCTGCTGTTTGTAGTAAACTTCACACCAGTGGATCGCCCGGATTACCGTGTAGGTGTACCGAAACGGTGCAAGCTGTCACTCCTTCTGGATAATGTTCACGGTGCTTATAAGCCCAGCCAGTGCCCTACTTATACATCCGTAAAGAGTGAATGTGACGGACAGCCATATTCTATTTCTTATCCGTTAGGAGGATATGGAACGGCGATTTTCCGTTTCTGATCGCCATAAACCTTGATCCAGATTTTATCCGGATCCGGTTTTCACAGTTTGTGTACCTGAGACGCGCCCCCCCGGCGCGTCCACCCACTTTTCCAGTTCCTGATAAAAAATAAATTTCGTTAATTTTTTATCAATTTCTGCTGTACTTTTAACCACACCTGTAGTAAAATAATAATCGATGCGGCAGTTCACACCGCAGCAGTACCGTATATAATGTGTGGAAGGAGAGTATGATTATGGCAAAAGAAATGATTTTCAGTAGTGCAAAAAAGACCGTCTACCGTGACGGAGATACTGCCATTAAGGAATTCTGCGAAGGATTTCCGAAAGCTGAGGTTTTAAACGAAGCATTATGTAATGCAAGAGTGGAGACCATTGAAGCGCTCAATGTTCCAAAGATTTTGGGGGTAACGGTAACTGATGGAAAATGGTCTATTATCAAGGAATATGTACCAGGTAAGACCTTAGAACAGCTGATGGATGAAAATCCGGACAAGCTGGACGAGTACATGTCCCAGATGGTAGATCTGCAGCTGTTGATCCACAGCCAGGCTTGCCCACTGCTCAACAAACTGAAAGAAAAGACCATCCGTTCCTTAAAATCCGTGGAACAGCTGGATGAAAGCACACGCTATGAGCTTTTGACCAGACTGGACGGAATGCCAAAACACACCAAACTCTGCCACGGCGATTTCAATCCATCCAACATCATTGTTGGTGATGACGGAAAGCTCTATGTCATTGACTGGGTACATGCTTCCCAGGGTAATGCAAGTGCCGACGTGGCCAGAACCTATCTTCTGCTCAGCTTAAAGGACAAAAAGAAAGCAGAACTGTACATGGATCTGTTCTGTGAAAAGACAGGTACAGAAAAACGCTATGTACAGGGCTGGCTTCCAATCGTAGCAGCCGCACAGCTGGCTTATAAGCGTCCGGAAGAGAAAGATCTGTTAGAGAGCTGGATCAATGTTTTCGAGTATCAATAAGTTCTATTTACACATTGAAGCAGCACCGCCTGAAAGCGGGCTGCAGATTTACGGTCAAAAAAGACAGGTCCTTTATTGGCCTGTCTTTTTAATTAAGGATTCCTTTTGCAGTGGGTAACATTTTGTTTATTCGCTGTTTTTCTATGTCCAAATACAAAACCCTGCTTTAGGCAGGAGTTTTTGTAATGGAATTTTTTTCAAAGCTTAATTGCAGCACACAAAGACATCCGATCTTTCAGAAGTTCCTCCACCGTCAGATAGCTCTTCTCATATCCAAGTGCCTCGCTAAGCTGCATCACATATGGCTTCTGCAGGCGTGCCTTCTTCAGCACTTCTTCCTGGGCAAATACTTCTTTTGCAGTTCCATCTGCCAGCACCTGACCATGGGCCATGATGATAACCCGTTCAAAATTCTCTGCCACAAAGTCCATATCGTGAAGAATAGCTATGACCAGCTTGCCCCGCCCAGAAAGGCTGCGGATAATGCTGCCAATGATCTGCCGCCCTTTCCAGTCCTGGGCAATTGTCGGCTCATCCAGGATCAGTACATCGGTGTCCATAGCAAGTACTGAGGCAATGGCTGTCATCTTCCGCTCATAAAGTTCCAGATCATAGGGATTTTCTTTCTCCTTGCCAGACAGTCCTGTCAGTTCCAACGCCCAGGCTGCCTCTTTCTTCGCCTGTTCCGGATCCATGCCGATATTTAACGGGCCGAACAGGACCTCATCCATAACATTGTACTTGAAGATCTGGTCATCCGGATTCTGGAATACATAACCTACACTTCCTGCCAGCATAGCCACTGTCTTGCCTGAAATGTCCTCACCGTGGAAATAAATGGAACCTGAAACCGGTTTTAACAAACCCTTTAAAAGTTTGACCAGCGTGGTCTTTCCTGCTCCATTCTGGCCGATGATGGCGGTAGGACGCTGATCCAGCTTCATGTTCAGATCCTCTAAAACCGGAATATCTGCCAGATAAGAGAAATCCAGTTTTTCAATCCGGAACTGCTTATCCACAGAAGCAACGTTTTCAGCCTTCCTGCAAGTCCCAGACTGCCCGGACCTTGCGCCTGTTTCAGCGTTCTTTGCCTGTACCTGTCCGGTGCCTGCCGCACTCGCTCCCACTGCTTTTTGCACACCTGCTTCCGCATTCGCATGCTCATATACACCTAGCCGCTTCTCTCTCAGCACTTCAGCCGCCTCTTTCACTGTCACCGGATACGTTCCATCTGCCAGAGTCACCTGTTCTGCTTTACAAATGCGGGTAAATGCCGGCGCCTGGATCCCATAATCGTTTAAATCCGGCATAGAAAATACCTTCTGCGGCGTATCGAATGCAATCTGCTTTCCTTTGTGCAGAAGCAGAATACGGTCACAGTAGGCCGCCAGCTTCTCAATCTTCTGCTCGATCATCAGAATGGTGATACCAGAGCCGGTCAGGGTTTCCACTGCCCTAAATACCTCGTCACTTCCCTCTGGATCCAGCTGAGAAGTAGGCTCATCCAGGATCATCACATCTGGCCGCATAACCAGCACACTGGCAATAGCCACGCGCTGCATCTGGCCGCCTGACAGATCAAATGGATTGCGATCCCGGTACTGCCAGATATCCAGAAGCTTTAAGGCTTCCTCTACCCGTTTTTTCATTTCTTCTGCCGGCACACCCAGATTCTGCATGCCAAATGCCACTTCCTCGTATACGTTATCCTTTGCGCCGGAAAGCTGGTTAAAGGGGTTCTGGAATACCAGTCCCACATGGCCGCACAGCTGTGCCACCGGAGTCTTGCCTGCCTCAATGCCATCTACCGTGACCATTCCGCCGTAAGCTCCTTTATAAAACTGCGGCACCAGCCCCATAATGGCCTGACTTAACGTACTCTTTCCAGCTCCGTTTTCCCCGATGATGCCAATAAACTCTCCCTTTTCCACCGAAAAGTCCAGTCCATCCAACGCCAGTTCCTTCGTGTGGGGATAACGGTATCGCAAATTTTCAACGGTTATCACAGACATCCTACAATCCTCCATACCACAGCCGCCAAAATGCAGACACCTAAAAAGATAGTGATCTCACGGTCTCCTTTATGGCGTGTCCGCTCTGTCAGCCAGGTTTTTTTCTTTCCTGCGCCAAAACCACGCACCTCCAGGGCAATGGCACGCTCTCTGGTATTGATCAGGGAACTCATGACCACAGGGGAGATCAGGGGCAGAAATGCCTTCCCGCGGGTTCTCAAATTTCCTTCTGTCTCCAGTCCGCGGCTGCGCTGGGCATCCATGATAGTATTCATCGTTCCCATCATCTGCGGGATGATCTGGAATACTGAGGTCACAATGTAGCCGAACCGTGGGGAAAATCCCCGTTTTTCCAGCTCATCAACAAATTCAGAGGGCTTTGTGGAAAGCACAAATACTGCAAAAGACAACAGCATATTTAGGATATTCAGACCAATATGAAGAGCATAAAATATGCCTTCCCGGTAAAATTTCAATCCGACGACCTGAAACAGCACATTGACGTTTTTCTGGTTGAACAATCCATGGATCAGAAAAATGGTCAGCAAGATCGTAAAGGAAAAAGCAATCAGCGGAAGGGTCTTTTTTAAAATTTTGCCACTGGCCAGCACAAGAAGGCTGACCGCAATAAACACGCCAAACATCCACAGCCGCCCGGAAATCAGCGGAATACTGATGGCGGCGGCTATGTACATCAATTTGGTGAAGGGATGCACCTTGGTCAGGTAAGTCCCGTTATCTACAAAAAGGCTAATACTTTTCATGTTCTGTTATATTTCCTTTTCTTGATCATTCCAGAGTCTCAATCTCAGAATTTACCTCATACAGAGTAGTCAGTTTATCTGGAAGACCCTTTAAGATAAAGAATACCATGATCAGCGTGATCAGCTTGTCCGGTACATCCACTACGACCTCATCTAATAAAGAACCTAAGAATACCGGCATATTAGCTGCCTGGGTTGCTGCAAATACAGCATCACCCCACACGTTACCAGTAGTGCCGCCCCAGAACAGAACATTCAACGGAGTTGAAATAGCTACAGCCACAAAACCTGCCACACAGGCGGTGATGATAGCCTTCGGGAAGGACTTCATAAAGCCCAGACGTGCCATGATTCCTGCCGCCGCGCCAATACCAAGACTGGTCAGTGCATAAATCAACGTAATATTATCACCTGCGGAAAATCCGTAGATCAGGTTATTAGCTGCTCCGCAGATTGCTCCGATAATGGGACCACCCAGGCATCCACCGATACAGGTTCCAATGGAATCCAGCCACAACGGAAGCTTTAACACGCTGGCAAACAGCTTTCCAAGATAGTTAATACCGATGCAGGCCGGAATCAATACGATCACTGCCACATCAAATTTAGTTTTGAATAAATTCTTCATAACATACATCCTTTCCCATTTGATCGCTCCAGTTTCAGAAGCTGTATTTTTTGCTGCATTACTGTCTTGTTAACGCTGCAAACGCTGTCAAGATCTCATATTCCTCGCCCTGGGCAGTCAATGTCTCACCATCCACGTATCGTCCGATGTTTTCAGCTACATTGCCCTTGCAGGCTGCCACTACATTTAAAATAGATGCTGTCCTCATACCACGTATCCTGCCAACCACAAAAAGTGCCGCAGTTTCCATGTCAG
>ENA-OQED01001029-OQED01001029.1-human-gut-metagenome-genome-assembly--contig:-NODE-1029-length-10660-cov-1.000570_pt1 | contig 10660 bp, 22 predicted proteins | sample MGYA00242790_ERZ504625 | MGnify/ENA primary metagenome ERZ504625 (study PRJEB26092, sample SAMD00036345) | human gut metagenome | host: Homo sapiens | study: EMG produced TPA metagenomics assembly of...
CTGCAATCCAAGCTCAGTCTCGTTAGCAATATTTTCTCTGAAGATATCACCGGTTGAGATGTGATTCAAATTAAATTCCTCTTTGATACGGCTTGAGAATGTTCCTTTTCCTGAACCAGGAGCACCCATGATAAAGATATTCATACTTTTACTCCATAGACTACTTAGTCTTCAAAATATTTTTTATAAGATTTTTGTGTGATCAAACCTTGTACTTGTCGTACGGTCTCAATTGCAACACCGACAACAATGATCATTCCAGTTCCACCAAGAGCCATGCTAGTTGGCATATCAGTCCAGATAAGTGGCATGATATGAGGTAACACCGCAATCAAAGCCAAACAAATTGAACCCAGTACTGTAATTCTTGATAACACCTTATTTACGTAGTTCTTAGTTTCTGTTCCAGGTCTAACACTTGGAATGTAAGCACCAGATTTTCCAAGATTTTCACTAATTTTTTCAGGATTGATCTGCATCTTCGTATAGAAGAATGTAAAGAATAAAATCAACAACACATAGATTACTAATGAATACCATGTTTGTAATCCCAACCAATCCTGCATTGTACGAATGATGTCATTAGTCGGGAAAAAACTTGCAATTTGTAATGGTGCCATCATCAAAGATGAGGCGAAGATTACTGGAATAACACTTGCTGAGTTAACCTTTAGTGGAAGATAATTACTCTCACTACGTTTGCTTAACTGAATTGAACTTGAAGTATATTGAATTGGAATTCGGCGCTCTGCTGTATTGATCAATGTAACAAAAATAATGATCAATAGATAAACCAAAATATATCCTGCAAATAACCAGGCTCCATTTTCAATTGTACTTTCTGCACCAATAAGTGTTGTCCATGCATCTGCAAATTGTTGAGGCATACGACCTACGATACCAGCCATAATTACCATTGAAATACCATTACCAATTCCTTTTATAGAAATTTGGTCACCAATCCATACAAGGAACATACTTCCTGCAGTAAAGATCGTAGCAATGTACATGATCTTAGCCATGGTAACTCCACCTTCGATCAAAGTCGTATAGGTTTGAGAGAATCCATAAACTAAAGAGAATGATTGAACAAAAGCAAATACAACAGCTAAATAGCGAGTGTATTTATCCAATGTCTTTCTTCCCGTTGCCCCATTCTTTGCAAGCTCAGATAAATGAGGCACTACATCCATGCTTAATAACTGAATGATGATAGAAGCTGTAATATATGGTGTAACACCCAACGCAAATATTGAGAACTGCTCCAAGCCACCACCACCAAGCAGATTGATCATTGCGAATAACGAATTATCTTCGATACCCGCAACAAGATCTGCTGTATTTACATCTGGTACTGTAATAGCTGAACCTAATCGGTACACAAGAAAGGCAAATAATGTAAACAAGATACGATTACGAATATCTTTGTTTGTAAATATTGCCTTGCCACGGAATGCCATTTTAGATCTCCTCGGCTGTTCCGCCTGCTTTTTCGATTGCTTCCTTTGCAGATTTAGAGAATTTAACAGCTTGAACTGTTAATTTTTTAGTTAATTCACCATTGCCTAAAACTTTTAATCCACAAAGTTCTTTCTTAACAATTTTTTCTTCAATTAGAAGAGCCATATTAACAGTTGTTCCATCTTCAAAACGGTTTAAAGTTTCAACATTTACAACTGCATATTCTTTACGATTGAAGTTAGTGAATCCACGTTTTGGTAAACGTCTTGCTAATGGTGTCTGTCCACCTTCGAAACCAAGACGAACGCCTCCACCGCTTCTTGCTTTCTGACCTTTCTGTCCACGGCCAGATGTTTTACCATTTCCGCTTCCAGGTCCACGACCTACGCGGTTTCTACTCTTGCGAGCTCGGTACTAGTCATTTCATGTAGTTTCATTAACTTTGTCCTCCTTACCCGCGAATTTCTTCTGGCTTCTTACCACGAAGCGCAGCAACTTCATCTAATGTTCTTAAGTTCTGCAATGCATCAACTGTAGCACGAACAACATTGATCTTAGTACGTGAACCTAAGCATTTAGTCAAGATATCATTGATACCTGCAAGTTCAAGAACTGCACGGGCAGCACCACCTGCGATAACACCAGTACCTTCTGTAGCTGGGCGCATGAATACGCTACCTGCTCCATAGTTACCTACGATATCATGAGGAATTGTTGTCCCCACAATAGGAACTGTAAATACATTTTTCTTAGCATCTTCGATTGCTTTTTTGATTGCATCAGGTACTTCATTTGCTTTACCAGTACCGATACCAACACGCCCTTTACGATCACCAACAACAACTAGAGCTGCAAAGCGGAAACGACGTCCACCTTTAACTACTTTAGTAACACGGTTGATCGCAACAACTTGTTCTTCAAATTCTTTTTGGTCTCTTCTAGGTTTTCTTTCCATTGCCATGATGTGACCTCCTAAAATTCTAAGCCAGCTTCGCGAGCTGCTTCTGCAAGTGCCTTAATACGACCTGTGTAGATATATCCACCACGATCAAATACGACCTTCTTGATATTCTTTTCGCTTGCACGTTTTGCAATTTCTGCACCAACTTTGCTAGCGGCTTCGATGTTTCCACCATTTTCCAATTTCATGTTTACACTAGAAGCACTGACCAATGTGTTTCCAGCAACATCATCAATGATTTGAACTTCGATGTTTGCGTTACTTCTGAATACGCATAGACGTGGGCATTCAGGAGTACCGCTAATTTTTCTACGAACGCGTTTATGACGACGAATACGTTGTTCATTACGTGATACTTTATTAATCATACTCTTACTCCTCTCCCACTACTATTTCTTACCAGCTGTCTTACCTTCCTTACGACGGATGTGTTCACCTTTATAGCGAATACCTTTTCCTTTGTAAGGTTCTGGTTTACGTACAGCACGGATGTTTGCGGCAAATTCACCAACAAGTTGTTTATCAATACCTGCTACTGTAATTTCAGTAGCGCTTGGACATGTTACCTGAAGTCCATCAGCAATTGGCATTTCTACCTGATGAGAATAACCAACATTCATTGTCAATACATTCCCTTTAACTGCTGTACGGAATCCGATACCAACAAGTTCAAGACTCTTTGTAAATCCTTCAGAAACTCCAACTACCATGTTATGTAACAAAGCACGAGTTGTACCATGTAGCTGTTTTGTGTGTTTTTCGTCATTTGGACGTACTACAGTGACTTGATTTTCTTCAACTTTGATTTCCATCAAATCAGAAAATTTACGAGTTAAAGTTCCTTTAGGACCTTTAACAGTCACCTCATTCCCAGCTGCAACTTCAACAGTTACACCAGCAGGAATGGTAATCAGTTTATTCCCGATACGTGACATTACTTATTTTCCTCCTATATTACCAAACGTAAGCAATTACTTCGCCACCTAAGTGGTTTTTCTTTGCATCTCTGTCTGTCATCATACCATTACTTGTAGAGATAATGGCAATTCCAAGTCCGTTCAATACGCGTGGTAGATTATCTACTTTTAGCGTAAACACGAAGTCCTGGTTTAGAAATACGACGAAGACCTGAAATTACTCGTTTGTTGTCTTCAGCATATTTCAAAGTGATCGTTAAAGTTTTCTTAACATCACCTTCAACACTGTAATCTGTGATGAAACCTTCATCTTTTAAAATCTTAGCGATTGCTTGTTTTTCCTTTGATGCAGGCATACTAACAGATTCATGTTTTTGTTGCAAAGCGTTGCGAATTCTTGTAAGCATATCCGCAATTGGATCAGTCATAATCATATTTAATATGCCTCCTTACCAACTAGCCTTCTTAACTCCAGGAATCTGACCTTTATAAGCCAATTCTCTGAAGCAAATACGACATAATTTGTACTTTCTTAGTACTGAATGTGGACGTCCACAACGTTCGCAGCGAGTATACTCACGAACTTTAAATTTCTGAGGACGCTGCTGTTTATTGATCATTGCTTTCTTTGCCATGTTGTTCCTCCTACTTTTTGAAAGGCATGCCCATCTTAGTTAATAGAGCTTTTGCCTCTTCGTTTGTTTTCGCTGACGTTACGATTACTACATCCATACCACGAGAACGATTTACTTTATCGAAATCGATTTCTGGGAAGATGATCTGTTCTTTGATACCTAGTGTATAGTTTCCACGACCATCAAAGCTTGTGTCACTAACACCACGGAAGTCACGAACACGTGGTAAAGAGATATTGAATAATTTGTCTAAGAATTCATACATTTTCTGACGACGTAAAGTAACTTTACATCCAATTGGCATTCCTTCACGAAGTTTGAAGTTAGCGATTGATTTCTTAGCTTTTGTAATAACTGGCTGCTGTCCAGTGATTGCTGCCAATTCTTCAACAGCTTCATCCAATAATTTTGAATTTTGGATCGCATCACCGACACCAATATTAACAACTACTTTTTCAATTGCAGGAACTTCCATAACTGATTTGTAGTTGAATTCTTTCATCATAGCAGGGACTACTTCGTTTTGATATTTATCCTGTAAACGGTTCATTATTTCTTCCCTCCTACTTCTTTACCGCTCTTTTTAAATACGCGGACTTTAACTTTGTTTCCTTCTTTATCTTCTTTAATCTGCATTGAAACACGAGATGCAGCTTTAGCTTTTTCATCATAAAGCATTACATTTGATACGTGAATCTTAGCTTCCTTTTCAATGATTCCACCATCTGGATTAGCCTGTGTTGGTTTCAAATGTTTTTTAACCATGTTTACGCCTTCAACGATGACTTTATCTTCTTTTGGGAAAGCCTGTTTTACTTCACCGATTGTGCCTTTGTAAGCACCAGTAATGACTTTAACTTTATCACCTTTTTTAATTCTCACTTGGCACACCTCCTATAGTACTTCTGGAGCCAAAGAACAGATCTTCAAGAAATCCTTGTCACGTAATTCACGAGCAACTGGCCCGAAAATACGAGTTCCCTTTGGCGTATTATCATCTTTGATAATTACACAAGCGTTATCATCGAAACGGATATATGAACCATTTTCACGACGTACACCACGTTTAGTACGAACGATAACAGCTTTAACTACATCACCTTTTTTTAACGGATCCACCAGGAGTAGCCTGTTTTACAGTACATACAACGACATCACCGATATTTGAAAATTTTCTAACGCTACCACCTAAACAACGGATAACTAAAACTTCTTTAGCTCCTGTATTGTCGGCGACACGCATTCTACTTTCATTTTGAATCATTGTTTCGCCCTCCTAGTCTCTTATACACGCGCTTTTTCAACGATTTCAACAAGACGGAAACGTTTTGTAGCTGATAATGGACGAGTTTCCATGATAACTACGCGATCTCCAACATGTGCTTCGTTATTTTCATCATGCGCTTTGAATTTCTTAGAATATTTAACACGTTTTCCATACAATGGATGTGTTTTCTTAGTTTCAATCAACTACTGTGATAGTTTTATCCATAGCATCGCTAGTTACAACACCACGATATACTTTACGAGCATTTCTTTCCATCGATTGGTCCTCCCTAATCCTGTTGAGCAGCGTTTTCACGTTCAGTCAACACTGTCTTAATACGAGCAATCGTTTTCTTGACAGCTTTTAAACGAGCTGTGTTTTCCAACTGTCCAGTTGCCTGCTGAAAACGGAGATTGAAAAGTTCATCTTTTAGAGTATCGATTTCTTGAAGAAGCTCTTCATTTGTTTTTCACGAATTTCTTTAGCTAACATTATTCAACTTCTCCTTTTCTAGCAAAGAGTTTTACAGGAAGTTTGTGAGATGCAAGACGTAATGCTTCACGAGCAACTTCTTCGCTAACTCCACCAACTTCAAACATAACTCGACCAGGTTTTACAACTGCAACCCAACCTTCTGGAGCACCTTTACCTGAACCCATACGTACTTCAAGAGGTTTTTTAGTTCTAGCCATATGAGGGAAAATACGAATCCATACTTTACCTCCACGTTTCATATAACGTGTCATGGCAATACGGGCAGCTTCGATCTGACGGTTAGATACATAGTTACCACTTTCGGCAACCAATCCAAATTCACCAAAGTCAATAGTACGTCCAGCCTTGCTACGACCTCGTAGCTTAGACGATGAGGACGTCTATACTTTGTACGCTTAGGCATTAACATCAGTGTTACCTCCTTTTTCTACAGGAGCTTCTGCATTCTGTGCAGGTGCTGCTTGTCTAGGGTTACGAGCAGGACGACGACGTCCTTTACCCTTACGCATTGGGCGTTGTTTTGGAGCTTCAGGTTCTTTAACCATTTCACCAGGCAATACTTCTCCACGACAGATCCAAACTTTAACACCTAAACGACCATAAGTTGTAGATGCTTCTTCCCAAGCGTAGTCAATATCACTACGAAGTGTATGCAAAGGAACAACGCCTTCACTATATCCTTCAGTACGAGCCATATCAGCTCCACCTAAACGACCAGAAACTGCAGTTTTGATACCTTTAGCCCCAGCACGCATAGTGTTCTGAATTGCTTTTTTCTGAGTAGCACGGAAACTCTTACGAGCTTCAAGTTCATTTGCAATCCAACGAGCTACTAAACGAGCATCTAAGTTTGGATTAGCAACTTCTACTACATTGATCTGTACATTTTTGGCACTCGCCATTTTTTCGATTTTCTTTTTCAATCCTTCGATTGATTTTCCATCCTGACCAATTACAACACCAGGATGAGCTGTACGGATAATTACAGTCATACGACCTTTTGTTACGCTCGATTTCGATACGAGAGATCTGAGGATCTGCTTTTCGTTTGTCCTGCGCTTCATTTGACAATTTAGCATAGTAGCTTTCGATGAATTCACGGATCTTAACATCTTCCATCAATAAAGTTCCGAATTCTTTATCGTCAGCGTACCATCTTGACTGCCAGTCACGAATGACACCTACGCGCATCCCGATTGGGCTTACTTTCTGTCCCATAGCTTACCTCCTACTCCTTTTCAGCCACTACAACTGTAATGTGGCTTGTACGTTTGTTAATTGGGCTTGCACTACCTTTTGCACGAGGCATGTAGCGTTTCATAGTGATACCTTCATCAGCCCAGCAAGCTTTAACATAAAGTTTGCTTTCGTCTAAATCATTGTTATTTACTGCGTTGCTAACTGCGCTTTTCAACACTTTACCTACAAGGTAACCGCCTTTGTTAGGTGTGAATTTACAAATTGCAGCTGCTTCTTCTACGTCTTTTCCACGGATCAAGTTCAAGACAAGTCTTGCTTTACGAGGCTGAATACGTAGAGTTTTCGCTGTTGCTTTTACTTCCATTTCTTCTCCTCCTACTATCTCTTAGATTTCTTGTCATCAGAAGCATGACCAGTGTATTTACGAGTTGGAACAAATTCACCTAATTTATGTCCAACCATGTCTTCTGTTACATAAACTGGAACGTGTTCTTTTCCGTTATAAACGGCAAATGTATGTTCAACAAAGTTAGGGAAAATAGTTGAACGACGGCTCCAAGTTTTGATGACTTCTTTTTTGTTGTTAGCATTTAATGCTTCGACCTTTTTCATCAGATGTTCATCACAGAAAGGTCCTTTTTTCAAACTACGACTCATGTTCTTTCCTCCTTTTCCTATTTACCGTTACGACGGCGCACGATCAATTTAGTGCTGGCTTTCTTAGTACGACGTGTCTTAACACCCAGAGCTTTTTTACCCCAAGGAGTCATTGGAGATTTACGTCCGATTGGTGTACGTCCTTCACCACCACCATGAGGGTGATCATTAGGGTTCATAACAGAACCACGAACTGTTGGACGGATACCTTTCCAACGGTTACGACCTGCTTTACCAATATTTACCAATGAGTATCTTCATTACCAACGATACCTACTGTAGCACGGCAGTTACCTAATACCTTACGAACTTCACCAGAAGTTAAACGTAAAGTTACATATTTTTCTTCAATACCTAGGATCTGAGCAGAACATCCAGCACTACGTGCAAGCTGTCCACCTTTACCAGGTTTTAATTCTACGTTGTGAATGAATGTACCTTCAGGGATGTTACGAAGTTCCATTGCATTACCAACTTTGATATCAACTTCAGCACCAGAAATAACAGTCATTCCAACTTTTAGATCTTTAGGTGCGATGATGTATCGTTTTTCACCATCTGCATAATTCAACAATGCAATGTTTGCAGAACGGTTTGGATCGTATTCGATCGTAGCTACTTTAGCTGGGATACCATCTTTATTTCGTTTGAAATCGATGATACGGTAAGTTCTTTTATGTCCAGAACCTTGATGACGTGTTGTAATACGTCCTGTGTTGTTACGACCACCTTTTGATTTAAGTGGAGCTAACAAGCTTTTTTCTGGCTTAGAAGTTGTAATTTCTTCATAAGTCAAAGATGTCATTCCACGACGTCCAGGTGTCGTTGGTTTATACGTTTTAATTGGCATAAACTTTCTTTATCCTCCTTATCGCAATATTTATTCAGGAAATAGCGTCTTCTCCCTGATTATTCAGCTTCACCAAACAAATCGATTGTTGAACCTTCAGCCAACTTAACGATTGCTTTATGAACTGCGTGTGTTTTACCTGTGTATCTTCCAACACGTTTTGTTCTTGGCTTTACATTTAGCATGTTAACTTTTTCAACTTTAACATTCCAAATAGCTTCAACTGCCTGACGAACTTCAAATTTTTGTTAGTTTCCTTTTGCTACTTCAAAAGTGATCTTGTTGTCATCAGCCATCAACTTCATACTTTTTTCAGTAATGATAGGGCGAATGATTACATCTCTAAAGTCTTTCATTATGCCAAGGCCTCCTCAACTTCTTTAACGGCTGCACTAGTCATAACGATTGCATTTGCATTTACTAGATCAAATACGTTGATTCCTGTAGAAGTTAACATCATAACTCCTGGAATATTACGTGCTGACAAGTAAGCATTTGTAGCTTCTTCGTTTTCAGCTACAACGAACAATGTTTTCTTAGGCGCCTTGATTGCTTCCATGATTGAAACAAATGTTTTTGTTTTTGGTTCAGAAATTTCGAACTTTATCTAGTACGCTTAAAAGCTTGAGCAGCAAGTTTTTCACTTAATGCTGATTTAACTGCCAAAGCGACGAACTTTTTATTAATTGTGTATTTGTAGCTGCGTGGTGTAGCACCAAATACTGTTCCACCACCTCTGAACTGAGTGGCACGGATTGAACCCTGACGAGCACGTCCAGTTCCTTTCTGACGGTAAGGTTTACGTCCACCACCAGAAACTTCGCTGCGTCCTTTTGTGTCAGCTGTTCCCTGACGACGACTTGCCTGCTGCATTACCAATGCATCAAACAAGCTCTGCTGATTTGGTTCAATTCCAAATACGGCATCGTTAAGTTCCATTGAACCAACGACAGCACCAGTTTGGTTAATAACGTCGATTGTAGCCATTATTCTTGAACCTCCTTAGTAGCACTGTAGTCAATTAAAGTTACTGGTTCTTTGTCACCCTTAGAAGTCTTAGCAGTGCGAACCATTACTAATCCTTTTTTAGGTCCAGGAACATTTCCTTTAATTAACAAGTAGTTATTTTCCTTATCAACTTTGATAACTGTCAAGTTAGGGTTAGTTGTTGTATAACCACCTTCCTGACCAGCCATGATAGTGCCCTTCATGATACGTCCCTGACGTGAAGTGATACCGTTTGTAGCCAATGAACCGATGTGTCTAATGTTCTTAGAACCACCGTGTGATTTTGGCCCCTGGTGAGCATTGTTACGAACGATAGTACCGTTGTAACCTTTACCCTTGCTAGTTCCAATAACGTCAACTGTTTCACCAGCTGCGAAGATTGTTACGTCAATTAAATCACCAACGTTAACATCCATATCGCAGTCACGTACTTCTTTGATAAAGCGTTTTGGACTAGTGTTTGCTTTTTTGCAGTGTCCGATGTTTGCTTTTGTAGTACGTTTTTCTTTGATTTCTTCAAATCCTAACTGAACTGCATCATATCCATCACTCTGTGCTGTTTTCTTCTGTAAAACAACGTTTGGAGTTGCTTCAACTACAGTTACCGGGATCAAGACACCATCTTCTGTGAAGACCTGTGTCATTCCTAATTTTCTTCCTAAAAGTCCTTTCATCTCAAGACACCTCCATTAAAGTTTAATTTCGATGTCCACACCACTTGGAAGTTCCAATCTCTGTAATGAATCGATTGTTTCCTTAGTAGGTGCAACGATCTCAATTAAACGTTTGTGTGTACGCATTTCGAATTGTTCACGTGAATCTTTGTATTTGTGAACAGCACGAAGAATTGTTACAACCTGTTTTTCCGTTGGTAACGGTACGGGACCAACAACTTTTTTAGCTCCGTGTTTAGTTGCAGCTTCGACGATTTTTTTAGCACTATCATCCAAGATGCGATGTTCATACGCTTTTAAGCGAATTCTCATAGTATTTTTTGCCATGTTTTACTCCTTTCGTTTATTCTAGATAAACATGCTCCATACGAATTACCTGACTCCACCCATGACAACGCTTTTCAGTGGGTCAGCAACCTCGCACTTCCTCGCAATGCCCATAGATGTTTACCAATAAAATAAAAAGAGCATGCAAGTACCTATTTTTAAAAGATTTTTAAGTAATGTCAAACACTTAAATTCAACCCTTTTTCAT
>ENA-OQED01001031-OQED01001031.1-human-gut-metagenome-genome-assembly--contig:-NODE-1031-length-10648-cov-1.121947_pt1 | contig 10648 bp, 11 predicted proteins | sample MGYA00242790_ERZ504625 | MGnify/ENA primary metagenome ERZ504625 (study PRJEB26092, sample SAMD00036345) | human gut metagenome | host: Homo sapiens | study: EMG produced TPA metagenomics assembly of...
AGCCTGGACAACAAACTGACCAGTCTGTGCAATGCCGCCGTCCATATCGTCACCGAACTGACCGGAAAAGAACCGGATTCCGTCCCAGTCCGCACCGAATTTAGTGCCGACCTCGTAGAACGGGAAAGTTTCAGGAGGTGAGAAAAGGGCTTGTCGCGTATGCGACAAGCCCTTTTTGAGTACTAAGTTTGCAGTTTGTAGTTTTTAGTGAACTCTGTACTACAAACTATCTTTACCGGAAATACTCTGGATATTCTTTTTTCAATACTTCTACGTCGCCCATGACCTTATTGATGTGTTCGGTCATGATGCGTTGCGCCATTTCGGTATTGCCGGCAAAGATGGCTCCGACAATGCCTTTATGCTGTTCATAAAGAAGGTTCATCTGCTCAGCGGCATCGCTGACGTTGAGGACGCGGGCCCGAGCATAATCCAGGTTTGATTCCTGGACGATCTGCCAGATATGGGGCTTGCCGCAACCTTCATAGAGCAGGGAGTGCAACGTATTGTCACTCTTGAAAAAGTTTTCTGCATCTTTCGAGGTAATGAATTTCCCCTGCTCGAAAATGCAAAATTCTAGTTTCGTCCGCCACGGATCCGGAAAAGCCTGACAGGCCAATTCTATAATGGCCCGTTCCAAGGTAACCCGGAAAAAGCGGAACTCTGCCAGCTGTTCCGTGTGAATCTTGGATACGAAGGTCCCGCGCTGCGGTAAAATCTCGAGCAGTCCCTTTTGTGACAAACGGATAAAGGCTTCCCGTACCGGCGTCCGGCTGACATTCAGTATGCCTGACAACTCTTGTTCCGACATAGCCGTACCCGGCGGAAGCTTTAAAGACATAATATTTTCGTACAACACGCGATAAGCATATTCCCGCACCGTTTCATTCGGTGCTTTTTCAAATAATTCTAAATTTTCCATAACCACTCCATCATTCTGAAAATCAATGCCTGCTTTTCTCAATTTCATCTTATCACAAAACGGGCACAAATTGTATATTTCCAGAAGAAAAAAAGAACCCTTTCCGGCATCGGTAAATTAATTTATTTTAATTTACATACTTTTAAACGGCTTAATTACCGTATTTTTCTTTTATAACATCACGTCATTTAAACAGATTGTGTGAACGTGTAAATTCTCTAAAAGGTATTGACCTTAAAAAAACATATTTATTTCATTAATGAAACTACGCACTACAAATTATAAAGAAACGGGACTGGTGCATGATGACATAGGCCTTCATGCGCCAGTCCCGTTTTTAAAGCAACCTCTCAGACCGCCTTCGGCGGCCAGCTCTCCTATGAGGAGAGCCTTTCATCAAACGTCAAACATCATACATCAAATTTTTACTTCCGGGCAGCCTGGACGGCAGCGATGAATTTTTTTGGCCGTAGTCGTGATTTCATCGGCCGTCTTGCCGCCGCCTGTGAGGGCACCGCCGGCACCGACGGCGACGCAGCCGGCTTTGATCCAGTCACCGGCGTTTTCTACATTGACACCACCTGTCGGCATGAGCGGAGCCTGCGGCAGGGGACCATGGATGGCCTTGATGGCTTTCATGCCCAGGATTTCCCCAGGGAAGATCTTGACGACGTCAGCGCCGTATTCCAGGGCCGTAATGACGCCGTTGAGGGTCGTCGTCCCCGGCATGACGGCGACGCGGTAGCGGTTGCAGAGCTTGATCGTTTCCACGTCCAGTGCCGGCGACACGATGAACTGGGCACCGGCGAGGATAGCAATGCGGGCCGTAATAGCATCGAGGACCGTGCCAGCACCGATGATAACATCCGGATTGTCGGCGTACTTCTTGGAAAGGGCTTCGATGACTTCATGAGCCCGCGGCGTCGTGAAAGCCAGTTCAATGGCCGTGACACCGCCTTTAATGCAGGCTTCGGACATCATCATCGCTTCTTCCGGGCTGTTGCCGCGGACGACGGCAACGACACCGATTTCCTGAATTTTCTTAACAACATCTAATTTATCCATTACTTTATCTCCTTTTGGTTCATAAAATAATCGCAGGCCGCAGCGTAGGGGCGCCACGTGGGGCGCCCGTTCCACATTTATTGGCCATGTCCTATTCACGGTTAATGGGGTTGTTTTGCACCAATCATACGGATTGATGCAGGTGTCATTAACGCAGGTCGCAAGCCACAGCGGTCCTATAGGACCGCACGTAGGGGCCGTCCCAAAGGGCGGCCCGCTTGTGGGAATCCCACAACCAACATCATGCGTTCTGTTGGAATACCGCCAGTTGTTCCCGCGTCGGCAATCCTTCGTTATCACCGGCGACCTGGATGGCCATGGCCCCGATGGCAGCACCCCGGCGGGCAGCATCTTCCAGCCCCAGGCCATCGAGGATGGCACTGGTGAAACCGACGGCAAAGCCGTCACCGGCACCGACCGTATCGACGATGTGGTCGACGTGATAGCTCGGCACATAGTATTCCTGGTCATCCGCCGTGCGAATATAGGTTCCATGACTGCCGCCCATTTTGATGACGACGGTCTGGACACCGCGCTGCAAGTAGTAACCGGCAATGTCCTTTTCATGATCCATCCCCGTCAGGATCCGGCCTTCATTGAGGCCGGGCATGACGATGTCAGCATACTGGGCGGCGTCATTGATGACGCGGGCCATGATTTCCTGGGATTTCCAGAGCATGGGCCGCAGGTTCGGGTCAAAGGAAATACGCACGCCCTTGCCATGGGCCCGCATCATCAACGTATAAATCGTTTCTCGGCACGATTCCGACAAGGCCAGGGGAATCCCCGTGACATGCAGGTGGTCGACGCCGGTCCAGTCAATACCGGCGAGGTCGGCCGGCTGAAAGTGGGAAAAGGCCGTATGCTTGCGGATATTAGCGACCGTCGGGTCCCCTTCTCGGACTTTTTCCTTCATCTGGAAACCTGTCATGTGGTCATCATCAGTCCAGACGTAGTCGTCGTGGACGCCATTGGCCTTAAGGAAGTTGCAGATACACTTCCCGAAGGGATCGACGCCGACCTTGGAAATATACGACACATCATTGCCCAGCCGGGCCATGCCGACGGCGTAATTCAGTTCCGCCCCGCAGACATGGCGGGAAAAATGTTCCACTTCTTCCAGCGGCCCCATTTCTTCAGCAATCAGCAAGCCCATGGCTTCACCGATAGTAAGCACTTTACTCATGGTTTTCCTCCAATTGTGCCTTTATTTTGTCAATCATGTCTTCATAGGCGGCATCCGTCAAATAGACGCGGTCCGGATTCATGGCAAAGGTACTGTTCCATTCAAAATCATCTTTGTATTTCGGCACTAAGTGAACGTGGAGATGATGCCCCGTATCGGCATAGGAACCATAGTTTACCTTATCCGGATGGAATGCCTGATGGATGGCTTTCGCCGCCTTGGCAACGTCGGCAAAAAAGGCATTGCGTTCTTCATCGCTCAAGTCCGTCATTTCACTGACATGGTCTTTATAGGCGACGATACAGCGGCCGGGATGACTCTGTTCTTTGAACAGGACCAGCATACTGACCGATAAGTCGCAGATGTAAATGCCGAATTTAGCAAGCGGTTCGCCTTTTACGCAGTAACCGCAGTTCTTATCTTTCATGACAAAGCCTCCTTATTCAATCGTGCCGTGTTCCCATTTACCATGGTTCAGATCATCGGCAATCTTCTTGAATTTGTCGTCTGTCAAGCCATAGAAGAAGTAGAGGATGATAGCAGCAATGCCGAGGGCAACGCCCGGATACAAGGTCATAGCTGCTTTAATCCCCATCAATGTCATTTCACTCTGAACGGCATTGGCGACGTAACCTGTCAGTACCAGGATGCCCGAACTTACGACAGCAGCCAGGGCCTGGGCGATTTTTCGGGAGAAGTTGAAAGCCGCATAGGTAATCCCTTCTTTGCGGATGCCGTTGTGCCATTCGCTGTAGTCGATGACGTCGGAAACGAAAGCCCAGGTAACGCCGTTCGGAATAGCCAGGGCTACGTAGCCGATGGTGACCAATACGATAAAGGTATAAATATTAGTCGGGATGACGAAGTTCAAGAGGTCAGCTGCACAGCCGATGAGCAAGCCGCCGATGGCCGTCTTTTTCTTGCCGAACATCTTGACCAGTTTCGGGATGAGCAGGATACCTACGACGGAGCAGCCCATCATGATGCCGTTTACAATCGGCTGCAAGCCCATATGTCCTAAGTTATACTGGCAGAAGAAAATCATCATCTGGTTATTCGTGTTCATAGCCGAGATGGTAAACAAAGTCATCAAAATAATGCATAAAAGCGGTTTGTTAGTAAACACGAGTTTAATATAATCCGAGAATTTTGCTTTCTGTTCATTCTGGGTATTGCGCTTGACCGGAACGTGTTCATGGCAGTTGAAATAGCAGATGGCAAAGCCGATGACGCCGATGATAGACATGACGATAGACGCAGCAAAGAAGCCTTCATGAGGCGATGCGAACATGAGGACGACCGGTACGAAGGCCATGCCGGTAATGAGCTGGGCCCCGATAGAACCGGCCTGACGAGTCGTCGCCATCTGACTTCGTTCTTCGACATCGCGGGTCATGACGCTGGCCAGGGACGAATACGGAATGTTAGTAAACGAGTAAACGAGGCCCCAGCCATATAGGCACCATAGGCAAAGAGAATCTTACCCGTCGGTGACAAGTCCGGCATGGTAAAGGTAATGACCGTCAAAATGGCCAGGATGACAGCCGAAGCATCATGACCGGGCGGAACTTGCCGCGGGGCCCGATATTCTTCCGGCCGTCGATGACGGAACCGGCGATAGGATCCATGAAAGCATCGAGATTTTCGTAAAGGCGAAGATGCCGGCTACGGCGGCTGCCGGAATGGTGCAGACGTCGATCCAGTATTTCGTCAAATATGCCTGGCCTAAGTCGAACATGAAACCGTTGCCAAAGTCACCGAAACCATAACAGATTTTTTCACGCCATGATAATTTCACATGGCCTTCCTTAGAAGCTGCCGTTTCAGTCGTTACGCTCTTGTTCGGCAACGTCCCTTCTTGTGTGCTCATTGCACTCCCTCCTTATAAAGTAACTCCGTTTTTAAATATAGCCAGTTCGTGCTTGTCCAAGGCTTCCGATTTCGCATGGACACGACCTGACGCTACGTCAAGGATATATTGGAAAAGGCGGTCCGCTGCGGCTTCCCGCGATTCCCCTTCAGCAATGGTCCCGGCATTGAAATCGATCCAGTTCCGTTTGAAACCGGCCAGGTGACTATTGCTGGAAATCTTAATCGTCGGTACGGGGCAGGCAAAAGGCGTCCCCCGGCCCGTTGTAAACAGTACCATATGGGCTCCGGCAGCGGCCAGTGCATTGGAGGCCACTAAATCATTGCCTGGAGCCTGCAACAAGTTTAGGCCTTTCTTCGTCGCCCTGTCGCCATAGGCCAGGACGTCTTCGACGAGCGCCCGGCCGCCTTTCTGGACACAGCCCAGGGACTTGTCTTCCAATGTCGTGATGCCGCCGGCCTTGTTGCCTGGCGATGGATTTTCATTGATCTTTTCGCCATAACTCATAAAATACTCTTTGAAATGGTTGATGAGGTCGACGGTCTTGTCGAAGACTTCCCGATTGCGAGCCCGGTTCATGAGCAGCGTTTCGGCGCCGAACATTTCCGGCACTTCCGTCAGAATTGACGTACCGCCGACTGCGATGAGGCGGTTGGAAATCTCCCCGACCAGGGGATTGGCTGTAATGCCCGAAAAACCATCGGAGCCGCCGCATTTCAAACCGATAGTCAGCAGCGATGCATCGCAGGGCTGGCGATGGAACTGAGCCGCGTAATGGCAGAGGTCTTTGACGATAGCCGTGCCGGCTTCAATTTCATCTTCCACGTCCTGGGCAGACCAGGAATTTGACGCGGTCCGGATCATAGTCGCCGATGACTTCTTTCATCAGGCTGACCTGATTGTTTTCACAGCCCAGGCTCAGGACCAGGACGGCACCGGCGTTGGGATTGTGAATCAGCCCACTTAGTATCTTTTGTGTATGGACCTGGTCATCGCCTAACTGCGAGCAACCGTGGGGATGGCTATAGGCATAGATACCGTCGATGTTCTCCGTTTTATAAGCCTGGGACGCCGTTTCAATGGCTCTGGCAATATTGTTGACACAGCCGACGGTCGGGATGATCCAGACTTCATTGCGGATGCCGGCACTGCCATCGCTCCGTTTATAGCCCTGGAATTCGTATTTTTTTTCACTTTTCCTGAGAGAACGATCAGCTTTTTCCGGTTCATAGGTATAGTGAAGTAAATCACCGAGTTTACTTTGGACGTTCTGCGTATGGACCCAGGCACCAACGGGGGATATCAGCTTTAGCCGTCCCGATGGGAAAGCCGTATTTGATGACGTCTTCGCCTTTGGCAATCGGCTGCAGGGCCACTTTATGCCCTGCCGGGATGTCCTGGCAGACCGTAAAAGTCTTGCCGCCAGCTGTGACGACGCTGCCTTTGGCAACGGCGTCGACAGCTACGGCGACATTATCATGAGAGTTGATTTGGAATACGTTCATCGTTTACTCCTTTGTCAATTCGGCAATGTGAGCTTTGACACCGATTTCAGCCATGCGGTCCAGATGAGCCGTAACGGCATCGGCAAAGCCGTCGATAGCCGACAGGTCTTCGCCCCACCAATCACTGCGTGCCATGATGGCCTTGACGTAATCAGCCGTCGTTTTACCGGCCTGTTCTTTGACAAAGGCCAGTTTATCTTCATCATCGTGGATTTCATAAGTATTGCCCGGCCGTGACCCGATAAGACAATGTTCACCAGCCTGGGTCGTCCGATAGAAAGCCAGGAAAGCGGCAAAGGAATAGGTCAGCCATTTCGGAAGTTTCCCCGTCGCTGCCAGACTGTCTTTAAAGGTCGGCAGGATGCGGGCTTTCCACTTGGAAATGGAATTCAGGGAAATCGAGAGCAATGCGTGTTTGACAAAAGGATTTTCAAAGCGTTCATAAACGGCCTTGGCAAAGGCAACGGCCTTTTCTTCCGGCAAATGGACGGTCGGAACGATTTCATCGAAGACGGTCTGGTCCAGGGACTTGCGGATGACTGGGTCTTCCATGCACTGGCCGACATAATCGAGACCGGCCAGATAAGCACCGAGGACCATAGACGTATGAGCCCCGTTGAGGATGCGCACTTTTTGTTCTTTAAAGGCCTGGATATGGTCCGTGAATTCAACATGGAATTTACTTGAGTTTAACGGCAGCCGTAAAGCCAGCGCCGGGTCGCCGATAACCCATAAGGAGAAAGGTTCGGCCTGGTCGAGCAGGCTGTCTTCATAGCCCAGTTCGTCCTGCAGAGCCGCGATGGAATCAGCCGGATAGCCGACGACGATGCGGTCGACCAAGGTATCCGTGAACTGGCAGTGCTGGTCGAGCCATGACTGGAAAGACGCTTCCAGTTTCCACAGGGATACATATTTGTTTACACAGCCCCGAAGGAGTTTACCGTTGTTGTCATTCAATTCCGTCGGCAGCATGGTCAGGCCCTTATCGGCAGCGCCTTTATAGAAGGTATAGCGTTCATAGAGGAACTTCGTCAGCTTTGCCGGGAAGGTCGTCGGCGGGCATTCTGTGAAGGCGTCTTTTCGTCAAAAGTGATGCCTGCTTCTGTCGTATTGGAAACGACGAATTCCAGCGAATCTTCATGAGCCAGAGCCATGAAAGCATCGTATTCATCGCGGGCGCTGATAACCGTCTTAACAGAAGTGACGACGCGGTTTTCTTTATAGACTTTGCCGTCCTGCTGGCCGCGCAGGCAGACCGTGTAAACGTCATTCTGCTTAGCGAAGCGGTCCGTCTTGCCCGAACGGGGCATGATGACAGCGACGCTGCCGTCAAAGCCGTTTTCTTCATTTGCTACATCGACGGCGTAGTCGACGAAGGCACGCAGGAAGTTGCCTTCACCGAACTGCAGGATACGCACGGGATGCTGGGCTTTTTGATAGAGTTCACTTACGTTTTTCATCGTTTACCCCTCCGTTTACATTTGGAACTGGAAGTAGTTGGCTGCATTGTTGAAGCAAATATCTTCGACGAGCTGACGCAGTGCTTCGTCGTCGTTCGGATATTCGCCGTTTTCAACAAGATTGCCGATCCAGTTGCAGAGGATACGGCGGTAATATTCGTGACGGGCGTAGGAGAGGAACGAGCGGGAGTCTGTCAGCATGCCGAGGATATTGCCGAAGACCGAGAGGTTAGCGATGCTCGTCATCTGGTCGATCATGCCCTGTTTCGTATCGTTGAACCACCAGGCAGCACCCTGCTGAATCTTGCCGCGGGCTTCCGGTCCCTGGAAAGCACCGATGATGGTGCCAATCATGGCGTTATCGTTCGGCGTCCCGGAATAGAGAATCGTCTTCGGCAGGATATGGAGTTCATTGAGATGATCCAGGAAGGCGATGAGGCCTTTGCAGCAATTCCCTTCGGCAACACTGTCAAAGCCCGTATCCGGTCCTAACTTGCGGAACATTTCCGAATTGAGGTCGCGCAGGGTAGCGAAGTGGAGCTGCATGACCCAGCCGCGTTTGTAATATTCACCAGCCAGGTAGGTGAGGACAGCCGTCTTATAGGCTTCCGTTTCTTCTTTACTGATGCTTTCGCCTTTCAAGGCTTTGGCAATGATAGCATCGACAGTCGCTTCATCGGCTTCGCGGCAGAAAACATATTCCAGTGCATGGTCTGTAGCGCGGCAGCCCATTTCTTCAAAGAAGGCGATGCGCTTGTCCATGGCTTTGCGGATATCGGCAAAAGTCTTGATTTCAACGCCGGCAGCCTGACCGAGGCGGGCCATGTAATCAGCATAACCGGCTTTGTCGACGTTCATCAGCTTGTCCGGACGCATAGCCGGATAGACTTTGGCACTGCACGTATTTTCATCCTTCAATTTCTGGTGCCATTTCAGGTCGTCTGCCGGGTCGTCTGTCGTGCAGATGACTTTGACGTTGGACTGTTTAATCAAGCCCTGGACGCCATATCTTTTTCCTGCAACTTGGCGTTGCAGCGATTGAAGATATCTTCAGCATTCTTTTCGCTCAACGGTTCGGTAATGCCGAAATAGCGCTGCAATTCCAAATGACTCCAATGATAGAGCGGATTGCCAATAGCTCTTGGAAGAGCTTTCGCATATTCGACGAATTTTTCCAGGTCTGTCGATTCTGTACCGGTAACTTTTTCTTCCGGTGTCCCATTGGAACGGATGAGGCGCCATTTATAATGGTCACCGCCGAGCCATACTTCAGGTAATGCTGCGGAAGTGGTGATCTTCTGCGATTTCCTGCGGGGAAATATGGCAATGGTAGTCAATAATCGGCATATGTTCTGCATAGTCGTGGAATAAATGCTTGGCTGTCGCCGTATCCAATAAGAAGTCTTTGTCCATGAATTGTTTCATTTTGTCCGTCTCCTCCTAAATATAAGGCCGTTATATCATCGGTCATTCTCAACTTTTATTGTAAGCTCTTACACTTATCTTTACCGAAAGAATACCATGTCATGCTTCAAGTGTCAACACGATATGATTTTTATGTATTAATTTTGAAAAATTAGCCGTTTTTCATGCTTTTAGCTCATAAATATGAATTAAAAATTTACCTTCCTATTCCTTTCGTGCCTAGATATTGCTATTTTTCCATTCCAAATGGTTAAGCGCTTACATTTAAATCGTGGCGATTTCTCATTTATCCAGAAAAAAAGTATGCTATAATGTAAGCAACACAGATTTTTTACACAAAGAGGAACGATTGCTATGAACATCACCATTTACGACATCGCCCAGAAGTGCAATGTATCCATTGCCACCGTCTCTCGCGTCCTCAACGGCAGCACACGGGTCAGCGAAAAGACACGGGCAAAAGTCCTTCAAGTTATGAAGGAAATGGGTTACAAGCCCAATCCCTTCGCCCGGGGCTTAGGCCTCGATTCCATGAAAATCGTCGGCGTCATTTGCACCGATGTGGCCGATATTTTCTATGCCCATGCCGTATCCTTGCTGGAAGACGGCCTGCGGAAACACCATTTCGATGTCATGCTTTCCAATACAGGCAGCGATACGGGCCATAACGGGAAATACATCTCTGACATGGCCGATAAACACGTCGATGCCATCATCACTATTGGCACGCCTTTTTCATCTGAAACCGACGTCCGTCTCCTCTGCGACACGGCCCGGCAGATTCCCGTCATCACCATCAACAGCGACTACCATCAGCCAACATGTACAGCGTCGTCTGTAACGAAAAAGAAGGCATGAAAATGATCGTTACTGCCTTGGCTGCCAAAAACTGCCACGACATCCTCTATATCTACGACTCCCTCACCTACAGCGGCCGCCATAAGCTCGACGGTTTCCGGCAGGGAATCCGGGATTTGAACTTAACGGAAAAGCCGGAACTCATCCAGCAAATACCACGTACCCTGGATGACACAGAAGTGCTCATCGACCGCTTGGTCGCAGACGGCATCTCATTCGATGCCATCGTCACCTCAGAAGATATCTTCGCCATCGGTGCCCAACGGGCCGCTTTGCGCCACGGCAAAACCATCCCGGTCATCGGCTGCAATAACTCCATCCTGGCCCAATGCGCCACGCCGACCATTACCAGCCTGG
>ENA-OQED01001032-OQED01001032.1-human-gut-metagenome-genome-assembly--contig:-NODE-1032-length-10644-cov-0.958829_pt1 | contig 10644 bp, 12 predicted proteins | sample MGYA00242790_ERZ504625 | MGnify/ENA primary metagenome ERZ504625 (study PRJEB26092, sample SAMD00036345) | human gut metagenome | host: Homo sapiens | study: EMG produced TPA metagenomics assembly of...
TGCCGATACTGTTTCGCAGAAGAAGGAGAATACAAGGGAAGGACGTGCATTAATGAGTGCTGAAGTTGGTAAGAAAGCATTAGATTTTCTTGTAGAGAATTCAGGAAACCGTAGAAATCTGGAAGTTGATTTCTTTGGTGGAGAGCCTTTGATGAACTTTGATGTAGTGAAAGAGATCGTTGCATATGGACGTTCTTTGGAAGAAACACATGATAAGAAGTTCCGTTTTACATTGACAACAAATGGTGTATTACTAAACGATGATATCATGGAGTTTGCCAATAAAGAGATGGATAACGTTGTATTAAGTGTGGATGGAAGAAAAGAAGTTCACGATTACATGAGACCATTCCGTAATGGAAAAGGAAGCTATGATTTTGTTATCGACAAATTACAAGAATTGCAGACAGCAGAAACCAGCAAAAATATTATGTAAGAGGAACTTTTACACATCATAATTTAGATTTCTCAAAAGACGTTATGCATTTAGCAGATGCAGGATTCGAACAGATTTCTGTAGAACCTGTTGTGGCACCGGATACAGCAGATTATGCGATCACAGAAGAGGATCTTCCAATTCTGATGGATGAATATGATCTTCTTGCAAAAGAGATGATCAAAAGAGAGAAGGAAGGAAAAGGATTTACCTTCTTCCACTTTATGATCGACTTAACAGGAGGGCCATGTGTTGCAAAACGTTTATCCGGATGTGGTTCAGGAACAGAATATCTTGCAGTGACTCCATGGGGAGATTTATATCCATGCCATCAGTTTGTAGGAGAAGAAGACTTCTTAATGGGTAATGTTTACGAAGGAGTCAAGAAAGATGAGATCGTCAAAGAATTCAAGGCATGTAATGTATACTCCAAAGAAGAATGTAAAAAATGTTTTGCAAGATTCTATTGCAGTGGTGGATGCAGTGCAAACTCTTATAACTTTAACGGTACGATCGATGGAACTTATGAGATAGGATGTAAATTAGAGCGCAAGAGGGTAGAATGTGCATTAATGGTAAAGGCAGCATTGGCATTAGAAGGGGAGACGGAGAATGAAGAAGCGTAATAGCAGCGGCAAGTATATTGCAGGGCTCATTTTACTGATCGCTTTGTGTGTATTTGGAGCATTTATCACAACCAAGGGAATTACAAAGAAGAAGATCGGTCGAGCAAGCAATATCGAACTTGGATTAGACCTTGCAGGTGGAGTTAGTATTACATATGAAGTAGATGGCAAGAATGTATCTGATAGTGATATGAAAGATACTGTATACAAACTTCAGAAGCGTGTAGAAGGGTACAGTACAGAAGCAGAAGTTTATCAGGAAGGAAAAGATCGTATCAATATCGAGATTCCTGGAGTAACAGATGCAAACAAGATTTTAGATGAGCTTGGTAAACCAGGAACACTTTCTTTTGCTGTCCAGAAACAGGTAAAAGTAAAGAAGAATGGAAAAACAACGACTCAGACAACATTAGATACTGTACTGACAGGTCAAAATGTTAAGAAAGCCAAAGCTGTAACTAATCAGAATCAGACAACTGGTAAGAAAGAATATTTAGTTGCACTTGAATTTGATGCTAAGGGAACAAAGGCATTTGCGAAAGCTACAAAAGCCAATATTGGAAAACCAATTTATATTATCTATGATAATCAGGTGATCAGTGCCCCAAATGTACAGGAAGCAATCACAAAAGGAGAATGTACGATCGATGGTATGGAAAGTTATGAAGCAGCAGAGAATTTAGCTTCATCAATTCGAATCGGTTCCTTACCAGTGAAATTAAACGAATTACGCTCTAACGTAGTATCTGCGAAATTAGGAGTGAATGTGATCCAGACAACGGTCAAAGCAGGAGTCATCGGATTTTGTACTGGTATGCTTGATCATGATCGCATTTTATGCAGTGCCTGGTATGATTGCGTGTGTGGCACTTGCGATCTATATGCTGATGATGTTATTAGCGCTGAATGGATTTAATGCGACACTGACATTGCCGGGACTTGCAGGTATCATCCTCGGTATCGGTATGGCAGTTGATGCAAACGTTATCATTTATGCCAGAATTCAGGAAGAGATCGGGGCAGGAAAGAGTACAGGAGCAGCGATCAAATCTGGGATTCGGAAAGGCAGCATCAGCGATCATCGATGGTAACGTTACAACATTGATCGCAGTATTAGTTTTATGGTTTAAAGGATCAGGAACGGTCAAAGGATTTGCTCAGACACTTGGAATGAGTGTATTGATCTCTATGTTTACAGCACTTGTGATCAGCCGATTCCTTGTATATGCGGCATATCATTTTGGACTTCGCGACAAGAAATGGTATGGAAAACCAAGAACGATCAAAACAAGAGATTTTGTCCGTACAGGTAAGAAATACGTTGCAGTTGCAGGTGTGATTATTTTGATCGGACTTGCTGCACTTCCAATGAATCGAAGCAAGATTGGATCAATCTTGAATTATGATCTGGAATTCTCAGGTGGTACAGCATCTACGATCACATTCAAGGATGACCAGAAAGTCAATGATTCTTTAGAAAAACAGGTTGTGAAAGCTTACGAGAAAGTCAGCAAGTCAACCTCTGTTCAGAGTCAGAAAGTAAAAGCAAACAATCAGATGGTTGTAAAAAGTGTAGAATTGAATCTGAGCCAGAGAAAACAGATTGAAAATACATTAAAGAAAGATTATAAAGTAAAATCTGTAACAACAGAGAATATCAGTTCAACGATCAGTAATGAAATGCAAAGAGATGCATTTATTTCCGTTGTGATCTCAGCGATCTGTATGCTGATCTACATTGCGATCCGATTCAAAGATGTGAAGTTTGGATCCAGTGCGATCATCGCATTGATCAATGACGTATTGGTCGTATTTGCAGCATATTCTGTTGGAAGATTATCTGTTGGTGGAACATTTATCGCATGTATGTTAACGATCATTGGATATTCTATCAACTCAACGATCGTTATCTTCGACCGTATCCGTGAGAATCTTCACGGAAGCAAGCGCGTAGATGAGCTCGAGGAAGTGGTGAATAAGAGTATTACACAGACACTTACCAGAAGTATTTATACTTCCCTTACTACCTTTATCATGGTAGCTGTTCTTTATATCATGGGTGTATCTTCCATCCGTGAGTTCGCAGCTCCGCTGATGGTTGGTATTATCTGCGGTGCTTATTCTTCTGTATGCATTACCGGAGCCCTCTGGCTGGAATGAAAAAGAAAATTGGTGGCGGACAGGCTCAGACTGTAAAAGCTACAGCTGGTGCTGCTCCGGTTAAACAGTCTGTTTCAAGTGCAAAGGCACCAAGTGCTCCAGCTGCAAATGGACAGACCCAGCCGAAGAAGAAAAATCGTAAGAGAGTTCAGGAGCGTCTTGCAGCCCAGGAGGCGGCTAAGAATGCTGAGAATGGTTCTTCTGAGGAAGACAGATAATTAAATGAACTTAAGCCAGGACAGGTGGAAACATCTGTCCTGGCTTGCTTTTTATGTAAAATTCTATTACTATTTAGTGGGTTGAAAAGTTCTTTAGGAGGGACGCATTTGGACAATGTGTATTACTCACTCGCCGGCGCAACGCTCCGATGAACTAATCGCTAACTGCGACTAATGCGTTCGGGAGAGCCCTCACGCATAAGTCTTCGTAAGCGCTGGATTTCATCTGCGCTAAGAACGCGCCTAAAATGGCTCGCTGGAGTAATACACATTGCCCAAATGCTGTGTGTCGGCTGAAACTGATGCTGTTTAGGAACTTTTAACAAGGAGGTGGTGGGAGTGATTGGTTTCCCGATACTTTCTTGGCAATGATAGATTAGGTAAAACTAATAAAGCTGCGAAGTATCAACCATCTAAATGGGATATCGAGGCACATAAATAATATGTCAAGTTTTTTACTTGTAAAACAGCCCTAAAAATGTGCAAATACTTCATCGAAATTGTAAAAGCCGCTAATTTCGGGCAAAATCCCTATAAACTTTCGTTTGCGATACAGTATAGGGAAACCAGTCACTCCCCCTCCCCACCTGTTGAAAGTTCCTATGTACAAATAAGTCCCAGCCAGTACACAGCATTCGGGCAATGGTGATTGCTCTAGCGAGCCATTTCAGGCGCGGTTTTAGCGTAGGCGAAATCCACTGCTTACGGAGACTTAATCGTGAAGGCTCTCCTGAACGATTTAGTCGCAGTTAGCAGTTAGTTCGCTGGAGCGTTGCGCCGGCGAGTGAGCAATCACCATTGTCCGAATGCGTCCGCCTTGAACAACTTTCAACACACTAAATAGCAAAATACAAAAGATGAGGTGACAATTAAAATGGGCCAGATAACAGGAGACTGGCAGGCCGCGCTGAAGAATGAATTTCATCAGCCATATTATGCCAAACTATATAAAACAATAATGGAAGAATACCGCACCAGAAAAGTATTCCCACCGCCCCAGGATATGTTTAAATGCTTTCGAATACACCCCGTTAAACGATGTAAAAGTAGTTATTCTGGGTCAGGATCCCTATCATAACGATGGACAGGCCAACGGCCTTTGCTTCTCTGTAAGAGAAGATATAGACATTCCCCCGTCTCTGGTAAACATTTATAAAGAACTCCACAGCGACCTGGGCTGCTATATTCCTGACAACGGCTGCCTGGAAAAATGGGCGAAGCAGGGCGTATTTCTTCTGAACACAGTACTGACTGTCCGCGCCCACCAGGCGTTTTTCACACAGAGGAATCGGCTGGGAACAGTTTACCGATGCGGTTATCCAGACCCTGAATGATCAGGACCGCCCGATCGTATATCTTCTCTGGGGAAGACCTGCCCAGATGAAAAAAGCAATGCTGAACAATCCGAAGCAGCTGGTACTCACAGCTGCACATCCAAGCCCGCTGTCTGCGTCAAGAGGATTTTTCGGATGCAGGCATTTCAGCCAGACCAATGAATTTCTGGAGAAAAACGGGCTTGCCCCCATTGACTGGCAGATTGAAAATATCAAAAAGGAACAATAAGAAATGGGGAAAAAGAACGATAACACACTTGTAAAAAATGCTTCATTCCTGATGATCGCGGCATTGATCTCCAAGATCATCGGAATGCTCTATAAAAGTCCGCTTTCCAATACTCTTGGAAATAACAGTATGGGTCTTTTCAATTATGCCCAGAATGTTTACTTTATCCTGCTGATGATCGCTTCTTTCAGCATTCCGCAGGCAGTATCCAAGATTATGGCAGAAAAGCTGGCTTTTAAACGTTACAGAGACGCCCAGAAGGTATTTCACTGTGCGCTGTTATATGTAATCATAATGGGAGGCGTAGTAGCACTTTTTTTGTCTTTTCGGCTCGTCCATTCTGGTGCCGGAATCCATGTCCGGAGCCAGACTTGCACTGAAAATGCTGGCACCAACCATTTTCCTGTCAGGAATTCTTGGTACCTTCCGAGGTTATTTTCAGGCATATCGAAACATGCTCCCTACCTCATTGTCCCAGATTGTGGAACAGTGTTTTGTAGCGGTTTTTGCAATCTTGATGTCTACTGTCATGCTGAATAAATTCAGTAATGCGGAAGAATCTGTACGAAATGCCTGGGGGGCTGCCGGAGCTACTATGGGAACCGGTGCCGGAGTTGCATCAGCATTGCTTTTCATGCTTTTTGTATACTGGGTAAATCGAAAGAATATCAAAAAGAGACTGGCAAGGGATACCCATTCCCGTGATGAGGCCACCGGTGAGGTTATGAAGAATATCGTTCTCATCGTAATGCCGATCATCCTCAGCTCTTTTATTTACAATGTAAACGGCTTTATTAACAGTTATATGTATTCCGGCATTCAGGGCTTTAAGGGAATTGACCATGATACCATTACAAGTCTCTACGCGGAATATGGCTATTATATGACCCTGATCAATATTCCCCTTACGCTTGCAAGTACAGCACCTACATCCATGATTCCGGAGGTTTCTGCCCAGTATGCCAAGAGGGACATGGACAGTGCCAGAGATAAGATCGACCGCGCAACCTGGATCAGTATGTTTATTTCCATTCCGTGTGCAGTTGGGCTTGCAGTTCTTGCCGGCCCGATCACAAGACTTTTGTTTCCGCGAACAGAGGGAGCAGCAGCTCAGCTGATGATGCTTGGTGTCATTACCATCATTCTCAATGGAAATTCCAATATTTCCAATGGTGTGCTGCAGGGAATCGGAAAGCCCAATATCCCCATGATCAATGCAGCAATTGCTCTGGTAGTGGATGTGATTGCCATGGCAATCCTGCTGTTTGCAACTGACCTTGGTGTATACGCTATTGTAGTGGCAATGATTATTTATGCGGTTGTTATGTGTCTGCTGAACGAGCGGGCGATGAAACAGTATATGCAGTACAAAAATCCATGGAGAAGTGCTTATCTGAATCCACTTCTGGCATCTGTGCCTATGGCTGTAGTGGCTGGATTTTCCTATTATGGAATTTATAAGCTGATCCATTCCAATTTTATCAGCCTTGGAATCGCAGTGGTTCTTGGAATGGTTGCCTATTTTATTGTATATCTGGCAGTGAGCAAGCCATCTGATGAGCAGTTTGCCATGATGCCAGGCGGAGCCTACCTGAAGAAAATTGCAGGGAACTGCCGTTTTAGAATATGGTTTTTAAATATGCTATTAAAATTATAATATATTGACTTTTAGATATGCATAGGTTATAATGCCATTCGGCAAGAAAGAAGCGATATGTTCAATGTATGCAGCACGAAAGCCCTCAGAGCGGCAACTCTGAGGGCTTTCTTGCTCGTTGCGGTGAGATGTTCCGTTTAGACTGGTGCTGTCTAATGTCTGCTGTCCAGCCATTTGCATATTCCAAAAATAAAGATACATATTCAAATTAAGAATAGCTCATAACCCCCAGGGTGGGTTGTGGGCTATTTTTGCTTTTGTTAAACTGAATGGTGGCTAATTAGAAGTACAATTTTGAAAAATTATAAAATGGAGATACTCAAATGAAAAAATATGCATTCAGACGACTGCTTCAGCTGATTCCCATTTTGTTTGCGATTACTTTTCTCTCTTATGGCATGATGCGGATTGCCGGAAGCGATGTGGTAACACAAAAAATGGAAAATACAGGACAGATTGTATCAGAAGATAGGTTAAATGCAGCCAGAGAACAGCTGGGACTGGATAAACCATTTCTGACCCAGTATTTTGTGTGGCTTGGGAAACTGCTTCATGGAGATATGGGAAACAGCTATGTATCCAGTCTTCCGGTTTTTGATACGTTCATATCGAAGCTTCCGGCAACGCTGCTTCTTACAGTGACATCTATTTTGCTGACCATCATCATATCAATCCCTTTGGGGGATTCTGTCAGCAGTGAAACAGAATACGATTATGGATTATCTGATCCGCTTATGCAGCTTTATAGGAAACAGTCTTCCTAATTTTTTTGTATCATTGCTGTTGATGTATTTTCTTGCGATCAGGCTGAGGATTTTTCCGGTTATAGCCAAAGAAGTAAGCTTAAAGAGTGTGGCAATGCCGGCAATCACTCTGGCAATTGCCATGTCAGCCAAGTATCTCCGCCAGGTCCGTGCAACTGTGCTGGATGAATTAAGCAAAGACTATGTGGCAGGAGCGAAAGCAAGGGGAGTAAAGTTTTCTGTTACTCTTTGGAAAAGCATTATGAAGGCTTCGCTGGTAACCATCATTACCTTGCTGATGCTGTCAGTGGGAAATCTGCTGGGAGGAACTGCGATCGTAGAATCGATCTTTATGTGGGATGGAGTTGGAAAGATGGCAGTAGATGCCATTTCCATGCGTGATTATCCTATTATTCAGGCATATGTTATGTGGATGGCAATCATCTATGTTGTGGTAAATCTGCTTACAGATCTGTCATACCGGTTCCTGGATCCAAGAATCCGTCTGGGAGGTGTGAAACAATGAGTGAAAAGCAGAATAAAAATGTGACAGTGCGTGTACAGAAGATTAAGAAAAACCATATAAAACAAAAGCTGGTCTTTTTTCTTATTCTGGCAATAGGGCTTGTAATACTTGCAGTTTTTTCAGAGCATCTCTGTCCATATGACCCTTATGCACAGGATCTGACAAGTGCGCTTCAGCCCCCCAGTCTTCAGCATCCTATGGGAACGGATACATATGGAAGAGATATGCTGTCCAGAGTTATAAGTGGTGCAAGAGCCAGTATTTTCTCCACCTTTATCCTGGTTGCGGTGATCTCTGTGTTAGGAACAGCTGTGGGTGTATGCTGCGGATATTTTGGCGGAGCTGCAGATGCTGTTATGATGAGGATTTCAGATGTATGTCTTGCTTTCCCTGGGCTTGTATTTGCCATGGCGATTGCGGCTATTCTTGGGGGAGGCATTCAGAATGCTGTTATAGCACTGGCAGTAGTAAGCTGGCCGAAATATTCACGTATTGCCAGAGGGCAGACTCTGGCATTAAAGAGGAACCCTATATTCATGCTGCAATACTGGCAGGTGACAGCTCAGGTCAGATTATGCTCAGGCATATTCTTCCAAATATGCTGGGGCCTGTTCTGATAACAGCCATGCTTGATATCGGTACCATGATGATGGAGCTTGCAGGTCTGTCATTTCTTGGACTGGGAGCACAGATTCCCATGGCTGAGTGGGGAAGTATGATGAGCGGCGGACGAAGTATGATCCAGACATATCCATGGGTAGTATTATCACCTGGAATTGCAATTTTTATATCTGTGGCAATTTTCAATCTGTTAGGTGATACATTCCGTGACTATCTGGATCCGAAGAACAGTCGTTTATGATAAGTAATATTGAAAACATAAGGAGGAAAGAAAATGAGAGCAAAGAAATTTCTGGCAATGGCAATTGCCCTGGGGCTGGCTGTAGGAGTGACAGCTATGCCAACACTGGCAGCAGACAAAAAGACATTTGTATTTGGTGATACCACCTTTAATGCGGAAAATGAAGAGGCAGATATTAATCCACAAAATACATATGCAGGATGGGCGTGTATCCGTTATGGAGTAGGGGAAACTCTTTTCCGTTATTCCGATACCATGGAAATAGAGCCATGGATCGCAAAAGAGTACGAAAATATTGACGAGCTGACCTGGAAGATCACACTGAATGACGGAGTTGTGTTCTCCAATGGACGTGCCTGTGACGGAGAGGCAGTAAAGGAAAGCCTGGAGGCTCTGGTTGCCAATCATGAGCGTGCAGCAGGAGATCTCTGCATTGATACTATCGAGGCTGACGGAAATACTGTTACCATAAAGACTACAGAACCGAAGCCTGCACTTATCAATTATCTCAGTGATCCTTATGGATGCATTATTGATATGCAGGCAGGTGTCAGTGATGATGGGATTGTAATCGGTACAGGTCCTTATGTGGCAACTGAACTGGTGACAGATGATCATGTTAATCTTGTAAAGAATGAAAACTACTGGAACGGAGATGTAAATGTGGATGAGATCACTGTCCGCACAATCTCTGACGGTGATACACTGGCAATGGCTCTTCAGGCAGGGGAGATCAATGCTGCCTATGGTATGGCATATGCAAGCTATCCCTTATTTGAAAATGATGATTTTACATTTACCAGCACAGCTACAAGCCGTGCATTCTATGCGTGGATGAACTTTGAAAGTCCTGTAACATCTGACCCTGCAGTGCGTAAAGCAATTGCCATGGGTATTGATAAGGACAGTTTTGTGTCTGTGCTCCTGAACGGATATGGATATCCTGCAGTCGGTGTTTTCCCGGATACGTTCTCTTTTGGCGGACAGAATCTGACAACAGAGAGCTATGATCCTGATGGGGCGAAAAAGGTTTTGGAAGAAGCAGGATGGGTGGATTCCGATGGTGACGGTATCCGGGAAAAAGACGGACAGAAACTGGAGATCCGCTGGCTTACTTATCCCAGCCGTCAGGAGCTTCCGCTTCTTGCAGAGTCTGCACAGGCAACCTTAAAAGAAATTGGTATGGATGTTCAGGTGAATTGTACCTCTGATAATAATACTATCCGTAAAGACCCTACATTATGGGATGTATATGCAAGTGCCATGGTAACTGCACCTACAGGAGATCCGGAGTATTTCTTTACTTCCTGTACACTGGATGAATCTGCAAGCAATAACGGACATTATCACAGTGATAAACTGGAAGATCTGGAAAAACAGATGAAGCAAGAATTCGATGCAGATAAGCGTTCAGATCTGGCAATTCAGATGCAGCAGACAATCCTGGATGATAATGCCTATGTATTCTGCTCTCACCTGAGAATGAGTATGATCATGCAGTCTAATGTAACAGGACTGACTGCACATCCATGTGATTATTATGAACTGACAGCAGATCTGGACATCAACTAAATTGTAACAATAAATGAAGAATATTTGAACGATGATATTTCAGGGGCAAAAGGTATTTTGCCCCTGATTTGGTAAGGATTAGCAAGGATGGTTTACAGAAATGGATAGAAAAATACTGACCTACGATTCCGTAGAGATATCATTTGGCGGGAAAGCGGTGGTTCATGATGTGAGCTTCTCCCTTGAGCATGGAGAGATACTTGGCCTTGTGGGAGAATCCGGCAGTGGGAAAAGCACCCTGATCAAAGCCGCAATGGGACTTCTGGGACCGGATGGTCTTG
>ENA-OQED01001034-OQED01001034.1-human-gut-metagenome-genome-assembly--contig:-NODE-1034-length-10629-cov-1.160636_pt1 | contig 10629 bp, 10 predicted proteins | sample MGYA00242790_ERZ504625 | MGnify/ENA primary metagenome ERZ504625 (study PRJEB26092, sample SAMD00036345) | human gut metagenome | host: Homo sapiens | study: EMG produced TPA metagenomics assembly of...
GTGCTTTTTCTTTATGTTTTATGCTTCATCATTCCATCGTAGATCTCATCAATAGCAGCAACCAGTTCCGGATGATCTCTGAAGAATTTCTCATCTCCTGTCAGCTCCAGATATTTTCCTGCATTACAAGCAGAGAAATATAGTAAAACATACTATGATCCGAATACAGGCTATAACGTGGCCGGTTTCTTTCTGCCAGATAAAACATTGCACTTTTTCCTACCTCAGGTACTGCATACATAACACTTACCACATCAGGAGTAATATCAATTCCCCAGAGCCTCGAAAGACTATGGGACGGTGCCCCCTGCCAGTTGGTCAGAAGACTTCCATCTTCTCTGAAAGAAAGGCAGTTAAAATTATCAAGAATAAACCGTACCTGCATATCACGGTATTTCTCACCAGCCTCCTGGTTTTCCCGAATATCTGTAGTGATTTTTCCAAATCTTTCTTTCCAGAAATCATCAGTAACATTCAACCATTCCAACGGTGTATGTTGATACAGTGTTCCAAGGGCAGAATAAATCTCTTCTCTCTTTGGAGTAAGAGCAATTACTGTTGTAAATGTTCTGCTTTCATTTGCTTTTAATTCAAATGGTACATAAATTCTAGGATTATCTCCCTGGCCTTCACATACGGAATCCAGAAGCTGAATTGCTGCACAGGCTTCCGGGTGCCATAATACCAGCAATTTCTGATCCCATTCTGATTTATATGGTGTTACTGTATAATCATCGAAATATTTCCCATAATGCTCAAACTGATTTACAAACTTCTGGTCAAATGACAGACGAAGTTTTCCTTTAATTTTGCATCCGGAAGTATTTTTTACTTCTATACAGTAGAATGCTCCTGCAGGTCCCGGAACCGGATGGATTGATGATGCCGGAACTGCTTCTTTCTCCAGAATCGGCGCAAAAGAGAATATTCTGGTTTCCAGTTCCGGATGCTCTGTAGCAGTAACCGGAAGAAAATCATCATAATAAGTTGTCCATGACTGCTTATTTGCACCTGAGATCATCAGACCATTGTCCAGCTCCAGATCATATTTCATTTTTCCAAGAAGTAATGCTGTGTCATTCTGATAATACTGACCTATGTATCCTTTAAACTGTCCTCCCAGATCTGTTCCTCCGGATGGTACTGCATAAATTTTATCATGAGGAGTGCACAAAAAGTGCAGTCTGCCCATGGTATCCTGGCCCAAAAGTGTTCTTCCATTTGACTGTGTAAATAGCTGTCTCTCACTTAATGACCAGTCTGTGCGCTCCGAAGTTTCATCATACTGTGCTCTGAAATAAGAAGACTTATATGCCTTTTTCCAGAAATTTTCCCATGTATTATAAATCACATTTCCTCTTAAATGCATTGTTTTTCCTCCTATTCTTAGCCTTTCACACCAGACATTGTTACACCCTCAATAAGATACTTCTGACCAATGGCAAATACAACCACAACAGGTGCAAGCACCAGGCAGGCTGCTGCCATCATTAAATTCCATTCACCTCTGTAAGAACCAGTAAACAACTGAAGTCCCAGTGCAACTGTATATTTTTTCTCAGAATTTAAATATACAAGCGGACTCAGGAAATCGTTCCAGGAATTTAAAAACGCAAACATACCTACAACAGCCAGGGCCGGTTTTGTAATTGGCAGGATAATTTTTGTAAAAATCTGAATATGGGAAGCACCGTCCAGATATGCTGCCTCATCAAAATCCCTCGGGATTCCCAGATAAAACTGACGAAGCAGGAATATGTAAAATGCACCGCCTCCAAACCATGCCGGAACAATCAGTGGAATAAAGCTGTCTGTTATTCCAATAGTTCTCCACATCAGAAATGTAGGAATCAAAGTAACCGCAGCTGGAAGCATCATACTGCTGATAATGCAGGCAAATACCACATTTCTGCCTCTCCATTTAATTCTTGCCAATCCATATGCACAGATGGAACTGGTAAGCATTGTTCCCACTACACATCCTCCGGTTACAATAAATGAATTCAGGAAATATTTTCCAAAGGGAAGTGTATCAAAAACTTCCTGATAGTTTTCCCACATAAATTTAGAAGGAATCCAGCGAGGCGGCATCATAAACACTTCCACTGTGTTCATTAGTGAACTTCTGATCATCCAGTACAAAGGAACCAGACAAAACAAAACACCTAAAATCAGCGCAAAATATATTAGAATTTTTGAAATAATTTTCTTTGTATTCTTCATATTCATTCTCCTCCATAATAAACCCAACGGTTGGAAAACTTAAATATGACTGCAGTCAGCACCATAATGATCAGAAACAATACCCAGGCAACTGCACAGGCATTTCCCATTCTTCCAAACTCAAATGCTTCTCTGTACAGATAGTATACATAGAACAAACTGGAATTGTTTGGTCCACCCTGTGTCATAACATAAGACTGGGTAAATATCTGGAATCCATTGATGATTCCCATTACCACATTATAAAAAATTGTAGGAGTCATCATAGGAATCGTAACATGAAGCAGCTTTGCCCAGAATCCGCCTCCATCAATCTCAACTGCTTCCAGAAGCTGTCTCGGTACATCCTGCATTCCGGCAAGGAAAATTACCATTGTAGATCCGGTAGTCCACAGATTAATAAAAAACCAGTGTGGGAATAACTGAACTTTCACCTGAAAGCCATGTGCTTACCGGTAAATGCATTGCCTTTAAAATATTGTTTGCCAATCCCATGTCCGGATTGAAAATCCACATCCAGATCGCTGCCATTGCTACGATCGGAACTACAGTTGGAAGATAAAAGATTGTTCTGAAAAATCCTTTTCCTTTTACATTTGTATTTAACAGCATTGCTATAAAAAAAGAAACTATGATAGCTGTCGGTACAGAAAGCGCAACATAAATTACTGTTACAAGTAATGATTTATAAAAATACGGATCACTTCCACTGAACAGATTTTTATAGTTGCTGATTCCTATAAACTGTCCGCCTGTTGTAAAATTAAAATTTGTAAAACTCAGTCCCAGACTGACTGCCATCGGAAGCAATGCAAAAATCAAAAATCCCAGAATACAGGGAAGACTGAATAAAATTCCCCAACGATTTTCTCTTTTCTCGCGATTTGTCATTTTATACTTTATTTTCGTCTGCATATTTATTCCTTTCTGGCATTATAGCTATTTCAATCAGGAAAGGCTGCCAAAAGCAGCCTTTCACTTGAATACTTTAAGAACGTTCTCCTGAATAGGTTCCTTCTACCAAAGAATCCGTCTGGCTTTTTACTTCTGTCATTGCTTCTTCTGCTGTTTTCTTTCCAGACCACACCTGTTCCAGTGCAGAACCCACTAATGTATTAATCTCATTAAAATTCTTTACGTTAATTTCGGTTGCCACTACTGCATGATCATAAGTTGCCTTTACAATAGCGTCCTGAAAGCCCTCTGGTCTTGCAGGCAATTCTTCAGATGCCCAGAAATCAACCTTATCCGGATCAGTATAATATTCTGTCTGTACAGGCATCCATAAAGTTCTGTATAATTCTGTGATTCTTTCTGAACTTTCTGGATTTGTAAGCCACAGATAAAGTTTTTCGGAAGCCTCCAGATGCTTTGTACTCTTGAATATAATCAAAGAACCACCATCAAAGAAAGTAGTATAGTTTTCATCAATTGGGAGAACACCTACACCCCAGTTGCATCCTGAATTCATAAGATCCAGATGGTTCCAGCTTCCGTCAATGTACATTGCTGTCTGTTTTGCAGCCAGTGCTGTTGCTGCACTTGGCATTGCATTCTTCTGTACTGCTGTAGGAGATACATGGTACACATTGATCAGATCTGCAAAATTCTGTAAAATCTGAGCTGACTTCTCATCATTTAATCCAAGTCCGTCCATACTCTCATTTAAGTAACCGCCGCCTGCTGATAAAATAAACGGCATATATACATTCCAGTCTGTTCCAAACATTACACCGTACTGTTTAATATTATTTGCATCAAAATCCGGATCAGCTGCATTTCTTCCTTCTGTATCCAGCGTCAGTTTTTGTGCCATCTCTACAAATTCATCCCATGACCAGGCATCCTCTACCTTAGTCGGCGGCAGATCTACCCCTGCCTCTTCGAAGCAGTCTACATTATACATCAGGTTTGTTGTAACATTGGCCTGAACAGGTCCTGCTGATTCTGTAGGACTCCAGTTCCACCAACAGGTAGACAGATAATCATCTTTACTAAGTCCCATATCATCCAGAAGATCATAGAAGTTATAAATCAGGCCATCCTCACCCATCTGACATTTCCATGAAGCTGAATAACTTACATCCGGTGCTTCGCCGGCTGCAATCATAGCATTCAATTTTGTCAGGAAATCCTCAGATGGAATATGCATCAGATCCACTTCAATATTGGGGTTTGCTTCCATGAATTTATCTACAGATTCCTCAATAGCCTTTTTTTCGTCTCCACTTCCCCAGTAAGTGAATTTTATAGTTTCTTTCTCGTCACTGCCCTTGTTTTTGCATTCGCAGTTGTGGTAAATAAAGCAGTACAGGTCATTAATGCCGCCAGACCTAAAGCCATTCCTCTTCTCTTCATAAAATTTCCTCCTGTTTTTTATCAGCGCGCTTGTTTTTGATGGTTTTATTATATAGCCTTTAATAGCATTTTCTCTATAGGACTTTTTTCGGATTATAGCATTTAGATTAGGAAAACACATTGATATATTTGCTGTTTACAGCAATAGAACAAAAGTATTATTTTGCGAAAAAAAAACAGCAACTGATAAATCAGTACTGTTTTAATTGGTTTATGTACCAGTTTTATACAATTTTTATTCCTGTCTGTTTTTACTGACTTCGTTGTATCTGACAGCTTTACTGATAACTTGCTGCTGTTCATAATTCCTCACCCAAAGTCAATTGCAATCAGATGGAAATCTATCACCGGATTCGCTACCTGCTGATAGACTAAACATTACTCTGCCAAATACGCCTTCAGTTTCTCCATATCAGCTTTCATCACTCTCCGTCCCACCTCATAAATCTCCTTTAAATGGGCGGGATCACGCTCAACCGGTTTTGCACTGATGTCTCTGTCCGGGCGGATAACATGGATCCTGCCCTCTTTTTCCAGATATGCGATTTTATCCAGCATACGGTTATACTGAATATGACGTTCATCCAGAAGCTTTACAAGCTCCGGATACTCCCTGAACTTCAGTCTGAGCAGCGGCATCAGCTTATTATGTTCTTTTCTGTATCCCGGATGACGGGTACAGACTACCACATTTTTCTCATACCCCTGTGAAAGCATCCAGTTTACAGGAATCGGATCTGAGATACCACCATCCAGATACATTCTTCCATTCAGCTTTACCGGTCTGGCAGCCAGTGGCAGAGAAGCTGATGCGCGCATCCATTCCACATCCAGCCTGTCTCCCATTCTGCATTCCTGATAGCAGGGCTTTCCTGTTTCAATATCTGTACATACAACCGTAAACTTCATGGGTGATCTGGCAAATGTCTCTGTGTCAAAAACATCCAGCTTCCAGGGCACCTCCCCATATGCAAAATCTTTGCTGTAAAGATCGCCGGTAGTGATCCAGCTTTTCAATCCCATATATCGTTTATCCTTGCAGAATCTGGTATTATAACGAAGGGTTCGTCCAATCTGGCGGGACTTATAATTACATCCAAAAATTGCACCGGCAGAAACGCCAACTGTAGAATCTGCATAAATCCCCTGCTCCATCAGCTCATCCAGAACTCCGGCTGTATACAGCCCCCGCATACCTCCACCTTCCAGAACCATTCCGAGGCCTTTCTTTTTGTTGTCTTCCATAGCTATTCTCACTTTTCACTTTCTTTCACATATTCATTTCGGATTGCAAATCCATGATCCATAGGGCCACTTCCCTTTCCCAGGTCAAGCATTGCCGCCAGTGCTCCTGAAATATACTGTTTGGAACGTTTTACAGCAGTCTGCAGGTCATATCCCTTTGCAAGATTGGAAGCAATGGCACTGCTCAACGTACAGCCTGTTCCATGTGTGTTTGGATTATCGATACGCTTTCCTTCAAACCAGCAATATTTTCCATCATAGTAAAGCAGATCATTTGCATCATTAATGCTGTGTCCGCCTTTGCAAAGTACTGCACAATGATATGTCTCAGAAATCTTTCCGGCAGCCTCTATCATTTCCTCTGCATTGGTCACTGACATTTCAACCAGAACCTCTGCCTCCGGAATATTCGGAGTAAGCACATCAGCCAGTGGAAACAGTTCCTGCTTCAATATCTCCACTGCATCATCACTGATCAGCTTGGCACCGCTTGTTGCAACCATAACAGGATCCACAACAATGTTTTCCGCTTTATATTGTTTCAGTTTCTCTGCTATTACATGGATCAGATCTTTATCTGATACCATTCCGATTTTTACCGCATCCGGATAAATATCCTGAAAAACAGAATCCAGTTCCTGCCCCAGAAATTCCGGTGTTACATTTAATATTGCCTGTACACCGGTTGTATTCTGTGCAGTTAATGCGGTAATGGCACTCATTGCATATACACCATTTGTGATCATTGTCTTAATATCTGCCTGGATTCCGGCGCCTCCGCTGGAATCACTTCCTGCGATCGTCAGTGCAGTTCTCATAATTGTCTTCCTCTCATTTCTGCTATCATACAATCTTATCTACTGCCTCTTTCAGTTCTTCTGCTGCTTCTTTAATGTTATTTTGAGCATAAATGGCACTGATCACTGCCACACCGCAAATCCCTGTTCCCTTTAGCTGAGATATATTTTCTGCTGTGATCCCCCCGATTGCCACCACAGGGATAGATACCGCTTCACAGATTGCCTTCAGTGTTTCATGGGGAAGTTCTGCCGCATCTGCTTTTGAACCGGTTGCAAATACTGCACCCACCCCCAGATAATCTGCACCACGCTCCTGTGCAAGCAATGCCTGCTCTACCGTTCGTGCCGAAACTCCCAGGATTTTATCCGGTCCAAGTTTCTCACGCACAGCACCTGCTTCCATATCACTCTGCCCTACATGAACACCATCTGCATTCATCTTCAAAGCAATTTCCACATTGTCATTTATGATCAGAGGTACCTTATAATCTCTGCATAATTCCTGAAGTTCAGCTGCTTCCTGCAGGAAAGTTTCATCATCTGAAATTTTTTATCCCCTGAGCTGCAGAAAGGTTACGCCTCCATCCAGACTCTCCTTTACCACTCCCTAAGCTCCGCCCATTAAGCCAGTGACGGTCCGTTATTGCGTATAAGCGCATTTTCTCTTTATCGAATTTCATGTTTCACTCCTCTTTTCTACTCTTATCTATAGCAATTTATCCCAAAAGTTCTGCTGCAATTTTCTCCAGCTCATCTCTGATCTTAATGTGCTGCAGACATACTTCTTCGCACAGTAATTGCAGGTTGTACATAGGATCAGCGGAATTTTCTTCAGTTCTTCCTGTGCCTTTTTCAAAGTTTTCTGTTCTTTCTCTGTCAGGCCGTTGAGATCTTCCATATAAGAAAGGTTATAAGTTTTCTTACATACTGATAATTCCCAAAACGTTTGCAATAGAACTCAGCAAAATAATGATCAGGCAAATCGGTGCAAAGTATTTGATAAATACTCTGTACAGTTTCTTTCTGCGGAATGGAGAAGACTGTTCAATTTCTTTTTCCATTCCATCAATACCAACAACACGAAGAATCAGAATACAGGTTGCAAGTGCTGCCAACGGCATCATTACTGAGTTTGTCATAAAATCGAAGAAATCAAGGAAGTTCATTCCAAAGATACGAATGAAATCCAGAAGTCCATATCCCATGGAAGATGCGGTTCCAAGTACAATCATGATCACAACCATCAGACCGCAGCATTTCTTACGGCTCCAGTGAAGTTCGTCCATGAATGTGGAAACACTGGTTTCCATCAGGGAAACTGCACTTGTCAGAGCTGCAAGTAATACAAGTATGAAGAATACGATTCCTGTTGCAGTACCAAATCCCATACTTGCAAATACTTTTGGCAATGTGATAAACATCAGAGATGGTCCTGCCTGAAGTGTTTCAGGGTTTCCACCGGAGAATGCAAATACCGCCGGGATGATCATCAATCCAGCAAGGATTGCGATACCTGTATCGAAAATCTCAACCTGTGTGGTAGATCTCTCGATATCCATATCTTTACGGACATAGGAACCGTAAGTATACAGGATTCCCATTGCAATGGACAAAGAATAAAACATCTGTCCCATCGCTGCTACTACTGTCATCCAGGAGAAATTTTTCACATTCGGGATCAGGAAATATTTCACACCTTCAACAGCACCCGGACGTGTGACAGAATAGATTGTAACTACGACTGCCAGAACTACCAGAACCGGCATCATGATCTTTGACATTCTCTCTACACCGTTCTGTACACCACCGAGAATGATGATGAATACAAGCGCCGCAAATACCAGAAACCAGAGTTCCACCTGCCAGGAATCGGAAATAAAGTTTCCAAAATATCCGTCTTCCGCTACTGCCTGGACATTTCCTTTGAAATATTCCACAAGATACTTAATTACCCATCCGCCAATCGTACTGTAATAAGGAACGATCAGCATTGGAATTACTGCATTTAACCATCCGCCGATTTTGAATGATTTCGTTTTTCCAAAATGCTCAAAGGCACCTACCGGACTCTTTCTGGTCATTCGTCCAAGGGCTGTTTCTGACATGATCAGCACATAACCAAATGACGCTGTCAGAAGAATATAGATCAGCAGGAAAATTCCGCCTCCATATTTCGCTGCAAGATATGGAAATCTCCAGATATTTCCCAGTCCTACTGCAGAACCTGCAACTGCCAGCACATAACCAATCCTTCCGGAAAAGCTTCCTCTGTTATGGTTATGTGCAGAATTGTTTTCTTTTTTCATTATACACCTCACCTCGTTACAAAAACCTCCCATAGGATTTCTCCCATGGGAGGTCTGCTAATTTTTTACTGATTCTATAGTATCAAAAAGATGTGAGAATGTCAAAGATTAATAATAATTACTTGCCGTAAAACTGTGTTATTATTGCTGTTCACACAACATTATCTCGAGACATGCAAGCCAAAATTTCATGTGACATGCTCTCGCCACTTAAATCTTACAGATTTTGAAGTGGGAGCTTCCTGCTCAATTGCCCTTCAGGGCAAAGCTAAAACAGGCTATCCCCGCGTGTCCCGCGGTTCTTTTTTATCCGGTTACGGATCTTTTCTGTGCTATTATGCACATTTTTTATATATTCTTTTTCCTTCTTTCAGAATATTGACCGCCGCATTCACATCCCGGTCCATCCGGTTTCCACATTCGCATAGGTATATCCGTTCTGATAATGCCAGCTCTTTCTTCTTATGTCCGCATACGCTGCATATCTTACTGGATGCAAAATATCTGTCTACTTTTATCAGATATTTTCCACGTTCTTCCAGCTTATATCCAAGCATGGAAAGGAACTGACCGTATCCGTTATCCTGTATCCCTTTTCCGAAATGCAGGCCTCCGGCTATCCCCTTCAGGTTCAGATCCTCCACACATACTGCGTCATAGTCTTCTGCAAGGCTGTGGCTGAGCTTATGCTGGAAATCCTTCCTCTGGTTCTTTATCTTTTCATGATATAAAGCAACCTTTTTCTTCTGTTTCTGATAGTTACGGCTGCCCTTTTCACATCTGGAAAGTTTTCTCTGTTCCCGGGCAAGCTTTTTCTCTGCATTCCGGTAAAACATGGGATATCCGGCTCTTTCACCGGTAGAAAATACACACATCCCATGCATGGCAAAATCCATCCCCAGGAATTTTTCCGCCTGTCTTTTCTCCGCTGTTTGGTTTTCACAGTCGAACAGCAGGCTGGCAAAATATTTTCCGGACGGTTCCCTGCTCACAGTCACTGATTTCAGCTTCCATCCCTCCGGGATCATACGGTGGAGTTTTATTTTTACCGGCTGCATCTTTGGCAGTTTCAGGAACCTGTCCTGCAGACAGATATTCCCATTTACCATATTCGTTGTATAGGATTTCCGCGAATGTTTTTTTGATTTATAATGCGGAAATCCCACTCCCGGTTCCCGGAAAAATTTCCGGAAAGCCCCTTCCAGATTTAACTGTACATTCGCCAGCGCAAGAGAATCTACCTCTTTCAGCCATGGATATTCTTTTTTATATCCGGCCGGCGTATTTTTCAGCATCTTTTTTTCTTCCTGATAATGACGGATCTTATCCGCAAGCATCCGGTTATAGAGAAAACGACTGCAGCCGATCGTCTTCTCTATCTGGGTTATCTGTTCTTTATTTGGATAGATCCTTATTTTTACTGCCCGGTTTATCTTTCTCACCCTGACTCTCTATATACTGATGGATTGTTTCAACAGGTGCTATATTTCAAAGATTTCTTTTGTTCTCTCTGACATCTTATCGTCCAGCATCTTTCTGCTATATTTCATAACCAGAATCAAACAAAAACACTGAATGAGAATTATTATCTAAACTCATTATGTACACTCACTTATTGCTTATTTCGACCGTCCAAATTTCAAGAGCATATTGTTCTTTTTTTCTATTATAATATATTTATTGTGTCAGAACAAGTG
>ENA-OQED01001035-OQED01001035.1-human-gut-metagenome-genome-assembly--contig:-NODE-1035-length-10629-cov-0.744811_pt1 | contig 10629 bp, 13 predicted proteins | sample MGYA00242790_ERZ504625 | MGnify/ENA primary metagenome ERZ504625 (study PRJEB26092, sample SAMD00036345) | human gut metagenome | host: Homo sapiens | study: EMG produced TPA metagenomics assembly of...
CTGTCTTTTGAACTTATAGCTGTATTTCATTAAAATACCCCCAATACTGGGTGTCCAGTATTGGGGGTACATATCAGTTCCTTGCACCGGCTATTTTTTATGTGGTTTAAAGGTGTTGGATAGCTTTACTTACTCTGTAATCTGCTTTGTGCTATAATTAAAAATAGCAGGAAAAATTTATATATAAAGCGTTTGTTGATAGGAGAATAATTATGGCTACAGTAAAAACACAGGCGCACTGCCTGCTGGCCGGTGCAGCAGCTGCCGCTGTCTGCGCCTGGCCTTGGGCGCAGGGCAGTTTGGCGGCTGATTTTATACATCATACGGCATTGGCTGCGACGATTGGCGGCTTGGCTGACTGGTGGGGTGTGACGGCGCTGTTTAAACGTCCGCTTGGCATCAATGCGCCGGGTACGGATGTATTGCGCAATAATTATGAGCGCCTGACGACAGGGTTGGCGGATTTTGTGAGCAATGACCTGCTGACAGCGGAAAATGTTATGCAGGCTGTCGGCAGAGAAAACTTTGCTAAGCTGCTGCTGGAGCATTTTGCGCAGCAGCAGAATGTGGAGCGACTGTGGCAGACGGTACGTCCGTTGGCGCAGCATGCGCTGCGCTCACTCAATACAAGGCAGGCCGAACAGCTTTTGCTTTCGGAGCTGCCTAAATATATTGCCAGCCTGCGTATTCCGGAGATTCTGGCGGACGCGCTGCAGAAGGCTGTGGCCAACGGCAGTTTTAACGGTATTTGGCAGCTGCTGACGCAGGAGGCCAAGCAGATTCTGCATAAGCCGGAATTTACTGCTTTGCTGGAAGGGCTGACGCAGATGGCGGAGGAAGAATACAGTAAGGATAGTCTGCTGCGCAATTTATTTGTGAGCGGGCAGGCAGCTAAGCTGGCACCGCTTTTTGTACAGGAGCTGGAAAAGGCTTTGGATGCATTGGCAGATCCTGCAAGTGAGCTGCGGCGGCAGGTTGATAACTGGCTGCTGGCACGCATGGAGGATTATCGTCATGATATTGCTTTTGCGGACTGGCTCAACAGCAAGCTGTCACAGATGGCAACAGCGAAGGCACTGGCTTTTAAGGAGCTGCTGCAAACGCAGGACGTAGATATTTTATTGACTCTGCTGCAAAAGAGGTTGCAGCTTTTGGCTGACAGCGAGGCGGAGCAGAGCAGGCTGGACAGCGCATTGAAGGAGCTGCTGCTGCAGGCCTTGGCAATGCAGCATGATACGGTATATGATTTGGTTTTGGCTAAGCTGCATAGCTATGACAGGGATGTATTGATTGCGAAAATGGAGCAGCGCGTGGGCGATGATTTGCAAAATATCCGGCAAGAGCGGCACCTGTATCGGCGGTTTGATGGGAGCGGTGCTGTTTATTATTGCGACGATGGCAGAAAGGCTGGTGGGGTAGGATGAATAGCCTGAAAAAACATTGGACATATGCAGACAGTGCTTTTCTTGCTTCCGGTGCAATCTATCTGCTTTTCTTATATCTCAGGCTGCATTATGCCGGGCTGTACATGGGGCACTTCGGCGAGCTTAAGTGGGATTGGCTGATTTTTGGGTTACTATATGGCGGAAGCGGCGCTGATTGGCAGCTTTGCGGATTGGTTTGCCGTGACTGCTGTGTTTAAGGTCGCCCTGGATATGCCGGTCTGCTGCCGTTTATGGCCAAGCATACGGCGATTTTGCCGCGTAGCAGAGAGGGTTTTGTGCGTGGCTGCGGTCAAATGGTACAGCAGGAGTTTTTGACGAAAAAGGCCTTGCTGCTGCAAAAAAAGCAGCTGGTAATTCTGGATAAATTTATAGTTTATCTGGAAAAGCCGGAGAACAAGGCGCGTTTGCAGGGGTTGCTGACCAATTTTGCCGAAGGCGTTCTGCATAAGCTCGATACGCAGGCTTTAAGCAGGCAGCTTGAAGGGTAAAATAAAAACAGCCTTGGCTGACGTAGAAGCCAACGAACAGCTTGATAAGCTGTTTAAAGCCTTGGCTGCACAGCGTAGGGATGAGCAATGCTACGAATGGCTGCTGCAGCAGCTGGTAGCACTGGCGGAATCTTCTGCTATCAGAGAGCGTGTTCGCCGAGAGCTGCAAAAGCAGGTGGAAAAGCGTGGCAGCGAAGGCTTGTGGAGCAGTATTAAGCTGTGGGCTGCCAAAAAGCTGGATGTTGTTAATGTTGAAGATGCAACAGATGCCATTTGCCGTGCCTTGGTGGGAACTGCTCACCGTCTGCGGGATGATGAGCAGTGGCGCTTTTGGCTGTATGCACAGCTGCAGCGTGTTGCAGGCAGTGTTTACGGTACAGAGGCTTGGCGTGAGCTGGTGCAGTCGCTGCAGAATCGTGCTTTGCATGATATTTCTCTGCAGTCTGCCTTGAAGCAGCTTTTGGATAATATGATTAAAGCCTTGTGCCGTCCGCTTGCGCAGGAAGGCAGTGCGGCAGCGCAGCCGACGATTCTGCTGCAGGCTGTGCAAGAGGCGTTGGAAACTATTGAAACGGATTTACGTTCCGACGCACAGTTTAAGGCTAAGGCAGAGGCGTATCTGCAGCATATACTTGGCTTAGGCCTGCTGCAGGCTCAGACAATGCTGGGCGATATTGTGGAGCGAATTTTGCAGGCAATGGCCGATGAACGTTTGACGGAGATGGTACGCAGTAAGGTTGATACCGATATGCAGCGTATTCGTCTTAATGGTACGGTTATGGGTGCCTTTTTTGGGAGCTATTTTCTATCTGTTGAAATGTGCATGGTAGGGAAGGTCATCGATAAAGCACCGTATGCATTGTCACGAATGCCTTGACGTACTCAAAGTACGCCGACGGCATTCGTTCCTCAAAACTTAAAAGTCTGATGATAAGCACTAAATGCATTATCATCAGACTTTTTTTGTGAGCGCAAATAAAAAAGCTCCAAGCCAAAGGCTTGAAGCTGAGAAGCATAAATGGAGCGGGTAACGAGAATCGAACTCGCGACACTCAGCTTGGGAAGCTGATGTTCTACCGCTGAACTATACCCGCAGATAAAAATACCATAATGCTATTATATACTATAACAGGTAAAGTTGCAAGTATGAGGCAGTGCCGAGGGATTGGCAACGAGCAATTGTAGTTGTCAGAAAAACTTTAAATTTTTTCGAGAATACTGTATACAAAATACAAAAAAAGTGCTATAATAGATAGCAGATGAGGGAAAAACCCCACAGGCTGTAAAAAACAGCGTCAAAAAAATAAAAAGTGCGAATGCATGGAGGTGAGTTACTATGTTTAGTGCCGCTGGTGTTAGCTTAGTTTTCTTAGGCGTCCTGACTGTTATGTGCATTTTTGAATAATTGTAATGAGGGAACGTCTCTGACCACGCTTTGAGCTGTGGGCAGAGGCGTTTTTATTTTGCTTGTAATTCTGTTTTGTTAAGCTAAGCCCTTGCGGTGGCTGTCATCCCAGCCAACCAGGTCCTTAATAACCTCGGAGGCAATAATCAGTCCTGCTACCGAAGGCGTGAAGGCATTGCTGCCAGGCAGCGCACGGCGTTTGGGTGCTTCTGCATGACATTCGCTTTCTGTTTCCTCATTTATAGGTAAAAGCGGCAGCTCCTGTGAATAAACAACCTTTAGTTTTTAATGTTGTTTTTCTTCATGGCCTGGCGCATAACACGTGCCAAGGGGTCAACCTTGGTTTTATAGATATCAGCTACCTCAAACATGGTAGGATTAACCTTGTTGCCTGCTCCCATGCTGCTGATAACCGGTACGCCTGCTGCCTTGGCTGCAAGTACGATAGCAATTTTGGCTGCCACGGTATCTACGGCATCGACAACGTAATCATATTGCGAGAAATCAAATTCATGCTGATTTTCCGGCAAAAAGAAGCATTGGCGGCAATTTACCTTGGCATCGGGGTTGATACTCGCAATACGTTTGGCCATGACTTCAACTTTAGGCTGGCCGACAGTATCAAGGGTAGCGATAATCTGACGATTGAGATTGGTGAGAGCAACGGTATCGTTATCAATGAGGTCAAAGCTGCCTACACCGCTGCGGGCAAGTGCTTCAACTGTATAACCGCCTACGCCGCCAATACCGAAAACAGCGACATGGGCGTTCTGCAGACGCGTAATTGCTTCGCTGCCGAAGAGCAGCTCTGTACGTGAAAATTGGTTAAGCATATGAATCTCCTTGCGTGGTATTTATTGGTTTGGATATCGGAAGCTTAAGCTGCTAAGCTGATTTCTACCTTTACACCGTCCTTAAGATCTTCCGGCTTCTGGTCTGAAGTAACAGTGATTTTAGTGCCGTCAATGCTGCTTATCTTACCGCTGAAGGGAGCAGGTGTTTCGGCGGCCTTAATGCTTACCGGCATGCCTGCCTTAAGCTCTTTGGCCTGTGCTGCGCTGACATTCAGCGTTATATTGCAGGTATCAACGGCTTTGATGTGCAGGATTACCTGATCCTTTTGTACGGTAGCGTTGTTGGCAGCCTGCAAATCGGTAATGATGCCGGTGCAGGGGCTGTTGCCTCATTTTTTTCCTGCTGTGCTATTGCAGCGGCTTGCTGTGCCTTGAGCTGTACAATGAGCTTTGCTGCGCGTCGATTTCTGCCGGAGAAGCGGGTTTGAAGCTGACGCTTACGCTGCTTGCTGCCTGCAGCTGTGCGATAGCGCGCTGCAGCTCGTCTTGGGCAGCCTGTGCCTGATTGCGTGAAACTGCACCCTGCGCCAGCAGACTGTTCATCTTAGCGGCCTTTTGCTGTGCCGCCGCTACGTTGGCCTGTGCCAGAGAGGTGTCAGCAACTGGTGCTGCCGTCGGCGTGCCCTGCTGCATACGCTTTAAATCTGCTTCGGCCTTGGCAACCTGGGTTGCCAGGTCCTTAACCTGCTTATCCAGTTTTGCGTCACCGATAGCAAAAAGCGGCTGGCCCTTGCTGATGCGCTCGCCCTTTTCACTGATAAGACCTATGAGCTTGCCTGCTGTCGGAGCCTTGACCGCATAGGTGGGGATGCTGATTGTGCCGCTGCCAAGACTGTTATCAGCCTTTTGCAGACTGCAGCCGCTCAGGCTGAAGGCTGTGAGGCAGACGGCTGCCATACAACATAATATTTTTAATATCTTCATAGTAGATTCCTCGTTTCCTTGAAGTTAAAAGCCTATTGTACTTGTATATTATAGCGTAAGTTTGTGGCATTTGCATGACATTTTTTTAGAATGTGCTGCCCAAATAGTAAAAAGCTGCTGCCTCCGGCGTGAATGCCGAAAGCAACAGCTTTAATTGTATAGGTCAGATTTTATTTCTCAATCAGTGCCATACCAGCTTCGAGAGCCTTGGTATTAGCTTCTTCGGTTCCTTTCGGAACACGGTTCAGTACAGCCTTGAGAATTGCTTCTTTGGAAACGCATTTGGTGAGTGCAACTACTGCTCCCAGAGCAACGATGTTCGCAAACAGTGTCTTGCCGCAAACAGTGTTGGCAGTATGGGTGATAGGCAGGTCAACGCGTTTGCCGTACTTGCCGGGAACCTCGTTTACGAAAAGAGTATCGGTGATAACGGTGGTATGCTCATCGCAGTCGGCAATGAATTTGTTGGCAGCCTCCTGGCTCATTACCAGCAGAGTATCCGGGCAGATAACACGGCTGAAGTAAATGGGCTCATCACTGATGATAGCTTCGGCTTTGGAGGAGCCGCCGCGGGCTTCCGGGCCATAGGATTGGGATTGTACAGCCAGCTTGTCGTCTAAGAGGGCAGCTTCGGCTAAAATAATACCTGCAGTGATCAGTCCCTGACCACCGGTACCGGAGAAACGAAAGCTATGTCTCATAATTATTTACCCTCCTGTGCACGTTGAATAATTTGGTCATATGCCTTGGTGTATTCCATAACGTCGTTGTTTTCGTAGAGAACGCCGATGGGGAATTTGCCGGCAGCGATTGCTTCTGCCTTTTTCTCTTCATCCATGCGGTCCCAAACAGCCTTCATAACGCCATGGTCACGCTGCCAAGCCATCATCTGAGCCGGTCCGCCCATCTTGTTCTGACGGCCGAAGGAAATCGGGCAAGCGCTTACTGCTTCGATGATAGAGAAGCCTTTGTGAGCAATACCTTTAGCGATAACATCAACCAGTACGGGAACATGGTAGGTGGTTGCGCGTGCTACATAGGTTGCGCCAGCAGCCTTTGCCAGATCGAGCAGATTAAAGCTCGGTTCAACAGTGTAGTACGGAGCGGTAGTTGCTTTGGAATGAATCGGCGTCATCGGAGAATACTGACCGCCGGTCATGCCGTAAATGCTGTTGTTAAAAACAACCAGAGTCAAATCAATATTGCGGCGTGCTGCATGAATTAAGTGGTTGCCGCCGATAGCGGTGCAGTCACCGTCACCGCTGCAAACGATAACATTCAGTGCAGGGTTAGCCATTTTTACACCGGTAGCAATCGGCAGAGCACGGCCGTGCAGAGTGTTGGCGGTGTTGAAGTCCAGATAACCGGAGGAACGGCTGGAGCAGCCGATACCGCTGATTACTGCAACGTCGTCTTTTTCCAGACCTTGCTTATCAATTGCTTTTACAATGGCGCCGGTGATAACGCCGTTGCCGCAGCCGGGGCACCAGATGTGAGGCAGACGGCCCGGGCGGAAAATATTTATTGATTAAATTTTCCATTTCACTCATCGTTTTTTCTCCTCTCATCCGTTAGGCCATAGCCTTTTGATTTCAGCTAACAGTTCGGCCGGAGTAGCAGATTCGTTATCGTATTTAGCGTACAGGCTTACAGGAACCTTGCCTGCTACAGCACGTTCAACTTCCAGAACGTACTGGCCGCAGTTCAGCTCGTGTACGAGGATGCCTTTAACCTTGCCTGCCAGCTCCTGCATTTGCTTTTCGGCAAACGGCCAGATGGTAATCGGGCGGACGAAGCCAACCTCAGGCCCTCCTTGCGTGCCATGTCAACTGCTTCATAAGCAGTGCGGGCAGCGCCGCCGAAGGCTACAACAGCAAATTCGGCATCTTCCATACGATAGTTTTCTACTTGTACGATGTCGTCTAAGTTATCTTCTAATTTAGTGCGCAGACGGTCCTGAGAGGTGCGGGTTGCTTCGCCGGTGCCTTTCGGGAAACCGGTTTCGTCATGTACCAGACCGGATACGTGCCAGCGGTAACCGCTGCCGAAGTCTGCCATAGCAGGAACCTTGGAGCCTTCCTCGCAGCCGTAAGCCAGATAATCTTCGGGTGCGCAGGTCGGGCGCTTGCGTTCTGCCTGCGGAATTTCATCATAATTGTCGGGAAGCTCGATTTTCTCGCGCATATGGCCGATAACCTCGTCCATCAGGAGAATAACCGGGCAACGATATTTTTCGCTCAATGCTACTGCACGCAAAGTCAGGTCAAAGCATTCGGGAACACTGGACGGAGAAACGGTAATCAGCCAGTGGTCGCCGTGGGTGCCCCAACGGGTTTGCATAACCTCGCCCTGTGCGGGGGAGGTCGGTTGGCCGGTTGCGGGGCCTACACGTTGTACGTTAACGATAACGCAGGGGATTTCGGCGCTGCAGGCGAGGCCGAGCATTTCCTGTTTCAGGGAGAAGCCCGGGCCGCTGGTTGCGGTCATAGCTTTTTTACCGGCCATAGATGCACCGATAACAGTGCCGAGACCGGCGATTTCGTCTTCAGTCTGCATAAATTTACCGCCAACCTGCGGCAGACGCAGAGCTAATTGTTCAGCAATTTCGGTAGAAGGGGTGATTGGATAACCGCCGTAAAATTTTACACCGGCAGCAATCGCACCCTCAACAACCGCTTGGTTACCTTGTAACAGCAGGATTCTTGACATGGGTTATCTCACTCCTTTTTATTTATCTACAAAGATAGCATAGTCGGGGCAACGCATTTCGCATTGTCCGCATTTGATGCAATTTTCTTCAGCGACGGCTTCAACTTTGCCGACTTCGCTGACTGCCAGAACTTTTTTCGGGCAGAAGGCTGCACAAATACCACAGCCCTTGCAACGCTTAGTAATTATTTTTAAGCTCATATGGTCTCCTCCTTATGATACCTTGTTTAAAATAACAGCATGCGATAGCTTCACTCTATATTATAGCAAAAACAGCATTGAAAAACAGTACCTCTGTAAGCTTTTTACTATTTTATTTTTTAAGCAATAAGTCATATTATAGTTTATGATAAAAATACTGTAATTGCAGATAGAAATCTTTTGACCAATTAGGATTTCTTGCATGAAAAAGTATAATAAACTATATTTCTGTGAAGGAGAATATTTATGCTAGGAGGTTTTACGCCGATGGTAGATTCGGCGCAAGGTAAAAATAAACGTATTTTGCAAGTAGCAGATGAAGGACTGATGAAGAAAAACGTGGTGCCGGAAAGCTGCAGCAAGCTCGTCTTTTTTTGAAATTAGGTTACAAAATAATTTTGTCTTTGTTGTGTATGGGCAGCCATGCCAATAAAAAATTTTGCAAATCACGGCACACCTTGCGCGGCAAAGTATTTTTCAGACTTGCAATATACATGTTCTGACCGCTTACTTCAGCATCGAGCATCTTCCATCTGATATCAGGATGTCTTTGCATTGCAGCAATGTAGTCATAGCCCAGATAGATTACGTTGCTTTCCTTTACTAAATCCAGGGCAACGTCAATATCGGTGATTTCCGCAAAAATATCTACATTCAGACCATTACCAAGAATATATTTTTCCATATTGTCGCGAAAACAACGGAAGGATCTTCCTTTACTGATGATTTTTTGATTATGAAGATCCTGATAGCTGAGTCTTTCTTTAGCAGCTAAAGGGTGGTCAGCAGAAAGTGCTATGCAATAATGCGTATAAAATATGGGTGTAAGTGTAAAATTTGTGTTGTCCAACGGATCTGTAGTAATAGCGAAATCTGCATTGCGAGCAAGCAAGGCGTTGAGAGCGGCCTCATCGGTGCTATCGATAATGCTGAGAATAATATTCGGATATAATTTGCGAAAGTCAAAGAAAAATTCTGCTGTTAAATATTTTACGATGTTATCAAGCGCGTAGATGGTGATAACATTTTCTTTTTGCTTTGCCAAGGTGTTCAGGCCTGTTATGTAGTTATATTCATCGAGCAACTTTTTGGCATGGGGGAATAATGCTTCGGCAAAATCAGTTGGCTCTAAGCCTTTGGATGAGCGTAAGAATAAGTCTGCGCCTAATTCCTGTTCCAACTCACGAATTGTTTTACTTATTCCTTGGCGAGACACGAAAAGCTTTTCTGCTGCTCGTTGGATATTTTTGTTGCATAGGCTGTGATAAAATATTGTAATTGCTTTGGCTGCATTGCTTTTTCACCTCAATCTTATTTTACCGCAACTTATTGGTTGCGGTAAAGAACTAAGTTTTTTCTTTTGCTGCAGTGAATTTATATCTATAATAGAATAAAAATTAAAGGAGGAACAAAATGAAAATCAAGCAAATTCGCAGTGCGACGAATAAAATTTTTTATGGTGGCAAAACTTTTCTTTTAGATCCTTGGCTTGTGGAGCAATATGGTTTAGGTTGTTTCGATAGTATGCCGGGAAATCCTTACATGGCTGTTGACCCGGTAAAGGCGAAAATACCAATGCCGCTTTTTGCTTTGCCGGAAACGGTAGAAAGCATTTTAAGTGGAGTTGATGCTTATATTATAACGCATATACACCCTGATCATATAGATATCAATATGCAGAAGGGCACTTTTGGTGATGTTTTGGAGCATGATAAGCCAATTTTTGTGCAAAATGAAGATGATGCGCAGGCCTTAAAAGCTTCAGGTTTTCAGGATGTACGCATCCTGAAAAATGATGGGGTTAAGTTTGCAGATATAACCTTATATAAAACGCCAGCTATGCATGGCACGATAAAGCCATCGTCTGATGCTTGTGGTGTAGTGTTTAAAGCAGAGCAGGAAAAGGTTCTATACGTTGCTGGAGATACGATTTGGTTTGATGGTGTGCGTAAAACTTTGGCAAATTATCAGCCGGAGGTAATTATGCTTAATGCCTGCGCTGCGGAGCTGCGTGATTATGGCAGGCTGATAATGAATGATGAGATGTGGATTGCGTACATCAGACAATGCCGGAAGCAAAGCTGTATCTGACACATTTCGATAATGTTGCTCATGCTTCGATTATACGTAGCCAAATGCGAGGTGCGCTTGTACGTCGTGGTGTTGATAATTATGTGATTCCGGAAGATGGGGAAACAGTGATATATTAAAGTAAGATAACAATAAGCAGCTGTCTTGGCGTGAGACAGCTGTTGTTTTTATTATACGCTTGACTTCGACCGTACTCCAGGTGTTATGCTATACTTAAATAAAGCAACATGAAAGGAAGCAGAGCATGAGCAAGATAATTAAGCTTTTACTTTTTATATTGTGCCTGGCAGTGATGGCCTTAAACGGCTGTGCTAAAAAACGCCGACAGCGAAGTGCAGGGCAGTGATACTGCTGCAGCAATTACTAATCCGCGTCAGATTGTAGCGGCAGACAATAAAACAGGGCGCACAATTATGTGGGAAGCGAAGGTGAAGCAGCCTTATACGCTGGAATATCGCTTGCAGGGCAGCAAGGATATACAGGCAGTGCAGGCAACGGACAGCAGCTTTACG
>ENA-OQED01001037-OQED01001037.1-human-gut-metagenome-genome-assembly--contig:-NODE-1037-length-10622-cov-1.365031_pt1 | contig 10622 bp, 12 predicted proteins | sample MGYA00242790_ERZ504625 | MGnify/ENA primary metagenome ERZ504625 (study PRJEB26092, sample SAMD00036345) | human gut metagenome | host: Homo sapiens | study: EMG produced TPA metagenomics assembly of...
TTTTGATCCTTCAGATGCCTATTTAAGAAGTTTACGTAAGAACACGAATCGTATATTAAACGAACTCAATCATACAGATAATTCTTTAAAGGAAAAACGATATGAACTCTTTAAAGAATTGTTTGGTCGTGTGGGCAAGAATTTAAATATCAAATCGAATTTTCATTGTGATAATGGATATAATATATATTTTAAAGATGATGTCTTTGTCAATGTTGAATGCGTATTTTGTGATGTAGGTAGAATTTATATTGGCAATAATGTATTGATCGGACCGCAGGTTGGAATCTATGCCGTAAATCATCCACTGGATATGGAGTTAAGAAGACAAGGCTTAGAATATGGTGACGATGTCATCATTAAAGATAATGTATGGATCGGAGGCATGTGAGCGATCAATCCAGGTATTACTTTAGAAGAAAATGTAACTGTTGCATCTGGATCTGTCGTTACAAAATCCTTTGAATCGAATGTTATGATTGGTGGCAATCCAGCAAGAATTATCAAGCACCTTAAATAAGAAGATGAATTATGTTATAATCATATCGGTGATGTAAATGGTAAAAAAAGGAATGATCCTTCTTGTTTGTTTATTAATCGTAACCAGCATGGTTATTGGAACGATTTCGACATTTTTGTAATAAAAAAAGACTGGTTGATCAGTCTTTTTTAGAAAGGCTAAGATGAATAAGGGAAAATACATCTTTTTGGATGTAGATGGTGATTAAATCATCATGAAAACGTATAAGAAAAAACATGTGAATTCTTTATATCCAGATTTAGATCCTGAATGTCTCGCTCTTTTTAGCAAGCTTGTGCATTCAATCGATTATGTGCATATTGTACTTAGTTCAAGTTGGAGATTGATTGAGTCGGATATGGACCGCCTAGAGGCAGCTTTTAAGGAATTTGGTATTCCAAAATGGATCGATATAACACCATATTTGGAATATGAACAAGGTAAGACAAGAGGAAAAGAAATCAATCAGTGGTTAAAAGAAAATCATGTTCGTAAAGATCAAATCATCATGTTGGATGACAATACCGATATGGCAGATTTAAAAGATCGTTTGATTCAAACAGATTTTATGAATGGTGGATTTAAAGAAGTTCATTTTAAAAAAGCTTTACATATGTTGAAAGACAACTATATATAAAGTCAAGTACTAAGCGATGAAAAAGTATGAAATATAAAACTAGACTTTAAAGGTTGTATTGATCTTTGAAATTGTAAATATGTGTACACTAAAAAGAACTATCGGAAAATAGCCTTTTTATACGATTGATTGTATAGACGGGTTATCGTAAAAGAGACGGATCAAATTCACATCCAGTTGTCAGGATATGATAGATGACTCTGAGTAGTTTTCTCACGCAATGCCCCTGTGCACATCGATGCGATTTTCCCTGAGATATCTTTCTGTCATAATAATCCTTGAATACTGGATTGTTGTTGATGACGGTCTGGATGATGTTGTATAAAGTGCATCTTAAGTATTTTGATCCCTTTTTTTCTAGCCTTGTTCGTGGCATACTATAGGTACCAGATTCATAGATATATGGATTGGTTCCTGACAGCTTGATGATCTTCTTAGCACTTTCATACTGGGTGAAGTCACCAAGTTCGGACAGGATGGACATCGCTGATATGTGTGAGATACCAGGGATGGCAAGGATAGGAGAGTTTAGCTGCAGACTGAATTCTTCTATTTTTTTATCCACTATATCCAGATTGGAATCAATCTTTTCGATCATTTCAACTGTCTGCTGTATCTCCAGATCAAGTGCTATATGGGAATGACCAATAGAATCCCTGGCAGCAGATTTCAGTTCCTCAGCCGTAATGGAAACGCATCTTCCTTTTGATAAAAGAGCTTTTCTAAGTGTCCGTATATCTGTATTGGCAATATTCTGAGCACTTTGGAAATCTTTAAGAATCTTTAAATAAGTTTTTGAGTATTTTGTATCAAAAAGTTTATTGAATTCAGGGAAAGCGATATCAATAAACTTCTGAAGACGATTCTTATAGCGATTCATTGTTTTCGAAAGGCTTTGATGATAACGCGACAGTTCACGGATCTCATGATAGGTAAAATGCTCATCTTCGATGATTCTATAAAGTCTAGGCATAGCTAAAGCCGAAGCAATTGTAAGAGAATCCAGCCTATCATTCTTAGCCAGATTGAAGGCTAAACGGATGTGATTGGTAGCCAATGGATTGAACATGGCAACCTTAAGATTCTTGGATAAGAGAAACTTTTGAAGATTGTCGGCATAGTGCCAGTATCTTCCATGCCGATGATGAAATCATCCTGAATAAAGGAAGAAACAGAAGTAAAAAAAGAATTGAACCCGATGATGTCATTGTCAAAGTCAAAAGGTTCGATATGAACGACACCATCCTGATCAATTACAGCAGCCGTATGTTTGAATTTACTGATATCGATACCGATAAAATAGCGCATAGAAGCACCGTCCTTTCTATATATGCGTGAATGGATGAACCACTTGCAAAGTATTCGACTGATCCTGGTAATACGAACTCAAAGGCTCATCCAACTGATCGCAGTTCTGAATATTAGGAAGTGGCAAGATTCTTTCTTATGAAGTCAAAGCCTCTAGGAGATCACTCAAGTACACATCCACAATTTCAATTCTAACAGATAAACAAAATCCTGATGAATACTAGATCAGGTAGAAAGGAAAAGGTATATGCAGATTACTCAGTTGAATGAGCTAATTTATATATACCAGTGAGATCATTCGTTATGCTGGTTAGTCTTTTTTTGGTCATACTCATTTGCATCTTGATTGGCATTTACTATTATTTCCTGCCTCCTATTCCATCTTTAAAAAAGCAAAAATATCCCTATGCACTTTTATTAGGCTGTCCTAGTCATGATGATGGAAGTATGGCTACAAGTCAGATCAAACGATGCGAACTTGCAATAGAAGCCTATCAAAAAAATCTATTTGATACTTTGGTCATTTCTGGAGGAGCTGTTAAGAACCAATATACAGAATCCAAAGAAATGGCAAAGTTCATCCAACAAAAAAGCTCTATGCCAATCATCTGTGAAACACAGGCTAGAAACACATATGAAAATTTTAAAAATTCGTCTAGAATTACTCAAGACGTCCCTATCTTGATTCTAACAGGCTCATTACATGCCAAAAGATCCTGCGCCATAGCTAAAGAGTTCTATTCAAATTACTCTGCATATACTTATCCCGATCACAAACTCCGGCATATTATTCGAGAAATCGCCTCTCGATATATCTACATCAAAATCGAATTATTAAAAAAGGCAGGAAAATATTAGTTTCCTGTCTTCTTTATTGTATTGTTCTAATAACTTCATTAACGCTTCTAACCTTTTTTAGATTAGCCATAATTACTTGAAGATGATCAGCATCTTTGACAGTGATCGTAAGTTTTGTTGTTGCGGTAATCCCATTATCATCCGCTGAAGAATCAACATGTTTCAAATGAGCATTCGATTGCTGCAAAGTCGTAACAATATCACTTAACAAATAGTTTCGATCATCACTATAGATAACAAGCTGTACATCATATTGCTTTTCCTCTAGATTTTCATCCCATATAACCGGAATCAAACGTTTCTTTTCATTTATAATATTTGGCAGTCTGCACGATGTACCTTAACTCCCTGTCCTTTAGTTATATATCCTAGAATTGGATCGCCAGGGATTGGATTACAACAGTTAGCTAAAGATACCTGAATCGTATCAATACCTGGAACAATGACACCACAACCCGTTTTTTTAGATGGATGAGCATTGGCATGAGAATTATATATCTTCATGATTTCTTCATCATCAATAGTTGTTTGACGATTTTTGGCAAGACGATCAACAACTGCCTGCAAAGATACACGTTTATTGGCAATACCAATATAGAGATCATCTAAATTCTTAAAGGACAGCGTTGGCAAAATTGCTTCAACACGTTTTGGCTGTAATAAATTCTCATCCAGTTTCAAACGTTTAAATTCATCCTGCAACATTTGTTCACCCTTTTTGATATACTCTTTAGAATTTGCCGTTTCCTGTTTTTGTAAAAAGGCACGAATCTTATTGCGGGCATGACCACTTTTAACGATCTTGATCCAGTCTTTACTAGGTCCAGGAGAATTATTGTTCGTTAAAATATCCACAACATCTCCTGTCTTTAATGGTGTATTTAACGGCACGATAGCTCCGTTGACCGTAGCTCCCACCGTCTTATGTCCTACTTCTGTATGGATCCTATAGGCGAAATCAATTGGAGTCGATCCACTTGGCAAGGCTATTACCTTACCTCGAGGAGTCAAGCAATAGACATTGGCTTCAAAGATATCCTTTTGTAATACATTCATGTATTCTAGCGGATCTTCGCTTTCTTCATCAGTCATCATTGAGAAATCTCTAAACCAGGAAAGTTTATCTTCAATCTCCTTTTGCTCAATTTCTGGTACAGAATTAGGTTTTTCTTTATATTTCCAATGAGCTGCAACACCTCGTTCGGCGATTTCATCCATATCTTCTGTACGAATTTGGATTTCAAAAATATGACCTGATTCTGGTTCTACTATCGTCGTATGCAATGATTGATACATATTCGCTTTTGGCATCGCAATATAATCTTTAAAACGTCCAGGTATTGGACGATATGTCGCATGGATATAACCTAGTATTTCATAACAATGAACAACAGAATCTGTAACAATGCGAATCGCCAGCAAATCAAGGATCTCTTCAAACCGCTTATGCTTTGTCACCATTTTTTTTATAAATCGAATAGAAATGTTTGGATCGGCCAAAAATACGGTATGGGATATTGAAATTATCCAGGATGATCTTAATATCGTTGATCATCATATTGACCTGCTCAATGCGATCACTTTCTCTTTGTTTAACAAGATTTTTAATCTCTTCATATTTTTTAGGCTCTATATATTTAAATGATAGATCTTCTAATTCATTTTTGATTTCACTGATACCTAAACGATGCGCAATTGGCGCATATACAGATAGTGTTTCTTTGGCAATTTTCTTTTGCTTTTCCTCCCGCATATACTGCAGAGTACGCATATTATGAAGACGATCGGCTAATTTGATCAAGATAACACGAATGTCTTTTGCCATCGCAATAAAAAGTTTACGATGGTTGCTGGCAAGATATTCTTTTTCATCCTTAAACTGAATATTCCCAATCTTTGTCACCGCATCGACCAGAGTACAAATCTCTTCTCCAAATTCCTGAGTAATGACTTCATCGGTCACGCCTTCACAATCTTCCACTGTGTCATGCAGCAAGCCTGCCGCAATAGTTTTGGTCCACAATGTAATAACGCCAATGTATTGGCAACCTGGATAACATGGACAACATATGGTTCTCCACTTTTACGAAACTGCCCCTCATGATGTTTATAGGCAAAATCATAGGCACGCTGAATCAGTTCTATATTTTCAGGACGTTTGATATACGTCTGAATATTTTGCATACATTCTTCAAATGTTACTTGTTTCTTTTGACTCATTCCACGCACCCCTTTCTTTTACGATTTTATTCTCCTTCAAAATGTGTTAATACACAAACAGGAATACCGCCAAATTTATCGACCCCTTTTAAATCATCCAACTCAATGATAAAGCCTAAACCAACCACTTCACCACCAAGTTTTTTAACCATTCGAACGATTGCTTCAGCTGTACCACCTGTTGCTAATAGATCATCGATGATCACAACTTTTTGACCTGGCTTTATAACATCCGCATGAATACACAATTTATCAGTTCCATATTCCAGTTCATATGTTTCTTCTACCGTTTCTCGTGGTAGTTTTCCGGGTTTACGAACCGGAGCAAATGGTAAATTAGCTTCTAAGGCAACTGGCACCCCAAACAAGAAACCACGAGCCTCTGGTCCTAAGATCAAATCCGCTCCAGTTTGCTTGGCAAACTCTGTAAATGCATCTACTACATAATGCATCGCCTCTGGAGTTTCCAAGATTGGTGTTACATCGCGAAAGACGATTCCTTCTTTAGGAAAGCCAGGAATACTGGCAATATATTTTTTTAAATCCATGTGTTATACCTCTTCATTGTTTTCATTCTACACTAACTCCATCAATCAAACAATCGTATTTTACTTATATTTGATCTTCTCAATAATAAATGTTGCTTGTTTTTTTCCTCTATATTGATTTATTTGCACATTTCCAATGAATCCCGCAATTGAAATCACACTTTTATCACGATCCAAGTCACTTTGATTAAAATTCATGCACTGTAACCCACTTTGAAGGGTAAATTTACGGTGCTTTCCATTTTGAATATCGAATACCGATTTGATCTGTACATCATCAATTCAAATAACGGGCATACAAAACCTGGTCCAAAAGGACGCATGACATCTAAGCTTTCGATTGATGCAATACTGATATCTTCCTCATTGACTAACAGCGTATCAAGAGGTTTAGCCTGCCAAGAATATACTTGGATCTTTTGACGAATATATTTCACAAATTCATCCAGATCTTGTAAATCAATTGAGAACCCGGCTGCCTGTTTATGGCCTCCAATCTCTTGAAAACCACTAAAATCTTTTAAGAATTCCATACAGTCAAATCCATCAGGTGTCCGCATACTAGCTTTGAATCCTTGTTCGTTATTGGTCATGACAATCACAGGTTTTTGATATGATGAAGATAAAGAACCGGCAACTAAACCGATGATCCCTTCATGAAAACTGGCATCATTGACAAAAAGGATTGGTTGCGATGTATGACATTTTTTTAAAGCGTCCTTACACATCTGTTCACTCATCTTTTTTCTTAGATCATTGATATGATTGATCTGTGCCTGCATGGAAGTTATTTCCTTGAGATCCTCGCTTAAAAAATAACGAACGACATTATTTACATTGCCTAAATTGCTTAATCTTCCTACCGCGTTTAACTTAGGAACAATTTGAAAACCAACGCTGGTTTCATTTAAGATTCGATCACTGGCAAAGGCAAAAAGATGATTTTCCTTTTCTCTATTTAATACCTTTAATCCATTTTGGATAATGGCCCTTGTTTGATTGGTTACCTGCATTACATCTCCTATGGAGGCAACACAAGCTAATTCCAGCTCATATTCTGTATCGGTTCTTAAAGCTCGTATGCATTCATAGGCAACCCCCGCACCACAAAGTGTATGAAACTGCTCTTCCATCACAGTTGGATGCACTAGAAGTTCACAATCCACATCTTCTTCAATCGTATGATGATCTGTGACAATGACTTTCATACCTAATTCTTTGGCCAAAGATAAAGCTTTTGATGCTTTTACACCATTATCAACGGTCACAATAATCTTATAACCTCTTTGATGAGCTAATCTTACTGTATCAACGTTTAATCCATATCCTTCGCGAATTCGATTCGGAATATAGAAACCACATTCGATGCCAAATTTTCTTAGACCTCTAACCATGATCGTTGTTGCCATGATCCCATCACAATCATAGTCTCCGGCAACGATGACCTTATCCTGATCTTTTTTTGCCTGCTTAATAATATCAACGAATCCTTTCACGGCATCACTTTCACTGACTGGATATAAGTCTTTTAATTGCGTCCATTCTGCCCATTTTGTTTGATCTTTCTCTAACATAGAAAGCACTTTTTGTGCTAACATTGATAAATTTTCCATGCGTAAATTATAAATCAAATAAAAAGGATTTGTCCACTCATCCAAAAGAAGAGCTCTTTGACATGATCACAAAAAAAGAACGATATACGTTCCTTTCTAACAATAAGCGGGAAAACCGCGATTTTGTTCATGCATATGGCTTTTAGCCTCTTCTTCAGTTAAAAATACCGAAATCCCTATTTGTGATTCATCAATAGTATATTGCCCTTCACAACCTCCATATGAATCTAAACGGAATATATACCCATATGGTTTCTTTTCCAAATCAATTACATGTCCACTTTCAACAAAACCACCAATCAAATAATAGACTTTTTGTCCTTCTTTTAATTTCACTTCTATCACTCTTTTCTCTAAGTTCATCATAAAAGAAATCATAGTATGAATCAAACAATATGACCAATAAAAAAAGAATGAACGTAGAGTCATTCTCTTTTTCCTGTTTAAAATAAATCCGGTTGATATTCAATTTTTAGATGTTCATACGCCTTAGGAGTAACAACTCGACCACGAGGCGTTCGATTAATAAAACCAATCTGTAATAAATAAGGCTCATAAACATCTTCCAACGTCATAGGTTCTTCACCAATGCTGGAAGCAATTGCTTCTAGTCCCACTGGACCACCTTTAAAACGTTCGATGATACCGCGCAAATATTTATGATCAACATTATCCAATCCCAAATGATCCACTTTTAGCTTATCCAATGCATCCTGAGCAATTTCCAATGAAATAATGCCATTATTGTAGACCTGGGCAAAATCCCGTACACGCCTAAATAATCGATTGGCAATACGAGGAGTCCCGCGTGAACGAAGAGCAATTTCCTTGATTGCCCTTTCTTCGATCTTTGTATTCATGACACGACTCGTTCGTGCCACAATTTGTGACAATTCATCCAGATCGTAGTATTCCAATTGATTCACGATTCCAAAACGATCGCGTAATGGCGCACTCAAATCTCCTGCCCTTGTTGTGGCTCCTACAAGCGTAAAAGGTGGAAGGCTCAAGCGAATATTATGTGTGGTTGCGCTGTCTTTTCCAACAATGATATCGAGACAATAATCTTCCATGGCAGGATACAATACTTCTTCAACTTGTTTAGCTAAACGATGGATCTCATCAATAAACAAGACATCTCCTGGTTCCAGTGTGGAAAGGATGGCTGCAAGATCGCCGCTTTTTTCTATCGAAGGACCACTGGTCGTTTTTAAATTTCCATGCATCTCATTGGCAAGGATATAAGCCAAGGTCGTTTTCCCTAAACCTGGAGGACCATATAATAAAACATGATCCAAGCTTCGTTTCTTTGTTTGGCTGCATTAATAAATACCTTAAGGTTTTCTTTAAGATCCTTTTGTCCAATATATTCATCCAAAGAAGCTGGTCTTAATGTAGTTTCGATACTGTCATTTTCCTGCAAGTGTGCGTCTACTGTACGATTCTCCAAGTTTATACCCCATTTCTTTTAGCCAGGATTGCCAAGGCCATTCTCAACATTTCATTTACATTTAAATCTGTTTTATTTGCGAGTTCTTTTCTAACACCAGTTAATTGATTCACCTTATATCCAAGGGCAACTAAAGCTTCCTGCGTTTCTTTCCATACTGGATTCGAAATCGTTTCTTCTTTAGTCTCAACACTGACAAACTTCCCTTTTAGATCCAACACGATCTGAGAAGCCGTTTTCGCTCCAATTCCCGGTAAAGACTTTAATAATTTTACGTCATCTTCTTCAATTGCCTGTATCATCTTAGAACCAGGACACACAGCCAACATAGTCTGTGCAGTTTTTGGTCCAATTCCTTTTACATTGATCAAGCGCATAAAAACTTCATAATCTTCTTGTTTGATAAAGCCATATAGGAGCATGGCATCTTCACGAACATGTTGATATGTATATAAAAATAATTCGTCACCTATTTTTTGTGTTAAGGCATTGCTGATAAAAACCTCATAACCAACGCCATGGACATCCAATACAACTGAATCCGTTCGAATCAAACGAACGATTCCTGATACAAAAGCTATCATAAACTCTCCTTTTTAACTTCGAACATTATACCATAAAATGCTCTTTTTTAGGATGTTAGTCATGCAGACCTTTGATTCAACACACCTTCTATATTCTATTACACCTGATCTTTGAAAAGTGACAATTTATAATCGCATCAATATCATAATCTTTATCGATCAAAACGATCTTATGTCCATAACGAGAACACATACGTTTATTATATTCATTCTCTTTGATCAAATTATCATACGTACAATAAGAATCATCCAATCTTTTTTCAATCACATTGGCATAGATTTAATGTCATTAAATGATCTTGGATATATTCTTCAGTCATGACAAGACAAACATAAATCAATTTCTTTTTTTGTATTCTTCAACTAAAACTTTCTTCAAAATCAAAAGGTATATAGGCCCCTTCAACAATTAATCCTGATTGATTTTCAATGGCTGTTTTAATTATTTCTTTAAGAATTGGCCATAGATAGAGTGTTATCTTTTCATCTTCATCGACTGAAACATTGATCAATCCAGAGCGAATCAAGCCCATCTTTAAATGATCGATCGATAAATAGGGAAACTGATATTTTTCTAGAAGTTTTTGTGCCAGATTTGTCTTTCCTGTATGGCTGGCTCCACCTATTAAAATGATCATATTCTTATCTTTCTTTGATTGGATGTCGAATCACGGTCTTTAACTTGGACGGATCACATTTTCTAGGATCGCTGATATAAATCTCATGATGATATCGCATATCGTTTATATCCAGAAAATATCCCTGTTCTTGCATATACTGATGCATCTTAGCTGTTGTTTTTGGCTCGTCATCATAGGGTCCTATATGAAGACATTGTACACAAAGTCCTTCATCATAGGTAAAAAACTCAACTTGCGAATAAT
>ENA-OQED01001038-OQED01001038.1-human-gut-metagenome-genome-assembly--contig:-NODE-1038-length-10609-cov-1.574604_pt1 | contig 10609 bp, 11 predicted proteins | sample MGYA00242790_ERZ504625 | MGnify/ENA primary metagenome ERZ504625 (study PRJEB26092, sample SAMD00036345) | human gut metagenome | host: Homo sapiens | study: EMG produced TPA metagenomics assembly of...
CCAATATATGCTGTGCGGCATAGCTGAGGATGGAACGGAAGGAGTCCAGATAGTTGTTGAACTCCCGCTGCAGGTCGGTAGTGGCTTCCACTTCCTCCTTGGTCCAGATATGGCCGGTGGATTGTAGCAGCATCACTTTCTCCTGATTCTTCAGTTCTTTCTCCGCCTTGTTGGTGTACATCAGAATCATCCCCGCCAAGAGTCGGGTCGTTCTGCGCCCGCACTCCTGCAAAAGATGATATAAACATAAAAATGGCAATTGATATGAAATACTTCATGACTGATTCCTTTATCGTTAATCACTGATGGTCATACGTCCTGCTCTGCGCCATCTGCTAAGGGCTTGGGTGGCTATCTCTCCATTGCTCGGTCTATCATCCTGCCGTCACGCCGTTCCACACATCGGTCTGGTGTAATATCGATATAGACAGATAAAGACGATGCAGCTTCTTGCTGAAGGCACTCAGCTTGTCGTTCAGTGCCCACAGCGTCTTGCTCCTTTCCGCACCAGTCAGCATGTTCTCTTTGCCTCCTTTGGCGACTGCATCTTTCAGCAGTGTGAAGACGGACACCAATTCCGTGGCGGTCTCCATATACAGGTTGTTCATCGAGAGGGTGGCAACGATGCCTTGCGGATTATTGTTGATGGCCTTGCGCATCTTACACAAGGTGATGAATATCTTCACTCCATCGTCGTACAGATAGGTACAGGCTTTGAGGGAAGAGGCATAACCACTGGCGGTTTTCAGATAACTGTTGTACTTCTTCTCCCATTCGTGTATCTTGGTGAACTCTGCGGCGATGGTATTCTGCAACAGGGCAGTCTTGGTCTGACCTTTGATTTCCTTCTCTATCTCACCGTTGATGGCTTCGTTGCCCTCTGCTAATGCCATCCATTCCAAAGGGTTGGCAGTCACAATCTGTGCATGGGCTGACGGCACGCTCAGTACCAATGCCACGACAATGAACCAAATCTTATCTATTCGTAATCTCCATATACGCCCTTTCTTCGTTTGTTCGTTTCTACTCTTGTTCGTATCACACTCACCACGTCATAGCTGTTGCTGATGCCGGTCATTTCCAGTTTCGGTGTCGTTCTATCCATCGACAACACGGTCACGCTTTTCAGTCCGCATAACTGTTGTATCAATGTCTGATGCTCGGCAAAGTCCACCACTCGGTACAACTCCATGTAGTTCACGCTCCGCTGAAACACTCCGTGCTCACAGATGAGTTGCTCGCTCCCGATATGGTAGCGGATACTCCTCAGATAGATGAATCGGTAGAGTAAACAGAGGGAGAACAGGAGGCTGAAGACAAGCAACAGGGTACTATATGCACAACCGGGCAATCCTCCGATTAGGAGCATTGCCACGCACAACAGCAACAGAGGCAGTTTCGTTGATGAAAAACTGTCCGATGCTGGGGCACAAGGTGATGATGCTATTATCTTCTTGTCTCATACGCTTCTATGATATGTGTTCTTTTCTTCTTTTTCCCTTTTGTTTCTCTGCCTTGCCGGCTGCGATAAACTCGGCATAGTCGAAGGTATCTGGTTCGCCCTTGGCAATCAGTTCTGCTGATTTCTTGTTGAGCAGCGCATCGTTCCAGTCCTTGTAGCAACCCAATGGATGATAGGCTTGCACATGCTCGTGACGGAAGCCCATCTCTGCTGCCACCTTCCTGAAGTTTGCAACAAACTGCCGCCCTGCATCGTCCTTGTCAAAACCCAAATAGTGCCGTGCGTTGGGAGTAACGGACAGAAGTCCTCGCATCTGTCCCTCGGTGGGTGTGCCGCCCGCTAGATACATACACCATCTTTACAGGATTTATCTGATACTCTGCCATGGCATCGTAGGCACTCTCAAACCATACAATTTCGCTTGCTTTATCCAACGGCTCGCCCGTGAGGTTGGCAATCCACAGTCCTTCACTGCTGTTGCTTCCTTCTGCCTTGCCCTTGTAACCGCCGCTACCGTCCATCTTCGGTCGTCCTCGTTCCTCAAAGCCCACAGTCTTGTCGGGTGTCTTGGGCAGTACAAGCGGAAAGGCAAGGTTGGCAAAGGTAAGTCCATCCGTCCGATGCTTAGTAGCCAGACAGAAATGCCGATGAAAAGCATACTGCGTATAGAGGTCGATGCCTCGGAACTTAAAATAGGGATAAAACCTTTTCTGCGTTTCCCTGTCCTGCGGATTGAACTTGTGGATGTCGTAGTCATTCAGGTTGAATGGCTTTCCGTCCTTTCTTGGTTCTGTAATCTTCGATGGTCTGTCCTCTATGGGTTGGTTGAGCAGTCGGTTGCAGACGAGGTTGACGAGTCGGTCAGGAGACATTCCCACCTTGTTCTCTGAAAACATTTCTGGATGCTCCTTGATGAACGAAATGACATTATACACCTTCTGCTGCGGTGGTTGGAAGCAACATTTCCCATTCTGCGTGACAATGAACTTATCACCACGCACCCGTCTGCCCTCACTGTCAGTACGCACATACGACGGATAACGCAAGCCATCTCTCTTGTTCAGATGATACCCTGCGTCCACCAGTACTTCCTGTATGCTCAACCTGTCCAGAAAGTCATCGTATGTCAGTTCACTACTCATTATAAATTATAAATTGTAAATTATACATTGTTAATATCCTCTCCTTATCTCCGTGGCAACATGATTTGCTTCTGCCTCAAAGTACCTTGCCGCAATCTCCTGTGGCGAATCCACTCCCGGTTTGAAGTAAGGACGTGGACCGCCATGATGCTCTGCATAGAACTCCGGGGCTGGATGGTGATGATGGTGGCTTATGTCATGCGCCACCTCTGCTGTAACGACTGCTCCTGCCGTCAGAGCCGCCAATATCTTCGTGCCCAGTCCGGCGTTGGTTTCGGGGCGTGTCTTCATATCCACTTCACTGAAAACCTTGGAGAAGAGTTTCATGCGATGGTAGTCATCCACCGCCAAGAACTTGTCGTAGTCCTTCTGCTTGATTTCGTGGGTGATGGCTTCTCCATTGATAATGGCGGTCATGCGATACTTATCTTCGCCTTTCTTATCTCCCTCCATCGGAGGCACTTTCTCCACCATGATGTCACCGACTTTCACTTCACGCCCATGCGCTCCCTCACGATACCAACCCTTGTTCTCATTAATCAAGGCAAGGTCTTCACCTCTCACCATGGCATCGCCTTGCAACACGTCACGTCTGACAGTCTCGTCCTCTTCCAACGGAAGCAACCGTTCCTCGTCTTGTTGCTGACGCTGCTGCAACTCCTGTTCAAGTTCGGGATGCAGATGCAGGTCGATGCGCTCCTTGCTATTCAGTGTGTCCATCAGGATTTTGTCAGCAAAGTCGTCCTTGATGATGCCATTCAGCAGTTCCAAGCGTTGAACGACGGGCACTTCCTTGATGGAGTTGGAGGTGAGTTTCTTCAGTTCCTCATCTGTCAGGTCATACACCATGTCGGCATTGACGCTGTTCGACTGAATGGTCAGCGTCTTCGCATTCTCATCAATGATGATGCCATGCGATGCCAGACACTCCTGCCACTTCTCATTGGTGAAATAGACAGGCGAGGTAATCAGTTCCTTATAAGGCTTGGCTGGCTCCGTGCTTCTCGTGCGGCTGATGGAAGGCATTATGATTCCCTCCAAATCTTTCAGCACATCCTGTTGCTGAGGCTATAACTCTGTTGCTGTCCCTTATAATAGAACCCATAACCGCCGCTCTGCAATTCGCCAGGCTTCATTCTGCCGTCCCAACGTTCAGGCACAATCGGGGCTTCGGGGAAGAACAATCGTCCTCCAACTCTGCGAAGATGGAATCCCTCCTGACTGCGTGGTGTCCAACCTAAAAAGGGTGGTGGCATATCGATGCGCCCCATCCGTCCATACTCGCCGATACCAACACGATAGCCGTGCAGCCCCATAGCTACACGACCGTTGGCATTGCGTGCATGAACGAAGTTCTTGGGCATATAGAAGTCGTTGCCCACAATGCCCGTAAAGGTATTGTAGGCTAACTTGTTGGCATGATTCGTACCCCAGTCGGTCAGAGCCAACATCTGCTTCTCGGTGATGTTATAGGTAAGCAGCGGACTGTCATGCCCTTGCACCACAAGCTGATAGCCGCTGCCATTACTCACCACATGAGCCTGCATACCATTGCGCATGAGCAAGTCACGCATCTCTGGTTGCAGGTCCATCTGTTGGGGATTCGTATTCTTTCTTATCGCCATACTTATTCTTCACTCTTCATTCTTCACTCTTCATTTATCATGCTTCACCGTTCTCTATTGCCTTCTCCAGTTCCTCATCTTTGTGATGGACAAACTGCTCCGCACTCTCTTCACAAATGCAGAGTCCGTTGTTCAGACAATAGCTCTCATATTCTTCCTGCCATTCAGCAGAATGATGGTTGACATACTCCAACCAACCGTACTCGCCGCTCTGTATCTTCTCGACGAGCACATCCTCTGGATAATATTTATTTGATGCCATATACTTATTATATTATGTGTAGATTATTTGTGCATGGAAAAAGAGGCGCGGTTGCGCTCTCCATTCTTCTTCTGCTCATTCCAAAGTTCTTCCGTGTATTCCTCTTCAGGCACATAGTCAAGATTACCGTCATCGCCCATTACCCAACAGCCATAGCACCCGAAGGTGTATTTGTCCCACTCTCGCTTGGTGTTCTCCTTCCACTTCTGACTGTCGCCTTGATTAATCCTTATGCCGGTCTTATCGTTCAGGTCAATACCCACCGTCACCTGTTCGTCCTCCACTGATGAGGCGTGAGCGGCTCACCCTTCTGCATCACGGTCAGTTCTGCCGAACTCAGTTTCAGTTCATCCTTCAGCACCTCCAAGTTGCGCCCGATGACAGGCGTAGGTACCGACATCACCTGATTGGTCTCCGTGTCAATCTGCACGAAAGCCTTGCTGCTCCTGCCATCAGCATCCTTAACATCGGCAAGGATAGCCTTTCCAGCCAGCAAGTCCTCCTGCTGTTCCTGAGTAAAAGCCTCCAATGGTGATTTCTCCAACTGCGGATAGAAGACCACATCCACCTTGCCGTCCTCCATACGGACCAACGCAAATCGGGTGCGGCTCTTCAATGTCTCGCCCTCATCATTATTCACCTGAATGGGCAGCAACGGTGAACGTCGTCCCTGACCAATATCTTCCAACGCCCACATGGGCAGGTCTTCAATCTTCTCTTGTGTGAGACCAAAACGAGCCAGTGTCTGATAAGGCACCTCGCTCTCTTCAAATCGTACTTGCTTCATACTTTAACTTTGAATTTGAAATTAAACTCATGCAAAGTTATATACCTATTCAGAGACAAGCAGAATTGCATAAGATAATGCGTGTTATTTTTGACGATTATTATTATTTGAGTTTGATTTCTGCTCAAAAATCAAACTCGATTGCTATATTATGTTACAATCTTCTTGTCTTCCCTTTGTTCTTTATGCCAGTCAAAGAATTGCTTGTTACTTTTGCACCATGAAACGATTTCTACTCATCACAATAGCAGCAATATTCTGTTCATCAGCAACAGTATGCGCTCAGTTCAATACCGTCACACAGACTAAGGTACACCGCAAGGCTGTGCCAAAAACGACGCAGTCCGCAACATCCGAACAACTGCCTCCGTGCTCGCCGCATCAGCGGCGAGACTCTCTTGCCTTTGCCCCATTACAAACCCAAACGGAGCAGACCGACCGCCACACGGCACTTGTCAGTCCACTCCGTCATATCTCTGTCACCAGCCCTTTCGGCTACCGCAGAGACCCATTTACAAAAAGAAAAGCCCTACACAACGGGCTTGATTTGAAGGCAAATTACGAACCCACATACGCCATGATGCACGGCGAGGTCATCAAGGTAGGCAAGGACAAACGTTCAGGCCTCTATGTCACCCTCCGTCACGGCGACTTCACCGTCAGCTATTGCCACCTCTCCCAAACTCTCGTCACCAAAGGCACCCACGTCCGTCCCGGCATCATCATCGCGCTGACAGGCAACAGTGGTCGCAGTACTGGTCCCCACCTGCACCTCACACTCAAAGACACAAAAAAGGACGAGCCATCGACCCGTCCATTCTTCTCAATCTTATCAAGCATCCACTCTAATAGAACGCCTTGTCTTTTGTCGTTCACATCACCCCTTCCGCATTGCAATAATGTCTTAAATATCTAATCCTCAACAATTTCTATTCTTGAAAAACAAGTGTTATTCACGAATATAATATGATTTCGTTGAAAGATGTACATAAGATGATACTAATATCTATGCTATTTGTCAATAAAGAACCCGTTTCTATGCAGATATTCTGAAACGGTTAGTGTTCCAATCCCTATCTGCTCACACAACAAAGGAAGTTTCTTGAACAACTTACCGTCATTCTGCTGCCTTGTTTCCTCCGTCATTACTTGCATCTCTTCCAGATGGATAGCGTCCGAGTGTCGTACATTCAGTGCATAAATGATAATCTTAGCATCACCTGTTTTAAGGTATTCTTCCTTTTGCTCTATGTATTCTTCTTCAGTCAGTTCCTGCTTCTTCAGTCTTACACAGAAATTGTTGTCTATCATGTTGCTGAATCTCTCTGGGGCACATGGAAATAGATCCTTTGTCGGAATGACCAATTTCTTGTCTTTGAGGAAAGGCATCTTTTCAACTGCAATTCCTTTGGAGGTGCGTTTTGATTCATCCAGAATCACATCAAGTAGCATCAAATCCTTGCGGGAGAACGCCTCTTCCAGGAATGAGTACAACTGTCCGTCCTTATCCAAGGGAAGATAATTCTTGGCAATCATCACCAATGAGCATGTATCAACAACTATCGCCATAACTCCCTCTCAAAATTTGCTGGTTTGACATTGAGTCTCGAACAGAAAGTGGTCTCGTTGACCACTCCATTGAAATAGGCATATTTGCATGGTTTTCAAGAATAGCGGAGAAATGATGGGCTTTGGTGTTCGCCCGCCTCTCTTCTCAGAGTTTTTCAACTTTTCCTGTTCCTCTCTTCTTCTGTATTCCTCTGCCAATTCACTCTTGACATTGCTGTAGCTCGAATAGCTGATTTTCCTGTCGATATACATCCTTGTATATAAGGCAAGACGGCTAATGTGCGTCCGTGCACTGATAGCCTTGAAGAGGTCAATGCAGTAGTCGTTACGGGAATCTACACATGCTATGTTAGCAAGTGTTTCTGCTTCTTGTCCCATAATGAACTGATATGCAAAATCATTGCACCATCTTTCGACATCACTGTATGAAGTCTGTGCCGAGATGTCCATCATGTCCACCGACTCCACTTCTTCAATCCCCAATAGACAATGCCCCAATTCATGCGCCAGAGTGAATATTTCTCGCTTGTAATGCTTATGATGCTTAAGCACTATCACATTGGGCTTAAGGTAAAAACCGTCAATGTTGGTTTTCTCTTTCTTGTTCCATGTCTCTATGTATTCAAAGACAAAAATGCCATGATCGGCGATTTTTTCTATCATCTTCACAAGAAACTGCCTATGATTGACAGTTTCCCCGGGATAAAAAAATCTCTTGCACGTACGGCTACTGTCTTAGGGTCATCTTGTAGGGTGTAGTGTTCTATGTCAAACTTCACATCCAGTTGCGACAGTTTGTTGTATGCATCCAAAGCGTTTTTCAGACTCTCGAATCGGTTTACAGTACGGATCGACTCCAAGTTCAGCTCTGTTCCGAATGAGGTCTTGCGGAAGAAGATACTGCTGCTTGCATTGGTTGACAACTTAGAATAGTCTTGAAAGAAACTGACTTCTTTGTCGAATATCTCACCTATACGCTTCAACACCCCCAAATCAATAGAATCTCCACTGATGTCTGCGGCTCCTGTTATCCGTTTCCTGCCTTTGTTCAGAAGAGACAACAAGTCATCCACCGACATCTTGTATAATGCCAGCAGGTATTCTAAACGTTTCTTGTTAATCTCTACTTTCATATCAGCCTCGATTGAACTATTGTTGTTTTGATGCAAATGCTTAGGCACAATTTTGCGTTGCAAAATTACACATTTTCACTTAAATGGGCGAATTTTCATGCTGAATATCACTGGAATTTATGTTTATTTTGCTAAATCGCTACATTTCGCCACCAAAAAGACACAAAATAGGACGAATCATCGACCCGTCCTTTTGTTTTTAGCCTTTTCGTTCTAACCACAGCCTGCAATGTTATTCATCAACTGGTTCATCACTTCGCATGTCTCATTTCGTAAACTGTCCATAAGGCTAACACACATTCAATGGCTATCACGGTGAATGGCCCGCAGTCATGCCCCACCAGTGGGCAATAAGCATAAAGATGCCAGCCTCAATGCACAACGCAAAGAGGATGGTAACAATAAGTGATAACCTAAAATCCGCAACTATCATCCAATACACGATTAAGGGTAGATTTATGAGTCGTTTAGTAGTAGCTTTCAGTAAAAAGCAACAGCACAACATCAATATGTAGCCAACATCCCCTTACCCCACGATGCGACTTGAGGTAATACGCAGATTCTAACCGGAAAGAAAGGATTCTTATCCGAATTCTGTTTTGAAGGGTTTTGCATAAGCGCGGTTCTCTGTGTAGATATTCAGCACGTATTGCCTTGCAGTCATGATCCACTTGGCAGGTACGGAGATGAATCTGAAGACAAAAGCCTTTATGCGACTCGTTTTCTTGAGCCCAAAAGCCTTGGTGTCAAGCCTGCTCATGATGGTCTTGTAGAAATTGTGTATCAATGCAGTAAGCAGAAGAAAGACAGTATTCTCCGCCATGAATGACTTGGGGAGCCTGCTCCAACCGAATCCGTTGTTCATGTCGTCAAAGATACGTTCCTTGCCGCCACGCAGATTGTAGAATTCAACAATGTCCCTTGTCGATGACTTGTAATCGTTGGTCAGAATACAACGGTAAGTGTATTCGCCTTCCCATAGGTCAAGGTCGCCACTGTTGCGTCTTTGTCTCTGGATGACAAGACGATAGCACTTGCCTTCCCATTTCTCAACGAGAATGGAATTGAGTTCGAACTGGATGCCGTTAATCTCCTCCGTCTTCCATCCTCTCAGAGCAAAGATGTCATTGTAGAGCGAACTGCATCGGTTGGCACGGATGTAGAAATGTTTGCAATGCTTCTCTATCTCACTGACGATTTCCTTCGAGCAGGAACCGCAGTCTGCCCTGAAGCGATTTACACGGATGTTCTGGGATTCCAGAAGAGCGAAGAATCTCTTATGGGTGTCTGCCTGATGAAAACGCACATTCGTGTTGCCATCGCTGTTCTCGATATAGACTATCTTGTCACCGATAACATATACGCCAGGCCTGTAGCCGAGGAACTTTTTGTAGGTCGGTTTTGCATCATACTTCTCCGTTTCAAGAAACTGATGGTCAAAGTCAACATCGTATTCCTCAATTTCCTTCAACTCGCCTGTAGAAACCAAAGCGTTTATAAGCAATGTGTTGAGTTTGTCTGCAGTATTGAAATCATAGGTCTTGCCTTGGTCGGAAGTATAGGAGATGTTTTCCTGTGTCAGTTCCTTGATGGCTCTGAGGATGGTATCAGAGCTGCATGTACGAAGGGTAGGATGATACGAGAGATGGCGCATCAGTTGTGACGTTACGTCTTCCACGCATGAGCCGCCACAGAAATAAACGCTCATCAGCGAACGGACTATCTCGCTGAACTGATATCCGATGATACTGCGGCATCTCTGACCCAGTGTTGAGTCGATAACGGGTGAAAGCATGGAGTCAAATTTCTCCATGATTGAAAAAATTCCTCCAAAAGGTGTGAGTTTCTCAGATTTTATTTGTACCTTTGCCATGCCTTGTTACGATTTTCGCTTGTTTTCTAATTGCAACACTAAGATAAGTGAAAAATCTGACACGGCAAAATCCTGGGCAACTTTTTGTTGCTCAGGAACTTATAAATTAATTTAAATCAAAGTGTTGCGGAATTAAGGTCTTAAAGAAATTGAAGTTATGAAAGCATATTTCATCGCCATACTTACCTTATTCACTTGTATAGCTACCGTCGTCCGGACGCAGCAAATGTCTGAACTTGAAAACCGGATTGACAGTCTTCTCAATGGCAAGAAAGCCACCGTTGGTATAGCCGTATGGACAGACAAAGGAGACATGCTCCGGTATAACGACCATGTACACTTCCCCCTTGCTCAGTGTATTCAAATTCCATGTGGCACTGGCCGTACTGGACAAGATGGATAAGCAAAGCATCAGCCTGGACAGCATTGTTTCCATAAAGGCATCCCAAATGCTGCCCAATACCTACAGCCCCCTGCGGAAGAAGTTTCCCGACCAGGATTTCACGATTACGCTTAGGGAGCTGATGCAATACAGCATTTCCCAAAGCGACAACAATGCCTGCGACATCTTGATAGAATATGCAGGAGGTATCAAACATATCAATGACTATATCCGCCGGTTGGGTATCGACTCCTTCAACCTCTCGGAAACAGAAGACGACATGCACTCCAGCTTCGAGGCTGTATACCGCAACTGGAGTACTCCTTCCGCTATGGTCCGACTACTGAGAACGGCTGATGAAAAAGAGTTGTTCT
>ENA-OQED01001039-OQED01001039.1-human-gut-metagenome-genome-assembly--contig:-NODE-1039-length-10592-cov-0.890301_pt1 | contig 10592 bp, 14 predicted proteins | sample MGYA00242790_ERZ504625 | MGnify/ENA primary metagenome ERZ504625 (study PRJEB26092, sample SAMD00036345) | human gut metagenome | host: Homo sapiens | study: EMG produced TPA metagenomics assembly of...
TAAACATTTTGGGAGGAATTCATATGAAAGAGGAAGAAAAAATCTTTGCCGGGCAGTTTTTCTGCCCCGGTCACCCGGACTTGAAAGCCATCAAGCTGCGCTGCCACAACCTTTGCAGCGCCTATAATGCAACGCTCGAAGACGAAACCGAAAAGCGTAATGCAATCGTGCATCAGATCTTCGGCGATTTCGGCGAGGGCTCGTTTGTGCAGGGGCCGATCCAGATCCACTATGGCACGCACACGCACATCGGCAAGAGCTTTTTCGGCAACTTCAACCTGACCATTCAGGATGACGCGCCCGTGACCATTGGTGACCGCTGCAACTTCGGCCCGAACGTGACTATCGTCACGCCGATGCACCCGATCATCGCAGAGGAACGCCGCGTGCTGAAAACAAAGGACGGCCGTGAAATTCGCGTTTGCTACGCAAAACCCGTCACCATCGGCAACGATTGCTGGTTCGGCGCAAACGTCGTCGTATGCCCGGGTGTGACCATCGGCGATAACTGTGTCATCGGTGCAGGCAGCGTGGTAACGAAGGACATTCCGTCAAACAGCGTGGCCGTCGGCAACCCCTGCCGTGTACAGCGCACCATTACGGAAGCAGACAGCATGAAATATCATCCGGAACGCTTCGGCGAAGATGAATTCGTGTTTGACGAATAAACTGAGCTTATAATACGCAAAAACAGCTCCGAGCTTTTCGCTCGGAGCTGTTCTCAATTCATCTTAATTCGAATTAGAAGTAAACGACCTGATTCTTCTCTGCGCTCTCAAAGATCGCTTCCATCAGCTTCATCAGCTGGCGCTGCTGGTCGTGCGTGACGATCTGCTCTGCTTCGCCGTTGACAACTGCTGCGATGTTGCGATAATAATCGTGAATGTCGCAGTCGATTCTCGGCAGCGGAAGCTCGCTGATCGTTTCCGGCGTTCTCGGCGCCATGGTCTTCGTGAGGCCTGCTGCGGTGACGATCGGCACTGCATCGTGCTCTTCGTCCGCCGTTGCGATGACGATCTTGCCGTTGACCTGGAAGTCATCGATGACAGCCGTGCCGTTCAGACCTTCGACATACCAACGCGGCAGGTTGATGAAGTTGCTCGTGCCGACTTCTACGGTGAACACGAGATCGTTATCAAACTTGAACGTAGCGGTGAAGCCGTCGTCCACTTCTTCGTTCGTTACGTTGGACAGCGTTGCGTAAACGGAAACCGGCATTTTGCCCATCATCATGTTCATCTGGTCAAGGAGGTGCACGCCCCAGTCAAGAACCATGCCGCCGCCCTGTGCCTTCGTGTTTCTCCAGTCGCCCGGGATACCGCGGGAACCATGAACACGGGACTGAATGGCGAAAACACGACCGAGCTGGCCGGACTTTGCAATCTTCTCCGCAACGCGGAAATCCTCGTCCCAACGGCGGTTCTGATGCACCGTGAAGACGGAGCCCGTGCGCTTGGAGGCTGCGATCATCTCTTCGAGATCAGCGGTGCAAAGCGTGACCGGGCTTCTCGCTGATGGCAACCTTGCCCGCTTCCATAACCTGAATGCAAACCTTCTTGTGCTGATCGTTCGGAATTGCGACCGTTACAACATCAACGGTCTTGTCGGCAAGCAACTCCTCAAAAGAGCTGTATGCGTGAATACCGTTTTCCTCAGCAACCTTGTTGCGCTCCGGCTTAATATCATATACGCCTGCAAGCTCTACAACACCCGGGATTTCCTGTAATCTCTTCGTGTGCCAGCCGCCCATGCCGCCATAGCCCACGACTGCTACTCTTACTACTTTAGACATAATCAATTGGACTCCTCTCGATTTAAAATAAATAACCTGTCTGCGCTCTCTAAACTACGCGCTATACACCTTATTATACTAAAAGACACGCAAGTTTCAAGATGTTTTTTATAGATTTTTGCATCTTGTCCGCGATTTCGGCGAAAGATACAAAGACCACCTGCGCAAAACTGTGTATAAATCCCACGTTTGATTGGAAATCGGTGCAAAAGGAATTTAGCCCCTTGAGTTTTTTCACCCGATGTGCTACGATGAACCTGAATAACGCGTGAATACACCGGAAAGGTTGATTATATCTATGAAAATGTCATTTCGCTGGTATGGCCCGGACGACCCCGTAACCCTCCAAAATATTCGTCAGATTCCGAACATGCAGGCCATCGTCACCGCTGTATACGGACGTGCCTGTCGGTGAAGTTTTGGAGCCGCAAGAGCATTGCCGCGCTGAAAAAACAAGTGGAAGATAACGGCCTGCAATTTGAGGTCATTGAAAGTGTGCCGGTGCACGAGGACATCAAACTCGGCAAACCCACGCGCGACCGCTATATCGAAAATTACTGCGAGAACATCCGCCGCCTTGCCGAGGCCGGCATCCGCTGCATCTGCTACAATTTCATGCCGGTGTTTGACTGGACGCGCACGCAGCTTGACCACCGCCTGCCGGACGGCTCTACAAGCCTTGTCTACTATAAAGAGCAGGTGGATGCCGTGGACCCGTTGAAAGCGACAGCGACCTCACGCTGCCCGGCTGGGACGCAAGCTACACACGCGAGGAGCTGAGGGCCGTCGTGGCGGAATACAACAAAAATGACCGAGGAAGACCTTTGGGCAAACCTCACTTATTTTCTTGAGCGCATCATTCCCGTCGCTGCGGAATGTGACGTGAACATGGCCATCCACGAGGACGACCCGTGCTGGAGTATTTTCGGACTGCCACGCATTATCACGTGCGAAAAGAATCTCGACCGCTTCCTGAAAATCGTCGATGACCCGCACAACGGCATCACGCTGTGTACCGGCTCACTCGGATGCAGCGCCGAAAACGATGTGGTGCACATGGCGGCAAAATATGCCGCGATGGGCCGCATCCATTTCGTTCACGCCCGCAACGTCGCCGTGTTGGAAAACGGTTTTGAGGAGCGCGCACACTACTCCGCATGCGGCTCGCTCGATATGTATGCCATTTTGAACGCGCTCTACAAAAACGGTTTCAACGGTTACATCCGCCCGGACCACGGCAGAATGATCTGGGGCGAGACCGGCCGCGCCGGCTATGGCCTTTACGACCGTGCCCTCGGCGCCGCGTACTTAAATGGCCTGTGGGAAGCCATCACAAAGCGCAACTCCAATATGGAGCGATAAATTAAAGCCAACAAAAAACCGATGCAGTCGAAACTCTGCATCGTTTTTTTAATAGATACCGTAAGCTTCACCTTCTGTTTTACCGCAGCGAACACAGGTCTTGGGGTAGTTGATCGTAGCAGCTTTCCAATCATGCCCAAGCGGCTCGCCTTCCGTCATACCGCAATATACACAGGTTTTCGGCTCGGTGCAGGTGGCTTCCTTCCATTTATGCGCACAGGTGCAGGTCGTAAGAAGAAAGCATACCAACAGCATGGCCAAAATTACTCGTCCCCAGCGTTTAAGCATTGCTTTTCTCTCCTGTCTCTCCTCTTTTCCCAATTTTAGATGAAATATATCTAAAAGTCAATAGATAAAATCCGTCTACATATACTTTGAGTGGATACCACTCAAAGCAGGTGAAAAAGTTGACGGAAAACAGAATACGCGATCTGCGGGAGGACTCTGATTTAACGCAGCAGCAAGTCGCAGATGCAATCGGCATTACACAGCGCAAATACAGTTATATCGAAACAGGCCAGCAGCAGCTTACGGACGACATTCTAATTAAACTCGCAAACTTCTATAACGTGAGCATTGATTATCTCTTGCGGCAGACGGCGAACCCCAAACGAAATCTCTGACGTAAAATTCCCGAAAAGTCGTTTGTTAGGCTTGACAATTATTCAAAAAAAGGGTAACTTTATAGATAAGAACGCCGACAAAAAATGCGGCGTTTTGTTTCCGTACGCAAAAACGCAAAAGCACTTTGCGATTATTTGCAAATACACTGACAAAAATACTAAAACAAAGGAGTGGAGAAAATGGACGCTGGCAGTAGTGGCGGTGCGGTTCCTCGAGAACGGATGCAGCCGCCCGCAGAAAAACAGGCGATTTTCTCCGCTTGTTTTTTGCGTAACCTTACATTTGTAAACGGCTGAGTTCAAACCGTATCGTCCGATTGCCGATTTTGCACGATTGCAGAGAAAGGACGGACGAACTATGTTGGATATATTGGACAAAATTTTAGAGCTGCTGGAGAATAAAGATTTCCCCCAGTTGGGCCAATCTTCTGAAAGACATGAACCCGGCAGACAGCTGGCAGAACTTTTTGAAGACCTGCCGCGTGAAAAGATGGCGCTTGTGTTTCGCCTGCTCCCAAAAGAGCTTGCAGCGGACGCGTTCGCTTATATGAACCCGGACGAACAGACGGTGCTTGTTGAAGCATTCAGTGATAAAGAGCTGCACGACGTCGTGAACGAGCTGTATGTGGACGACGCTGCAGACATGATTGAAGAAATGCCCGCAAACCTCGTCAAGCGCATTCTGCGACACACGGACGCCGAAACGCGCGTACTCATTAACCAGATTTTAAATTACCCCAAAGACAGCGCGGGCTCCATCATGACGATGGAATACGTCGATTTGAAGCGTGGCATGACGGTGGAGGAGGCGTTTGACCGCATCCGTGCCATCGGCGTGGAAAAAGAGACGGTGTACACCTGCTATGTCACGGACAGCCGCCGCAAGCTGAAAGGCATTGTGACCGTGAAAGACCTGCTGCTTGCCCCGAAAACGAGCTGATCCGCAATATCATGGAAACGAACATTATTTACGTTTCCACCCATACCGATAAAGAAGAAGTGGCCTCCCTGTTCGGCAAGTACGATTTTCTTGCCGTGCCGGTCGTCGATAACGAAGAGCGCCTTGTGGGCATTGTCACCGTTGACGACGCGATCGATGTTATTCAGGATGAGGCAACGGAAGATATCGAAATGATGGCGGCTATCACGCCGACCGATAAGCCGTACATGAAGACGGGCGTTTTTGCCACATGGAAAAAACGTATTCCGTGGCTTTTGCTCCTCATGATCTCCGCTACGTTTACGGGCAGCATCATCACCTCGTTTGAAGATGCGCTTTCCGCTTCCATTGTGCTGACGGGTTTTATCCCCATGCTGATGGACACAGGCGGCAACGCGGGCAGTCAGGCTTCGGTCTCCATCATCCGCGGTCTTTCCCTCGGCGAGATCGAATATAAAGACATCGGGCGTATCCTCTGGAAGGAGGCGCGCGTGGCTTTTTTGTGCGGTGTTTCGCTTGCCGCCGCAAACTTTGTCAAATTGCTGCTCATTGATCGTGTGACCATCCCGGTCGCCATCGTTGTGTGCAGTACGCTTGTTGTAACGGTGCTCGCTGCAAAGCTTGTCGGCTGTTCGCTGCCGGTGCTTGCAAAGCGCATCGGTTTTGACCCGGCCGTCATGGCCAGTCCATTCATCACGACCATTGTAGACGCGCTTTCCTTGCTGATCTATTTCCGCATTGCGTGCGCGGTGCTGCATATCGGTTAACTTTATCCATCAAAGGAGGCTGCTGTTATGAACCAAAAAGATATTGAAACGCTTGCAATCGCGCTGCCGGAGGACATTTTAAAAGCAAAATGGTGCGGCGATTTTGACCGCGCGTTCCACCTTATCGACTTATACCTTGCAAACGAGAAAGTCCCGGCATTTATGAAAACACGCCTTGCGCTGGAGCGTGAGGTCTTGAAAGCACTGCCGACGGGCTACACATACAGCGAAGAAGACGCTTTGGCGCTCGTGCAGAAGGAAATTCCGGATTTCACGAAGGCAGAGCTTGACGCATTGCGTGACCGCGGCGCCATCGACTGGATCTACATCAACGGCAAAACGACGTATTCCCGCACGTTCTACGATACGCTTTTGGGCGTTTACCCGGATATCGCCACGCGTGCAGGCAAGCCGCCGAAGGACAAAAGTGATCGTGTGGAATTTCTGCGCCAAAATGTACGCGACATGAAAAAAGACGGTGACGCGCTGTGGAGCATTCAGCTGCGCGCCCAGTTCCGTCTGCATGACGATGTTTTCCGTCCCGGCGAAGAACTGACCGTGCATCTTCCCGTACCGAAGAACGCGATGAACATGCGCGACATTGAGATCCTTGCGACCTCCCACCCATTATAAGCTGCAGATGAAATGCACCCGCGCGCACGGTCTCGTTCCGCGGCAAATTCGAGAAAAACGAAACCTTCTGGGTCGAATACAAATATCTTTCCTATGTGAAATACAACAACCTCGAATCCGCACAGGTCAGTGCAGAGCAGCCGACGTTCGACACCGAGGAGCTTTACCCGCACATTCGCTTCACGCCGCTCATCCGTGCGCTTTGCAAAGAGCTTTCCGGCGATGAGAAGAACCCGCTTCTGCTCGCACGCAGATTTTACGACTACTGCACGAAGGTCGGTACATATTCGTATGTGCGCGAATACTTCGCGCTGCCGGGCAGCATTCCGGATTATTACGGCGCGGGGCTGCACGGGGACTGCGGCGTGCAGGCGCTGCTGTTCATCACGCTGTGCCGCTGCGCAGGTATTCCTGCCCGTTGGCAGAGCGGCCTGTTCGTCACGCCGGACGACACCGGCTGCCACGACTGGGCGCAGTTCTACATTGCTCCCTACGGCTGGCTGTTTGCAGACCCGTCCTTCGGCGGCAGTGCGCACCGCATGGGCGACAGCGAGCGCAACGACTTCTACTTCGGCAATCTCGACCCGTTCCGCATGGCGGCAAACAGCGAGCTTCAGGCGGATTTTGACCCGCCAAAGACACAGCTGCGCATCGACCCGTTCGACAACCAGCGCGGCGAAGCCGAATACGCAGACGTCGGCATCCGCTGGATGGACAAGGAGTGCGACTGGAAGACCATCGAAATGAAGAAGCTCTCTTAATTTAAAACGTTAAATGCCCGCCGTGCTTTTGCACGCGCGGGTATTTTTGACCGTAAAGGAACAGATCTATGGAAACGAAACTCGATATTCTGCGGCGCTATTTCGGTTACACGTCCTTTCGCCTCGGTCAGGAGGAAATTGTAGATGCACTGCTCACGGGCCGCGATGCGCTGTGCGTCATGCCGACGGGCGCAGGCAAATCCGTGTGCTATCAGGTGCCGGCACTCCTGCTGCCGGGCATCACGCTTGTCATCTCCCCGCTCATTTCGCTGATGAAAGATCAGGTAGAATCGCTGACGCAGGCGGGCGTGCACGCGGCATACCTCAACAGCTCGCTCACCCCGGCACAGTACAGCCGCGCACTACACAATTTATCCGAGGGATTGTATAAGCTCGTCTACGTCGCGCCGGAGCGCCTTTCGACCGAGAACTTCCGCACGGCCGTAGAGAACCTCAATATTTCTCTCATCGCCGTGGATGAAGCGCACTGCGTCTCTCAGTGGGGGCAGGACTTCCGCCCGGACTATTTAAAGATTGCGGAATTTGCCGAAAGTTTGAAAAATCGCCCGACGATCGGCGCATTCACCGCCACGGCAACAAAAGCCGTGCGCAAGGACATTGCGGAGCACCTGCACCTCATTGACCCCGTGCGTATCACGACGGGCTTTGACCGCCCGAACTTATATTTCGGCGTGCAGATGCCGCACAGTAAGGCGCTGGCGCTTTTGAAGCTCATTGAGGAACGCCCGGGCAAATGCGGCATTGTGTACTGCTCCACGCGCCGCACCGTGGAAGAAGTGGACGCGCTTTTAAACGACAAGGGCATCCCTTCCACGCGGCTACCACGCCGGTCTGCCGGAGGAAGAACGCAGGCGGAATCAGGACGATTTCGTCTATGACCGCAAGCCCATTATGGTCGCGACGAACGCGTTCGGCATGGGCATCGATAAATCCAACGTGTCGTTCGTCATCCACTACAACATGCCGAAAAACCTCGAGAGCTATTATCAGGAAGCCGGGCGTGCCGGACGCGACGGCAGTCCCGCCGAGTGTATTTTGCTTTACAGCCCGCAGGACGTGCGCACGAACCGCTATTTAATCGAAAACAGCGACCCGAACCCCCGACCTCGACTTTGAAACGCAGGAAAAGCTCATCCAGCGCGAATACGACCGTCTGCGAAAAATGACATATTACTGCACGACGGCTGATTGCCTGCGCGCATTCATCTTAAAATACTTCGGCGAGCCCGCCGAGGAATACTGCGGCAATTGCTCCAGCTGCGCGGGCGGCTCCATTTTGGTAGAGGCCACCGTGGAAGCACAGCAGGTGCTCTCCTGCGTGGCGCGCACCGGGCAGCGGCTCGGCATCAGCATGATCTGCGACATTCTGCGCGGCAGCGAAAATGAGCGTGTTTTGCAAATGAATCTGCAAACACAGTCCACCTACGGGCTCATGCGCGAAAAGCCGATTTTTGAAATTAAGCGTATCATCGACGCACTTTTGATGCAGGAATTGCTCATCCAGACCGACGGGCAATATCCGGTTTTAAAGCTGACGCAGAACGCGCGGCCGGTTTTGCTTGGGGAAAAAAGCTTTGAAATGCGTATTCCCGTGCCGCAGGAAAAAGCGAAGAAGCCGGACAAGGCCGCAGGCGATGCCGACCCGGAGCTTTTCGCACGGCTGAAAAAGCTGCGTGCCGCGCTTGCCGCAAAAGCGAGCGTGCCGGCCTACGTCGTTTTCACCGACACCACTTTGCGCGATATGTGCGCCAAAATGCCGACGGACGAACAGGAGCTTTTGCAGGTCTCCGGTGTGGGCGAGCGCAAGGCGCATCGCTACGGCAAGGCCTTTTTGGAAGAGATCAACCGCAAAGCGGAGGAAGAATAAATGGAACAAGCAAAGCACAAATTCAATCTTGTCGACCACATCGAGGTGCGCGGTGCGCGCGTGCACAACCTCAAAAACATTGACATCCATGTGCCGCTGCATAAGATCGTTGGCGTAGCGGGTGTTTCGGGCTCCGGCAAATCGTCGCTTGCGCTCGGTGTTTTGTATGCAGAGGGCTCACGGCGGTATTTGGAGTCGCTTTCCACCTACACGCGCCGCCGTATGACGCAGGCGGCACAGGCGCAGGTGGACGAAGTTCTATATGTCCCGGCCGCACTCGCACTGCACCAGCGCCCCAATGTCCCGGGCATCCGCAGCACATTCGGCACGGGCACGGAGTTACTCAACAGCCTGCGCCTGATGTACTCGCGCCTTGCAAGCCACCGTTGCCCGAACGGGCACTACATTCAGCCGACATTGGCCGTCGCGGCGGGTCAGCCGTGCGTGTGCCCCGTTTGCGGTGCGGAATTTTTCGCGCCGTCCGCGGAGGAACTCGCGTTCAACAGCCAAGGCGCGTGCCGCAAATGTGACGGCACCGGCATCGTGCGCATTGTGGACGAAAGCACCCTTGTACCGGACGACACCCTCACGATTGACGAGGCGCCGTGCGCCCGTGGCAGACGCTGATGTGGTCTTTGATGAAGGACATCGCCCGCGACCTCGGCGTGCGCACCGACGTGCCGTTCCGCGAGCTGACGGAAAAAGAAAAGGACATCGTGTTTCATGGCCCTGCCATTAAAAAAGCACATGATCTACCAGAATAAAACGAGCGGCGCAGCAGGCGAAATGGATTTCACCTACTTCAACGCCGTGTATACCGTGGAAAACGCACTCTCCAAAGTCAAAGATGAAAACGGCATGAAGCGCGTGGAAAAGTTTCTCAAGGCCGAACCGTGCCCGGACTGCGGCGGCTCACGGCTATCGGAGAAAGCTCGCGCTCCGAAGCTTCGCGGCATTTCTTTAGATGAAGTCTGCCGTATGACGCTCGCCGACCTCACCGATTGGGTCGCGGACGTGCCGGGTTCGCTGCCCGAAGAAATGCGTCCCATGGCGCAGAGCATATGCGATTCGTTTACATTGAATGCCAAGCGCCTTTTGGAGTTAGGGCTCGGCTACCTGACGCTCGACCGCGCCGCCTCCACGCTTTCCACAGGCGAGCGCCAGCGCATGCAGCTTGCCCGTGCCGTACGCAACCGCACCACCGGCGTTTTATATGTGCTCGATGAGCCTTCCATCGGCTTGCACCCGGCGAACATCGTCGGCCTCACCGGCGTGATGCACGATCTCATCGACGACGGCAACTCCGTTCTGCTCGTCGACCATGACACGCAGATTTTGAGCGAGGCCGACTGGCTCATTGAAATGGGCCCGGAAGCCGGTGCAAAAGGCGGCCATGTCATCGCGGAGGGCACAACAGATGACATTAAGATAAACGAAAACTCGCAGATTGGCCCGTTTTTGGCGGGAAAGCAGGGCATCTCGCGACAGAAAGCACCCGAAAGCGAGCTTTTCCAAAACGGCGCTATTCACCTTTCCACCGACCGCATCCATACGGTGAAGCCGCTCGAAGTGGATATTCCGAAAGGCCGCCTGACCGTTGTTACGGGCGTTTCCGGCTCCGGCAAAACGACGCTCATTCTGGAAAGCCTTATCCCGGCGCTTTCGGCGCATATTCGTGGTGAAAGGCTACCAGCGCATGTGAAGTCGGTCAGCGCCGAGGGCATTGACCAAGTGAAGCTCATCGATGCTACGCCTATCGGTATCAACGTGCGCTCCACCGTTGCGACATACGCCAATGTGCACGATGAGCTGCGTAAAAATTTTCG
>ENA-OQED01001040-OQED01001040.1-human-gut-metagenome-genome-assembly--contig:-NODE-1040-length-10590-cov-1.413935_pt1 | contig 10590 bp, 15 predicted proteins | sample MGYA00242790_ERZ504625 | MGnify/ENA primary metagenome ERZ504625 (study PRJEB26092, sample SAMD00036345) | human gut metagenome | host: Homo sapiens | study: EMG produced TPA metagenomics assembly of...
CGCCTACATCAGCATCGTGGAAGCCCTGAAACATGCCAGCTATTTCCATGACGCGGATGTAGGCGTCCGGCAGTTCCACATATTTGCCCACCACGGCAATGGTGGATTTCTTGGAATGGGGAGCCAGGATCTTCTTCACCATGGCGTGCCAGGCGTCCATGTCCTTGGGCCGGTCTTCCATGTCCAGTTTCCGCAGGACCACTTTGTCCATGCCCTGATCTTCCAGCAGCATGGGAACTTCGTAGATGCTGGGAGCGGTGATGGACTGGAACACGGCGTCCACATCCACATCGCAGAACAGGGAAATCTTTTCCCGCATTTCCTTGCTGATTTCCTTTTCGCTCCGGCACACCAGGATATCCGGGGTGATGCCGATGCTCCGGAGTTCCTTGACGCTGTGCTGGGTCGGTTTGGTCTTCAGTTCGCCGGCAGCGCCGATATACGGTACGAGGGTGACGTGGATGTACAAGACGTCATTACGGCCGACTTCCTTCTTGATCTGGCGGATAGCTTCCAGGAACGGCAGGCTTTCGATGTCACCGACAGTACCGCCAATTTCGGTGATGACGATGTCCGCATTGTCATCGTCGCCGACGCGGTAGACGCGGTTCTTGATTTCATTGGTGATGTGCGGGATGACCTGGACAGTATGGCCCAAATAGTCGCCGCGCCGTTCTTTCTGCAGGACCGACCAGTAGATCTTGCCGGTCGTGACGTTGGAGTTCTTGCCGAGGTTAATGTCGATGAAGCGTTCATAGTGACCGAGGTCGAGGTCCGTTTCCGTGCCATCGTCGGTGACGAAGACTTCGCCGTGCTGGTACGGGCTCATCGTGCCCGGGTCGATATTGATATAGGGGTCAAACTTCTGGATCGTGACCTTGTAGCCGCGGTTCTTCAGCAAACGGCCCAGCGATGCTGCTGTAATGCCTTTCCCTAACGAAGAAACGACGCCGCCTGTGACAAAGATGTATTTAGCCATATTTCCTCCCTGTTGAGCTTCTGCTCATCGAATCAAAAATCAATCAATAACTTTTATTTTATTATATTACATTTTTTCAGGAGCAGAAACCCCTAAAATAGCCAAACTGTTGGCGATGGTGATGCGGACTGCCGTGACCAGGGCCAGACGGGCTCTTTCCAGATCCTTGTCTTCCTGGATGATGCGGCAGTGATTGTAGAACGTATGGAACATACCGGCCAGTTCGTGGACGAAGTGGGCAATGCGGTGCGGTGCCCGTTCGCGGGCGGCACGCTGGACTTCTTCCGGGAAGGCGGCCATCTTCTTGATGAGTTCCAGTTCGTATTCGTTGGTCAGCGTATCCCATTTGACGTCGGACCAGTCCGTGCTGAGGTCGGCCCCGGCTTCCTTGGCCTGACGGTAAATGCTGTAGATACGGGCATGGGCGTACTGGATATAATAGACCGGGTTTTCGTTGCTGTGCGATTTCGCCAGGTCCAGGTCGAAATCGAGCTGCGTATCCAGGGAACGCATGATGAAGAAGTAACGTGCTGCATCGGTACCGACTTCTTCGATGAGTTCGTTCAGCGTAATGGCCTGGCCCGTGCGCTTGCTCATCTTGACCGGTTTGCCGTCGCGGAAGAGGCTGACCATCTGCAAGAGGAGTACTTCCAGCTGATTGACGTCATAGCCGAGGGCCGCCATGGCCGCTTTGACGCGGGCTACATAACCGTGGTGGTCGGCGCCCCAGATATTGATCATCTTCTTGAAGCCCCGGTCGTATTTATTCTTATGATAGGCGATATCGGCAGCCAGATAAGTCGGTACGCCGTTGTCGCGGATGACGACGCGGTCTTTGTCGTCGCCGTAATCCGTCGATTTCAGCCACAGGGCGCCGTCCTTTTCATAAATCTTGCCCCGTTCTTCCAGGACCTTGCAGGCTGCCTGGATGGCATCGGGATGGAGAGTCCGTTCGCTGAACCAGTTGTCATAATGGACGTTGAAATGGGCCAGGTCGCGTTTGAGGGCCTTGAGCTTTTCGGCATAGGCCCGGTCCTTGAAGAGTTCCAGCCGTTCTTCTTCAGGCATGTCCAGGTATTTGTCACCGTCCTGGTCGATGATGGCCTGGGCCGTTTCGATGATGTCGTGGCCGTGATAGCCGTTTTCCGGGATTTCTGCCGGCTTGCCCAACAGTTCCAGGTAGCGGGCATTGACGGAAGCGGCCAGGTTGTTCATCTGGTTGCCGGCGTCGTTAATGTAGTATTCGGCCTGGACGTTATAGCCCGCAGCCCGCAGGAGATTGACCAGGGCACTGCCATAAGCGGCGCCGCGGCCGTGGCCGACGTGGAGCGGCCCTGTCGGGTTGGCGCTGACGTATTCGACCTGGATCGTGTCTTCTTTGCGCAGCGGTGCATGGCCATAGGCATCGCCGGCAGCCAGGATCTGTTTGAGCGTATCGTAAATGACGTCATTCTTCAAGAAGAAGTTGATGAAGCCGGCACCGGCGATTTCCGCATGGTCGAGCCAGGGATAATCCATGCCGTCGACGATGGCCTGGGCAATGAGTCTCGGTGCTTTATGGGCGACGCGGGCCGACTGCATGGCAATGTTGCTGGCGAAGTCGCCGAATTCCTTCTGCGGCGGTACTTCCAGTGCGACGTCGGGATAGTCGCCGGCTGGAAGAGTGCCGGCTGCAATAGCCTTGTTCAGGGCTTCCGTAATGCCCTGCTTCAATAAATCCTTCATTTCCATTACGCTTGATCCTCCTGCACGGTTATGGTTAATTGTGTATAATTGGCACTGACACCTTCGATATGGACGTCGTAGCCCAACTGAATCGTACCGACTCCATCGAGCAAGTCGGCGCGGCATTCATAGGTCTTCATCTGCACGTCGAACGTGCCGACCGGTGTGTCATACTGGGAGCGCGTCACTTTTCCCTTGCGGAATTCCTGACGCTGGCGGAGCTTCCCAAGGCGCAACAATAAGACGGACCTCCGGGTAACACCTTGATGACCGTCGTAACGCCCTTCATTTCCGTCAGCTCGCTTTCTTCGTAGACGATGTACTGCGTCCCATCCTTGACGTAAAACTTGCCTTCGGAAACGAGCTCCATTTTCAGCTCTTCTCCCTCTTTGTTACGTTGGATACTTTTTACACTTACTAAGACAGGTTTCAATGTATTCCACCTTTCCTATCACAAATCCAATGTTACTATTATATAACAAGTGCCGGGAAAAAGAAATACTTTTTTTCACTTCATTTCAATCAGAAAAGGCCAATACTTCTTGGGCATATAACTGCGGCGCAGGGCCTCGTTGCGGCGCAACGGGATGGCGATGGTCCGGTAATAATCCTGCCAGACTCCTTCGATAGCTTCTTCATCGGCTGACAGGTCCGGTGCGGCGGCGGCCCGGGGAATGGTCACCACGACGGGCTGACGGCCAGGCCAGGAGCAGCTGGCGGATGCGGACCGGGTCCGTCGTCGCTCCATAATATTTTCCCTTGCAGGTAATGAAATACTGGGCCCTCTTGAGGCCGATGCCCAGGCGGCGCAGTGTGTCATACGACAAGAAAGCCTGGCGCCGGGCCGCACAGATGCGCCGGGCCGAGGTGACGCCGATGCCGGGGACGCGCAGCAAAGCGTGGTACGACGCACGGTTGACTTCGACCGGGAAAAACTCCGGATGGCGCAGGGCCCAGCAGGCCTTGGGGTCCAGGTCGAGATCGAAATCAGGCGCCTCGTCAGTCAATATCTCATCAGCTTTGAACTGGTAGAAGCGCAGCAGCCAGTCAGCCTGGTAGAGGCGGTGCTCCCGCAGGAGCGGCGGCTTGGCGATGGCCGGCAGGTTCGGGCCGGTCACTGCCGGGACATAAGCCGAATAATAGACGCGCTTCAATTCCACCTTATCGTATAAGGCCTGGCTCAGGCGCAGGATCGTCCGGTCGCTGTCCGGCGTCGCACCGACGATGAGCTGCGTCGTCTGGCCGGCCGGGACGAAGGAAGCGCCTTCTTATGATGTTTCTTCTCTTCCCGCCGCTCCAGGATGCCCTGGCGGATGTGCCCCATGGGAACGAGGATGTTTTCCTTCGTCTTCTGCGGCGCCAGCAGGCGCAGACTCGGCGCCGACGGCAGTTCGATGTTGACGCTCAGGCGGTCGACGTAGCGGCCCAGTTCACGGATGAGCTGGGCACTCGTCCCGGGGATGCCCTTCATGTAGATGTAGCCGTTGAATTTCTTTTCGTCCCGCAGGATGCGGGCCGTCCGGATGAGGAGCTCCGTCGTATAGTCCGGCGAACGATAGACGCCAGAACTGAGGAACAGGCCTCGATGTAATTGCGCCGGTAAAAGGCGATGGTCACGTCGGCGATCTCTTCCGGCGTCAGGATGGCCCGTTCCGCTTCCCGGCTGGCCGCGTTGACACAGTAGGCACAGTCGTAGATACAGCGGTTGGTCATGAGGATCTTGAGGAGCGACACACAGCGGCCGTCAGCCGACCAGGTATGGCAGATGCCGCAGACAGCCCCATTGCCGATGCCCCCGGACTGGTTGGCACGCCGGCTGCCGCTGGACGAACAGGACACGTCGTACTTGGCCGCGTCGCTGAGAATATGCAGTTTCTGTTGAATCCGGTCCCAATCCATGATAAAGCCCCCCTTTTTCCCTTTATCATAGCATAAGGCCGGTCCTATTGCAAACGTATGTTTTGATTGGCCGGTCGCCAGTCGCAGGTCGCAGGGCACATCTGTCTTTCGTAGGGGCTCGCACGTGGCGAGCCCGTCCGGAATATGAAAATTTTCTCGCCACTAGGCAAAAGCGGGCGCCCCACGTGGGCGCCCCTACATTTGCGGTCTGCGGACTGCGAACGGCGGGCGCCCCTACAGCGGAAAAAGGACTTGCCCATAGGGCAAGTCCTTTTTCCTTACATATGTAATCCTTCGCGTAATTTTTCAAAGATTTTCTGTTCGTCTTCGGTCAGGTCGCGGCCCAGGTCGATGTGGAGTTCTTCCCCATTGCTGCGGGCCTTGTCCTGTTCGTGCTTATCGCCGCTCTTGGCGCTGTCGTCACGGATGATCACGCTTACACCACCTTAGATCAAAGTTTTCGGATCGGGATAGTCTTTAATGCTTTCAGCCAGTTTATCGGCCAGTTCGTCGAGTTCACATTCCTGGTCGTCGCGGAGAGACGATTTCATATCCATCGTCGGTTCCAGGAGTTCGCAGCATTTGAACTGATTTTCGACGTAGTCGACCATGGTCTTATAGGCAGCCGATGCCCAGCTGTGGCAGGCAATGACGCCGATCGTGCGTTTCTGGAACATGAGGGTCTTCAAGTCGTGGAGGAAGTTTTCCATGGGCAGGAAGAGGTTCAGGTTATACGTCGGAGCTGCCAGGACGAGGTGGCTGTATTCCCAGGCTTTAGCCGTGATGTACGACGAATGAATCTTGGCGACGTCGTAGAGGCGGATATCCTGGATGCCGCGCTGGCTCAATTTATGGGCCAGGACGCAGGCAGCCCGTTCAGTGTTGCCATAGATGGACGAGAAAGCGATGACGACGCCTTTCTTTTCCGGTACGTATTTAGCCCAGTGGAGGTATTTGTCGATGATATACTTAATCGTAGCCGGCGTGCGGAATACGAAGCCGTGGAGCGGGCAGATGAAGTCGATAGGAAGGCCCGATGTCTTCTTGAGGACGTTGACGACCTGCGGGCCGTATTTGCCGACGATGTTAACATAGTAACGGCGGGCCGAATCGAGGTAGTTTTCTTCAAAGTCGACCTGGTCTGCATAGACGTTGCCGACCGTACCGAACTGGCCAAAGGCATCGGCACTGAAGAGGACGTGATCCGTCAGGTCATAGGACATGATGACTTCCGGCCAATGGACCATCGGCGCTTTGACGAACTGCAGGGTATGTTTGCCCAGAGCCAGCTGGTCCCCTTCCTTGACGGCGACATAGCGGTCTGTCATGGGATGGCGGAAGAACTGTTCAAAGAGCTTGAAGGTCTGCGGCTGGCCGATGATCTTGGCGTCCGGATATTTTTCCAGGAGAGCCAAAGCCGAGCTGGCATGGTCCGGTTCCATATGCTGGAGGACGAAGTAGTCCAGTTTACGGCCTTTGAGCAGGTATTCAACGTCTTCCAGGAATTCGTCACGGCACGATTTATCCATGGCATCGACGACACAAGTCTTTTCGTCATCGATGAAATAGGAATTGTACGTAACGCCTTCGGGAATCGGGAAAATCCGTTCAAACAATTCCGTACGGAAATCGTTGCAACCCATCCAATAAATACCATTTTTAATTTCTTCTACACAATGCATACTGATATGACCTCCTTAAAAAATACAAGCAGCATTCATGCTGTAATGTCAATTCTCATACCCATATCATACCATCTTTTGGACAAATAGGAAATACTAACAAGAAAAAAAGTTAATTAAAAATCATTATTGTTTATTTGTTTTTACCCGTATCGCGATTGTTATCGGACGACTGGCGGCTCTTCGACGAATCGGAACTCTTGGTCGTATTCGTCGACTTATCGTCAGACCGGCTGCGGGTCGTGCTCTGGGACTCGGAAGCCGATTCACTGCGCCGCGTTTCCTGAGAGGAGCTGCGGCTCGGTGCCGATGCGCCGATGGAATCCGCTTCGGCTACGACATTGTCGATGAGCTGTTCCAGGACATCGCGGTCGGCCTGGGACAGGTTGGTGCTTTCACTGAGCATGTCCTTGGCCTGCTGGGCCAGGCTCTGGGCCTGGGAACGAGCCGAGCTGCGGCTGATGGAGCCGTTGCGGTACTGGACCTTCAAATTGCGCAGTTCATTGGAAATGTCATTGGCCTTGCTGCGGATGCGGGCCGCTGCCATTTCGCCGCTGCGCTGCTTACGGGCATCGGCATCTTGCAGGCGCTTGTCTTCTTCCCTGTTTTCCAGCAGTTCTTCCTGCTGCTGTTCGGCCACTTTATCCAGCGACGCTGCCGTCACATGGGTCCCGACGTAATATTCATAGCCCATGTAGCCCAGGATGATGATAGGGATACAGAGGAGCATCATTTCCAGTTTGCGCATATGCGCTGCCCGTTTCCAGCTGATGACGTTCTTGCGGCGGTGTTCCATGATGAGGACGATGATCAGGACCAGGACGACCAGGAACAGGGCGATATAGATGAACAATTTATGCCAGACTGTGGCCTGGAGCTTGATTTCCGTCGGATTGGAATTGGACAGGTTCCACAAATAGGTACTGCCCTGGTCATCGGCTTTATCGCTGTTGCTGACGACGCGGGTCCCCGACGGGAAGGAGACGATGTATTCCAGGTCGACGCCATTTTCCGGCATCGGCGCGCCTAAGCGCAGGGTCTGGATACTATTTTCATCAAAATTATAATCAATGTAATAAGTCGAACAGATGAGGCCATCGTGGGTCTTGTGGACAATGTGGTCGACAGAGCTCTTGCTGGCTCCATCCTTGGTGATCGTTTTCATAGCCCGGAAGCCTTCGCCATTATCGTTGTTATAATCCATAATGGTATAATTGCGCTTCTGGAATTCATCGGCATCGGCTTTCAAATCTTTCTGCCCCTTAGCCGAATCGGAGACTTTCAGGACATCCTGTGTTTCGCTGCCATCGTCGTGGATGATGGTCTGCGCCCGGAACCCCGATAAGAGGAAGAACGCTGCCAACAGCATGACTGTCATAGCAATCTTGGCAATTCTCGCGTACGCTTTCATAAAATCCTCGCTTTCTTTCTGTGCCATCATTCTTCTTTCGGCGGTACCATGCCGGTATCGACGAGGTGAGGCCGGTCAAATAAGGTCTGGGCCTCTTTTTCCTGGCGGGCCTTGGCCATGGCGGCGCCATTGCTGATATTTTCCAACGGGATTCCATTGACGAAGATGCCTTCGATGACGCCTTCGCCCCGCTTCATGCGGATGCTGGCGATGACGCTGTCATCGGGCTGGAGGTTGTAGATGCCATCGGTCAGCTCCGGTGCCATGCGATAGCGGTCAAAGCCAACCTGGAACTGGACAAAGCCATCCTGATAGGACACGACGGTGGCCTGCATATAGTCGCCGCCGACGAAAGGCTTCGACGCCGAAGCCCCCTGGATTTCCATGAGGCCCGACGTATCCCGTGAAATATAGACGTAAATCTGCTGTCCCTTTTCAGGCGGCGTATCGTCCTTCCACTGCGTCGTGTCTTCGGGAAAAACGACGCGGACGTAGTCCGTCCCAAAGGCGGATACTTCCAGCCGCGGGACGCAGCGCCACTGATAGGGGATGCCATCGACGGCGATGTTATGCCAGCGCCAGCCCATATAGGCGACGACGGCGAACTGGACGAGAACGACGAAGACGAAAAAGATCCAGCGATAACGGCCATCCAGTGAAAAGGAAAAGTGGAATCCCTGCAAAGGCAATGGAAATTTCATTTCATATCGCCTCCTTGGTGAGACCACGGCGAGTGGGTAAAGTATTTTTTCCGTTTCGGTGCCGGCTTCATCGAGCTCCACGGCGATTCCGTAACCCGCGGCTTTTCTTCCGCTGCCGGTTCCTGAGGAACAGCCATTTGCTGGGGCACGGCTTCCGTCTTTTCATGAACTGTCGGTGTGACCGGCGACGCCGGCGTTTCCGGCGTTTCTTTCTTTACGTCATCAGCGGGTGCCGTGAAAGTAAATGCCGGCGGTGCTTCTTCCGGCTCGGCCGGGACGGGCGGCGCTTTGGGCAAATCGTCGGACGTCTTTTCCCCTGCCGGTTCGGCAGACAGTCCCAATTCAGCCGGCGACGGGATGCGTACCTCTTTCATCCACTCGGCCAGGGTGTCGGCATCGCTGGCGGCATCCTGAGCCTGCCAGGACGGTGTCTCTTTAGGCGGAAGTTCGTCCTGTTTTTCTTCGCCTTCACGGCGGACGCGCGTCGATGAATGGCGCAGACCTGCCCGCCGGGCAGCGCGCAAGGCGGCAACCGCCTTATCCTTGCGGGTCCGCTTGAATTGGAAGATGATCAGGGCCAGGACGACGATGGCCAGGAGCGGTGCCAGCGGGGAGAACTGCGTCCCGAAAATAAAGGCCAGCACCAGGCTGATGAAGATGACGACGCCAAATTTCATATGGAGGCTGTGTCCCGGCTTGAAGCCCTGAGACGTTTCAAAGAAACCTAATACGACCATGTACAGCGACGAAAAGGACCAGGGGAATCGACGAATAGAGCCCGGCCCGGACGAGGATCGTTTCAAAAGCCAGGATAAATGGGACAGCCAGGTACAGGACCGGTCCCCACAAGCGATTCTTTACGGTCTGGGCCATGAGGGCGATCATGACGGCAAAGAGGACGAGCGTCACCAAGGCCGTGACCCAGTGAAAGGCATGGACCCGGGCGATGCCTCCCAAGCCGCAGGCAGGCAGGAAATGAGCAGCGAGCCGGCAGCGGCAAAGCGGCCGAACCAGCGGAAGGGTACGCCCCAGGACTGATGGATGTCGATGGAATAACCGACGAGCATGATGGTGACGGCCAAACTCCCCAGCATGAGGAAAGGGATATAGTCCGTCGACCTGGCTGCCAGGCCAAAAGCAGCAAAGACGGTAATCGTCATGACCCAGGAAAAATAGACAGGCGCCGTTCATCACGCATGGTGATGAGGGTATCATAAAAGGGCACGGCCAACAGGAGTAAAATCCACAACAGCGCCGTCCCGCCCAGCGTATTCAGTGGCCCGCCGGCAGCCGTCCAGTACAAGAGAGCCAGGTCATAGACGACGAGGGCCGCAATGGACCGCAGCAGATAGACGACGGGCAGGCAGAGGATGGCGCAGACGGCGACGTAGGCCGTCACATCCCAGCCGATATAGAAAGACTGCTCGGCCATTGCCAGGACGGCAAAGACGCCCAGGCAATGGACTAGGGCCACGCCTTCGGCGACGAGGCTCCCCTGCCGTTCCTGGAACATGGCGGCGCCGACACCGATCTGAGTAAGCAGGAGCAGGCCACAGGCCAGGCCCATGCGAACCGTAAGTGATACATAGTACCAGAACTGGGAAAGGCCCCAAATCAGGGCGATACCGGCAGCGGCCAGGCCGATGACGGCCAGCAGGCATATAAAGGCAGGGTCGTCAAAAGAGGATTCCTTTGTTCGTCCCTGCCGTAAGATTTTCGTATTTTTTGCTGGGATTCTTCACTGATCCAGCCCTTAGAAACCCAGTCAGCGACCTTGCGGTCGAGCCATTCGTTGGTATTTCGTTTCATACTTGCCTCCCAGGCACCTATCCCGGAACGAGGCAGTCCGGGACCCTATACTCATGAATAGGTTTTGTGTAATCAGGCAAAAAAGGCATACCTGTGTACCCAGTATACCACAAAAAGAACGATTCCCCTATGGCGTAACGTAAATTTTCAGAAAAAAGGCGCTATCCTATGAAGACAGCGCCTTTTTTCTGTAGGGGCGCCACGTGGGGCGCCCGCTTCGGGACATGTAAAATTTTCCAATCAGTTTGCTAGATGAATCATCCAAATTCCTAACGGGTCGCCCACGTGTGTTATGTGCAATAACATAGTTTACATAAATAGGGGTCTTCCCCCTACTGAAAAAAGTGATACTGTATAGATAAGAATCAACTCCTTCTTAATGCC
>ENA-OQED01001041-OQED01001041.1-human-gut-metagenome-genome-assembly--contig:-NODE-1041-length-10588-cov-0.877258_pt1 | contig 10588 bp, 15 predicted proteins | sample MGYA00242790_ERZ504625 | MGnify/ENA primary metagenome ERZ504625 (study PRJEB26092, sample SAMD00036345) | human gut metagenome | host: Homo sapiens | study: EMG produced TPA metagenomics assembly of...
TCGTATTTGTGAAAGATGTATCAAACTCAAAAGAGGCCCGCGCGGCTTTTGTTTTACTTTCTGAAAAAGCCGTAAATTCCGATATTTTCATATAGAAAAATCGCGAAAATGCTTGATAAAAAGATATCGATATGATAGAATTTATTAGGCTGAGTATGTACCCCGTGAGTGGGAAAGGGGAAAACTGTGTTTCGCCCCTTTGTTTTCATGTAACTCAGAAGATCTTGCCCGCGGAGGAACATTGTGCTCCCCATCGGGCACAGCACAGGAAGGGAAGTGATCCGGGACAATGAAAAGCAAAATCACCGTGATTGGTGCCGGTAGCGTAGGCGCAACCATTGCATATACGCTTTCCAACGAAGACATCGCAACGGAGATTGTCCTGATCGACATCAACAAGCAAAAGGCAGAGGGCGAAGTGATGGATATCATTCAGGGGCACCTGCTTCCGCGACCCGATTTCCATTAAATCGGGAGATTACGAGGATGCAAAGGACTCCAACATCGTCATCATTACGTCCGGCGTGGCCAGAAAACCCGGTCACGTCGTGTCTTGAATTGACGCAGACGAATGTCGACATCATCAAAAGCATTGCACCGAACATCGCAAAGGCCGCACCGAACGCGCTGTACATCATCGTCAGCAATCCGGTGGACATCATCACCTACGTGTTCATGAAAATCTCCGGCATCCCGGAAAACCAGATCATCGGCTCCGGCACCGCGCTGGATACCGCGCGTCTGCGTTTCGGACTTGCCAGCCACTTTAACATTGCGCAGAAGAACATTCATGCCTATGTTTTCGGTGAACACGGTGATTCTTCCTTTATCCCGTGGTCGTGCGCAGAGGTTTCCGGCGCGAAACTGGACGACTATGTGGAGCTGATGCATGCCCTGCCCGTGGACAAGGACGCCATGGCGGAGTATGTACATAAATCCGGCGGCGAGATCATCAAGAACAAGGGCGCCACGTTCTACGCGGTCACGGTTTCCGTGTGCAGATTGTGCAGCATGCTGCTTTCCGCATACAACTCCATCGTGACCGTTTCCACCATGATGCACGGCGAATACGGGTTAGAGGACGTGTGCATCAGCACACTCGCCATTGTGGGCCCGAACGGCGTGCAGGGCAAGCTGCCTGTGAGACTGACGGAGGACGAAATGCAAAAGCTCCACGCTTCCGCAGACAAGCTGAAAGAAACCATCGGTCAAATTTATTTTGAAGCATAACCCAAAATCAATTTATAGAAAGGATGACAGGAGTAGCTATGAAGTACAGCTATTATCCGGGATGTACCTTGAGAACGAAGGCAAAGGATCTTGACGCCTATGCCAGAGCTTCCGCAAAGGCGCTCGGATTGAATTGGAAGAAATCGAAAACTGGCAGTGCTGCGGCGGTGTCTACCCGCTCGGGTCCGACGAGATCGCAACAAAACTTTCCTCCGTCCGCGCTTTGAACGAAGCGAAGGAAAAGGGCCAGGACCTCGTGACGCTTTGCTCCGCATGTCATCATGTCATCAAAAGAGTCAACGACGACATGAGAAACGTGGAGGACATCCGCACGAGAGCCAACAACTACATGCAGCTTGACGAGCCCTATGCCGGCGAGACGAATGTGCTGCATTACCTTGAAGTTCTGCGCGACCGCGTGGGCTTTGACGAACTGAAGAAAAAGGTCGTCAACCCGTTAAAGGGCAGAAAGATCGGCGCATATTACGGCTGCCTGCTGCTCAGACCGAGCACCGTGCTGGCCTTTGACGATCCGGAGAACCCGCAGATCATTGAAGACTTCATTCGTGCCATCGGCGCAGAGCCGGTCGTATATCCGTACCGCAACGAGTGCTGCGGCGGCTATATCTCCCTTAAAGAAAAAGAAATGAGCGGCCGTATGAGCTGCAATATCGTAGACAGCGCAGCCGGTGCAGGCGCGGAAATGCTCATCACGGCATGTCCACTCTGCATGTATAATCTCAACAAGAGCGGCAGCGGCAAGATCCCGGTGTATTACTTCACCGAGCTTCTCGCAGAGGCCCTTGGCGTGAAAGAGGAGGCGTTAAAGTGAGCATCAGCAAACAGGCGGAGCAGATCCGCGAGATCAGCGGCGTCAACCCCTATAAGTGCATGAAGTGCGGCAAATGTTCCGCATCCTGCCCGTCGTTCAACGAAATGGACATTAAGCCTCACCAGTTCGTTTCCTATGTGCTGAATGACGATATTGAGTCCCTTGTGAATTCCAAGTCCCTTTGGAAGTGCCTTTCCTGCTTTGCCTGCATTGAGCGCTGCCCGAGAGACGTTAAGCCCGGCAAGCTTATCGATGCGGCAAGACAGCTCGTCGTGCGCCAGCGCGGTGAAGCATACCTTACGCCGGACGAGATCCCGGAGCTTTTGGATCCGGATCTGCCCCAGCAGCTCCTTGTGAGCGCGTTCAGAAGATACAGGAGGTGATAGCGTGCAGAGAATTGGTGTATTTGTGTGCCATTGCGGCAGCAACATCGCAGCTACGGTAGATGTAAAGAAAGTCGTAGAAATGGTCAGTCATGAACCGGGTGTCGTGCACGCGGAAGATTATCAGTACATGTGCTCCGAGGTCGGCCAAGCGAAGATCATCGAAGCCATCCGCGAAAAACACCTGACCGGTCTTGTGGTTTGTTCCTGCTCCCCGCGTATGCACGAGACGACTTTCCGCAAAACGGCGGAAAGAGCCGGCCTCAACCCCTACATGGTCGAGATTGCAAATATCCGTGAGCACTGCTCCTGGATCCACAAGAACATGGAAGAAGCGAACCGAAAAGGCCGTCATCCTGCCAGAGCGGCTATCGCAAAGGTCAATCTTGACGCGCCGCTGTTCCCGGGCGAAAGCCGCGTAACAAAGCGCGCGCTTGTCATCGGCGGCGGTATTGCAGGCATTCAGACTGCGCTCGACATTGCAGACGCAGGCTATGAAGTCGATATCGTTGAGAAGACCCCCAGCATCGGCGGCCGTATGAGCCAGCTCGATAAAACGTTCCCGACGCTCGACTGCTCCGCATGTATTTTGACCCCGAAAATGGTGGAGGCTTCCGCAAACGAGAAGATTCATCTGTATACATACAGCGAAGTGGAGAAGGTCTCCGGCTTCGTGGGCGATTTCACCGTGGACATCCGCAAGAAGGCGCGCAGCGTCGATATGTCTAAGTGCACCGGCTGCGGCGTCTGCCAGGAGAAATGTCCTTCCAGAAAGACCCCGAGCGAATTCAACCGCGGCTTGAACACGAGAAGCGCTATTTATACCCCGTTCGCACAGGCAATCCCGAACGTCCCGGTCATCGACCGCGAAGCTTGCATCAAGTTCAAAACCGGAAAGTGCGGTCTGTGCCAGAAGGTTTGTCAGGCGGGCGCCATCGATTACGAGCAGAAGGATGAAATCGTTACCGAGAAGTACGGCGCTATCGTCGTCGCTACCGGCTTCGATACCATCAAGCTCGATAAGTACGACGAGTACGCATACAGCCAGAGCAGGATGTCATCACGTCCCTCGAGCTCGAGCGTATCATGAACGCGGCAGGCCCCACAAAGGGTCATCTGGAGCGCCTTTCCGACGGCAAGCACCCGAAGAATATGGTGTTCATCCAGTGCGTAGGCAGCCGCTGCTCCGATAAGCGCGGTAAGAGCTACTGCTCCAAGATTTGCTGCATGTACACGGCAAAGCATGCCATGTTGATCCGTGATAAATACCCGGACGTCAACGTAACGGTGTTCTACATCGACGTGCGTACCCCCGGTAAGAACTTCGATGAGTTCTACCGCCGCGCCGTGGAAGATTACGGCGTAAACTACATCAAGGGTCAGGTCGGCAAGGTCATGCCGCAGCCGAACGGCCAGCTGCTTGTGCAGGGCGTTGACCTGCTCGACAACAAGCAGATCCTGATGGAAGCGGATATGGTCGTCCTCGCAACGGCGATTGAGCCGAACGCGGACGTGCGCCGCAATTGCGACCATGCTGACCGCCAGCATCGATACCAATAACTTCCTCACCGAGGCTCACGCAAAGCTGCGCCCGGTCGAGTCTCCGACGGCGGGCGTATTCCTCTCCGGCGTATGCCAGGGCCCGAAGGATATTCCGGAAACGGTCGCGCAGGCAGGCGCGGCGGCTGTTAAGGCCATCGGTCTGCTCGCGAAGGATAAGCTGATGACGAACCCGTGCACCGCTAAGAGCGACGAGCTGCTTTGCAACGGCTGCTCGCAGTGCGCAAACGTCTGCCCCTACGGCGCAATCAGCTATGAGACAAAGCTCATCAACGACCACGGCATCCGTGAAGATCGCCGCGTAGCCGTTGTCAACAGTGCGCTGTGCCAGGGCTGCGGTGCCTGCACCGTTACCTGCCCGTCCGGCGCAATGGATCTGCAGGGCTTTGCAAACAGACAGATTCTTGCGGAGGTGGATGCAATATGTCGATAACAGCAAACGAAGAGTTCAAGCCGAAGATCGTTGCGTTCTGCTGCAACTGGTGCAGCTACGCCGGCGCAGACCTTGCAGGCAGCAGCCGCTTGGTTTATCCGGCAGACGTTAAGATCATCCGCGTGCCGTGCTCCTGCCGTGTGAACCCCATGTTCATCCTGCATGCTTTTGAAAAGGGCGCAGACGGCGTTATCCTGTGCGGCTGCCACCCGGGCGACTGCCATTACAGCACCGGCAACTACTATGCCAGAAGAAGAATGGCGCTTCTGTTCTCTATGCTCGATTACATCGGCGTGGAGCACGGACGCACCCGTGTGGAATGGGTCTCCGCAGCAGAGGGCGTAAAGTTCTCCCAGACCATGAATGAGTTCGTGGCGAAGATTACTTCGCTCGGCAAGAACGTCAGACTGGAGGATTTGAGATGCAGGAAATGATCAACCGCGCAAAAGAGCTGCTCAGCGATGGCACCGTAAACCGTGTGCTCGGCTGGCGTCGTGGCGATATGTCCTATAACCCGGAGCCGTCTTACTTTGAGACGGCGGAGGATCTGGACGCAAACTTCGTCTACAACGGCTTCTGCGGCGCGAACCTCAGTAAATATATGATCGAGGGCTCGAAGCTTGAGGGCAAGACGCTTGTCTTCCTGAAGCCCTGCGATTCTTACAGCTTCAACCAGCTCATAGCAGAGCACCGCGTAGACCGTGATAAGGCTTACATTATCGGTGTCGGCTGCATGGGCAAGCTCAGCTTCGAGAAGATCAAGGAGCAGGGCGTTAAGGGCATCACGAACATCACGATCGATGATGCAAACGAGAACATCACCGTGGAGACGCTCTACGGCGAAAAGACGCTCGCCTATAAGGATTGCATGCTGGAGCGCTGCCATGTCTGCAAGGGCAAGGAGCACCAGATTTTCGACGAGACCATCGGCGAGAGCCGCGACACAAAGGACGCAGACCGCTTTGCAGAGGTCGAGAAGATCGAAGCCATGAGCCCGGAAGAAAAGTTCGCTTTCTTCCAGAATGAGCTCAGCCGCTGCATCCGCTGCAACGCCTGCCGCAATGTGTGTCCGGCGTGCAGCTGCCGCAAGTGCGTCTTCGACAGCACGAAGTTTGACAGCGCACAGAAGGCGAACGTGGACTCCTTTGAGGAGAGAATGTTCCACATCATCCGTGCATTCCACGTTGCCGGCCGCTGCACAGACTGCGGCGAGTGCAGCCGCGTATGTCCGCAGGGCATTCCGCTGCATCTCTTCAACCGCAAGTTCATCAAGGATATCGACGAATTTTACGGTGAGTTCCAGGCCGGTGTCGATCCGGAGGCAAAGAGCCCGCTGACGAGCTTTACCTTCAACGACGTAGAGCCGGGCGTTACCGGGGGAAGGAGATAAGCCATGTTCAAGATTGCAAAAAGTAAGCTGCCCGAGCTGCTGAAAGCGATCGCGGCACAGCAGGAGCTGTTCCTGCCGGTGAACAACAACGGTCAGGTCAACTTCGCCGCGTGGTTTGAAGGCTGCAATGCAGACATTGAAACACTTAAGACGGTGAAATCTCCGAAAGATATGTTTTTCCCGCAGAGCGAGACACTTTACACGGTCAAAAAAGAACAGCACAAGCTCTCTGTTGAGCCGCAGACGCTTGCAGATCAGAACTTCGTCGCGTTCGGCATGAAGGCCTGCGACATTCAGGGCATTAAGGTCCTCGATAAGGTCTTCCTCGCTGAGCCGGTCGATACGTTCTACCGCGCAAGACGCGAGCACGGCACCATCGTGGCGCTTGCCTGCCACGAGCCGGAGGAGTCCTGCTTCTGTAAGGTTTTCGGCGTTGACTGCGCTGAGCCGGACGCCGATGTCGTCATGTGGAACGCAAACGACACGCTCTACTGGAAAGCTGTAACGGACAAGGGCACTGCCCTCACCGAAGCGCTCTCCGGCGTGCTCGAAAATGCCGACGCAGCAGACGAAAAGGCCGTGGAGACCGAACAGGAGAACATCCGCGCAATCGTAGAGAAGCTGCCGTACACGAACCTCTCTCTCGAGGGTTGGAACGGCAACGTCACCGAAGAAAAATTCAACTCCCCCGTTTGGGAGAAGCTTTATAAGCCGTGCCTTGCGTGCGGCACCTGCACTTTTGTGTGCCCCACCTGCCAGTGCTATGATATCAAGGACTACGACACGGGCCACGGCATTCAGCGTTATCGCTGCTGGGACTCCTGCATGTACTCCGACTTTACGATGATGGCGCACGGCAACAACAGAACGAGCCAGATGCAGCGCTTCCGTCAGCGCTTCATGCATAAGCTCGTGTACTTCCCGGCGAACAACGACGGCATGTATTCCTGCGTAGGCTGCGGCCGCTGCGTGGAAAAGTGTCCGTCCTCGCTCAATATCGTGAAGGTCATCAAGGCGTTTGAAAAGGAGGCTGCAAACCATGAGTGATACCTGTCATTGCCATGATAACTATGTAAAAGACGTTCTGATCCCGCAGGTCGGCGTCATCACGGACATCCGTGAGGAGACCCCGGACGTCAAGACATTCCGCGTCAATGCGCCGGAGGGCGGCAAGCTCTTCGAGCATATGCCCGGCCAGTGCGCTATGCTGTGCGCACCGGGCGTCAGCGAGGGTATGTTTTCCATCACCTCTTCGCCGACGAACAAAGAATACCAGGAATTCAGCATCAAGAAGTGCGGTCAGCTACAGACTACCTGCACAGCCTTGAGGTGGGCGATGAGATTACCGTGCGCGGCCCGTACGGCAACCACTTCCCGGTAGAAGACAAATTAAAGGGCAAGAACCTGCTCTTTATCGCCGGCGGCATCGGTCTTGCACCGTTGCGCTCTGTCATCAACTACGTGCTCGACAACCGCAGTGATTACGGCACCGTAGATATTCTGTACGGTTCCCGTTCCAAGGACGACCTTGTACAGCTGAAGGAAATTCAGGACGTATGGATGAAGACGGAAGGCGTGAACGTATATCTCACGATCGACCGCGAGCAGGAGGGCTGGGACGGCCACGTCGGTTTTGTTCCGGCATACCTCAAGGAGCTCGGCTTCGATACAAACAAAACGGCGTTGCTTTGCGGACCTCCGATCATGATCAAATTCTGCTTAGCATCGCTGATTGAAATGGGCTTCTCGAAAGAACAGGTCTACACCACGCTGGAGCTGCGCATGAAGTGCGGCATCGGCAAGTGCGGCCGCTGCAACATCGGTTCTAAGTACGTCTGCAAGGACGGCCCGGTGTTCCGCTGCGACGAGATCGACGAGCTGCCGAACGAGTATTAAGAAAGGGGTTGGCGTAACATGGAAAATATGGTAAATGTATATTTTTTCGGTAAGAAGTACAGCGTCCCCGCAGACCTCACGATTATGACCGCTATGGAGTATGCCGGTTATACGCTGAAAAGAGGCTGCGGCTGCCGTCACGGTTTCTGCGGCGCCTGCGCAACTATCTACCGCATTAAGGGTGTGAACGAGCTGAAGACCTGCCTTGCCTGCCAGACACAGGTGCAGGAGGGCATGTATGTTGCAAGCATTCCGTTCTTCCCCACAGACAAGCGTACTTATGACATCAACGAGATCAAGCCGAACCAGCAGATCATGATGGAGCTTTATCCGGAAATTTACAGCTGCATCGGCTGCAACGCCTGCACAAAGGCCTGCACGCAGAACCTGAACGTTATGCAGTACATTGCATACGCACAGCGCGGCGAGCTTGAAAAGTGCGCAGAAGAGTCCTTCGACTGCGTAAGCTGCGGCTGCTGCACCGTCAGATGTCCCGCGGGCATCTCTCACCCGATGGTCGGCCTGCTGGCAAGACGTCTTACCGGCAAGTACATCGAGCCGGAGAGCAAGCACCTGACAAAGCGTGTTGAAGAGATCCACGAGGGTGCATACGACGAGCTGATCGAGCAGATCATGCAGAAGCCGATCACCGAGATGCAGGAGCTCTATAACAACAGAGAGATCGAGAAATAAGGAGGGTATAGCCATGTTTACACCGGAAATGCTTGCCTCTGTCAAAAAAGTAGAGGCAACCAGACAGGAACGCCTGGGCATGGAACCCAGACGTATGACCGCAGAAGAAAAGGATGCCCTTCTGAAGGCGTACCATCCTGATTACAGAGAAGACGGCTTCGATACCATTAAGATCGGCCCGAACAAGGGTGAGAAGGTACCGAAGGAGCTTGGTCACCTGCTGCACTCCAACAGCCGTTTGCTCCATCACCCGATCGATCTGACGAAGATTGATTACGACACCGACGTGCTCGTCATCGGCGGCGGCGGCGCAGGTGCTTCCGCAGCTATTGAGGCGGACAACGCAGGTGCAAAGGTCATGATCGTGACAAAGCTGCGCATCGGCGACGCGAACACGATGATGGCAGAAGGCGGCATTCAGGCTGCCGATAAAGAGAACGATTCCCCGGTTCAGCATTACCTCGACGCGTTCGGCGGCGGCCACTTCGCTGCCCGCCCGGAACTGCTGCGCCGCCTTGTTATGGAAGCTCCGGACGCCATCAAGTGGCTGAACGAGCTCGGCGTTATGTTCGATAAGACCGAAGACGGCACCATGGTCACCACCCACGGCGGCGGCACCTCCAGAAAAAGAATGCACGCCTGCAAGGACTACTCCGGTGCGGAGATCATGCGTACCCTGCGCGACGAAGTTATCAACCGCGGCATCCCGGTCGTTGAGTTCACCTCTGCTGTTGAGCTCATCAAGGACGAAAAGGGTCAGGTAGCGGGCGCTGTTCTCCTCAACATGGAGACCGGCGACTACATGGTCGCACGTGCAAAGACCGTCATCATCGCCACCGGCGGTGCGGGACGTCTGCACTACCAGAACTTCCCGACCTCCAACCATTACGGCGCAACGGCCGACGGCCTTGTGCTCGGCTACCGTGCAGGCGCTCCGCTGCTGTATCAGGATACCATTCAGTATCACCCGACCGGCGTTGCGTTCCCGGCACAGATCTACGGCGCACTCGTAACGGAGAAGGTTCGTTCCCTCGGTGCAATGCTCGTCAACGTAGATGGTGAAGCGTTCATGCATCCGCTGGAGACCCGCGACGTTGCTGCGGCTTCCATCATCCGTGAGTGCACAGACCGCCACAAGGGCGTTACCACCCCGCTGGGTTCCGGCGTTTGGCTCGACACCCCGATGATCGAGCAGATCGGCGGCGAGGGCACCATTGAGAAGCGTATCCCGGCTATGCTGCGCATGTACCTGAACTATGACATTGATATGCGCAAGAGCCCGATCCTCGTTTACCCGACGCTCCACTACCAGAACGGCGGCCTCGAGATTGGCGGAGACGGATTCACAAAGGCTATCGGTAACCTGCTCGTTGCAGGCGAGGCTGTCGGCGGCATTCACGGCCGCAACCGTCTGATGGGCAACTCCTTGCTCGATATCATCGTCTTCGGCCGCAACGCCGGTAAGGCTGCTGCCGCAAAGGCGAAGGAGACCGAGCTCGGCACCCTTACCCTCAAGCATATTGAGGACTATGCAGAAGAGCTGAAGAGCGCAGGCATCGAATCCGAGGATGTTTCCCCGCTGCTGCTGCCGCATTACGCTCGTCACGAGAGATAATTTTTTCCGGAAAGGATGGATAGATCCATGCGTGAAATTGAAGTCAGCCAGATCACAGACATTGTTGAGAAGCTGTGCATCGCGGCAAACGAGCACCTGCCGGAGGACGTAAAGTGCGCCATCCGCTCTTGCCGCGCCTGCGAAGACGGCCAGATCGCACAGGGTATTCTGGACAACATCATCGAAAATTTTGAAATTGCAGATAACGAGTGCGTTCCGATCTGCCAGGATACCGGCATGGCCTGCGTATTCCTTGAGATCGGCCAGGACGTGCACTTCGTCGGCGGCGACCTTACGGAAGCCGTAAACGAGGGCGTGCGCCGCGGTTACGACAAGGGCTATCTGAGAAAGTCCGTTGTTAAGGACCCGGTTCGCCGCGGCAACACCGGCGACAACACCCCGGCTATGCTGTACACCGAGATCGTCCCGGGCGACAAGGTGAAGATCACCGTTGGCCCGAAGGGCTTCGGCAGCGAAAACATGAGCCAGATCCGTATGTTCAAGCCATCTGCAGGCTTGCAGGGTATCAAGGACTTTATCCTTGAGTCGTAGAGAC
>ENA-OQED01001042-OQED01001042.1-human-gut-metagenome-genome-assembly--contig:-NODE-1042-length-10586-cov-1.043694_pt1 | contig 10586 bp, 10 predicted proteins | sample MGYA00242790_ERZ504625 | MGnify/ENA primary metagenome ERZ504625 (study PRJEB26092, sample SAMD00036345) | human gut metagenome | host: Homo sapiens | study: EMG produced TPA metagenomics assembly of...
TACCGAGTTCAACCCGAGAAGAAGACGCATCATCGGTGACCGCAAACAGCTCATCGTTGCTGAGAAGAAGAAACTGCAGGAAGAACTGTTCGCACGCATCGCAGTTGGCGATGTTGTAGAGGGAACTGTTAAGAATGTTACCGATTTCGGCGCATTCATCGATCTGGGCGGAGCTGACGGACTGCTTCACATCTCTGAGATGTCCTGGGGCCGCGTAGAGAACCCGAAAAAAGTATTCAAAGTTGGTGAGACTGTAAAAGTTCTGATCAAAGACATCAACGGCGACAAGATTGCTCTTTCCTTAAAATTCCCGGAAGAGAATCCGTGGCTGAACGCTGCTGACAAATACGCTGTAGGCAACGTAGTAGAAGGCTGTGTTGCCCGTATGACTGACTTTGGTGCATTCGTTGAGCTTGAGCCGGGCGTAGATGCTCTGCTTCATGTTTCCCAGATTTCCAGAGAGCATGTTGAGAAACCGTCTGATGCACTGAAAATCGGACAGGAAATCACTGCAAAAGTAGTTGATTTCAACGAGGAAGACAAAAAAAATCTCTCTGAGCATGAAAGCTCTGGAAAACGAAGAGCCAGTAGAAGAGTAAGAATAATTTAACTTGCAGGTGCTGCAGTTGGATGATTAGAATGCCGTAGACAACCGGGTTTCCTGAACAGACAGGAAACCTGTTGCCTGCGGTATTTTCTTATCATCCTGTTTTGGCACCAGAAAAGAAAAAGGGGATGAAAGTTTATGTGGGAGACGAAGATTCTGGGTGTGGATCTGTACCACGTTCTAGCATGGTTCTGGCTGTACAGCTTCTGCGGATGGATCTGGGAGAGTTCCTATGTATCGATCCGGCAGAAAAAACTGGTCAACCGCGGTTTTGTCAATGGTCCGCTGCTGACACTGTACGGCACCGGCGCTGTTATGGTATACTTGATCCTGCGCCCGCTTGAAGCGAACGTCTGGGCACTGTATTTCGGAGGTGTCATTGTAGCGACGGTTCTGGAATATGTAACCGGCGTGCTGATGGAGACCATTTTTCATGCGCACTGGTGGGACTACAGCAATCAGAAGTTTAATTTTCAGGGAAAGATCTGCCTCAGCAGTTCGATTGCCTGGGGATTCTTTACACTGGGGCTGTTCTATATTCTGCAGCCGATTGCCGTGAAAGTAGTGAATCTTGTTTCGGATACTACAGGAGAGATCATTGTTTCCGTTGTTACCGTCTGCTATCTGGTAGATTTTGGATTTTCCGCAGCCGCAGCATTCCAGCTGGGACAGAAGATGCGCAGTCTGGAGAAAACGTGGGGAGAATTTCTGAAATATCTGCAGAAATCCCGCTTTAACCAGCTTGCCGAGGAGATGAATGCGAAAGTACAGCAGTATCGTGCAGAGTATTCCAGAGATAAGATGAAAGAATATCTGGCCGAGAAGCGCCAGACACTGTCTGAGGCAATGGAGCAGATGCAGAAGCTGGAGAAGGAGCGGAAAGAAGCCGAGGGAAGAAGAAATCCGCTTTTCGAGTCGAAGAACCGCCTGATGGGAGTTCGGAGCAGAGCAGAAGGAACGCCTGACCGAGTTCGGAGCAGAGCAGAAAGAACGGTTTGCGGCACTTGGATTGATGTGCGCAGTGATAAGATGCCGGATCTTAAAGAGCTGCTGGAGCGCTTTGACCAGATGACAAAACCGCAGCTTCCGACCAACTGGCTGATGCGCCTGACAACGAAACGTTATCTGCGCGCCTATCCGCATCTGCAGGGAACGCATCATGCTTCTCTGAAAAAGGAAGAAAAAAAAGGTAGAAGAGAAAGAAGAGAAAAAATAAAGGACTGCTTGGAAAGGACAGTCCCGGAAAAACGGCCGTGCATGCAAAAATGTGTACGGCTGTTTTATTTTCTGGTTTTGCTATCGTCTTTGAAAAAGAGCTGAAGCTCGGAACAGAGATACTCTTTCAGGAGATCTTCCTGCGAAAGAAAGGCATCGGACCACTCAAAATAGTAAGGGCGGCTTTTGAAATCCTCGCGGAAGGCCGGGGTGAAAAACTCTTTCTGCTGCGGAAGAAATGTACCGGTCCGCCGCTGATAGCAGTTGGCAGCCTTTGCTTTCTGACGGTGTTCCGGATCGACAAACGCGCCAACGCTCTTGTGAACAGCCTGATCCTCCAGCGGAAGATAATAGTAATTCTTATAGTCCGGGAAGAAATATTTCAGCTCCGCCGTATGCGTCTGCAGGGAGAGAGAAACCCGTGAACCAAAGGCTGTAAGAGAACCATCCGCGCAGACACGGGAGAGGAAAACCGGAACTTCCCGCTCGGGCTGCAGTGAAACTTCCAGTGTCTGTCCGGTAAAACGACACGACTGGACAGAAAAATCGCCGTGAAACAGAGCAGGAAGCGCGAGCAGTTCCAGAACAGAACCCATGCCGAGGACATCCTCATAATTGTGAAGGAAAAGCAGTTCCAGTTTCTTTTCATCCAGTGTCTGAAGATAGTCGTGGTAAACAGAAATCAACTGTTTTCCGTTAAGTTGATCCTTCCGTGGGAATGAGAGATACTGTTCCACATTTTTCTGTTTCATTGAAGAAAGTCCCAGGATTGACTGAAACGGGCGGAGTGCCTGATAAAGATCCAGGGATGCGATTGACGAAAGCGGATCTTCCATCTGATAAAACAGTGCTTTGTGTGTGAGGTAAGGAAGATCAAATGTCGTTCCATTAAAATGCACCAGCTGCTTCACGTCGGAAAGAAACGTGAAAAAAGAGACAAGCATCTCTTTTTCTTCGGTCGGTCGATCAAGAAACCACTGGCGCAGTGTGAAAGATCCGCGGCCGGGTCAAAGAACAGCGCACCAATCAGATAGAGATGCGAGGTACGCCAGGAAAGGCCGGTCGTCTCAATATCGAAAAAGACATCGCCGTTTCTCAGATACATCTGAAGATCGGCAGAGAGAGCGGCGGGGGTAGAATCTATGATCTGCATAAGGTTTTTTGTCTCCTTTGAAAAACTTTTTTGAATCTAAAGATATTATAAGACGAAAAAATCTGACATGCAAGAAAGACAGCGACTAATCGTTGCGTGATGAGAAAAGTTCTGCTATAATAGAATGTGCGTTCGCTTTCGAAAAAAGAAAACGGCGCTTTGGAGGAAAAACATGATTGCATTTATCAAAGGAACTGTAGATTCTCTTTCGGAAGGAAAAATGATTCTCGAAAGCCATGGAATCGGCTATGAGCTGAATATTCCAGCGAGTATGTTCGACGCAGGCATCCGGGAGGGAGAAGAGTTAAAGATATATACCCATATGAGTGTGCGGGAAGACGGAATTTCCCTATTCGGCTTTCTGTCCCGTGAAGATCTTGAAATATACCGTATGCTGATCGGCGTAAGCGGCATCGGACCAAAAGCGGCGCTTGCGGTGCTGTCCACGCTTACTGCAGACAATCTGCGCTTTGCCGTCCTCTCGGAAGATGTCCAGGCGATTGCCAAAACACCGGGCATCGGAAAGAAGACCGCGCAGAAGCTGATTCTGGAATTAAAAGACAAATTCGACCTGCAGGAAGCGTTCGAGCAGAAGCTGGCAGGAAATCAGGCGGCTGCGGCGGTACGGCAGGCAGGCGAACCGGATGCCTTCCAGGATGCGGTACAGGCGCTGACTGCGCTTGGCTACTCCGGAACGGAAGCACTGCAGGCAGTAAAGAAAGTCGAAATCACCGAAGGCATGGACAGCGAGGCTGTGCTGAAAGCGGCATTGAAGCATATGTTTTAGCAGATGGTCCTAAATTGTGGAAGAAGGAAACCTTATAACGATGGAAAGAAGAATTATCACAACTGACGTTCTCGAGGAGGACGTGAAAATCGAAGGTTCGCTCCGTCCCCAGCACCTGGACGACTACATCGGACAGGAAAAGACGAAAAAGAACCTGAAAGTATATATTGAAGCAGCAAAACAGCGAAGTGATGTTCTCGATCATGTGCTGTTTTACGGCCCTCCGGGACTTGGAAAAACAACGCTGGCGGGCATCATTGCAAATGAGATGGGAACCCATATGAAGGTAACGAGCGGCCCGGCGATCGAAAAACCGGGTGAGATGGCAGCGATCCTCAACAATCTGCAGGAGGGCGACGTCCTGTTTGTTGATGAGATCCACCGCCTGAACCGCCAGGTCGAGGAGGTTCTTTACCCAGCGATGGAGGATTTTGCGATTGATATCATGATCGGAAAAGGCTCTTCGGCGCGCTCGATCCGCCTGGATCTGCCGAAGTTTACGCTGGTCGGCGCAACAACGCGTGCAGGTCTTTTGACTGCTCCGCTCCGCGATCGGTTCGGTGTCATCCACCATCTGGAATTTTACACGGAGGAAGAATTGGCCAACATTATCCTGCACTCCTCAAAAGTACTGAATGTGGAGGTGGACCCGCAGGGAGCGCTTGAGATGGCGCGCCGTTCCAGGGGAACACCGCGCCTGGCAAACCGGATTTTAAAGCGTGTCCGCGACTTTGCCCAGGTGAAATACGATGGAAGGATCACAAAAGAGGTCGCATCGTTTGCTCTCGATCTGCTGGAAGTAGACCGTTACGGACTGGATCAGACCGACCGGCTGCTTCTTACCACCATTATGGAAAAGTTCCAGGGGCGGTCCGGTGGGACTCGATACCCTGGCAGCATCGATTGGAGAAGATGCCGGCACCATCGAGGATGTCTACGAGCCGTTCCTGATCAAATCCGGATTTATCAACCGCACTCCGCGCGGAAGAGTGGCAACGGAATTTGCCTGGCACCACCTGGGGCTGGAGGCACCGCGTAAGATCGAAGAGTAAAAGCCCTGAATCTTTCATTTCCTGTCGCTTTTTGCAGAAAAAGGTTGTTTTTCTTCCATTTTCGGTATATGATAGGTTATATTAGCCGGGAGTTTGGTCCGGTTAAATTCAGTGGAGGAAAAGCAAAAGAATGGCTGTAAAAAATACAACACAGGTTTTAATAGATGGAAAAATTATCACACTGGGAGGCTATGAGAGCCCGGAATATCTGCAGAAAGTAGCTGCTTATCTGAATCAGAAGATCAGCGAACTTTCTCAGTCAGCCGGATACAACCGCCTGTCGGTGGATACGAAGCACACACTGCTTGCACTGAACATTGCAGACGACTATTTCAAAGCAAAAAGCCAGGTAGATACCCTCGAAGAGGATATGGAAGCCAAAGACCGGGAAACCTACGATATGAAGCACGATCTGATCGCAGCGGAAATCCAGGCCGGCGATCTGAAAAAAGAGCTGGAAGAGAAACGAATCGAGCTGGAACATGTGCGCGGCGAGATGGAAGAACTGCAGCGGCAGCTTGATAAGGCAAATAAGGATCTGGAAGATTTATTAAAAGCGTAAAAGAAGGAAAAACGGGGGATTGCGGAACAGGTAATCGCCCGTTTTTAGGAGATAAAGATGAAGACAGAATTATTAGCACCAGCCGGTTCGATGGAAGCGTTAAAAGCGGCGGTTTCCGCCGGTGCGGATGCCGTCTATCTCGGCGGAGCCGCATTCGGCGCAAGAGCGTATGCAAAAAATTTGGATGAGCAGGAGATTCTCTCAGCCATCGATTACGTCCATCTGCGGAACCGGAAACTGTATCTGACGGTCAACACCCTCTTAAAAGAGGAGGAACTGGAAGAGAAACTGTATCCGTATCTGCGTCCGTACTATGAGCAGGGACTGGATGCCGTGATTGTCCAGGATATGGGCGTTTTAAAGGCGGTCCGCTCCTGGTTCCCGGATCTCGACATTCATGCGAGCACACAGATGACAGTGACAGGATCTGCGGGAGCGCGTTTCCTGGAGAGCCTTGGCGCAACGCGTGTGGTACCGGCCCGTGAGCTTTCGTTTGCAGAGATCCAGAAAATCCACCGGACGACCAACCTTGAAATTGAATGCTTCGTCCACGGGGCGCTCTGCTACTGCTATTCGGGACAGTGCCTTTTTTCCAGCCTGATCGGCGGAAGAAGCGGAAACCGCGGAAGATGCGCGCAGCCGTGCCGTCTGCCGTACGAAGCGTACGATAAAGACAACCACCGCATGGGGGAGCCGGGCGACCGCTATCCGTTAAGCCCGAAGGATATGTGTACGATAGAACTGCTGCCGGAGATTGTAAAATCCGGGATTATGTCCCTCAAAATCGAAGGCAGAATGAAAAAGCCGGAGTATACAGCGGGCGTTGTCAGCATTTACCGCAAATACCTCGATCTGTACGAGAAAAAGCCGTCCCGTTTCCACGTTCTGCCGGAGGACATGAAAAAGCTGCATGAGCTGTATAACCGTGACGGTTTCAACAAAAGCTATTATACCGTAAGAAACGGACGCGATATGATGGCGCTGAAGAACGAAAAAGAGCAGGAAAATAAAAAGAAACAGCGCAGAAATGAGCAGCTCTTTTATGAGATCCAGAGAGATTATATCGAGACTGAGGCAAAAAGAGCCGATTTCCGGCTTTCTGACCCTGTATCCGGGCCAGCCGGCGTTCTTAAGTGCAGAAAGCGGAAAATACAGCGTAACAGCAGAGGCGGGCATGGTAGAACCGGCAAAGAAGCAGCCGCTGACAGAGGAACGCGTAAAAACACAGCTGGAAAAGACAGGCGAGACACCATTCTATTTCAAAGAACTCGATATCTGTATGGATGACAACTGTTTCGTGCCGATGCAGACGTTAAATGAGCTGCGGAGAGGCGTTTCGGACCAGCTGGTGAAAGAGATGACAGAGCCATATCGCAGAAAAGCAGCGGAAAAGCCGGAACAGGAAGCAAAAGCATCTGGAAAACCGGACCAGGAGAGCAGGGCAGAAAAGAAAATGGAGCTGACCGCATCTGCCGAGACGAGAGCCCAGTGGAATGCGCTGCTCGAGATTCCGGAGATCACGACGATCTACGCCGGCATGGGATGCTTCAAACGGGAAATCTTCGAAGAGCAGGCGGAAAAAGGCATCCTGCAGGCGAAAGAACTGGGAAAACAGGTTTATCTGATGCTGCCGCACGTTGTACGTGAAGGCGATCTGAAGGAATACCGCGACACGTTCCGCTGTCTGAAGGAGATCGGTCTTGGCGGTTTCCTGATCCGCAATCTCGAAAGCTTTTCGTTTTTGAAAGAGATGGGAATGGAAAAGGATATCCGGCTCGATTACAGCGTTTACACGTACAACAGCCGTGCGCAGGCATTCTGGCAGGAGCAGGGCGTGCAGCGTGATACCGTTCCGTATGAGCTGAACGAGCGGGAAATCGGAAAACGTGACAATACGAACAGCGAAATGGTGGTCTACGGCTACCTTCCGATGATGGTTTCCGCCCAGTGTGTCCAGAAGAACCTGAACGGCTGTAATCACAGTTATTCCCTGGTACGCTTAAAAGACCGGATGGGAAAATACTTCCCGGTGAAGAGTTACTGCACCTCGTGCTACAGTGTGATCTACAACAGCTCCGCTCGGCCTGGTAAAAGAAGCCGATGAGATCCGGTTCATGCATCCGGCTGCGGTGCGGCTGAATTTTACCATCGAGACACTGGAGGAGACAAAAGAAATCGCCGCTGCGTTTGCTGGAACGTACTGTAAAGGAATCGCAGTTCCGGCCGAACAGGAATATACCAAAGGCCATTTCCGCCGGAAAGTAGAGTAAACGGTGAGAAAAAATAAGGGGAATTTATGGAAAATACCATTGTTCAGTTATCAAAATATGTGATTACCTTCCTCATGATCTGTTTTACCGTGCAGTCGTTTGCTGCACTCAAAGAGCGGGATGAGGATGAGCGCCATTACATTCTGATGCGGCAGATCATCATGATCATTCTGATGAATTTCATCTGTTTCTTCGTGATGTTCCTGCAGGAAGGCGAAGTATCAACGATTCAGATGTTTCTGCTCACGATGGCGTATATCCTGGGCGTACAGATCCTGTACCGCCTGATTTACCGGAAGGCATCGATGATCCTGGTAAACAACATGTGTATGCTGCTCTCGATCAGCATGATTATTCTGACGAGACTGAGCGTGTCAAAGGCGATGTCCCAGTACAAAATTCTGGCGGCATCCACACTGCTCTGCTTCATCATTCCGGTCATTGTCCGAAAGGGCAAGTTCCTGAAAAATCTGACCTGGATTTACGCTGTGCTCGGAATTGCCATGCTTTCCGTCGTTATGGTGCTTGGCTTTACTTCCGGCGGTGCGAAGCTGTCGATCGAAATCCACGGCATTACGTTCCAGCTCTCCGAGATTGCCAAGATCACACTCGTGTTCTTTATGGCAGGCATGCTGCGCGAGGATAATTCCTTTGGAAACGTTGTGAAAGCAACTGTCATTGCGGCAGTTCATGTGCTGATCCTTGTTGCATCCACCGACCTTGGAACTGCGTTCGTCTTCTTTATGGCGTACGTGGTTGTAATCTATGTGGCAACGAGAAAAGCCAGATATCCGCTTTTGGGACTTGCGGGAATGAGTGCCGCCTGCGTTGTGGCGTATTTCCTGTTTTCCCATGTACGGAACCGTGTGGCACTCTGGCAGGATCCGATCGGAAACTGGGATATCAGCAGCCAGTTAGCACAGGGACTCTTCGGCATGTGCTCCGGCGGATGGTTCGGAACCGGCCTTTTCGAGGGACGGCCTGACATTATCCCGGTTGCAACGAAAGACTTTATTTTCTGTGCGATCTGTGAGGAGATGGGCATTATCTTCGGAATCTGCCTGATTCTGCTGTGCATGTCCACATTCCTTCTGATTATCAATATTTCCATGAAGATGAGCAAACGGTTCTACAAACTGATTGCCATGGGTCTTGGAACGGAATATGCGACACAGGTGTTCCTCACCATCGGAGGAACCATTAAATTTATTCCTATGACAGGTATCACGCTGCCGCTGGTCAGCTATGGAGGAAGCTCTATGTTCTCCACGGTGCTGATGCTGTCAATCATTCAGGGATTGTACATCTTAAGGGAAGACGAAGGTGAGGAGCTTGAGAAAAGACAAAACAAGAAGAAACGAAACCAGCAGAAAAACGACCCAGGCGCCAAGAAAAAACGACGCCCGGACGAAGAGACCGAAAGACGAAAGAAGAGCGGCAGCCGGAACGACGGACAGGGAACCCGCCAGAAGTACCGCGAGCAGCCGGATGAATTCGAACGGCGGATCGAAGAGCAGACCGAGAACAGCCTCCACTGGTAAGGCGGCAAACAACGGCGCAGGGCCGTATCTGATCGTTTCGTTCCTGTTCGTGGCAATGTTTCTTGGGCTGATCGCGTATCTCGTTTACTTTAATGTCGTGCGGAAAGAAGAATTTCTGAATAGTTCTCACAATACGAGACAGAATAACTATGCAGAGCGCGTGATCCGCGGAACAATCTATTCTGCGGACGGCCAGGAACTGGCAAAGACGACGACAGATGAAAACGGGGATGAGGTAAGAACGTATCCGTTCGGCAGCCTGTTTGCGCAGGTGGTTGGCTACACGGGAAAAGGAAACAGCGGCCTCGAATCTTCCTACAACTATATGCTGATGGAGTCCCATACAAGTAAGTTAAAGCAGGTAAAGAATGAATTCAGCGATGCGAAGAACCCGGGAGACAGTCTCTATACAACGCTGAATACAACACTCCAGCAGCCGCGGCCGATGCACTGGACGGATACCGCGGTGCAGTTGTCGTGCTGGAGGCAAAAACGGGCCGTGTACTTGCCAATGTGAGCAATCCGGTTTTTAATCCTAATACGATTGATGAGGACTGGGAGGCACTGAACGCAGACGATGAGAGCGGCGTGTTTCTGAACCGCGGTCTGCAGGGAAGATATCCGCCGGGATCTACGTTCAAGATTGTTACTTCGCTTGCGTATCTCCGTCAGAACGGCACACTGGACGGTTTTTCGTTCGACTGTGACGGTGAGCTGACAGCAGGAAACTATACGATTCACTGCTCCGGCGGTGAAGTGCATGGACCGGAAGATTTTGCAGGTGCGTTTGCACATTCGTGCAACTCTGCCTTTGCACAGATTGGCCTTGGGCTGGATAAAGATGCCTTCCGCTCGCTGGCGGATTCCCTGTATCTGAACAGCCGTCTGGATCTGGAGCTTCCGACCAGCAAAAGTTCTTTCGACCTTGATTCGACAACGGCGGATGCTCTTGTGATGCAGACCTCCATTGGCCAGGGCGATACGCTGGTAACACCGATGGAGATGGCACTGATCGCCTCCGCGGTTGCAAATGACGGAGAAATGATCAAACCGCGTTATGTGGACAACATTGTGTCTGCGGACGGACAGGCAGTCAAAACCTTTTACAAAGAGTCTCTTGGCACGGTAATGTCCGAGAGCGAAGCCAATACGCTGACAGAGCTGATGAAAGGCGTTGTCCAGAGCGGAACTGCAGTTTCACTTTCGGATCTGCCGTACAATATCGCCGGTAAAACAGGAACCGCAGAACACGGAAGCGACGGAGAGACACCGCATTCCTGGTTTGTCGGATTCTCCAATGCGGATGATCCTGATATTGTCATTACCTGTCTTGCAATCGGTACAGCGACTTCACTCGAATATCCGCCGTTTTCTGCCACAACAGCAATGACAATATCAG
>ENA-OQED01001043-OQED01001043.1-human-gut-metagenome-genome-assembly--contig:-NODE-1043-length-10583-cov-1.199216_pt1 | contig 10583 bp, 10 predicted proteins | sample MGYA00242790_ERZ504625 | MGnify/ENA primary metagenome ERZ504625 (study PRJEB26092, sample SAMD00036345) | human gut metagenome | host: Homo sapiens | study: EMG produced TPA metagenomics assembly of...
TAACGATAATATTCACCCCCTTTTCGTTTTTTGCTTTCATGCATATTTATATCGGTAGTTGTGACATAACTATACTTTTCTATTTTACAGATTTTTTCCTTTAGTGTCAAGAAAACTCATCGCGCTGGAGAGATGCTGTGAAAATATTTCTGTCAAGAAGAGCATGCAGCAAAGAAAATGAGAGGACGAGGAAAAGCCGGCTTCCGTCGGAATCACGGAGCCGGCCTTGATGAAGCGGCAGAGGGAATCACGCGAGCATCATCTTGACGATGTCGCGGCGGCTGACGATGCCGAGCAAATGCTTCTTCTCGTCGAGCACAGGCACGCGCTTGACATGCTTGTTGTAGAGGATCTTCGCCACCTCGCTAACATCATCGTCTGCCTTGACGGAGATGATCTTCTTCGTCATGAGCTGCTCTGCCGAGATGGCCGCGATCTTGCGGAAGGCGTCCTGGTACTCGCGCAGGCCCGAGTAGTAGATGACCGCGCCGAGGATGCAGAGCTCATCCGGCAGCTCCGGCGCAAACTCCTTGCGCACGAGGTCGCCCTCGCTGACAATGCCGCAGACCGTGCCGTCATCGTCCATGACCGGCAGCCCCGAGACATCGTGATCCACGATCGTCTGAGCGATCTCGCGGATCGACGCCTCCTTCTTGACCGTAATGACATCCTTCGTCATGATATCCTTCACCAGCATATGATACACCTCATTCCTGATTGATGGCACAATACACGAGGAATTACCCTCTTTGCTTAAGGATTCGCTATCTTTCGACGATTTACCTTCCTGTCATAAAATTTTCTGCAAATCACGGTATGCATCTCCCGCCTTTATCTTGTTTTTTCTCACTATTCTTCCTATAATAAAAGTGAACCAGCAAGATCCAGAGGATACATTTTCAAGACAGTCTGATGGCATAGCACCTCAGCAGCGGAAGGATGAGCATTATGAAAATCCAGAAATCCTTGCAGAAACGAATCGTCTCCGTCCTCGCAGCGGGCATGATCATGATTCCCGGCGTGTACGGGCTCGCCCCGGCACCAGTCGCCCATGCAGAGTTTGGGTGGGGAAGCATCATCGGCGCTGGCATTCAGGGCGCAGCAGCGCATGCACAGCTCACAGCGTTCCTCAAAAAGTACAATGACTCCGAAGAAGGCCGCCAGGAGTTCTTCGAGGAGATGAAGAAGCAGTACGGCGTCAACTACAACACCTACTACAACAACAAGATCGACACCATCATGGCGAACCTGACGGCAGCAATCGGCGCGGTCGATCCGACGATCTACGACAAGCCCTACAACTACTTCATCAATCAGGACAAGAGCTTCAATGCCTTCTGCACGCTCGGCCACAACATGAGCATCAACACCGGCCTGTTCAGCGTCCTGACGAATGACGACGAGATTGCCGTCGTGCTCGGCCATGAAATGGGGCATGGCCAGAAGGACCATCCGCCAAGGGCGCGCGGCGCAGCCTCAACATGTCGATCCTCGGCGCGGCGACGGGCACAGACCTCGGCGTCATCGTAGCGAACGTCATCAACAACCGCAACATCACGAAGCCGATGGAGCGCGAGGCGGATGCGCTGGCCTTCGAGTACATCACCCACTCCAACTACAATCCGGGTGCCTGTGCCGCGGTCTGGCAGCGCGTCATGGATAAGTCCAAAGGACAGGAAAACGTGATGCAGCAATTCCTCTCCGACCATCCATCGGACGGCGACCGCCGCGACGCCTATGCTAAGAAGCTCTACGAGTACAGCAACAAGCACGTGACAGTCAAGGACGGCACGGTCAAGGTCAACGGCAAGGACTTCGTCACGCCAGCTGCCCTCGGTGATATGTCTAGCGCTGAGCGCTCCTACTTCGTCGTCGGCAATCTCGCGGCGGCCTACCACAACGGTCACAACAAGGACGCCGCCTATGTCGACGGCAAGACGGTCATGCTCGGCCCCCAGCTCATCATGACCTGCACCTACGACGATGAATCGGCCCAGAAACTCGCCGACCGCCTCAACAAAATCAAATAATTTGCAGATGCACCTACGAAAAAGCTGCTGCCCAGCAATCAGGCAGCAGCTTTTTCATATGCAGTAAATCGTGATAAACGAACACAGCGGGTACCGAAGATTCAAATCAGTCCTGACACGGGCAGTTCTCTTTGTGGAAGTACTTGTTGATGATCTCGACGGCGCAGTAGTCACCGCACATGGAGCAAGCACCTTCGTCTGCCGGATTGCGGGCGCCGCGCTTCTTCTTGGCGAGCTCTGGATCGATGGCGAGTTCCATCTGGCGGTTCCAGTCGAGGACTTTGCGCGCCTTGGCCATCTCGAGGTCCCATTCGCGCGCACCCGGCACGCCGCGCACGAGGTCAGCGGCATGGGCAGCGATGCGGCTCGTGATGACGCCCGTGTGGACATCCTCGATCGTCGGCAGCGCCAGGTGCTCGGCCGGGGTGACGTAGCAGAGGAAGTCCGCGCCGGAGACAGCGGCGAGCGTGCCGCCGATAGCCGCCGTGATGTGGTCATAGCCCGGTGCGATATCCGTTACAAGAGGTCCAAGCACATAGAACGGCGCGTGGCGGCAGAGCCGCTTCTCGAGCTTCATGTTCGCCTCAATCTGGTCGTACGGCACGTGGCCCGGCCCCTCGACCATGACCTGGACGCCGCGCTTCCAGGCGCGGTCCACGAGCTCGCCGAGCGTGATGAGCTCCGTGAGCTGGCCGCGGTCCGTCGCATCGGCCGTGCAGCCCGGGCGCATGCCGTCGCCGAGGCTGATGGTCACATCGTACTTCTCGCAGATGTCGAGGATGTCGTCGTAGTGCTCGTAGAGCGGGTTCTCCATCTCGTTGTGCAGCATCCAGCCCGCGATGAAGGAGCCGCCGCGGCTCACGATGTCCATGACGCGGCCCTGGCGGCGCATGCGCTCGATGGCGCTGCGCGTGACACCGCAGTGCAGCGTCATGAAGTCCGCGCCGTCCTTGGCCTGCTGCTCGATCGTCTCGAGGATGTCGTCATCCGTCATCTCGACGACGGCGCCGTGCTCGCGGATGGAGCGCACCGTCGCCTGATACAGAGGCACCGTGCCGACCATAATCGGCGAATGCTCGATGATGCGCTGACGCGAGATGTCGATGTTGTTGCCCGTCGAGAGATCCATGACAGCGTCGGCGCCGCAGCGCACGGCCTCATCGAGTTTCTCGAGCTCCGGCTCGATGTCCGGGAACGTACTCGACGTGCCGATGTTCGCATTGACCTTGACGCGCAGTCCCTCGCCGACGCCGCGCGGGCGCAGGTTCTCGTGATTGACATTCGCGCAGATGGCAATCGTGCCGTTTGCCACGCGCTCGCGGATTGTCTCGACAGGGATGTGCTCCTCCTGTGCTACAATCTTCATCGCATCGGTGATGCGGCCCTCACGGGCCTGCTGCATTTGTGTCGCCATGTAACAATACCTCCTGAAAAACAAAAGCCGCCCGGCGTACCGGACGGCAAGATATGCTCTGTCACTTCCCTACGCAGGTCTTAACCCAACAGGTTCCAAGGGTCGGAATACTCCTCTCAGCCAGATGGCTCCCCTAGTGAATCGTCTTTTATGCGGTTTTTACCTGCAGAAGCAAGCTTCTCTATCAGTTTATCAGAATTCATCACAAAATGCAACACCTCGAGAGACTGCCTCAAGGCAGGACAAGGCGGAAGCGGCGCATGCTGCGGCCACAGGTGCAAGGCGCGGGAATCGGCTCGACATAGAGGCCCGTGCGCAGGCGCACGAGCGGCATGGCCTCCGCCAGCAGAGTCGTCAGAACAAGCTCACCGGCTGTCTCTGCCGGCTCTCCGGTCTGCGGGTCGATGACCTCGCCCAGCACGAAGTCTTCCTGGAGGTGAAAGGCCAGCTCACCAGGCTCACAAGGCAAAAAAAGCGCCGCCGTGCCGAGCTCCGGCAGGGCCAGCATGTGATAGACCCTAGCCGACGTCATCGCCTGCAGCGACGCGGCGAGCTCAGCGCCCGGCGCGCTCTCATGCAGGAAGATGATGCGCGAGAGCGGCAATTCGCTGAGGCCGCTGCCGCGCTGCAGCAGGGCATCATCGAGTGCAAGCAGGCGCTCCGGCGTGCCGATGAGCGTCTCTGGCGTCACGAGATCCATCTGCTCTGCCCATCGCTCCGGCTCAGTGCCAAGCATCATGGTGGCCGCGCCGATGAACTCGAGCGCATAGTGGACATCCATGATGCGGCTGTCTGCGCCATCGCCGAGCACGGCTGCAAGCGACGCATTGTGCAGGCCGCAGGCCACGAGACTCCGCGTCACCAGTTCGATGCGGTGCGCGATATCGCCATTCGTCGCAAAGTGGACGAACGGCTCCCCCTCGCCGCTTGCCACCCGCATCTGCGAGATGCGCAGCAGGCTCGAGAACGGCATCGTCAGGAAGTCGAATGATTTCCGGCCCGCAAAATCAGCGGCGCTGAGCAGCGGCAAGGCCTGAAGCGCACCCGTCTCCTTCAACTCCTTCAGCGACTGGCCGTTCATGCCCCGCTCGGCAAACGCCTCGCGGTAATGCGCGCTCTTCTCCGCGGCCCAGCGCAACTGCTTCTGCAGGCGCTTCTCCTGCAGCGCCCGCAGCTCCTCGGGCGCAATCTGTTCCATCGATGGATTGGCAAACAAAGACATCTCTCCTCTTGTCCCGTCGGGCAGCCCGCGGGAATCTCACTGGATATCGAATACGGTCTTATTCGTCTCTGCCGGCTCTTTCGGCAGGACGATGTGAAGCACGCCGTCCTCGAACGAGACGGAGACTTCATCCTTGACGATGCCGTCGATCTCGAAGGTGCGCTCGAAGGTGCCCGTGCGGCGCTCGCGGCAGATATACTTGACATCCATGTCCACTTCCGGGCGCTCTGCCTTGATCGTCAGGTAGCCCGTACCATCGTCATACGACACCGTGATCTGCTCCTTGTGGAATCCCGGCAGCTCAGCGAAGATCTCATAGCGGTCCGGCGTGTCGATGACATCGACGCGGAACGACGAAAGCGCCCCACTGACGCGGCCGAGCGGATTGCACGGCTGCTCCGTCATGAAGTCGAGTGCCTTCTCGAGGACCTCACGGCCTCGCTCAGCATTCTCACGGATATTGAAGGGAATCGGTCTGATCATCATAATCGCCTCCAGATTCTTTTAATCGATATACATGTTCTATCGTTATCCCCATTATACAAGAAATGTGTGAAAATTACAAGAAAAGCCAGCTTCTCTTCTGTGAGAAACTGGCTTTTGCCTTTCTGTCCCCTATCGTCTGCGGAAATCAGAAAATCACTTCTGGAATTTATCGAGAGCCTTCTGGAAGTCCTGGACGAATTCGACCGTACCCATGTACTCGCCATCGTCATCGTAGACGGCCATGTAGCGGACGCCGACAGGGCGGCCCATGATGCGGCGATAGATCTCCATCTGGGTGCGCTTCTTCGCCTTGAAGTCGAGTATCATCTGGCGCACAACGGGGATGATCTCGGGCGGATGGCAGCTGTAGACCTCGCGCCCGAGCGCCGAGAGCGGACGCGAGAAGACCTTGCCCTCATTGATGAAATAGCGCAAGATGTCATCCTTGTCGATGAAGGTGATATCGACATCGAGAAGCTTCAGGATCCCCTGGAGCTGGCGCAAGGTCAGCTCACCGGTCGGCAGCTTCACCTTGCCCTCAAGGATTTCCGGCTTCATGGCCGATGACGACTGCTGCTTCATCCAGGCCTCCCCCTCCGGCCAGCGCGGCATCGTCTCGACATCAACAAAGGCCATGCCCATCTCAAAGAGATCCCGATAGACCATGAGCACTGCTCTTCGGTCAGATAGCGCAAGGAGAGCGGGAAGAGGATGCGGTCTTCTTTGAATACCATCTCACGGATGCGCGCGCACAGAGGCGCAATGCGTCCCTTGTAGAGCGGATAGTTCCCGCTGTCCTCCTTGAGCGCCTTTGTGATGACGCCAAGTTCGCGCTTGATCTCGTCGTCGACGCCCCACATGACCTGTGACGGACCCGTGACGCCGTAGTCATAGAGCAACGGCATCAAGAGTTCTTCTTTCTTGGCATAGTGCGAGCGCACAGCGTTGAGCGCGGCGATGAGTCCCGTGATTCTCGCCGCGTCCTCCTCACCGACCATCTCGCGGTGGATGGCGTCGAGGTGGCGGACAAGAGCGTCATTCTCGAGGCGCAGCAGGCTCAGCGGATGGCCCTCGGGCAAGTCGTCTGCCGTCAGGAAGGCCGCTGCAGCGTGCGTCTTCTCAGCCGTCTTGCGCAGCGCTGCCTGCTCCTCGTCCTTGCCGCTTTCCGCGCAGTCGTGGAACAGCGCGGAGTGGACGTCGCAGAGGCGCTGGACATCCTTTAGTGGTACGCCGCCCTTGATGAGGTCCTGCTCTGCCTCCGCGATCTCCTCGGCCTTGACGTCCTCGAAGTGGCGCACGAAATCGGCGCGCACCGATTCAAGCGATTCGCCGCCATTGAGTCGCGCGATGTACTCGCGCAGCATGGCCTGGCGCGCCTGTTGCTCAGCGCCCTTCAGGACAAAGCCCTTCGCCTCGAGCGCCGTGCGGATCTTCTCCATCGGGATGCCCTTGACGACAGCGCCGCGCGGCAGCGTCATGATGCTGCCCATAAGCTTCAGGGCAGCGGGCTTCATGGTGTCTTGAAAGCCGATTTCCGCGAGGATTTCCTTGAGTTCTGGGGATTCGCGGACGAGCTCCGCTACGCTTTTCTTCAGATCGAGTTCTTTCATCGAGATTGCTCCTTACACTATCCGTACATTATCTATCGTATCATCATGTTGATTCCGTATGCATGAGACTAGTATAGTACAGCAAGCACCGTTTTGTCGTACCATTGTTACACACCTGTGAGGCACAGCCCTCTCTCATGCTTCGACATAGTGGCTGAAGCTGCCGATGACGAGCTGCGGGAATTCCTCGTGGAGCGCAGCGATGAAGCGGCGCGTGCCGAGAATCTTGCCCTGCGGCTCCGGCATGATGTCGAGGAAGGCATCCGGGTCGATGTTGAGGTTGCGCACCTGGATCATCTGCACGGGCAGCTCGCGGAAGAATTCCTGCCAGGCAGCGAGTTCCTCCTCGCGGTCGTTGAATCCCGGGAAGTAGAGCAGGTTCAACGAGACGTAGACGCCGTGGTCGAGCGCATAGCGGATGGATGCCTTGACATCGGCGAGGTGGTAGCTCGCGCGATAGTAAGCGTCGTAACCTTCCTCGCGCGCGCTGATGATGGAGACGCGCAGCGAGTCAATGCCGGCATCGACGATTTTCTTGATGCCCTCGGTCCAGCCCGCATTGGAGTTCATGTTGATCTGGCCCTTCTTCGTCTTCGCGCGGATGAGCTTGATGCCCGCCGCGATGTTGTCAGCCGCCAGCACGGCTCGCCCTCACAGCCCTGGCCGAAGCTGATGATGCCATCCGGCGCCACCGAGAGGTGGTAGATGCCGACCTCGGCGATTTCCTCTGGCGTCGGGCGGAACTTGATGCGCTCCTGCGGCGACGGGCAGCACTCGGCCGGCTGCAGTGAGATGCAGCCGAAGCAGTTCGCGTTGCAGACCGGCGATGTCGGGATGCCGCACTCCCAGCGGCGGTAGAAGAGGTTCTGCGCCGTGCAGCAATGCCACTTCAAGGAGCAGCCGCCGACCTGCTCGACGATGCGGTTGCCGGGCAGGTCCTTCTTCGTGCGCTTGACGAGCTTCGCGAGTTCCTTCGTGTTGTAGTGGACCGGGTCCCACTTCTCGTTCTCATCCGTGTAGACGGCCGCACAGTAGAGCTCGTCGCGATAGACGACGACAGCTGTGTAGCCGTAGAGCGGCAGGCGCTGTGCCTCCTCTGCCCGCTCGTAGGCCGGCATGTAGAGGCGCGTGTAGCCTGCCGGCAAGATGGCGGCCACGGCGAAGCCGCTGATTGGCATCGTCTCACCGTCCGCGCTCTGGCCGACGGCCAGGCGGTCGGGAAGCAACATGAGGTCCGCACTCTCCGGCAGCGGAATGAGGTCCTCAGCCTGCAGCAGGACATTCATGCGGCCCGTGCGCCCCATGCCACGCATGCCCGGCGCGTCGAGGATGTTGCCGTCCTCATCGGCGTAAACGGCCGTGATGGCCTCATTCTGCTTGCTCATGATATTCCTCCCTTGCCTTTCCTTCTGCTCCGGCTGCTCCTTCGCTCGCTTCTGCAGCCTGTGCCTTCTTGGCCTTTTTCTTCTTCTTGGGGTTGAACTGGTTCATCGCCATGTCGACATCGTGCATCACAATGCACTCCACCGCAGGGATCAGGTAGTCGATGGCCTCGCGGATCTTCGGCTGATCCTCCTCCGGGAAGGCAGCGAGCACGTGGTTGACGACAGTCCAGCCCGGCAACGGGCGGCCGATGCCGATGCGCACGCGCGCAAAGTGCTCGTCACCGACATGCGCGAGGACAGACTTGATGCCGTTGTGGCCGCCCGCACTGCCCTTCTTGCGGATGCGGATTGTGCCGGCGGGGATGTCCATGTCGTCGTGCGCGACGATGAGGTCTTCGGGCTCGAGCTTGTACCAGTTCATCAACGGGCCGATGGCACGGCCACTCTCATTCATATAGGTCTGCGGCTTGACGAGCACGACCTTCTCGGTGCCGATGCGCGCATCCGCGACCTTCGCGTCGAACTTGTCCTTCCAGTCTGACGCCGAGAGCCCCAGCGCATCCGCCAGCGCGTCGACGAACATAAAGCCGACATTATGTCTTGTCTTCGCATACTCCGCACCGGGGTTGCCAAGACCTGCAATGATTTTCATAGTGCAATCGATCTCCTGTATCGTTCTCTTTACTCTAAGCTTCGTCTTTCCAGTGTATCACATCTGCCTTTGAAAGACAAAAAACAAAAACTCCTGGGCCAGAGGCCCAGGAGGAATATCAATCGTTCGCCGTAGGATCGCCCACCATGAACAGATAGATGAGCACGATGATGCCGAGCACGATGCGGTACCAGCCGAATGCCTTGAAGTCATTCGTCTTGATATAACGCATGAGGAACTTGATGGACAGGACGGAGACAATGAAGGCCGTGACCATGCCGACGACCAGAATAAGGATCTCCGCACCCGTGTAGTGGAAGCCGAACTTGACCATCTTCAGCGCACTCGCACCGAACATGACCGGGATGGCTAGGAAGAACGTGAACTCCGCAGCCACCGTGCGACTCGCGCCGAAGAGCAGGCCGCCGAGGATCGTCGCGCCAGAGCGGCTCGTGCCCGGCACGAGCGAGAGCACCTGGAAGATGCCGATGATTAGGGCTGTCTTGTAGTCGAGACGCCGCAGGTCCGTGATGGCCGGGCGGCGATGCTTGTTGTAGTTCTCGACGATGATGAACATGATGCCGTAGAAAATCAGCGTCGTCGCGACGACCGGCGCCGTCATGAAGTGCTCTTCCATGTACTTGTTGAAGAGCAGGCCGATGACTGCCGCAGGGATGCATGCCACGATGACCTTCATCCAGAGCTGCACCGTATCACGCTTCTCCTGGCGCGTCTTCCACGAAGAAAACGGGTTGAGCTTCTCGAAACTCAGCACGACGACGGCCATGATGGCGCCGAGCTGGATGACGACGAGGAACATGTCCATGAACGCCTTGCTGACATCGAGCTTGATGAACTCATCGACAAGAATCATATGGCCCGTACTCGATACCGGCAGCCACTCCGTAAGACCCTCCACGATGCCGAGAATGATGGTCTTGAGTAAATCCGCTATATTTAGATCCACTTTCTTTTTGCCTCCTGTAATACCTTAATGTCCATTACCGCATTTCGCTCACGGCAGTATGCCCATTATAGCACAGCTCCCCCTTCTGTGCATGGAAATTTCCGGATAAAGACGGCTCTGCCTGCTGCAAATCTTCTTATAATATAGAAGCCCAACTTAAACACGCGATAAACAGCGTGCGGAAACTGTGAGCAAGTCACGGAAAAAGCGCCGTTTCCCTGCTATACTGGAGAAAAACCAAGGGAACGTGTACCGAAGAAGGCAGTACGTCCCTCTTGATGAGACACGATACTTTTTTCATATGGCTCCTATAGAACCATACTAGGCAAGGAGGTTCCCCTATCATGGCAGCAATTGTGATTACCAAAGAGAATTTCGACAGCGAAGTCGTGAAAGCAGATGGCACGGTCCTCGTCGACTTCTGGGCGACGTGGTGCGGTCCGTGCCGCATGCTCTCTCCGATTGTCGACGCCGTCGCAAGCGAGCATCCGGAAGTCAAGGTCGGCAAGATCAATGTCGACGAGCAGCCCGAGCTCGCCCAGCAGTTCGGCATCATGAGCATCCCGACGCTGATCGTCTTCAAGAACGGCGAGAAGGTCAATGAGTCGGTCGGCCTCGTTCCGAAGGAGAAAGTCGAAGAGATGATCGGCTGAACTCTCTATCCAATCGGCACATCAGTAAGCGCCAGCGAGATGCCTGAGTGCCTCGCAGTCCTCGATGCGCAGACTACCCGCGCCCGACGTAGTCCATCCCTCCTGATTGAAGTACTTGATCAGGCGGGTGACGACCTCTCGGGCCGTTCCCATATAGCGGGCCA
>ENA-OQED01001046-OQED01001046.1-human-gut-metagenome-genome-assembly--contig:-NODE-1046-length-10567-cov-1.150479_pt1 | contig 10567 bp, 9 predicted proteins | sample MGYA00242790_ERZ504625 | MGnify/ENA primary metagenome ERZ504625 (study PRJEB26092, sample SAMD00036345) | human gut metagenome | host: Homo sapiens | study: EMG produced TPA metagenomics assembly of...
CGAGGGCACGACGGTCGCGGGCAGCGGCCATGCCGGCCTTGTGCGCGTGCTTATGCGCGGCTGCACGGTCACGCTCGCAGCCGATCAGACCAGTCAGGAGTATGACATCATGCTTCAGGGTGTCGGCACGGTCGTGACCGATCCCGTGCCCGCGCTCTCGCCGGAGTGCCGCGCCATCGACCTGTACGTGACCTATCGCTATTTCCCCGCAGAATACAAAGCCGCCCCCGGCAAGGCGACGCTCGTCTGGTATGTTGACGGCGTGCAGCAGCCGACGCGCAGCTATACGCTCGACGGCAGCTCCATTACGCCGGGCTTCCACATTGCCGAGTCGGTCTGGAAGCGCGATATGCCCACGCAGCACACGGTGGAGATCCTGCTCTTGTGCGGCACGGATGCGATCCGCACGACGTTTGTCGTCCCGGTCAACAACTATTCGGACGCGGAGTATCAAAGCCTGCAGAGCGCGCAGTACCCGTATCAGCTCCACGTCGTGCGCAACCAGTGCACGGTGCTGGTCTACGGTCTGGATAAGAGCGGAGAATACTCCATCCTCCATCACGCCTTCGTCTGCGGCCCCGGTCAGACCACGCCGATCGGCACGTTCCGCACGCCGTTCAAGGCGGCCTGGCATCCGCTGCAGGGCTGCTGGGGGCAGTACTGCACGCAGATCGTCGGCAACTATCTCTTCCACTCCTCGCCGTATAACAGCCCGAACAAGAATGACCTGTCCTACCGGCTGTATAACCAGCTTGGCACGGTCTGCTCGCACGGCTGCGTGCGCCTGACGGTGGCGGATGCGAAGTGGATCTATGACAATTGCCCGCTCGGTACGACAGTGAAGATCTACAATGCCTCGTCCCTGCCCGTGCCGAAGCCGTCGGCTCCGTGGCTGGACATCACGAGCCCGAACCGCGGCTGGGATCCGACTGATCCCGACCCGGCGAACCCGTGGAGACAATAAAACGATTCCCCGGAGCGATCTGCTCCGGGGAATTTCTGTTCAGGTCTCAAAGCGGACGATCGTGCACAGCGTGTCCGCACTGTACAGACACACAAACGCGCCGTCGTCTGCGGCGGTATACTTGAGCGTGACGGTCTTCGTGTCCTTGACCGCCTTCGGATAGACGATGCGAAAGCCGCGAAACGCGTCGCAGCGCATGGTTTCCGGCAGCGCCTCAAGCGCGAACTCGAGGTATCTCGTGTTGTGCACATGGCCGTTAAAATCGATGTCGCAGCGTCGCAGCGGCAGCACCGTCTGCGTGTCAAAGACATCGGGCGCGCGCAGCCGCGGCGCAGTGTCGGGGAAGACACTGCGCGCCTCCGGCCGATAGGACGCGAAGCGCTCGCGGTCGATGCGCACGATCTTTTCCGCGCGCAGGTCGAACAGGATCAGCCGCGATTCGGCGCGCACGAGCTCCGTTCCGCTCGTGTCCGTGATCGTGTAATCGCGGAAAACGCGTCCCACGGGGGCATTGTCGCGCACCCAAGTCGCGACCTGCAGGGGGGCTTTGCTCTGCGGCCGGCGCACGATCTCGACGCGCCAGTCGGTCAGCACCCATGTGATGCCGCGGCGGCTGCCGTCGATCACATCGTCGCCGGAGGAATCGGAGTGGCGGCTTGCGGTGTTTTCCAGAATGCGCAGGATCGCCTCATAGGCGAGCTTGCCGTCGCGGTCAAAATCGGCGACGCCGGGGCAGTAGGTCTCGGTGTAAAACATGGCGCACCTCCCTCAGACTTCCGGCAGACAGCCGTTTGCGAACATCCAGCTGTATGCCAGCGCCCACGAGCCGAACAGATCCGTCTCGTGCAGGGCGCGCACCTGCGCGCGCGTATACCAGCCGGATTCGATCTCTCCTGGGGTCGCTGCTCGGGCGGAACGTTCCCTCGGCGATGCCGACAGGCACACCGTGCGCTCGTCGCCGATGCCGACCGTGCACGCCGCCGGCGGCAGCACGTGCGTGATGGCGACCAGCCGCAGGCCCGTTTCCTCGCCCAGCTCGCGGCGCGCGGCCTCCTCGGGCGTTTCGCCCGGCTCGATGAGCCCGCCGGGCAGTCCGTAGATGCGCTGGCCGAGCTCCATGCGAAACTCATGGTTGAGCGCCATGTGCTCGCGCTTTGCGTCTGTGAGCACCATGACGACGGCGTCCGTGCGGTGCTGCTGCAGATGCGCGAGCGAGTCGATGTTCCGGTCACGGCTGACCATCTCATAGGTGCGCGGGCAGCCGGTGCGGTCAATATAATGCAGGTCATAGCGGTGCAGGTATGCGCCGCCGTCTTTTTTTCAATGTCAACGAATTGCATGGGCTTCTCCTCTTTGCAGGTGATAGTCTAGCATACCACGTTTTGCGCCGCCCGACAACAAAAAAGATCAGAGCGGCGCCGGAAGCAGCGGCTGCTCTGATCTTTTTTGGGGGGAAGAAAGAAGGGGCATCTCTGACGCGAACGGTCATCACGTCCCAATGACTGTAGCACAGCTTTCTTAAAATATTGTGAGAGCTCAGCCATTTTCCGGCATGTCCACAATGCCGTGCGCGAGCTTGAGCTGCAAAATACGCAGCACGCTCTCGTCGAGTGCCGCCTGCGTGAGCGTCCCGTCGGCGAGCGCCTTTTCGATGGCCGCGACCGTGCCGGGTACGTCGCTGATCTCGAGCAGCATATCGTTTCCGGCGGCGAGCGCAAGCACGGCCTTTTCTCCGTCTGTGTACTGCGCGAGCGCCTGCATCTGCAGCCCGTCCGTGACGATCACGCCGCGAAAGCCGAGGTCGTAGCGCAGCAGATTCGTGACGATCTTGTGCGACACGGAGGCGGGCACATCGTCCATCGTCGGCACGGTCAGATGCCCGACCATGACCATGTCCGCTCCGGCGGCGATGCCGGACATGAACGGCTTGAGATCCTCCTGCCGCAGCTGCGGCAGCGTCTTGTCGACCGTGGCGGCGCCGTCATGCGAGTCGGTTTTTGTGCTGCCGTGGCCGGGGAAGTGCTTCAGGCAGCAGATGACGCCCCCGTCGTGAAAGCCCTTGACGGCGGCGGCGACAAGCTCTGCCGCCTCGTCATAGTCGTCGCTGTAGGCGCGGTCGCCGATGGCGTTGCTGCGCTTGTTCGTCCAGACGTCGGCCACGGGCGCAAAGTCCGTGTTGAAGCCGTAGGCCGCGATGTCGCGCGCGATGGTCTGTGCATTGTCGTGCGCGCCCTGCGTACCCTGTGCGCGGTAGCTGTACATGCTGCCGAGCTTCGTCGTGCCGACGGTGTTCATCAGCCGCGCGACGCGGCCGCCCTCCTCGTCGACCGAGATGAGCGGCGCCGTTTTGCACCCGTTCGAAAGCGCAGCGGTGAGCGCTGTAAGCTGTTCGCCGGAGGTCATGTTCCCCGCCGAGAGCAGCAGACCGCCGACGGGGTAGGCACGCAGCGCAGCGGCGAGACTGTCCGTCATGCCCGTGACGGTGCCGCCGCCGGTGAGCGCCTCCGGGTGTACGATCAGCAGCTGGCAGATCTTCTCCTGTGTGGTCATGCCGTCGAGCAGCGTCTGCGCCGCATCCTTGCGCACCTTGGCCGAGGTGCGCGGCGTGGGCGAGGGCTGCGCGGCATCCTGTCCGCGCCGGACGCATATGACCACAAGCACGACCGCCAGCACCGTGAGCACGAGCAGGTAGACGAGTGCGCGCCAATTTTGTTTTGCAGTTGTCCAAAAATCACTTCGTTTCATGCCTCCATTTTACCGCACCGGCGGCAAAAACGCAACGCCGTCTCCTCGACGCGCCGGACTTGTTTCGTTCACAAATATGTGCTATAATAATGGACAAAATTTTGGGGTGCGACCCCAGACAGGAAGTGCTTTCTTTTATGACAAAAATTGATATTTTCTCCGGTTTTCTCGGTGCCGGCAAGACCACGCTGATCAAAAAGCTGATCGCCGAGGCGTACACGGGCGAAAAGATCGTGCTGATCGAAAACGAGTTCGGTGAGATCGCCATCGACGGCGGCTTCCTCAAGGACTCCGGCGTACAGATCAACGAGATGAACTCCGGCTGCATCTGCTGCAGCCTCGTGGGCGACTTTGCCGACGCGCTGCAGAAGGTGCTGGCACAGTTTCACCCCGACCGCATCCTCATCGAGCCCTCGGGCGTCGGCAAGCTCAGCGACGTCATCCGCGCGGTGCAGGGCGTGCAGTCCGATGAGCTGATGCTCAACGGCTTCACGACTGTGGTCGATGCCAACAAGTGCAGGATGTATATGAAAAACTTCGGTGAGTTCTTCAACAACCAGGTCGAGAACGCGAGCGCCATCATCCTCTCGCGCACCGAGGGCATCCGCCCCGAAAAGCTCGACGCCGCCGTGGCGCTGCTGCGCGAGAAGAACCCGACCGCGACCATCGTGACAACGCCCTGGACAGAGCTCGACGGCAAGCAGATCCTCCAGACGATGGAGCGCCGCGACACGCTCTCGGCCGAGCTCGCACACCTGCAGGCCGAGGCCGCCGAGGACGAGCATGAACACCATCATCATGACCATGACGATGACGATCACGCCTGCTGCTGCGGCCATCATCATGACCATGACGAAGATGATGACGATGAGCATGAGCATGAGCATCATCATGACCACGATGACCATGACCACGACCACTGCTGCGGCCACGATCATGACCACCATCATCACCACGCCGACGAGGTGTTCACGAGCTGGGGCACGGAGACGCCGCGCAAGTACACCGACGACGAGATCCGCACCGCGCTCGACGCGCTCATCAACGAGCACCACTACGGCATCGTTCTGCGCGCCAAGGGCATCGTGCCTGCGACCGACGGCGGCTGGATCCACTTTGACTATGTGCCCGGCGAGTCCGATGTCCGCCGCGGCAGCGCGCAGGTCACCGGCCGCGTGTGCGTGATCGGTTCGCATCTGGCGGAGGATGCGCTGAAGGAGCTGTTCCACATTGGCTGATAAAAAACAGCAGGCGCCGGACGTTCCGGTCTACCTCTTCACCGGATTCCTCGAGGCCGGTAAAACGAAGTTCATTCAGGAGACCCTCGAGGACAACCGCTTCCACAAGGGCGAGCGCACGCTGCTGCTGCTGTGCGAGGACGGCGAGGAGGTCTACGAGCCGGACAGGTTCTGCGCCGGAAATGTCTACGTGCGCAATGTCGACGAGGAGTCCGAGCTCACGCGCGACTATCTGCTCGCGCTGCAGGACGAGCTGCACCCCGAGCGCGTGCTCGTGGAGTACAACGGTATGTGGATGCTCGACTCGCTCTACGGCAGCCTGCCGGAAAACTGGGCGGTCGCGCAGGAGTTTCTCTTCTGCGATGCGACGACGTTCGTGAGCTACAATGCGAATATGCGCCAGCTCACGGTCGATAAGCTCAAGAGTGCCGAGCTCGTCGTGCTCAACCGCTACAACGACAACATGGATCGCATGGAGATGCACCGCATCATCCGCGCTATCTCCCGCCGCTGCGACATTGCCTATGAATATACCGACGGCAAGGTCGTCTACGACGACATCGAGGACCCGCTGCCGTTTGACATCGACGCGCCGGTCATCGAGATCGAGGACCGCGACTTCGCCCTCTGGTACCGCGACATGTCCGAGGAACCGAAGAAATACGACGGCAAGACCATCGAGGTCAAGTGCCGCTGCCTCGTGCGCAAGAACGTGCCGAAGGGCTGCTTCATCGCCGGCCGGCACATCATGACCTGCTGCGTGCAGGACATTCAGTTCGCGGGCGTCGTGTGCGTGTGGGAGCACGCCGATGAGATCCGCAACGACGAGTGGGCGATCATCACGGCCCGCATGGACTACAAGTTCCACCGCGCCTACGGCCGCAAGGGCCCGGTGCTCACGGTGCTGTCCGTGCAGGAGGTCGAAAAGCCGGAGGAACCGGTGGCCACGTTCTATTAAGTGCATAAACACAAAAAATCAGCCGCCCGCAGGGCGGCTGATTTTTCTTTTCCGGAATTCAGTTTTCCGTGCCTTCTGCTGTGGACAGCAGGACGCGGTCGTTGTCAAACGCCGTGCCCGCCTGTGCGGCGAAGGCGTCGATGAGTCCCTGCACGGTCATGTCCGCGCGCTGCGCCCCGGAGACGTCGAGCACGATGCGCCCGGCGTCCATCATGAGCGTGCGCGTGCCGAGTTCGAGCGCCTGGTGCATATTGTGCGTGATCATGAGGCAGGAGATGCTGCGCTCAGAGACGATGCTGCGCGTGAGCGCGAGCACCTTGTCGGCCGTCACGGGGTCGAGCGCCGCCGTGTGCTCATCGAGCAGCAGCAGCTCGGGCGTGACCATGGTGGCCATGAGCAGCGTCAGCGCCTGCCGCTGACCGCCGGAGAGCAGGCCGACGGGCGTGTTCATGCGCTCCTCGAGCCCCATGTCGAGCTGGGCGAGCGCATCGCGGAAGAATTCCCGGTCCTTGCGGCTGACGCGGCGCAGCTGCTTGTGCTTTTCCGGCGCGCGCAGATAGGCCACGGCGAGGTTCTCCTCAATGGTCATGTGCGGCGCGGTGCCCTTGAGCGGGTCCTGAAACAGGTGGCCGATGCGGCGGCTGCGCTTGTGCGGCGGCAGGAACGTGATGTCCCGCCCGTCAAGCCGGAGGATGCCGTCATCGACATAGAACATACCGGCGATGGCGTTGAAGAGCGTGCTCTTACCTGCGCCGTTCGAGCCGACGATGGTGGCAAATTCACCGTCGGCGAGCGTGAGCGACAGGTCGCACAGGGCGCGCTTTTCGTTCACCGTTCCGGCGTTGAATGTCTTGCTGACGTGGGAAAGTTCAAGCATCGGTCTCATCCCCCTTTCCGGACAGGGCGCGCAGCTTGCGCGCGTTGGAGCGGATCTTTGCCAGATGGACATAGTCCTTCATATTCGGCGCGGCAATGGCGACGGCGACGATGACGGCGGAGACGAGCTTGAAGTATTCGGCCGAGATGTTCAGCCGCAGCGCCAGCGCGATGATCAGGCGGTAGACGATGCTGCCGAGCACGACGCAGACGACGCGCTTGCCGATCCCGCCGCGGCGGCCGGCAAAGACCTCGCCGATGATCAGACTTGCCAGCGCGATCGTGACCATGCCGGTGCCGAGGTTGATGTCGCAGAACTTGTTGTACTCACCGATCAGGCAGCCGGAGAGCGCCGTGAGGGCGTTGGCGAGGCACAGGCCGATCGTGATGGTGGCCTTGGGGTTGATGGAGGAGGCGCTGACCATGTCGAGACTGTCGCCCGTCGCGCGGATGGAAAGTCCGAGCGACGTGCCGAAGAACCGGATGAGCACGACCGCGATCACGCCCAGCAGCAGCGCGAGCAGCACCAGCGTGCTCCACTGGCTGCCGCCGGTGAGTGCCTTGAACAGCGAAAAGACCGTATCGCGCCCCGTGATGGACACGTTGGACGAAAAGCCCATGACCGCGAGGTTGATCGTATACAGGCCGGTGTTCGAGATGATGCCGGCGAGGATGCTCTCCACGCCGAGGCGCGTCTGCAAAAAGGCGGTGATGAAGCCCGAGAGCATACCCGCGGCCATGGCCGCAGGCAGCGCCAGAAGCGGATGCCCCGCGATGGTGAGCATCGCGCCCACGGCACAGCCGAGCGTAAAGCAGCCGTCGGTCGAGAGGTCTGCAATGTTCAGGATGGAAAAGCTGATGAACAGCGCCAGCGCGACGAGGCCGTAAATCAGGCCGACCTCAAGCGCGGTCTTCAACACTGTCAGCATAAACGCCCCTCCTTCGGGATGTCAGATATCAGTCAAAATTCTGCTGCGTGGTCGTCTCGAGCACGGCGCTGCACTTGCCGTCAAACGCCTGCTTGACAGCCGCAAGGTCGTAGCCGAGGGCGGTGCAGCTGTCCGTATTGATCATGGCGATGCCGTTGTCGAAGGTCGCGACCGGCAGCGTGGCGGGGCTCTTGCCGTCGACCAGCACCTGCACGACCATGTCGGCCGTCATCTTGCCGAGCGCGGTGTAATCCACACCGTAGCCGACGAATGCGCCGTTGAGCGCGAAGGAGTCAGCGCCGCAGTACTGCGGGATCTTGGCGTTGAGGAACTTCTCGTAGATGGCAAGCTCTGCGGTCATGACGGTGTTGTCGGTCGGAGTAAAGACAGCGTCGACCTTTTCGGCGATGAGCGCGTCAACGGCGGAGGTGATCTCGTCGGTGGTCGTGCCGGTCTTCTCTACGCAGCGGATGCCCTTGCCCTCGAGGTAGGCCTTCGCGTCCGCGATCGGCTGCTTGGACGAGTCCTCGCTCTTGGAGTAGAGCAGGCCGACGGTCTTGACGTCCGGGTTCTGGGCGAGCATCAGATCGAGCAGACCCTTGGTGTTGAGCGCGTCGCTCGTGCCGGTGATGCGGCCGCCGGGCGCGTCGAGCGCATCGACGATGCCGCTGCCGACGGGGTCAGACACGGCGGAGAACACGATGGGGATCTCGGTGTCCTCGGTGGCGGACTGCATGATCTTCACGGCCGGGGTCGCGATCGGTACGATCAGATCCACGCCCTTGCCGACAAGCTCTGCGCCGATCTGGTTGAGGGTCGTGGCGTCGCCCTGACCATTGTAGAGCGTGTAATCGAAGGTCACGCCCAGCTCCTTGGCCTTGGCGTCGAGCTCGGCCTCGATGGCCGCCTCGATCTGGTTGAGGGACGCATCATCCACAAACTGCACGATGCCGACCTTGTAGGTCTTACCCTCGGCCTTGTCGTCTTCGGTCTTGCTGCCGCAGGCAGCCAGGCCCATGAGCGCGGTGACGGCGAGCGCGCCGCCGACGATCTTTCGGAACGTTTTATTCATAGCAAATTCTCCTTATATTTTATGAAACGGTTGGTTTGTGATGTTCGGATACGGTCTGACGCGGCAAAAACTCTCCGGCCGCCACGCCATCGCCTGGTCCTCCGTGTCATATGCATCCCTCCTGCGGTGATTTGAGCAATAAAAAAAGCCTCGTCCACGAAACGGTTCCTTCCGTTTCATGGGACAAGACTGTAACTCCTGCGGTGCCACCCATGTTGGCGCTCATGCGCCCACTTTGCACGTACGATCATACGCTCCGCCGGATAACGGCCGCGGCCACCGTCGCCCCTCATGCTGCTGCAATCGGTTTGCCCTCGCGAGTCCATTCGCCATTCGTCCGCTGCAGCGCTTCCACCGTCCGCTGCTCTCTGAAAGCTTCGTAAATGGGTACTCCTCTCGGTCATCGGTTTGTCGATGGTGCTACTCTATCACGTCTGCGCGTGGATTGCAAGCCCCATTTTCACGAAACTGCGCGGCCACGGCAAAAAAGATTTGTGCAAGGCAAACAAACGTCCCTGACCGGCGGTCAGGGACGTTTCGGATTCCGTTAATTTCCGGCGTAGACGAAGGCGTTCGGCAGCGTCCGCCCGGCGGTGAGCGCGGGGTTGGAGCTGCGCATGATGTACTTGCCCTTGTACCAGATCATGGCGCTGGTGCCGCCGTCGAGGTTCATGGCCTGCATACAGTCGTGCTTGGCATGATGGCCGCGCAGTCCGGCACGCTGATGCCGACCGATGTCGTGAGCCGGCCCTCGACGAGCAGGGCGATGATCTCGCCGTACTTCGACTGCCCGAGACAGGCGCGCGGCTGCAGGTCGGAGAAGCCGCTGCGGGCATTGACGACCGTCTCCCCGTCGATGATCATGGCGGGGGAGAACTCGACCGCGTCCGTCGTGTCGGACGAGACGGGGGAGGTGCTGTCGCGGATGTAGATGCGGTTGTCCGCATGCAGCTCGAGCCGCTTGTAGCCATAGCCCATGTGGTCGCCGTAGGCCCTGCCGTTGCACATGGCGTAGCCCGCGAGCGTGCCGCCGTTGCCGGTGCCGCCCGGATCGATGAAGCCCGAGCCGGTCATGCCGATGACGCCGCCGTGCGCCTGCGCGATCTGGCCGCAATACTGGCCGATGCTGCCGAGCGTGGTCGCTGCGTGCAGACTCAGGCGCGACGGATCCTTCATCACGACAAGTACGCCGCGATAGGTGCTGCCCTTTTCGCGCACGATGAGGATCTCGTTTTGCGCATCGATCGCGAGCACCTGCTCGCCCTGGATGGTGCGGATGCTGGTGCCGTTATCCGTGAGCGCGGAGTGGTCGATGTTGATGCGGCTCCACCCGGCGGCGAGCGCGTCGGGATGCTCCTTGACATACGCCTGCATGCTCGGCACGTCTACCTCCCAGAAGAGGTTGTAAAACGTGATCTCTTCCTTGCTCATGCCCTTGGTGTCGGTGAGCGTCGGGTTGCGGGACTCGCTCTCTCCCTCGTCCCACTCGCTGTTGACGCCGATCTGCGCCTCTCGCGCGGCCTCCATTTCGGCGACGACCTTGTCGATGACGCTGCGCGGTATGAAAGCCGTTGCCAGCCACTGGTGGCTGAGCGTGTTCATAGCCGTCTGGATATAGGCCGTGCGCCACTTGGCGATGAACGGAATGTCAGAATAGACCGCCGTCAGATACAGCCCGGCGAGAATGGCCAGCACGAGAAAGAGAATGAGCAGCCTACGGCCGACGCTTTTTTTCTTTCTTCGGCTTTTTGGCTTTTTTGGCCTTGCGGCCGTGCTTGCCGGTCG
>ENA-OQED01001047-OQED01001047.1-human-gut-metagenome-genome-assembly--contig:-NODE-1047-length-10554-cov-0.744030_pt1 | contig 10554 bp, 9 predicted proteins | sample MGYA00242790_ERZ504625 | MGnify/ENA primary metagenome ERZ504625 (study PRJEB26092, sample SAMD00036345) | human gut metagenome | host: Homo sapiens | study: EMG produced TPA metagenomics assembly of...
CACAACTGTCGGTCAGCAAATTGACGTTATTGCACAGACTGCATCGGAGCTTCTGGTGCAGCAGATGGAAGAAGCAAAAAAAGCGAGCGCCTAAACCACTGGAAAAGCCAATTCACAAACAGATCACTCCGGTGCTGATTCGCCGGAATACTACCAGTTAACTTATTTCTATCGTATATTATTAAAGCGAACATTCCAGGTCCGCTTCGCTACTTGCTCATAAACGCAGTCGCTTCGCGATCTGTCAGTGGGAGCTGAAGGCTCCCACTGACAGAAGCATTCCCCCTCACCTGCTGCTTAGTGCTCCGCGCACTTGAAGCGGGGGGAATGCATATCTGCGTTCAAAAAAAGGCACCTCCCCCAGTTTGAAAAAGGCTCTAATCTAGAACTGGAAAAATAATATCTACACTAAAAATCTTTTCTTCCAAATTCGCCACAAGATTTCCGCCATATTTTTCCACCACATATTGAATACTTTTCATGCCAAATCCATGATAATTATCATCTCCTTTGGTACTCACTGGAAGCCCATTACGAAATTCCAGTTCATCCTCGCAATAATTCTCAATATGAATCCCCATCACATCCTGTCTCGCATATCCGATGAGGCTGATAATTCTCTTTTCAACTGGCAGCTCCGCTGCACATTCAATAGCGTTATCTAAAGCATTTCCAAATATGGCAGCGATATCTCCCGATTTAATACCAGTAAGCTTCTCTCCATCAATCATATATGAAAACTTAATTTGATATTTTTCACAAAGAAGATTCTTTTCTGAAAGAATAATATCCAATGGCTGGCAGCCTGTTTTCGCAAGCCCGTCATAAATATCTACTGCTTTACGTATTTCTTCCAGCTGGCCATGATCTGCATTTCCGGCTTGTTCCAATTCCAGAATCCGGTGCTTAAGATCATGACATTTCATGTTAATGATTTCAACTGTTTTCTTTGACAACTCATACTGTTTTGCATTTTCCTTTATTAACTGCTCAAGAGCCAGATTTTCTTCATTGAGCCGGGACTGCTCCAGAAGCCCAAACTGCATAAAAAGAGATAAAATACAGCAGAATGCAAATGGAACACGGCACACCATAACCATATCCAACTTTTCACTGATCAGCCAGCTTTGAAGGAGCCAGCAGACACATAAGGAAATAATGGCTACCCAAAGTACACGGACTCTGTTCTGGCTGATATTCGGAAAATTTTTTATTTTTGCTGCACAAGTGAGATAGCAAATAATATATACAATGGTAAATCCAATGACCATTTCCGTGGAAAGCATCTTGAAAGAAGTTTTGGTCACGATACAAATCAGCACCTGAATATTGCTTCCAAGATTCTGTACAGTAAAAGCTCCAATTGTACAAAATAAAATAATCCAAAAAAGAACGCCTGAAGCAAAACCACATGTAAAGCTGCATAAAAACAAGCACAATAAAGGTTCGAATTCCGCTTATATATTGACCAATTATAATTGGAAGGGTAACTCCCAAAAGCAGACAGGCAGTTCCCCCTACAAGCAGGCGTAACCAGAAAGCGTTTCCTTTTTTTTAGATGGAAAAAGAACATAGCTTCCGCTATAAAAAGCTGGATGATAAAACAGGTAATTCCCTGTATTTCACTTGTAGATGAAGCTAATATTTCATAAATTGCCACGTCAGTTTCCTCCCCGGTTAATGTACATTGTCATTTGATCTATAAAAGTTTTTTTATAAGAACGGGAAATCGATAATTCCTTTCCATTTACAAACACGCTGTTTCCCTGATAGCGGGAAATCCATTCCAGATTTACACAAAAGGATTTACTGCAACAGGAGAAGCGACCTGTCGGAAGCTGTGCTATAAAATCTCCCATTGTGCTTCGCAGGCGAAAGGTCTCTTTCGAAGTATGAAGATAAAGATAATGCTTTGCACTTTCAATATAAATCAGATCTGCAATATCAATTTTAACAGTTCCCTGTTCAGAAGGAACATATATCTGATAACCATGAAGCTTTTTACAGATTCGGATCGCTTTGTCCAGTTTCAGCGAAAAGTTGAAATATTCAATAGGCTTTACCATAAAATCAAGAGCCTGCACTTCATATCCGTTAATGGCATATTGCGCCATATTGGTAATAAAAATAAGAGGAATCTGGCTATCAAATTCCCGCAGTTTTCTGGCGGTGTCAAGACCATTCATATGAGGCATTTCAATATCCATAAGAGCAATGTCGCAGCTGGCTTTATAATCGCTGATAAAATTTAATCCGTTTTCAAAGCATTCTACAGCTAACGGTTCCTGTTTTTCTTCTGAATAGCGTAATATATAGTCTTGAAGAATTTTTGCACTTTTCTTATCATCTTCCACAATAGCAATGGTAATCATAGTTATCCTCCATGGTATACAGCAAAAGCCGGAGTCCTTTTGGGCATTCCGGCTTTTTCATTATACCATGTAAATATTAATTTGTGCCATATTTTACAGCAGATAAATCAAGCTTTTGTCTCATCCTTACAAGTGCATTTCTGAAATCCAGAATAAGAGGAAACAATATATGCAATCATGGAAAGTGCCATAAGTACGGCTGAAATTATGAATTTCTTTATGGTTGCAAACTCATAAAGTCCTGATACCACATATCCAATAAAAATCAACTTGTGTATAAAAACTGTTAACAAGTGCTGCTGCAGTCAGAATTGCATTTGCAGTAAGCAGAAGGCTTGTCCACTTAAAATCAGGTGCCACCTTCAAAACGATCATCGCAAGAATCTGCAGAACCACTGTTACAAGCAGCAGAACCTCAATATAAGATTCTGTATGTCCTGACTGGCGGTACATTACAAAGCCGATCAGCGCAAGGATTGCAGCCACAAAGCTTAAGTAAAAACCAAATGTTTTATTTTTCAGATATCCCATATTACTTGTCCTCCTTCACGTAAACTGTCTTTTTGCGAAGTGAATTTCGAAGGTACATAACTGCAAACAAAAGTGTCAGAAGTCCAAATACCACCTCTGCTGCCATAAAGGCAATCTGCCACCATGCAAGAACGTGAATATATTTAGTGGAGGTTGTAATTGTATTCATATCATTACTTGCAACTGTATTATATACGAAATATTTAATTGTTTCTTTCATCTTTTTCTGGAAAGCAGAGTCCTTTGCAATCAGCTTCAGGTTCTCGGTTGAAGTCATGGAACCAATATTAGCGCTTTCATATGCAGAAGTTGTAAGACATCCGCCACCGCCGCCAAATACAATATCTCTCCAGTTCATGTAATCAGCACCGTTGATCATATCTGTTACGATCCAGCCTTCAAAGCCCCACTCGTTACGTGCAACCTGCACCTGTGAAGCTTTGGAAGCTCCTGAATATACAGTTCCAAGACGGTTGAAGCCTGTCATGATTCCCTGCGCATAGTTATTTTCCATAGCTCCCTGGAATGCGCGGAGTTCATTTTCCCTTGCAGCCTGCTCTGTGAAGAATGTGGAAACACCGGAACGGTTTAACTCCTGATGATTCATGATATAGTGTTTCGGCATCATCATAAGACCTTTGGATTTTCCGCCTTTGCAGACAGCCTGTCCCAACAGGTTGGTAAGCATGGCATCTTCTGAATAATATTCATGATTTCTGGAGCAGTAAGGTGCACGGTGAATGTTAAGACCAGGTGCTGCAATGGAGTTGGCATTGGACCACAATCCATCTTCACCAAAGAGCTCTCCTTCTCTCTCTACAAGTTCTTTATTGAACGTTGCTGCAACTACAGGTTCTGTAGGCATGGAGCTCATAGAGTAGGAAGCATATTCGTTGTCTGAAGAAACATAAGTCGGCTCGGAAGAGTTGGATTCATTCCAGCGGGTTGCATATCCTGCAATCTGGTCGTAGCTGTAACCGATTGGTCCGTCATACCAGATTGCTTCTGGCAGGAAAATAGAATCCAGCTTCTCAAAGTTTTTATCTCCTGCTTTTTCAATAAAGTTGGCAGCCTCTTCCAAAGTCAGCTGATCCATAAGCTGATCCCATTTTTCATCAGACAGAGGAAGTGCACCTGCGAAAGTTCCATCCTCATTAAACTGGAGGAAATCAACGGTGCTTAATCCGTTGTCAGCTCCCCAGACAACTTCTTCGTCATTGTTCTCAGTAAGTTCATAAGTGGAGTTTGTAAGACCCTTTCATCATTTCCTCTATTGGAGTAATGCTTTCCACTTCTTTCCAGCCCTTGCTCCAGTCAGAACGTGTAGTGTATTCAGCAGTATCCGGGATCAGATTGTTAATATCGCAATCCTGGAATGCATTCTCTACGTTTTCAGAATAAGTCTCTTTATCTTCACCAAGAGAAACTGTCACTACATTTTCCGGCTCAATTGTTTCATCGTCTGTAATTGTGATCAGATCGTCTGTGGAATCTGTTTTTACCGCCAAGACATTGTTTAATGCTTCATGCGCACCGTTTCCGATTGTGAAATAATAATCACCGGAATCCAGCACCCATGCGCCTTCTGTTCCATCTTCTTTTACAGCTTTTTCATCATAGCTTGCCATATATTCCGGAGCGAACTCAATTTCCAGAGTCTGTGATTCGCCAGGCTCAAGAACCTCTGTTTTTCCAAAATCAAGAAGCTGAATAGAAGCTTTCTCCAGTCCGCCCTCTATATATGGTGTCTGTACATAAAGCTGGACAACATCTTTTCCGGCAACGTCACCGGTATTGGTTACCTTCACTTTTGCAAGTCCCTTTTCCCCCAGATATTACATCTATACTTTCCAGCTCCTGAGTAAAGGTTGTATAAGATAAACCATATCCAAACGGATAAGTTACTTCATCTACATAGTTCCATGCTTTGCCAGTAGAAGAGCCTTCTGTGGTGGCTGCATTTCCCTGATCCAGAACAGTATCCTCGTAACGGGTTTCATAATATTTATAACCAATATAGATACCTTCTGTTTCTACTACATACCAGTCACCCTTGTCTGCTTCTGTAAGTTCTGCACCAGATTCTGCATTGGAAGCATTAGTATAAGTATAAAGACCAAAGTTGGTCATTGCCGGAGCAGAAACAGAACTTGTGGCATAAGTATCAGAAATATGACCGGATGGATTCACATCGCCAGAAAGTACATCACATACTCCAAGGAATCCATTCATTCCCGGAAGTCCAGTCCAAAGAATTGCTCCAATCTCCGGATCATCCTTCAATTCCTGGATTTCCATAGGAACGTCAGAGTTGATCAAAACGATCACCTTGCCATTGCTATTTTCCTTTGCAAGCTGGATCATCTCTTTTTCGTAAGCTGAGATAGACATCGGGGTGTCGAAGCTGTCCCCATTAGGATCCTTCATATTTGTGCTGTAGTCAGACGCCTCTGAACTGTCTCGGGAAAGAACAACAATTGCTGTTGTATCCTTAGCAGATTCCAGAATATCATCTGTGTAAAGTTCAGCAGGTGCCTCACCTACTGTATATGTATCTGCTTCATTATAAGAAGCGGAAAAAGCAGGTACAAGGCTATGGCCCGGAACTTCATTTCCAAAGAAAGAAGCTTTTCTGTAATATGGCGCGCAGGTTTCACTTGCATAAAAGCCTTTCATGGTTTCATTTACTGTGAAGCCTCTTTCATCCATAGCTTCTTCAATACCATAAGCGATCTGACCATCCTCTGAATCAGCCACAACAGAGGAACCAATTAATCCGCCGGTTCCCGGAAGATGGCTGTTTAAGCCCCAGAGGGTAACAGCTTCTTTGGATTTGTCAAGTGGAAGGGTCTGATCTGTATTTTTGAATAAAACGGAACCTTCTGAAGAAATTTCAGCAGCCAGCTGTTCTTTAGCCTTTACCAGATCCTCTACATTGTCAAATTCAGATTCATAATAAATGCCATCAGAGTCAGAATCTCCCTGCTCGATTTTGTAGCTTGAGGTTCCAAGTGTCGCATTAATGAAATCCACTCTTGCATTTGCAATTGAGCTTCCGCCCAGTGTGATTGTGAGAAGTGAGGCTGTAGTTGTTGCCAAACCACGCCAGATTTTCCCGGTATGCTTTTTCATATTTCCTTTCCTCCTAGTAAATTTCCTTTGACAGATAAACACATACTTTTCAGATAGTTACTCTGTCCTTTCAGTTCTGTTTGAACCGCTGGATTTACTATAGCAAAAGGAATGGGATTTGTGAAAATTCGGCAAATTTGGAACCGTTTCTGGCAAAACTGGTAAGCATATGAACTTTAAATCAATCTAATATTTCAATCTCTGTCTCTGCATTTCCAAGCTCAGATTCAGCTTTCACAACTACTTTACCAGCTCCAGCCTGTGGACGGATGATTGCCAGTGCTTCTCCATAATAAGTATCTGTCTCATTGCTTTGGTAGCTTTCCGGATAGTATGGGCAGGCGCTTCCAAATGCCAGAAGCTCACCACCTTCTACAGTAAGCCTGATTCTGCCCTTTGCCAGCGGTTTTGTATGACCATTTTCGTCTGTATAGCGCATTCTCACATAGCAAAGATCGGTGTCTGCATTCACGCGGGTAAGCTCTGGTTCTGCCACAAGAATCGTTTCTTTTCCGGCTGTTGTCAGTGTCCTTTCTACAATTATATTGTCATTTGCATCATAGGCAACAGCCTTGATTTCTCCATTCTGATAGGTTGTATCAAAGAATACCTTGCAGTCATTTTTGGGCTTTTTAGTGCCTATACATTTACCGTTTATATACAGCTTCACATGATCTGCACGGGTGTAAACTTCTATTTTTGCAGCATTCCCGTCACAGCCCTCCCAGGACCAGCTTTCTATTGCATTTGTCATTTTCCATGCAGAAGGAGAATGGGCATCCTTTGTGTGATCAACCGGCATAACTGCAATTGCCAGATCCTCCAGTTCAAAGGCGACTCTGGTATATGCCATCTCGCCAAGAGGCTTTCCTGTGAGATCAATCCGGCCTGATCCGGCACTTACCCAGCCACAGCCGCCATCAAAACGAGGTGCATAATCCTTATATTCCCATGCGCCGATTCCAACCTCACCCAGATAATCCTGAGCAGCCCAGACGAAATCACCAATGATACGCTTATCACGTTTTGCTTCCTGCATAAATCTGTAAGCATCAGCACAGAAGGTTTCACTTCCAAGAATAATTCGCTTGGGATACTTCTTTAAGTCATGACGGTAACGCTTGATTCCATAGTTATATCCTGCAACATCCATATTGGCATATGCATCTCTTGTTTTCACATCACATGGATAAAGAGTTGCTCCTATTTTCATGAATCCGGCACCAAAAAATCCCGGCTACCGTGTTATAAAATTCACTTCCCACAGCCTTTTTCTTCTTGGCATTCTCAGCAGCTTCATCTGCTTTTTTATCACTGTACACCCCAAATCCCATAGAGCTTAAGAAGTTAAAAAAGATATTGATTCCGCAGCTTACAGGACGGGTGGAATCCAGCTCATGAAGTCTGTCTGTAAGGGATTTTGTAAGGGCAATTCCTTTTTCTGCGCAGTCTCAGACACTTCATTTCCTGTAGAATACATGATCACAGATGGATGATTATAGTCCTTATCCACCATATCTTTTAAGTCTTTTCTGTAGTTATCCAGAATCTCATCTGCATAGTCATACTTTGTTTTATGGATATACCAGCCATCAATATATTCGTCCATTACAAGCATTCCCATCTCGTCACAGGCGCGAAGAAGTGCTTTGGAGCATGGGTTATGTGCAGAACGGATTGCATTATAGCCAGCGTCCAGAAGAATGCGGATTTTACGGCGTTCTGCAAATTCATACGCACATGCACCAAGAAGACCGTTATCGTGATGGATACAGCCACCTTTTAACAGAACACGTTTTCCATTGATACAGAAGCCCTCTTCCGGAGTACAGCTTACTACACGGATTCCAAAGGTTTCTTCCTGAATATCCTCGCCGAAGGTTACGCGACAGGTGTAAAGATTCGGTGCTTCCGGACTCCAAAGGTTTGCTCCCGGAAGAGCAATTTCTCTAGAAAATTTACCATCTGCCTGGAGAATTTCCAAGGCGATGATCTTATCTGATGCTTTGTCAGAATTTTGAACGGTTGGTTGTACTGCATTTTCGTCAATACACAGCTCTATGGTCTCGTCTGTCTGGTCTGCACTTTCGCCAGCCACAGCTTTTCTGGTAACAATCTGTTTCTCCAGAATCTCCACTTTCACCTCACCGGCAGCATTCGGCCATGCCTCCACGCGGATTTTCGGCTCCTTATAATCCAGTGTAGTGATCTTCACGCTGTCAAATCTTAAATGTTTCTTCGGCACGATATACAGCCACACCGGACGGTAAATTCCGGTACCGGAATACCAGCGGCTATTAGGCTGATCGTGATTGATCACTTCCACCCGGATCACATTTTCTTCCCCGAATTTTACATATTTTGTTGCATCTACATAGAAACCAAGATAGCCATAAGAATGATATGCAACTTTTTCGCCGTTGAGATATACAGTTGCCTTACGGTAAACGCCCTCAATTCCAGGATCACTTTCTCGTCTTTCGCTTTCTCTGGAAGGATAATGTTTTCTCGTAAGTGTAATCCTGTGCCTCATACCATCCTGTATTCACACCGCCGGCACTTGTCTCGCTTCTCTCATCCAGCTGCATGGCATCATGCGGAAGAGTTACTGCAAATGCATTTTCTTTATCTCCTGTTTTGTAGCAAATCCAGTTTTCGTTAAATGACTGCTTCATGATTTCCTCCTGAAATTTTCTATAATTTTCTTTTAATGTCAAGCGGATATTCCAGGTCCGCTTCGCTACTTACTCATAACCGAATGCTGCTTCTCAGCTTAATTCTACCAAATAAAAAAGCAGGCTGCGCTATTCCAAACGCAACCTGCCAAAAAACACGCGCCAACTGTGCAAAAAGCGCATTGCTGTTCTCCTGTTCGCAGCAACGCACTTCCCACTAGAGCGTGCTTGAAAAAGGCTCTAGAAAATCTTCTGTAAAAAATTATACAGCGCCAGATGCCAGTTTCCCATAGAATGGTACCGCATTGGAAATACATCAAAACAGGTATTTACACCAGACCGCAATCTGGGTTCTATATCCAGCAGTGCCTGGTAATCCTGTACCTGTCCCGGCAGGGCAAAATCAAAGTTGCCGCTTGCCACATACAGATAATGAATTGGCAGTTCTGCAAAATCGCCTGTCTGAATGGTATCTTCAAATGCAGTCCTGTCTGTCCTGCTTCCGCTGAATGCCCCGAACCAGGAAAAATAATCCAGTCTCTGACACAACGCAGAATGATACATCGTTACCGCCCCTCTTGACAAACCAGCAAAGGCTCTGTGATCCCGGCTCTTGGAAAATCCCTTATCATCTGCCGATTTTGCATATGTAGAATAAGAGGATTCAATCTCAGGCATCAGATCATTTCGCAGCTCCTTTGCAAAAGAATAGGTCAGCTGATCCAGATCATCTGCACAGTCATCTTCCACATAAAAGGTTGGTGTCACCACGATCAGTGGCTCAATATCTCCATCTGCGATCATGTTATCCAGCATGGTTTTATTATATGGATTTGTTTTCAGCCAGTATTTTTCATCATCACCAGTTCCATGCATCAGATACAGAATATTATACTCTTTTTCCTTACTGTAACCATATGGAAGATATACATAAGCTGACTTTTTCACGCTTCTTCCATCAGTGGCATAAGCCTGGTATCGTATACAACTTCTTCCACAGTTCCAGCCTGTTCTGGTTCTTCCTCATCATATTTCGACGGAACTGCCCATAACTCATCCCGAGCCTGTCCCTGCGCTTCATGTCCTGCATCATACCTTACTTTCCAAAATCCCAGAAATCCTGCCAGTATCAGAACTGCTGCCGCAAGCGGTAAAACTGCCACACGCCCCATAGGGATTTTTTTCCAGATCATCACCGTTGTCCCCAGGATTCCTCCCAGCGCGGCTACAATAGCCTCTGCCAGAAATAACCAGTTAAAATAATATGTACTGGTAGAAAAATTGGTATTAAAATACAGAACAAAAGCCGTCACTGCAATCAGCAGATATAAAAATGGCATTCTGCTTTTCCATGCCACATACGCCACCAGCATAAAAACCACCGCGATCATACTGAATGTAATAAATGCTGTCTTATCTCCCAAAATTGCAAACCGGACAATATCAATTCCGGAAAGCAGCACCAGAACAACTGCGAGAATCTGGCTGATCCGGTTCCACATTTTTTCATCTGCTGTCATCTCAATTTTATGCCTCATTATTTTCCCACTCCTACATTTTCTCCAGATACTTTACCACATTTCATGGATCATTTCCTGAAAAATCCGCAATTTGCAGCTCAGAAGCCGCAGACTGCATACAATAAATTCTTCACAGATAAAGATAACAGATTTCTTCTTATTTTTCAGCATTCTGGCAAATGTAGGCACCTTTTAGGCAAAAAAATACCGGAAACAGCTCTCCAAATCCTAACATTCAAAGAACCATTCCCGGTTTAGAAGGAATTTCAATTATAATTTGCAGCCTCGCTGCGCGCCCCAGATCATTCTTCACCGCACCGGAAG
>ENA-OQED01001048-OQED01001048.1-human-gut-metagenome-genome-assembly--contig:-NODE-1048-length-10545-cov-1.461605_pt1 | contig 10545 bp, 12 predicted proteins | sample MGYA00242790_ERZ504625 | MGnify/ENA primary metagenome ERZ504625 (study PRJEB26092, sample SAMD00036345) | human gut metagenome | host: Homo sapiens | study: EMG produced TPA metagenomics assembly of...
TCGGCCGTGACGATGTCGAGCGTGGCCAGGTTGTGGCCAAGCCGGGCTCCGTCACCCCGCACACCAAGTTCGAGGGCGAAGTCTACGTGCTGACCAAGGACGAAGGCGGCCGTCACTCGCCGTTCTTCTCCAACTACCGTCCGCAGTTCTACTTCCGCACCACCGACGTCACCGGCGTCATCGAGCTGCCGGAAGGCGTCGAGATGGTTCAGCCGGGCGACCACGCTACCTTCACCGTTGAGCTGATTCAGCCCATCGCTATGGAGGAAGGCCTGACCTTCGCTGTGCGTGAAGGTGGCCACACCGTCGGCTCCGGTCGTGTGACCAAGATCCTCGCCTGATTTTCATCAGACAAGAATCTTCGCTTGAACTAGCGTTATAGAAAATCCCCTTCGAGGAAACTCGGAGGGGATTTTCTATAACCGCAACAGGATATGGATATGTACCACGACTTCCGGCCTGGATGCGCTAGTGTTGCTTTCCAATAGATAAACGGACTGCTGCACTGCGAGGATATGACACTGATGGCAGGCCGGGAAAGAAGGTCGATGATGACTGGTGCACAGGCCGCTCACTGTGGTTCTGTATCCGCAATTTCGCTGGGACTGCCCGTTTCCACGGGCGATTCCCGAAGCCAAAGGCACACTGCCGAAAGCCTTGTTCGTAGGCAAAGCGCCGATTTCCGGCAAACTCAAGCAGCGATTGGTGAACGAGATCGAATCCATCACCATGCTGGCGTTGGCCCGGTCGGCCAACACGGGGCTTGCGGACGGCAAACTGATCCCGGAAGTGCTGGTCATCGGACTGAAGCTTACGGCCAAAGCCACCGGCATACCGAACGAAGTCATCGACCTGATCGCCGGACAGCGCAAATCGGGCATCGTGTTCGTGTGCGTACGCGACGTGCCGTTCGAGGGCAGCACGCGTGAGGAATGCGCGTTCGCCGTGCCGCCGCGGCCATACCGGGGCGTGCCGGGCACACGCCGATCTATCAGGTATATGCCGGCGACTGGCAGCCGGCGGGGGAGGCCCCGCTGGAGCTGGCCGGCTCTACTATTGATGAGCTGTGGGCATCGCTGTGCTCACAGACCATTTTGGGTACGCCGGAGGTCGAGAATCTGGATGCGCGCATCATTCGCCATACTGAAATTGCTCGGCTCGAATCCGAAGTGGACAAGCTCACTCGTGACCATCAGCGCGTCAAGAACCCGGCCCAGCGCAACGAGATCTATGCCAAACTCCACAAGGCCAAGGCGCAGCTCGCAAAACTGCGCGAGGCATAGTGATGTGAAAGCCATTGGGCTTCCGCTGGCGGGAGCTGGCTCGCGAAGCGAGACTGAGGGTGGTCCAGGTCCGTGGCCTAGGCTACGCCCAAGCTAATTGAAATATTCGTGCATCATACAGCGTACAGTTAAACCATGTTCCCTCTGCTCGAAACCCTGGTCGCCGTATACGAGGTGGGTCAGTTCACGCTGGCCGCCGATGAGCTGAAGGTATCGCAGTCGACGGTGTCGTCGCGTATCGCCCAATTGGAGCAGATGGTCGGCGCGCCGCTGTTCGTGCGCAATGCGAAAAGTGACGTCGACGCCCACACAGGCCGGGCGGATGCTGTACCAGACTGCCATCGGCATCGACGGATTATGGCGGGATACGCGTGAGCAGATCGCCCGCGTGCAGGAGGCGCGTGAGCCGCTGGCCGTGTCGTTCTCGCACACGACCGCGGCGATTCTGCTGCCGAAGGCGTTGCCGGTGATGGCTCGGGACATGGACGGTTTCGACTTCGCTGTACACGTGATGAACTCGGATGCGATTCTCGAACAGGCCAGCATGAAGGCCGTGCAGCTCGGCGTGGTGGAAAAGCCGATCGTGAACGATTCGGTGGACCGCGTCACCCTGTGCGAGGACCGGCTGGTGTTGGCGGGGGAGCCTGACGGCGTGTGGATGGTGCGCGAACACGGTTCCGGCGTGCGGTATTACACGGATCTGTATTTCAAGACCGCTCAGGTTGTGCCTGCACGCACGATGGAAGTGTCCAGTAATGCGGCGATTGTGGCGGCGCTGTCCGCCGGGTTCGGGCAGTCGTTGATTTCGGAAGCCGCCGTGCCGGCGGGCGTGCCGGTGCAGCGGGAGCTTGGCGATGAGTTTGTGCGGCGGTTCTATGCGCTGGTGCCGAGATCCGGTCTGACGCACGATCAGCGGGAGTTGGCGGAGACGATTATTGCTGCGCTGCGCGGGTAGTCAGATAGTCGACTGAGGGGAGGTTGCGAACGTTGTTTCTCTCCCTCCGTCCGCCTGCGGCGGCCACCTCTCTCATCAGAGGGAGATCAATTAGGTATCGACAAAATCGATGATATGTATTGGTTGCAATGATTTGACCGATGTAAACGCTTGAGCTTCAATAGACATCATGAGAGAGTTCTGTACAAAATGGTGGAAGCGCATTGCCACCGTTGACATGCTGTTCATTGGTGTTCTGACTCTGCTGGCCTCGCTGTTCGCCTCCTGGCTCAAGCAGTTCCCCGGATTCAGCCTGTTCGGCGCGCTCATCATCGCGCTGCTCATCGGTATGATCATCCAGTTCCCGATCCGCAGTGCCTACGTCGGTTCCAATGATGGCCGCAAGGCAGGCGTCAAGGACGCCGCTGGCCTGATTTCCAACAAGCTGCTGCGCCTCGGCATCATCCTGCTCGGTTTCAAGCTCAACCTCGCCGTGCTGTTCACGCAGGGCATCAAGTGTCTGCCGATCGCCGCTGTGGTCGTTACGCTGACCATCATCGTGTGCTATGCCATCGCCCGCAAACTCGGTGTCGACCCGATGCTCGCCATCCTGACCGCCGGTGGCACCGGCATCTGCGGTGCGGCCGCCGTCATGGGCCTGGCCGGTTCCATCAAGGTGCCTGAGGACAAGCAGGACGAGAAGGACAACGACGTGACCATGGCCGTGGCCATCGTAGCCATTATGGGTACTGTGTTCGCGTTGCTGGAGATCGCGCTCGGCCCGCTGACCGGCATGACCAAGGACCAGCTGGGCATCACCGCCGGTGCTTCCCTGCACGAAATCGCCCACGCGGTCGCGGGCGGCGACGCGTTCGGCGCGGTGGACATCGCCACCATCATGAAGCTTTCCCGCGTGCTCATGCTTGTGTTCGCGGCCATCATCATCGCCATCTGGTGGGAGAAGAAGCATTCCGAGGTTCAGAGCACCGGCAAGAAGACCGTGGCCTTCCCGTGGTTCATGCTCGGCTTCATCGGCGCTTCGATTATCGGCACCTTCGTACCGTTCGTCACCTCCATCACCCCGCAGCTCGTGGACTTTGCGTACATCGTGCTCGGCATGGCCATGGCCGCGCTCGGCATCAACGTGAACTTCAAGGCCATCGCTTCCAAGGGCAAGAAGCCGATGCTCGCCAGCTTCCTGACATCGATTCTGCTCATGTGCTTCGCTGCAGGTGTTGCGATGCTGTTCTTCTGATAAGCGCTCCAAATACAAATAGGCGAAGGCGAACGACAGTGAGCAATTGGAATGTGTCACCTAAAAATCACGTACTTGCACAACGGATAACCCCAGCCGAACTGGCAGGCCATCGCAATGAACTTCACCACATATGGACTCAGCCCGGTCGCACCCGGCATCCAGCCGATCAGCAGCGTGCTGAACGTGAAGTTCCAGATCCACAGCAGCACGAACAGCGCCACGGAACGGGTGAAGTTGCTGGACGATTTGAATGTCACGTTGCGGTTCATCACGAAGTTGTAGGTCGCCGAACACACCACGGCGATGCCGTTGGCGATCTGTGAGGGTACGCCGATCAAGTGCAGAATGGCGAACGTCGCATACTCCACAATGGTCTGCGTGGCGGAAACACCCACATACTTGCCCAGCACGGCGAGTCCATTTTGCTTCGGGGTTGCCGTGCCCACGGTATTTTCCGCAGTATTCGTTGTGGTCGAGGTATTTGTGGCGCCCACACCTTGATTCGGCTTCACATCCGCTCCATTGTTCGCCATGCCCATATACCTCCCGGATGTACCTGTGACGTTCGACCTCGCAATGATACCGCTGACCGCGTCGGGAATCGGCGTGGCGGTCAGACGAGAAAACCGCAGGCCGCAGCAACGACCGGCACACCCAGCGACAGCACCAGATAGGCCGCTGCGGTGGGGTAGCGGTGTTTGCGGAAGAGCGTCACCATTTCGTTGATTGCGGTCGAGAACGTGGAGAAGCCGCCGAGGAAACCGGTGGCCAGCACTAGCCGCCATGGTTCATCAAGTGTCCCGCCGAGTGCCAGCGCCGCGACCAAACCGGCTAGGAATCCGGCGATGAGATTGATGGTGAACGTGGAAAGTGGGAATGCGCGCTGCCAGTACGTTTTGATGGTCACGTCAAGCAGATAGCGGCAGGAGGCGCCTACGCCGCCGCACAGGCAGACCAAGATTGGTAGGAATACGGTCATCACGCCTTACCTCCCTTGCTGGTCGTAGCGGCATTCGTATCAGCGGACGCTTCGGCGGATACGTTCGAGGAGCCGGCCAGATGCGTTCCTGCCCACACGCCGGCAGACGCACAAACCAGACCCAGCGCGAACGTCACCAGTAGATAGGCAATGCCGGCCGCCACCTGACCGTCGCGGATTGCGGTAAAACCTTCCAGCGCGAGTGTCGACATCGTAGACAAACCACCGCATACGCCCATGCCGAGTCCGCGACTGGCAAGTTCTTTGGAACGTGCGCCGAACCGGGAAGCGCCGGCCAAGTAAGCGGTCAACCCTGCATAGCAGAAGCAAGCCAGCATGTTGGCCACAAACGTGCCGGTATGGAAGCTGCCAGCCGCGGGAATCTGTGCGAACGCATAGCGGATAGCGGTGCCGATCGCACCGCCGCAGAAGACGACCAACACAATATCAAGATGAATATCGGGGAGCTTGCGCGCCGGGGGAGTGGTCGTGTGCGTAATCGGCCGGGCACCTGCGGATGGGGATTGCGAATCCATAATAGCCTTTCCTGAAACCGCTGAATCCTGCTGAAGACACAACGATTCCATGCAATATCAAATCGTGTGTAGGAACTATCAGCAGTGTGCGGTTCGAAACGAGTTCAGGCGGGTTCCATCGCCGGTTCCTTAGCCTACTCGTGGCGGCGACAACAAACGGCAGCAGTATCTCGGATATTGGCCTATCGCGGTGGATTTCGGCAAGAGACTTCTGCAATGCCGATGAACTTGGTTGCCGTGAGGCGATAAAGCACGTAGATGAATTGCTTGGTTGCTTCCATACCTCGTGGGTATGGCTCAACATGGTTTATGGCTATTGGCTAATACAGATCGATTGTCGTTTAATGGAACATGAGGATAACGGGCCCTAATCGCTCGGTGCCGGAAACAAGGAGTTGTGAATATGTCTGAAACCATGAAAGCCGCGATTTTCGTTGAGCCTGGCAAGATGACCGTGGAAGAAGTGCCAAAGGCGGCACTTCAGCAGGATGATGACATCGTAATTCGCATGGTGCGCACCTGTGTATGCGGCTCTGATTTGTGGTTCTTCCGTGGGCTGAGCGGACAGGCCGCACACAGTCAGGTGGGCCACGAAGCCATTGGCGTGGTCGAGGAGACTGGCGCGGCGGTCGAATCCGTTAAGCCAGGTGATTTCGTGGTCGTGCCATTCCCGTACAGCTGCGGCAAGTGCCCGGTATGCAAGGCCGGCTCGAATCCGTGTGCCCGCACGGGGGCTACTTCTCCGCTTGTCAGGCCGAATACCTGCGTGTGCCCGAGGCGGACGGCACCGTGGTCAAGGTGCCCGGTTCACCGGAAGATTATTCCGATGAACAGCTCGCATCGCTGCTGACCATTTCCGATGTGATGTCCACCGGTTATCACGCGGCGGTTTCTGCCGAGGTCAAGCCCGGTGACACAGCCGTGGTCATGGGCGATGGTGCAGTCGGCCTGTGCGGTGTGATTGCCGCCAAGATGCGTGGTGCCACGCGCATTATTGCCATGAGCCGTCACGAGGATCGCGCGGCGCTCGCCCGCGAATTCGGTGCGACTGATATCGTGCCCGAGCGTGGCCAAGAGGCTATTGACAAGGTGCTGGAGATGACCGGTGGCTATGGTGCGGACGCGGTGCTCGAATGCGTGGGCTCCAAGCAGTCCTTCGACACGGCGATTGGCCTGATTCGCCGCGGTGGCGTGATTGGTCGTGTGGGTCTGCCGCACGACGTGGAGATCAGCGCCGAAGGCACGTTCTACGGCAACATCGGCATCAAGGGCGGCCCGGCTCCCGTGCGCCACTACGATATTGACGGTGGTCTGCTGGATGCGGTGCTTAAAGGCGAGATTAACCCTGGCCGCGTGTTCACCGCCGAATATGACCTCGACCATATTCAGGACGCTTATGAGGCCATGGACCAGCGCAAAGATATTAAGGCGTTGATCCGGTTCTAATCGCGTGGTGTGACGGGGTTTACCGCAGTGGTATTTAACGTCCGTATGTATGCGTCCCCTTTGTAGGGCCGCATACATACGGACGTTGTGATGTGTCTGACGCGGTTTACGCTGAACGATTGTGGTGACGCAAACCGGTCACCTGTTACTCGGCGAGCAGTGCCTTGTACTGTGCAGCGGACTGGGCGAGGGCCTCGTCGGTGATGCCGAAAGCGCCGCACGTGGCGAACGGCTTGAGTCAGGTCGCGCCGATGTATAAGCCGTGCCCTCGATCGGAATAAGCAGCTGCTCGATGGGGGTAGTGGCCGGGGTGCCGGTCTGGTAGGCCGATTCCGGCGAACCGGTGGACACTGCGCATCGCGTCGGGAACCGTGGCCAAGGCGTACACCGAACTCGCCGACTGCGGCATCATCGACACCGGTGCCGGCCGCGCGGCGCGTGTAAAACGGGTCAAGCCGATTCCCGAACCGCTGGTGCGCGCGGCCAAGACCTATGCCGACGAGGCCCGCCGGCTTGGCGCGAGCCTCGATGACGCCTTCAACGCCCTGTGCGCGCAGTGGTAAAGCGCGCACCGATGCGAAGCCTACACGGGGTGCACCGTCAGCGAAAAGTCGCCGATGGTGCTGACGGTCGAGGGTGAGGCCAGATTGCAGACATCTCGCAAGCAGTACGTGGCATACAGCGAAGATAGGTTGTTCCGCCGTCCTGCGCAATATTGGAGCGGGACAGCACCACGCCCTGCGAGATGCGATATTCGGCATTGGCCAATACGGCGTCGATGGCGGCGTGCGTGCGGTAGCTGCGCCCCGACTTGACCTCGAACGGCATCACAGAATCGGCGTTCGTGTCAGCGATGAAATCGACTTCACCATGTTTCTTTGCCATGTAGTAATACAGCGGAATGCCTTGCGCCGTCAGCTCCTGAGCAATCACGTTCTCGTAGATGGCACCCAGATTCGGTGAGGAATCATCAAGGTATGCGGCTTGCGCGGTCGGTTGCGGGTATCGTGCCATGAGCATACCGGTATCAGACTGGTACAGTTTGAACTTCGGTGATTGCGCCGTGCGTTTCAATGGTGTTTTCGGCTCGGTGACGCAGTTGGTTTTCAATGCCACACCCGCATCGACAAGCCAAAGAAAATCCTTCTGATTGCGGTCGTACCGAGCACCGGGGCTGATGGAGGAGACGGCGAATCTGCCGTTACCGTCAATCAGCTGAGTGGGGAGCTGGTCGAAGATCTCCTGCACCTGCAATGCGCGATTGCCTGCGTACTGCGAAATATCGTGGCGATATTGCCGGTTCAACTCGTTCTGCACCGCGTGCACAGCCGCCAAATCACCCTTGGTGTCCAGAAAACGTTGCACGACTTCCGGCATGCCGCCGACTACCAGATAGGTGCGGAAGTTCGTCATCATTGCATCGTGAATGTACCGGTCGATTGGCGTGACCGACCGGCAGGATTCTCGGATGTTTTCAAGTGTCGACTTCTGTACGCCGATGGCCCAACAGAATTCCTCAAAATCCATGGGACGCATGGTTTTTTCGATGACCGAGCCAACGGGGTAGGAGCGTACGCCCTTGAACTCAGTGCCGAGCATGGAACCGGAGAACACATAATCGAAACGGCCATCGGCCACCAGAAACTTGACCATGGTCATCACATCCGGTGCCTCTTGCACCTCGTCGATGAAAATCAACGTATCACCGGGAATGAGCGTTGAAGGTGAGAACAAGGTAAGGCGGCTGATGAACTCCTGCACGTCGTTCGCCGATGCGAGCGCTCGGGCCGCCTGCTTGTTCTCGTACAGGTTGATTTCAAGGTAATGGGCGTATTCGTGCTTGGCGAACTCGCGTACCGCGTAGCTCTTGCCGATCTGGCGAGCGCCGGTCAGCAGCAGTGCTTTGCCGGTACCGCTCCGCTTCCATTCCAGCAGATCGTCCGAGATTTTGCGCTCAAGCATGGCAGCTCCTTTCCGAATCCCTTATGAGGGTAGCATTTTCCGCCTTGTATGTGCAAAATGCCGCATTTCAAAATGGGGCTTTGGTGCAAAATGCCGCATTTTAAAGTAGGGTTTTGGTGCAAAATGCCGTGTAAATGGTGAATTGGACGTGCTTGTAAGGGGAGCTGGATGATCGTGCGGCTGGATGACCTTGTAACTAAATGATTGAACGATTGCGCGGCCGTCGTTTGCGTGGCCGCAAAGTTGTGTGGGCTGTTCGCGAATTATGCGCGGTCGGCCGTCATGTGCCTGCGCTTGGGGTGCTCGATAAGTAGCGCTCGCTTCTTGGCGTCCTCGGCGGTCGAAGCCGGTACGCCGTCGGAGGAGGCGTCGATGATGCGCTGCAGGTAGCCGTATAGGGTGTGCAGCTCGTCGTCATTCAGACAGTCCAGCATAGAGGGGCCTGATCAAAACCAGTTCACGAGGTCCTTTTTGCTTTAATCCCCGCTGAGAGCGCGTAGCGCCGGAGGATGATCGGATGCCGCGACGCCGAATCAAGATTCAGCCGCTCGCCGACCAGCCCGACCAGCAAGGAACCGGATTCGCGCATCGGCGGCATGCGCGCTGCTATTCGCGCTGAAACAGCATGGCATGGGTGCGCTGACACCGCGCCGGCGCAAAGGCCATCAGTGAAACTGGGGAATCGGATTGCAGGTGGCGGACGGTGCCCAAGACGAAAGATTCTCGTCCGGCGTTCAGCCGCCGTCGTTGGCCGTGATGATACTGGAGACCATGAAACTCAGGCGGCGGCAGCCAAGGGCGAAGTCGAGAAAGAGGTGACGGCGTGACACTTGAACAGAGGTCAGATAGCGCGGCGGCAGGCCACGAGGCATGTGACCAGCCGATCAGGAGCCTGGAAATCCTCAACCAATGCGTTCCGCTGTTCGAGACGCTGAAGGATCCGAACCGGCAGCAGTTGCTGGTGCAATTGGTGTGCCATGGGCCGCAGACGGTGGGGGAGCTGGCCGAATCGTCGGCACTGTCCCGCACGGCCGTGTCCCATCACATCAAACTGCTGGAACAAGCCGGATTCATCGAAATCAGCAAAGACGCCACCCGCCGCATTTGCTCGGTGCGTGCGGATCGATGGCTGCCGCTGCTCGATGAACTGTCTTCCGCCCTGAAAGCCGACCTTGCGGCGGCGGAGCAGTGCCGAGCATGAGCGACGATCAACGGCCGCAGGCGATTGAGGTGCGCGGTGCGCGCGTGCATAACCTCAAGAACATCGACATCGACATTCCGCTGGGCGAACTGGTGGGCGTGGCCGGCGTCTCCGGTTCGGGCAAAAGCTCTCTGGCGCTCGGCGTGCTGTATGCGGAAGGTTCGCGGCGCTACTTGGAAGCGCTGTCCACGTACACGCGCCGTCGACTGACTCAAGCCAGCCGCGCCCAGGTGGACGAAGTGCTGCATGTGCCGGCCGCGCTGGCCCTGCACCAGCGGCCCACTGTGCCCGGCATCCGTTCGACGTTCGGCACGATGACCGAATTGCTCAACAGCCTGCGACTCCTGTTTTCCCGCGTCGCCTCGCACGTGTGCCCGCATTGCGGGGCGCGCAATGAACCGACGCTGAACGTGGCGGCCGGCCTGCCCATCACCTGTGCTGGCTGCGGCAAGGAATTCCACGCGCCCGGCGCCGAATTGCTCGCCTTCAACTCGGCCGGCGCCTGCCCGACCTGCTCCGGCACCGGCATCGTGCGCGAAGTAAACCGCGCGGCCCTGGTCCCGGACGAGTCGAAAAGCATCGACGACGGCGCGGTGCTGCCATGGGGTTCGCTCATGTGGGACCTCATGAAACAGGTGTGCGGCGCGATGGGCGTGCGCACCAACGTGCCGTTCAACGAACTCACACCCGAAGAACGCGACATCGTATTCAACGGGCCGGCCGTCAAAAAGCATATTCTTTACAAGCCGAAGAAAGGCGACGATTTCGCCGAACTCGACTTCACCTACTTCAACGCCGTGTACACGGTGGAGAACGCGCTCGCCAAAGCCAAGGACGAGAAGGGCCTGAAGCGTGTGGCCCGGTTCCTCAAGGAAGGCCCATGCGCCGACTGCGGCGGCACACGACTGAGCGTCGCCGCCCGGGCCCCGCATGTGCGCGGGCTGAA
>ENA-OQED01001049-OQED01001049.1-human-gut-metagenome-genome-assembly--contig:-NODE-1049-length-10545-cov-1.005183_pt1 | contig 10545 bp, 17 predicted proteins | sample MGYA00242790_ERZ504625 | MGnify/ENA primary metagenome ERZ504625 (study PRJEB26092, sample SAMD00036345) | human gut metagenome | host: Homo sapiens | study: EMG produced TPA metagenomics assembly of...
AATCTTTCAGGTATTATCCTGATGATTTATCAACATGGAAAATCCGGATCACAGAGAGGAACTCTTTCATGTTTTACAGAAGCTTCTCAGAAGGATCCGATAAAGAGCAGGGCCATTGATATCACACCATTGCATATCCTGGAAATGACCAGAAAGAAAGTAAGACGTCCGGTGATCGAGGACATTCGGGAGCTTACAAAAAAATAATAAAAATATCAAAAAAACTATTGACATAACAGTATGTCACTGTTATGATAATCGAGTATGCCGCACAAAGAGGTTAAAGAGCTTCAGTTTCAGAACAGAAGCCACCGAATTTGGCGAGTAAATAATTAGGAGGTGCCACAGATGTACGCAATTATTGCAACAGGTGGTAAACAGTACAAGGTTGCCGAGGGTGACGTAATTAAAGTTGAAAAGCTCGGTGTAGAAGCTGGTGAAACCGTAACATTTGACAACGTGATCGCAGTCAGCAATGACGGATTAAAGGTTGGCGAGGATGTAAAAGATGCCAGTGTTACCGCTTCTGTAGTTGAAAACGGTAAGAATCGCAAGGTCATCGTTTACAAATACAAACGCAAAACTGGATATCACAAGAAAAACGGACATAGACAGCAGTACACCAAAGTTAAGATCGAAAAGATTAACGGTTAATCTGGTGTCATCATGATTACAATTAAAGTCAGAAAGAAAAACGGATCTTACGAAGAATTTATTTCGAAGGGACATGCCGGTTATGCAGAAGCCGGACAGGATATTGTCTGTGCTGCGGTATCTGCACTGATCATTACCACGGTGAATTCTCTTGAAAAATTCACAGATGATAAATTTGATGTGCAGGAAAAGGATGGATTTGTTTCCATTCATTTCAGAAATGATTCTTTCTGAACGGGGGGATGCTCCTTATGGATTCCTTACTTCTCGGTCTGACGGAAATTGCTGGTAGTTATAACAATCGATATTTGACAGTAAAAGTCAAGGAGGTGTAACAACAATGATGAAGATGAACCTTCAGTTATTCGCACATAAAAAGGGAGTTGGTTCTACAAAGAACGGTCGTGATTCCGAGTCTAAGAGATTAGGTGCGAAAAAAGCAGACGGACAGTTTGTAAAAGCCGGAAACATTCTTTACAGACAGCGCGGAACCAAGATTCACCCAGGTGAAAACGTAGGCTGCGGTAAAGACTATACTTTATTTGCACTTACAGACGGAGTCGTAAGATTCACAAGAAAAGGTCGCGATAAGAAACAGGTTTCTATCGTTCCTGTAGACGCAGAGTAATGAAATAGGTAAAAGGCTTCAAATCGATCCGGTTTGGAGCCTTTTTTTGGAATAGAGGTGTAATATGTTTGCAGATAGAGCAAGGATCATTATCCGCTCCGGTAAAGGCGGCGACGGACATGTAAGCTTCCGACGTGAGCTGTATGTACCCAATGGCGGGCCGGATGGCGGCGATGGTGGCCGTGGCGGTGATGTGATTTTTGAGATCGACGAGGGCCAGAATACTCTCGGAGACTACAGACACAGAAGAAAATATAAAGCTGAGGATGGCCAGGAAGGCGGTAAAAAACGCTGCCATGGTGCAGACGGTAAGGATGTGGTCCTGAAGGTTCCGGAAGGTACGGTGATCATGGATGCGGAATCCGGCAAGGTCATCGCGGATATGTCCGGTGAGAATCGCAGACAGGTCGTATTAAAAGGCGGTCGTGGTGGAAAAGGCAATCAGCACTATGCAACAGCTACCATGCAGGTACCGAAATATGCCCAGCCTGGACAGCCGGCTCAGGAGCTTGAGGTTCTCCTTGAGCTTAAAGTGATCGCAGATGTCGGTCTGGTAGGATTTCCGAATGTTGGTAAATCTACTTTCCTTTCCTGTGTAACAAATGCACAGCCGAAGATCGCCAACTATCATTTTACAACATTGAGCCCTAATCTTGGAGTTGTAGATACTGATAACGGCGGCTTTGTTATCGCTGATATTCCGGGACTGATCGAGGGTGCATCAGAAGGTGTGGGACTTGGACATGAATTCCTCCGTCATATTGAGCGTACACGAGTTATCATCCACATTGTAGATGCCGCTTCCGTAGAAGGTCGTGATCCAGTGGAGGATATCCACAAGATCAATAAAGAACTGGAGGCCTACAATCCGGAAATTGCAGCAAGACCGCAGGTGATCGCAGCCAACAAGATTGACTGTATTTTTGATGATGGCGAAGAAAGCCTATTGATCAACTGAAAGCAGAATTTGAGCCACAGGGTATTTCGGTTTATCCAATTTCAGCCGTTACCGGGCAGGGTGTCAGAGAACTCCTTTTCCATGTGAAAGAGCTTCTGGATAAGAGCCCGATGAAACCGGTAGTGTTTGAACAGGAATTCTTCCCGGAAGATGTTCTTGTAAATGAAAATCTTCCGTTTACTGTGGAGCGCAGCGAGGAAGATCCGGAAGTATTCCTTGTGGAAGGTCCTAAGATTGAAAAAATGCTTGGCTATACAAATCTGGATTCTGAGAAGGGATTTGCCTTCTTCCAGAAATTCCTGAAAGAGGGCGGTATCCTGGAGGAACTGGAAAAAGCCGGTATCCAGGAAGGCGATACGGTTCGTATGTATGGCTTTGATTTTGATTATTATAAATAAGAGGTATGACAATGACAAGTAAGCAGAGAGCATATTTAAAAGGCCTTGCCATGACAATGGATCCGATCCTTCAGCTTGCAAGGGTGGTCTTACTCCTGAAAATACCGCTGCTGTTGAGGAAGCTCTTGCAGCAAGAGAGCTGATCAAGATCAGCGTTCTTCAGAACTGTCTGGAGGATCCACGTGAAATGGCACAGGTTCTTGCAGAGAGAACAAGATCTCAGGTAGTACAGGTGATCGGTAAAAAGATCGTTCTCTACAGAGAAGGTAAAAAGGACAAGAAAAAAATCATTCTTCCGTAATCTCGGGAGGTTATAAATGAGCAAAGCAACAAAAAAAATAGGAATCATGGGTGGTACTTTTGATCCCATTCATATGGGGCATTTGATCCTGGGAGAAAAAGCCTATGAACAGCTTGAGCTTGATAAAGTTTTGTTCATGCCCTGCGGAAATCCACCTCATAAACGGAACCGTAAGGGCAGAGCGACTGATGAACAGCGTGCGGAAATGGTCCGTCTTGCCATAGAGGATAATCCTCACTTTGAGCTGTCTCTGATCGAGATGCATGAGGAAGGCTATACGTATACTTACCGGACTCTGGAACAGCTGAATAAAGCGAATCCGGACACAGAGTATTATTTTATCATCGGTGCAGATTCGCTTTTTTAATTTTGATACCTGGATGGAACCGGAACGCATTTGTCAGGAAGCAGTACTGGTAGTGGCAACCAGAGATCATACTCCATTGAAGGAACTTGATCAGCAGATGCAACTTCTGTCACAGAAGTATAACGGGAATTTTATTCGACTGGATACCATGAATATTGATGTTTCCAGTGAGCTGCTCCGTTCCTGGCATGAAAGCGGGCAGAGTCTCCGCTATTATGTTCCCAAGCCTGTGATTTCCTATATTGAGAAAAACGATATCTATAAAGGAAATGATTCAGATGGGAAAATATGATTTTATCAAGATAAAAAAGAAACTTTCCAAATATCTGGATGAGGCTAGATTTGAGCATACAATGGGGGTTATGTACACTTGTGCTGCGCTTGCCATGGTTTATGATTATGATCTGGAGGATGCACAGGCTGCAGGACTTCTTCATGACAGTGCAAAGTGTATTCCTAATAAAAAGAAACTGAAGCTGTGCAGCCAGCATGATATTCCGGTATCAGATTTTGAAAAGGATCATCCGTTTCTTCTTCATGCCAAACTGGGGGCTTATGTGGCCAGCAGTAAATATGATATTAAAGACGAAGAGATCCTGACAGCGATCACTTATCATACAACAGGAAGACCGGGAATGAGCCTTCTTGAGAAGATCGTATATATTTCAGACTATATTGAACCAATGCGTGACAAAGCTCCGAATCTTGCGAAGGTGCGAAAGATTGCTTTTGAAGATCTGGATGAGTGTATGTATGAGATTTTAAAGGATACACTGGAATATCTGGAGGAAAATCCCAAGGAAATCGACAGTACGACCAGGGATGCTTATGTTTATTATAAAGAACTCCATGACAGAAAAATGCAGGATGCAGCTAACAGACAGGAGGATTAAAATTCTATGAGTATCGAAAAAGAGATGGTCCGGATCGCCTGCAAGGCACTGGATGATAAAAAAGCAAAGGATATCAAGATCATTGATATCCATGAGGTTTCCGTGATCGCAGATTATTTTGTGATCGCAAGTGCTTCCAACCAGAATCAGGTACAGGCAATGGTTGACAATGCAGATGAAATGCTTGGCCGTGCCGGATATGAAGCAAAACAGATCGAGGGAACCAGAAACTCCAGCTGGGTCCTCATGGATTACGGTGATATGATCATCCATATCTTTGATGAGGAAAACAGACTTTTCTACGATCTTGAGAGGATCTGGAGAGACGGCAAGATTCTTGATGCGGAAGAATTTCTTGGTGAGAATGAGTAAAATTTGTTATATTAGTTTACTGTAAAAATATTATGTGAACTAAATAAGAGGAAATCAAAAAGCAGAAGTTTTCTGCTGAAAAAGAAAAGAGAGATATCTTTGTGGGGCTGTACAGCTACCTTAAAGATATCTCTCTTTTTAAATCACATTACATTGGGTGGGATCTGTTGTTTATATTTTTATGAAAAGAAACGAAATACACCAAATACTTTGCCGAGGATCTGCAGATTACCGGTGATGATGATCGGTTCCATATTGTCGTTCTCCGGCTGAAGTCGATAATAACCATTTTCTTTGTAGAAAGTCTTAACTGTTGCAGAATCATCGATCAGAGCAACTACCATGTCGCCGTTTTCTGCTGTTGCCTGCTGCTTTACAAGAACCTGATCTCCATCAAAAATACCTGCATTGATCATACTGTCACCTTTGACAGTCAGCATGAAACTTTGTTCATTGGGCATATATTCAGCCGGGATCGGAAAGTAAGCATCGATATTTTCCACTGCCAGGATCGGCTGTCCGGCAGCAACAGTGCCTACAAGAGGAACATTGACAACCTCGCGGCGGACCAGATTGAAATTATCATCAATGATCTCGATCGCACGGGGCTTGGTGGCATCTCTGCGGATATATCCGTTTTTTTCCAGAGCTTCCAGATGGGAGTGAACGGAAGATGTGGATTTCAGGTTTACTGCTTCACAGATTTCACGGACGGAGGGCGGAAAACCTCTGTTAAGGATCTCATTTTTCATATAATCCAGTATTTCCTGCTGCTTTTACTTGATTCTGCCATATGTCATGTGTACTTACCTCCCTGGGTTGATTTTATCTGCTGTCGACCATAATATGACAGCATCACGAAATTATATTTTGAATAGTATAACATACTTTTGAAAAAATGGCAAACGGATATTCGGAAAGTATGTTCGCACGTTTTAAAGCTTGTATTCATTTAAATAAAATGTTACAATAAAACGAACTTTAAGAGATGAACGATGTAAAGGAGGCATTCATTTGCCGGATAATAAAGTACATTCCGGAAAAACTCCGGGATTCTTAGCAAAGCTCGTAAAATTTTTGGTCTGAACATTGGAACTGTAATGTTCGGAGCAATTTTTATCTATATGATCTTTAGTGTGATTCTTTATCTTACAGCTTCTCATATGGAATCTTATCAGGTTCCCTCCGGTCCGTTATCCATGAATGAGACATACACAGGGCTGGCGATCATGACAGAGAACGTAGTGCAGGCAGATGCGGGCGGTTACGTTACATATTACGCAAGGGAAGGTACCAAGATCAATGCCAACGGTGCTGTCTACAGCCTGAACAGTTCAAGATCTGCAGACAATGTAACCTCTCTGAGCAGAGAGGAACTGGCGGATATACGCAGTAATATGCAAAGCTTTTCCAAAGGATTTGATCCCAGCAAATTCAACAGTGCCTATAGTTTTAAATATCAGCTCAATGGAAGCATCCTTCAGTATGCTTCAGACAGTTCGGGAGCTTCTTCTGCAAGCACGACGTCTGAAGATGGAGAGGAAGCCACAGTTACAACTATAGTTCCAGTGATCCAAATATCCGCCGTGCGCAGACAGACGGGATCATCCTGTATTCTACAGATGGCTACGAAACCAAAACCGTTGATAATGTCACAGCTGCTGATTTTGATCAGAATTCCTATCAGGAAACGGATCTGAAAACAGATGGACAGATAAAGGCCGGAGATGATATTTATACGATCATTACAGATGAACGCTGGAGTCTTTTGATTCCTTTAAGTGAGAAGCAGGCTGCTAATCTGAAGGAGCGTACATCGATCCGCGTCAAGTTTCTGAAAGATGATCTGACGCAGACAGGAGACTTTTCGATCATGGAGATCGATGGGGCTAAATACGGTAAGATTGATTTTAATAAGGGACTGATCCGATATGCGTCAGACCGGTTTCTGGAAATAGAACTTGTCACGAACAATGTGACAGGTTTAAAGATCCCGTTATCTTCTATCGTAACGAAGGAGTTTTATGCAATACCTTCCAAATATCTTACGACGGATGATGAAACACAGCAATCCGGATTTATGCTTTCCGGCAGAAATAAAAAGGGCGACAGTACGACAACCTTTGTCAATGCCGGTATCTATGGCCGTGATGAGATCACAGACAAAGAAACACAGGAAACAAGCTATATTTATTACGTAGACAAGAATAAATTTAAAGAAGGCGATGCTCTTGTTGATCCGGATAGTGGAGAGAAGTTTATCATCGGAGATACAGAAGTTCTGGAGGGAGTTTTCTGTGTCAATCAGGGATATGCGGTATTCCGCCGGATCGAGATCCTGGATGAAAATGAGGAATATGCGGTTGTATCAAAGGAAACCTATAATGGGCTTGTCCGATATGACCGTATTGTGAAAAATGCAGATAAAGTAAGTGAACAGGATATACTTTACTGATTAAAGGAGGATTTATATCATGGTAGCGGAAAATTTGGCACAGGTGCAGAAAAATATTAATGAATCCTGCAATAAAATTAACAGAGATCCGAATGAAGTCACACTGATCGCAGTAAGCAAAACCAAACCGGTGGAGATGCTGAAGGAGGCTTATGATGCCGGAGCACGTGTCTTTGGAGAGAACAAAGTGCAGGAGATCGTGGATAAATATGATCAGATGCCTTCAGATGTCAAATGGCATATGATCGGACATCTTCAGCGTAATAAAGTAAAATATATTGTGGATAAAGTTGCAATGATCCATTCTGTAGATTCGCTTCGCCTGGCCGAGACGATTGAAAAAGAAGCAGCGAAAAAAGCGGTTATTGTTCCGATCCTTATAGAAGTAAATGTAGCGCAGGAAGAAAGTAAATTTGGTCTGAAACCGGAAGAAGTTTTACCGTTTATAGAACAGATCGCAGATTTTCACACATTCGGATAAAGGGGCTCATGACAATTGCTCCCTATGTTGATAATGCAGAGGAAAATCGCGAAATTTTCCGTGAACTTAAGAAATTAAGTGTTGACATTGCTGCTAAAAACATTAATAATGTTACTATGAGTGTTCTGAGTATGGGAATGACCGGAGATTACATGGTTGCCGTGCAGGAGGGCGCTACGATGGTGCGTGTAGGCACTGGTATTTTTGGTGCAAGAAATTACGCATTATAAGACTAATAAGATTGGAGATTTAAAATGGGCGTTTTAGACAAGTTTTTAGATGCCATCAAACTGAACGACGATTATGACGATGACGAATTGTTAGATGATAGCCTTCTTGAGGATGAGGACGATTATGATGACGATTTCCTCGATGAAGATGATGATATGGAAGAGAAACCAAAGAAGAAATTTTTTGAGAAATTTTCCAAGAAAAAAAATGACGAGGAAGAGGATTTTCTAGAGGATGAGCCGGAAGATGAAACGGTTAAGGCACCTGTTGCCAAGTCATCTGCAAAGACAGCTGCAGCCAAGGCCCCGGCAAGGCAGGAACGTATTTCCAGACCGGCACCTTCTTCTAAGATTACCCCAATGCGTACAAGCAAGCGTTCTTCCCAGGCTGCAAATATGGAAGTTTGTGTGATCAAGCCTACAACCATGGAGGAAGCAAGAGAAATTGCGGATACACTGGTCGATAATTCTACCGTGATCCTGAATCTTGAAGGAATCGATGTGGAGCTTGCACAGAGGATCATCGATTTTACTTCCGGTGCATGTTATTCACTTGGAGGAAGCCTTCAGCAGGTATCCAGCTATATTTTTGTACTTGGACCATATAATGTAGATATTACAGGTGATCTTCAGAATATCCTTGGCGGTTCTGTGCCGTCTGTTAGAGTGGGTTATTAACCTCATGGATAAAGAAGAACTTTTTGTTAAGAGAATCCGTGAACTGGCAAATCTGGCCTATCAGAGAGATATTACCACATTTACGGATTTTCTTAATTTAAATGAACGGAATATTTTAAACAGTCAGAATTTTCATAAGCTGGGTGTTACAGCGGAAGGTTTTGGCGGATATGAGAATGCAGAGCGTCAGATGGTAGCCTTTCACCCTGATGCTCTTGCTTTTACATGGGATTATCCCATTGATTGTATCCGGCTTGAGCCAAAAGCAGTGAAATTTTCAGAAGATCTGACACATCGGGATTATTTGGGAGCGATCCTGAATCTTGGGGTTGACAGGAGTGTTGTTGGGGATATTCTTATAGAAGATCATACTGCGAGTTTTTTTTGTCTGCGTCAGATGACAGATTTTTTTCTGGAGAATCTGTGTCGTGTAAGACATACCACAGTTGTGGCGTCGAAGATAGAAGATCCGGGTGATCTTCCGAGGCCGGAACTGAAACCAGTTAGTGGAACCTGTGCGTCCGTACGCCTGGATTCTCTGATCGCACTGGCTTTTGGGACTTCCAGAAGCAGTATTGTGCATTGTATTGAAGAAGGGCTTGTTTTTGTAAATGGAAAACTGATCACATCCAATGGTTATGAGCCCAAAGAGGGAGACATCATATCCGTTCGGAAAAAGGGACGTTTTATTTATGATGGAGTATCCCGTCAGACAAAAAAAGGACGTCTTGGGGTACGGATTCTGCTTTATATCTGAACAGCTAGGAGGAAAACGCAATGACAGCATCAAAATTACTTGTAAAACGAGAAGGTGATTTTCATTATCCCATCTGTTTTGAAGAAGATTTTTCTAATCTGGCGCAGGTTATGAAGGAAGAAGGACTTGTTGACAGAAAAATCTGCATTGTAACAGATTCTAATGTGGGACCACTGTATGAAGAATCTGTAAAACAGGTTTTAAGTGAGGTAAGTTCCGATATTTCTGTGTTCACCTTTGAGGCAGGAGAAAAAAACAAAAACCTTAATACCGTTTCGGCATTGTATCAGGCCCTGATCCAAAATGGTCTTGACCGAAAAAGTCTGCTTGTTGCATTAGGCGGTGGTGTGGTAGGCGACCTTACCGGATTTGGCGCGGCAACTTATCTCAGGGGGATTGACTTCATTCAGGTACCGACAACACTGCTTGCACAGGTAGACAGCAGCGTTGGCGGAAAAACCGGCGTAGATTTTCAGCAGTACAAAAACATGGTAGGAGCTTTTCACCAGCCACGTCTTGTATATATGAATCTAAGCACTCTTTCTTCGCTTCCGGCAGAACAGTTTGCCTGCGGAATGGGTGAGATCTTAAAAACAGGATTGATCTGTGATGGAGATTTTTTTCGCTATGTATGCTGTGAGCAGAAAGGGATCAAAAAGCTGGATATGGAACAGATTGCCAGAATGGTACGCAGATGCTGTGAGATCAAAGCAGGCGTTGTGGAACGTGATCCTAAGGAACAGGGAGAGCGTGCGCTTCTTAACCTGGGACATACTGTGGGGCATGCAGTAGAAAAACTTAAGAATTTCACCCTGCTCCACGGACAGTGTGTGGGAGTCGGACTGGTGGCAGCGGCATATCTTTCCATGAAACGAGGACTTCTGACCAAAGAAGAATATCAGGAAATCTGCCAGGGATGTTCGGATTACGATCTTCCGGTGCATGTAGATGGTCTTATCCCGGAAGAAGTTCTTTCCGCAACAAAGAAAGACAAAAAAATGGAACAGGGACATATCAGGTTTATCCTGATGGATGGTATCGGAAAAAGCTTTATCGACAAAACAGTTACCGATGAAGAAATGCTTTCCTGTATTCAGGAGATAACTCTATGATCAGTCGTGTTAACCATCATCAGAAAATGTCTTTTAGTAAGTGTATGTCGGGGGACATTTTTTTGCTGATCTTACTCGTGGCTGCGGATCAGGGAGCAAAATGGCTGTCATATCTGTATCTGAAAGGACAACCATCGGTTTCGCTGATTCCCGGCGTACTTGAACTTCATTATCTCTATCCGGAAAACAGGGGAATTGCGTTTGGAATGTTTCAGGGAAGTGTACTCTTTTTTGCCATTGTGAGTGTACTGTTTCTGGGAG